>Ga0222419_100267_pt1 | contig 73606 bp, 76 predicted proteins | sample 1B20Ametagenome_FD_182474 | JGI IMG/M metagenome (GOLD analysis project Ga0222419, IMG submission 182474) | Enriched microbial communities from leaf-cutter ant dump, University of Wisconsin, Madison, United States - 1B20A (version 2) | ecosystem: Environmental > Terrestrial > Nest > Insects nest...
GGCGCTGATGAACTGCCTGCTGCACGGCATGGACGGCGAAGGCGAAGGCGTGGTGCACCAGGGCAACAGCCTGGGCAACGACGGCAAGAACCTGCCCAAGGTGGACATCATCCTGTCCAACCCACCGTTCGGCACCGCCAAAGGCGGCGGCGGCCCCACCCGCGACGACCTGACCTTCCACACCAGCAACAAGCAACTGGCCTTCCTGCAACACATCTACCGCCGCCTGAAACCCGGCGGCCGAGCCGCCGTGGTGCTGCCGGACAACGTGCTGTTCGAAGCCGGCGTAGGCACCGAGATCCGCCGCGACCTGATGGACAAGTGCAACCTGCACACCCTGCTGCGCCTGCCCACCGGCATCTTTTACGCGCAGGGCGTGAAAACCAACGTGCTGTTCTTCCAGAAAGGCACCCCCGACAACCCGCGCCAGGACACCGGCTGCACCCAAGCCACCTGGGTCTACGACCTGCGCAGCAACATGCCCAGCTTCGGCAAGCGCACCCCCTTCAACGAAACCCACCTCAAGCCATTCGAAGACGCCTACGGCAGCGACCCCAACGGCACCAGCCCGCGCACCGACGAAGGCGAACAAGGCCGCTTCCGCTGCTTCACCCGCGAACAGATCGCCGAACGCGGCGACTCACTCGACATCAGTTGGCTCAAGGACGCCGACAGCGTCGACGCCGACAACCTGCCGGCACCCGAAGTGCTCGCCGCCGAAGCCATGGCCGAGCTGTCCGAGGCACTGCGCGAGCTGGATGCGCTGATGCAGGCGCTGGGGGCTGGCGATGAGGCGATGGAGCAGAAGCGGTTGTTGGCGGAGGTGATGGGGTTGGAAGTGGGTGGTGTGGAGGTGGGTGGTGAGTGAGTTGCCCAAAGGCTGGGTGGAATGCGCGGTTGGCGATGTGTTCACCATCGTTGGCGGAGGAACCCCATCAGCAGGAGATCCAACCAACTTCGCGGAAGGTGGAACTGCACATGCTTGGCTGACTCCCGCGGATCTCAGCGGTTACAAGCTGAAGAAGATTAAGCACGGCGCACGGGATCTCTCGGAGAAAGGGCTGAATTCGTGCTCGGCGAAGACCATGGCTTCCGGTAGCGTACTTTTTACCAGCCGTGCGCCTATCGGCTATGTCGCAATTGCTGATGGTGAAATTGCAACAAATCAGGGATTCAAAAGCTTCATCGTTCCCGATGGAATCGATACAAGTTATCTCTACTACTACCTGAAGAGCATCCGAAAGCTGGCGGAAAGCCGAGGAACCGGGACTACCTTCAAAGAGCTGTCTGGTGCTGCAGTCAAAAAGCTTCCGTTTGTGCTTGCCCCATTTGAGGAGCAAAAGCGCATCGCAGCGAAGCTGGATGAGCTGCTGGCGCAGGTGGATGCGCTCAAGGCACGTATCGACGCCATTCCTGCACTGATCAAACGCCTTCGTCACACCATCTCAATCGCCGCAATTTCTGGAAAACTGATTACCAAACAACCAACCAATAAACAATGGACCCAAGTCGCAATAGGCGACCTTTGCCAACTGAGGAGTGGCATAGCAATCTCCCCGAATCTTGAAAAAGATGCAGGTGATATACCTTATTTCAAAGTGAGTGAGATGAACCTTGCTGGCAACGAAATGTTTTTACGACACACCAATCGATGGTTGATGAAGGATGATGCTTCGTCGCGATCAATCCTGCCCTTAGGAAGCATCGTCTTCCCGAAAAGAGGAGGTGCTATTGCCACCAACAAAAAGCGAATTTTGAAGCAACCCGCTTTTGTTGACCTAAATATCATGGGAATCATCGTCCCTGCCGACACTGACCCAATGTATGTATTCCGATGGCTTGAAACAATCGATCTCGGGAAACTAAACACTGGATCAACCATACCTCAAATAAATAATTCTGATATTGCGCCACTCGAAATTCCGCTACCCCCACTAGAGGAACAAGCCGAGATCGCTCACCGCATCGAACAACTCTTCGCCTTCGCTGACCAACTCGAAGCCAAAGTCAGCGCTGCCAAGCAACACATCAACAATCTGACCCAAAGCCTCCTCGCCAAAGCCTTCTGCGGCGAACTGGTACCACAAGACCCCAATGATGAACCCGCCGGCACTCTGCTTGCAGGACATCCGCGCCCAACGAATTGCCCAGGATAGCTAGGATCTCGTAATGCCGATCTCATTTCACGTCCTCGCTGCGAGAGGAGGAATCAACACCAAGCTTCGCGAGGCAGTACAACTTGTTCCCGACAATTGGGACGACTTCTCGTACAAGACCCTTTTCGTCTTGCACTATACCGATGCGAATGGCGTTCACACGGAACTAGGATCGGTCAAAATCGGACATAAAGGGCAAGAGGCTGGAAGGACTCTTGAAGTTATTCCGAAGCAATTCGAGAAGCTCTCTGATGACTGGTTTTCAGTTGGACAGGACGTCGATTACTACAAGGCCATCCGGCAGAGTCTTTCGTCGGACGAGCGTCACGCCATACTCGGCGGTTTGCGCGATGTGGCGTTGCTAAAGGATGCGCTGGAAATTGCCGAGAATGAGGAAGTCTTTATCACGTCACTACTACGCGGGGTAAGCATATCGGTCATACATGGCCAGTACCGTCGCATTTTAGGAGGCGGCACCGTTCTTACAGATTTCGACTTCAAATATGAAGACTCAGGTGACGAAAGGCACTCGCCGGTTGAACTGAATTTCAGGGTAAAAGCAAGCGCGAAGCCGCCCACAAATATCCATGTTCTGATTGGGCGAAATGGAATTGGCAAAACAACCATTCTTAATGGGATGGTCAAAGCAGTGCACTACGACTACGCCTGGGAGAGGACAGGTAAATTTTCCTCCAACGAATTACTCTATTGCGGGGACGATCTTCCCGATGACTATTTCAGTGGCGTAGTGTCCGTATCTTTCAGCGTATTTGACCCATTTGTTCCGCCGCCTGACAACACTGAACCCAAGAAGGGACTCAAATATTTCTACATCGGCATGAAGAAGTCCCGCCTCGGCGGCGCTTCGGAACAAGCTTCCACTCTCAAATCCGAAGCCGACCTGATCAACGATTTCGTGGATGGCTTCAATCTATGCATGAGCCAAGAGGCCAAAGCGAAACGATGGATCAAAGCCATCGAGCGGCTATCCTCGGATGCAAACTTTGCAGCAATGGAGCTTCCACAACTTGCAAAAGTTGCACAAGCCCGAGGTGGCGATGCCACCTCTATTGCAAGAAAAACACTGAGAAGAATGAGCTCGGGGCACAAAATCGTGCTACTGACCATCACTGCCTTGGTCAACCTGACCGAAGAGAAAACACTGGTGTTAATGGATGAACCAGAAAGCCATCTCCACCCGCCGCTGTTGTCCGCGTTCACTCGTGCCCTGTCAGATCTTCTTCATGATCGTAATGGTGTAGCCATTGTGGCTACACATTCGCCAGTGGTCGTACAGGAGGTCCCAAAATCTTGCGTCTGGATTTTGAATCGATCCGGATTGAAGTGGCGAAAGGATCGCCCTGTGCGGGAAACATTCGCAGAAAACGTTGGGATACTGACCAAGGAAGTGTTCGGGCTGGAGGTTTCCAAGTCGGGATTTCATGCAATGTTCCAAGAAGCCGTTGATTCCGGCCTATCTTTCGACAGAATATCAAACGAGTTTGGTAAAAAGATTGGCATGGAAGGCATGTCCATTCTCATGGCGATGATCGCGGCCCGCGATGCCGAGAACGACGGGAGTAACAATTGAGACGCTTGCAGAAACCAGCGCTCGCGCAGCCCCCCGTTTATGCCGCGTGCGTACAAGGGGTTCGCGATGTTGACCTGTCAACAAGATGCGCCGACATCGCCCAAAAAGTGGCTGACCAAGAGACTGTGTATAGCCAGCTCGCGGTCGCCGGCCAGTTGTACAAATGGCCCGCCCATCCGATTGGGGATGATGCTGCTGGATCCATTGGCTCGGTAAGTAGGGGGGAGTTCAAGCGGTTATACACTAACCAACTAGCACGAGGCGAAAGTCCTGCCCGAAATTTCTACGATCAGATCAAAGGGGCTGTTCCAAACAATATTTGCCCCTACTGCGGGATCGGGGCGGTTGAAACCTTGGATCACTTCCTGCCAAAAGCCCACTACTCTTCGCTCTCTGTGCTTCCCCTAAATCTGATCCCAGCATGCCGTGATTGCAATGTTGGTAAAAATGCGTCAATCGTGACGCCAGCATCCATGCATTCTCATCCATATTTCGAGGAAAATTGCGTTATTCAGGAGGAGTGGCTTTTTGCATCAATCGTTCATGCCGAAATTCCCTTTGCGAAGTTCACCGCCCACCCCCCGACTTGCTGGACTCCCTCCTCCGCGCAAAGGGTGAAAAATCATTTCTCCGAATTCGATCTGGCCCGACGATTTTCCATACAGGCTGCGGAGCGACTTAAATCATTAGCGAACTTGATCGGTAATTTGACAGAAAAAGGTACGGATGAGACTGTCAGAATGTTTCTTCACATGACCGCTGAAGCCGAGATAAAAGCGTGTGGTGTTAACTCATGGCAGGCCGCGCTGACTAAGGCTACGGCAAACGATACTTGGTTCCACACTACAGGCCATGCGCTACTGTTATAGCGAGATCGCATTCTTGGTCAGGACGTACGGTGCTACGATGCGCATCATCTCCCTCAAATCGCGAGAATAACCATCATCCTTCCCAACCTTGAATCGGCACCATGCCAAAAAAGGTATCGGGTAAAATTTTTATTTGAAATAGATAAAAAATCCCAATAAAAGGTACCACGGATAATTAAAGATCAATTAAAATTAGCCAAGACACTTTTTTCATATGACGGGCGGGCTACGAATAAATTAACGCGTCATGCAGAAGCGCGACCCCCTAAAAACATCAAATGCTTCTCACCCGGAAAGTCGGGAAGCCATTCCATATCATCCGCACCAAGGTCGTAGCGATGATTCGTTGTAGATAGAATAATTTGCGCATGATGTTCTGAACCCAAAGCCTGCAAATTTTCAATGTAAGTCGCCAAGTCCGCTCGAGCAATATCTTGCTGCCTTGGAGTATCAAGAATAAAAAACCGTGGCGCACTTTCACTTTGTTTGCAAATAAGTTCAAAAGACGCTGTACGGATCGCAAGAACGACTCGGGTCATTGTACTGCCGTTATATGCGGTTATCTTCTGACCACCGAACGTGACGTTAAAGTCATTGTCTACATGGACATTTAGGCTAACGTTGGACGAACTAAGTGTCTTGAGCCAGAATCGAATTCGTTCAGCGAGGGCATCCCTAACTTTAAGCAAGTCCAGGTCGATAGCTTTCCCACCACCCTCCATCTCCGCGAGGTGTGCTTGGGCTCGCGTGCGCTCATTAAGCTTTTCAACGTACGCAGCTTCAATTTTTGAAAGCTCAATCTCGATCTGCCTGGCTTTACGCAGCTGTATCACGCGCCCCGTTAGCTCAGAAACAACCTCTACCAAGGAGCCAATTGGCGAATTTATCGACACCTGATCTCGCTCGGCCTGCGCTGCTGAAATGTCATCACGCACCCGACTCAAATGCTCATTTAAAATGCTGAGGCGTCGTTGGTGCATGACATTCGTTTTTTCGAGATCCTTAATCTGGTCCCTTAAGTACAAAAGGCTTTTCCCGTAAGTCTCAGAGCTACGCAGAAAGAGCCCACAACCAGTATTGGCGCAGATCGCATCAAACGATGAAAAGATACGGCGAGCCCCCTCATTCAGAGAAAGGGTGTCTGCCTCAACTTCAATCTCGTGACGAATCTGAGAAAAACTGCGAACTCTAGCCTCGAGCTCAGACTTCTCCCTCAGAAGTAAGTGTGATTGCTGTTGAAGCCTTGCAATTCGATTCTCCAGAGCCACGTCGATTTGTGGTGTCCCCCCTTGGGTTTCCCGAAGCTCTTCCAGAGCTGTCGTTGCTAGTTCTAGATCGCCATCTATTTCCATGACACTCCGGCGAGGTGCGCCGAGCAAATCTTCCGTCAGCTCACTGATCTGTTTCTCAAACCTAACCACCGCCCGATCCAAGTACTCAAGCTTCTCTCTGAGCTCACTTTTGGCGCGCCGTTTATCAAAGGAATTCTTGGGCACCAAACCAAAAACCAATCGCATCACCTCTGCGTACTGGTTCTTAATAAATCTTGAATTTGATGGTGCATAGTAATCCACGGCATAGCCGTGGTTCTGATCTAGGTAGAAGAGCGGAAGAAGTTGATGACTATATATATGAGTCGAAAGATTTCGAACGGTTGTCAATACCGGATCTTCCAATCTCCATAGCGCCAGTAAAAATGCACTGAACTCTCGTTCAGAGGTGAACTCAGCGATGTCACCAGCTTGATTATGGACTATAACATCAAAATCTGACTTAACCCGCCTCGTAATGATGTATTGATTGCTATCAACCTGAACTTCAAGCACAACCCTATCCACTCTCTCAAGGATATCGAGGTGATATTCAACCTTATACCCCAAAGCAAACGCTATCGATTGAACTATAGGAGTCTTGCCAGATCCATTGTCACCATATAGCTGTGTGACTCGGCGACCAAAAACAAGTCGTCTTGACGACCACGCCAACTCACCGTCCCCAACAATCTGCAAAGCTATCAGTTTCATTCTGGTCGCAGCCTCAACTGTCTTTCAATACGCAAGTCACGATAGCTTCGATCAACGGCGACTAGGGTAGAAGCAAGATCGCCACCCGATGAGATCGCAAGCTCAAGAACATTACGCCCAAGATCTGTTATAGACACCTTTTTTTTAATCTGGTCTACATCCACGAGTTGTGCTTGCTCCAGAAACGCGAGTGCTTGCACGGTTCTCACCCTTAACGAGCCAGACCAACCAAGGTGTTGAGCGGACCCTCGAAATCCAGTAAAAGCCCTTTCGTAGCAGTCGCCAACCAGCTGACCAATTTCATCAACAAATGGTTTCACACGCCCCTTCGAAAGCATCAAAATAGTGATAGCTATAAGTGGCAGATGAAACATTGCTTCATTGCTCAATCGCTGCACCGGTGCCGCGCGTGGATAATCAAACCGCACCTCAATCTGATGTGCCGCCACCTCGCTGAAAAACTCGCCTATCTTCATCGAGATTCACTCCTAACAAGCTCAGCCAGCACACCACCAACTAACATTTCATCGGAAAGAACTGAACCGAGGGGGCTGTTGGAAAGCTTCGATCGCACTACGCCGACCTCGAAATGCAGTCCCCGAAAGGCTATCTCGCCACAAGCCCATCTCCCATATATCGCATTCAAATCATGCTGTAACATTGCGATATCGAACTCGTACATGTGGCGATATGTCCTATACCAGTTATCCCACGACACCTTCCATGAAGACGCAGTTTCAATAAGCTCATCACTTGCACCAGCCTCGCCAAGCTTGCGCTGCAAAATAGATGCGTTTTTTAATGCGCTCGCATCTCCCTGAGCGAGGAAGCGGTAATACGCACCTCGTGAAACTGGGAGAATTTCAAGAAGATCATCAATGCCGATCCCTGCAGATGAATCTAGATCAGAAGCGGACAGCTCGCCAATTAGCTTGGAGCTAGACTTCTCCTCCACCAACGCCAGAAGCTTTTTAACCAGCTCCGCACCTTCTGTATAGGATAGATTTATCTCGCTGTACTGCCAAACAGCCTTAGTCGCCTTTGCATCAAAATCCGGATGATTCGGGTCTACGTGATCGTTTCCGGGGGAAAACTTAAGTCGAGCAATACATCCATGAACCTCATTCATGGAAAGACTAAAATCTAGACCAAAAATTCGCTCAAAATTATCTGCAACATATCGAACGGTTCGATTGCCAAAATTTTTATTTTCAATAGCTTCGGAAACCTCCTCAACGTCATCGTCGAGATGCGCATTGGTCAGGAATGTTATTGTTCCGCACGAGTCACCAAAGTTGACTGTGTGCTCGATCAACTTTCCAACGAAGCTATCCCGAATCCGCGACACCTGTTCGTCAGTGGGCGCTTTAGGAAAGCCACCGCCAGGTCCGTAGAATCCATTTAGAGATTGCGGCAGCTTCTTGGGCAGCCCAAACAACTCGAGGCGCGTCCACTGATGTTTCTTCTTCGCTTTTGTTTTAACTTGAACAAAGTGATACAAAACATCACTATTCATTGTTTCTCTGACAACGAAGTCGTCCTGAAAGTCGCAGTAGACCTTGTCGAAAGTCTTACCCTCGAGAATACGAAGTGAAGCTAAGGCGGCGCCTCGAAACTGAGAGTGAAAGCGAGCGATTACATCTCGTCCATTCACCTCGCGAGGCTTGACCTCGTGCAACTTGGGACGAGATCGTTTCAGACGACCACCCTTTGTGCTTTGCTCCTTAGCCATCTATGTTTTCCTGATTGCCGCTTAACGAACGGCACCCCCTGTTCGTGAGGATAGGACTACTTGAGGCGAGGAACAACAAGGGTTTCCCGAAGACTTCAGTAAAAAAGGTGTCGCGGCCATCTTTCCATTAAGACAGTCAAAGGAAGTATCTCGACGCCTTCCGCTCAATACGGAACCCCACCCTCCTCAAACATCCGCTTGCCCGCCTCATCCACCGCGTCATGGATCGGTCGATACCAGTCACGCACTTCCTCGGGCGTCTTCAACTTCCTGACGATACTCAGCGAGTTGTGCAGAAACACCTTGAAGAACGGCATGCCGTGGCCGAACAGGAACTGCGAGTCGGTGATCTTCAGGCTGCGGTAGAAGCCGGCCAGTTGTTCCAGCAGCGGCAGTGCCAGATACGGGCGCCCTGCCCGGTCCAGCGCCGCCAGGTACACCACGGTTTCCTGCGGCATGAAGATGCTCTTGTCCGGCAAAGCTCTTCCCGCTTGACCAGCCTTCGGCTGTTGAAAAGCGCCTCGCGGGGCTGACGGTTTCGCGGAAGTTGGCGCTCAAGCAAGTGTCATTCGCCCCCGACACCTTCTCCGGCTCTACCCAGCACTCGCAAAATCCGCTCCCTGCCTGACGCGGACAGACGGCGAACGCCGAAGACCCTGGCGATGTCCAGGGCGGGATCATCACCAGTGACCTCGTTTGCTGCCGCACGGATTTCCTCCGGGGGAAGCTCTTCGATGCTGCGGGCGTCCTCGTCACGCTCAGGAAGCCGGTAGCTGTTCCATTGCGCTGGATCCGCCCCGATCGGCCAGATGAACTGGCCCAGCTCAGAATCATCGTCGGACACGAATCGACCGCAGCGTTCCGCGAGATCGAGAATCCGCTCGCGAATCAGACGACCGGACCGCTTGAAACCATGGGCACGGGCAATGCGTTCCACCAGCAGCTTGTCGATAACCGGCGCTTCCTGTTCGAGCACCCGGTTGATGCAAGCCACGAGCGTGTCGTCGTAGGCGGAGTCATGAAAACGCTCAGGTTGCAGGGAGGCCTGCAGATCGGCGAAATCGGTAACGCGATAGTTATTGCAGTTGGTGGAGCCCGGGGTGCGGCCGGCATCACTTGCCAGTTGATCGGTCGAGGCTTGCGGAGGCTTCGCCGCCGGCTCTGCGGCGGGCAGGTCGTCAGAGACATCGGCCATCGACTCGCTGGAAGAAGCTGTCACCGCTTCGCTCTCTTCCGCCCGCTTCGTCGCGGCATCGATGGCAGCTTTGGCGCGTTGTTCGGCCAACTCGGCCGAAATCGCCTCGTGTAGGCGCTCCAGTGCACCTTCCCGATCAACCCACCATTCGGTGGACCAGACACGAACCAGCTTCCATCCCAGACCACGCAGGATCTCGCTGCGGACCTTGTCGCGATCCCTGGCCGTCGCCGCACTGTGGTAGGTCGCGCCATCACACTCCACGCCGATCAGGTAATCGCCTGGTCGATCCGGATGCACCACCCCCAGATCGATCCGGAAGCGCGACACGCCGATCTGCGGATGTGTCTGCCAGCCCTTGGCACGCAATCCGTCGGCGACGAATTGCTCGAATGGCGAGTCGTAACCACCGACCGAACCATGGCTGGCCGCGGCGAGGGCTTTCGGCCCCTGCTGCGCGAATTCGATGAAATGACGAAGATCGTGCACGGCCCGCGCCGAGGTGCGGTTGAAGTCGATCAGTGATGGATCGAACGAGGTGAACACCATCATTTCGCGGCGTGCGCGCGTCACCGCCACATTCAGGCGACGCCAGCCACCTTCGCGATTGAGCGGCCCGAAGTTCATCGACATCACCCCTGCACCCGGCTCGGTGGGGCCGTAGCCGATGCCCAGGATGATCAGGTCGCGCTCGTCGCCTTGCATGGTCTCCAGATTCTTCACCACCACCGGCTCAGCCAGCTCGCTCTTGAAGAATGGCTCGATCTGCGGGTGGTCACGTCGTGCCTGATCCAGCAGGTCCTCGACCAGCTGCTGCTGTTCCGCATTGAGTGTGATGATGCCCAGCGACTGCCTGGAGGCGATGAACTCAGGGTCGGTCAGTTGCCTGACCACCTGCGCCACGATGGCCTTGGCCTCCGCCGGGTTGCGGCGACCACCCTTGCCGCGTACATAAGTGCCGTCCACGCGATGCCATGACACTGCGCTGGGCCTCGTATCGGCAGCCGGGAAGGTGATCAGGCTGCCGTCGTAATAGCGGTAATTGGAGAAGGTGATCAGGCTTTCATGCCGACTCCGGTAGTGCCAGGTCAGGCTGTGCTGCGGGACACCGGCGCCGATGCACTCGTCGAGGATGCTTTCAAGATCGTCGTCGGTATCGTCGTCACCGGCATCAGTACCGCGATTGAAGAAGCTGGTCGGCGGCATCTGGCGTGGATCGCCGGCAATGACCACCTGCTTGCCTCGGGCAATGGAGCCCACCGCATCCCAGGGGGCGATCTGCGAGGCTTCGTCGAAAATGACCAGATCGAACAAGCCATGGTCTGCCGGCAGGTACTGCGCGATCGACAACGGGCTCATCAACATGCATGGCGCCAGCACGGTGAAGTCCTCACCCATTTCCTGTGCCAGCTGGCGTACCGGCTTGTGACGCCGCTGTTTCTGCAGCTCATGCTTGAGCACACCGAAGCCGCTTCGCTTGGCCACGCCGTTCTTGTCCGGGATGTTGCCCGACAACTTTGCCCGGATGAAGGCCGAGGTGAGCTCGCCCATCTCGTCCACCGCCTGCTGATAGGCGGCGATGTCGCTTTGATGTTCGGCAGGAACGAAATGGCGCAGCAAGGGCTCCGCGTCGATGGCACCTGCCGCAAACCAGCGTGCATAGCCGACCTCGAAAGCCTGGCTGACTGAACCCTCCGGCAAGCTCCCCTGCTCCACCGCGTCGACCAGCGGCTGCAGGCCGGCAGCAACGGCTTCCTGCCGCACGCGCATCCAACTGCACCAGGCATTGAGGATTTTCTCGTTGTTGACGATCACGCTGGCGCCGACAAAAAGTTCCGGTGCCTGGCTGAAAGGATCCAGCTCACAGCCGGCTGCCGCACCGAATTGCGCAGTGGCATCCACCAGCGCCTTGCAACTTGCCGTCAATTCGCCGACAGCCACGGCGATCGACCCACCCGGCACCAGCAGCTCATTGCCATCGACCACCAATGTCCGCGCCTCCCTGCGCAGCCTGACCAACTGCTCGGGTGAAGTCGCCAGAGGAATGAGGCTGTCGCGAAGACCTTCGGCCTGCCGCAACGTCAGGTTCATGCGCAGCACATTGCTGCCGAGGCCTGCCCAACCCGGAACATTCTTGAGATGGGCATCGAGTGCATCGATCTTCGCCACCAGTGCCTTCATCCCGGCAAGCAATGGAAGATCGGTTTCCAGATCAGGCAATTCGGCGAGGCCGGTGGCATTTGCGACCGACTGGGCCACCTTCTTGCGCGCCATCGTGGCAAGGAACCAGAACTTGCCGGAGGCCTCGATCCACTGGCTACGCAAGACATCGATATCCAGGCGCCGCACAGCCTCTGCGGGATAGGCGCGCGACAACCGGTGCTCCTGCTCCTCATACTCCTTCAGCAAAGTGGCTGCCTGCTGCGCAGCTGCCCGGACATCTTTCAATCCCGGCAGGAACGCCACACGCAGATCGACACCGTGCGCCTCAGGCAAGCAACGGGCGAACGCCTGCAGCTTTGCCGCTATCGGTGCAGCGCCGCCCAATGAAAGATGGGCAAGGCTGACCATCTGCACGCAGGCCTGATCACAACGCCTGAGCGCCGCCAGCACCTGACGCGAAGCCGCAACCATCGACTCCTGCCAGACATTGGACCACTCGGTGCGCTGCAAAAACGCCATCTTTCCCGCCGTTCCCTCGGCGGCGGCGCGGTTCAGGTCCAGTCGCCGGGCGATATCGCGCAAAGTCTCCATCTGCACGCTGTCATGCCGGGTTCCCTCCGGCCACGCCAATCGAGGCGTCACCGGTGTCGCATCCTTGACCACTTGGCCGATCGCTTCGTGGATTGACCAGCCATTGGCGTGGCGATCATGCAGAACACGCACCACCGCATTGAGGCGGTCACGCAGCCCCTGCACCTTCGCCGCCTGCCTGTCCCAATCGGCTTCGGTCAGCCTGTCTCGACTGGTCCATGCGCGGTCCAACTGCTGCAGCACGTGCATCTTGGAAGACTTGCTTGAATGCAGCTCCAGACAGAACTGCCCGATGCCCTTGTCTTCAAGGCGACGCTTGACCACATCCAGCGCCGCCATCTTCTCGGCGACGAACAGCACGCGACGCCCCAACGCGAGGTTGTGGGCGATCATGTTGGCGATGGTCTGCGACTTGCCCGTTCCCGGAGGACCATCCAGCACGAAACTGTGCCCCTGCGCCGAGGCAATCACCGCCGCCAACTGCGACGAATCGGCCGGCAGCGGAGTGAACAACCCGCTGGGCTGAACGAGAGCATCAAGGCGCTCGGGTGCCGGAAATTCACCCGACGAAGCCAGCGAAGAACCACCCAGCCGGTGTTCCAGCAAATGCCGGACCACGTCGTTTTCCATCAACTTGGCCGAACGATCGACCAGGTCGCGCCACATCAGGTACTTGGCGAAGGAGAACGTACCCAATGCGACATCGGTAATGACCTCGAAGCCCGGCATGTCGCGTACCGCCCGCCGCACGACACCCCAGATCCCCTCGACATCGATGCCACTGCCATCCGTCGGCAATTCGCCACCCAGGCCTGCGATGTTGAGCTGAAAATCATGTCGCAACAGCTCCAGCAGGGTCAGGTTGAAGCGCGGCTCGTCATCCAGCATCGACATCTTCACGCCGGACAATGCGCTGCGCCGTTCCAGCTTCACTGGCAGCAGGATCAGCGGCGCAAGGTAGGTTTTCGGGTCGTGTTCCGTCTTGCGCCAACGCAGGAAACCGATGGCGAGAAACAGCGTATTGGAGCCGCCCTCCTCCAGGTCCGAGCGGGCTTTGCGATAAAGATCCACCAGCGCGGCTTCAAGCTTGTTCTTGTCCAGCCGGGCCAATACCTCATTGCGTGCCATCGCCTGACGCGCCGCTTCGTCCTCCAGGCTCTCGCGGTGGCGCCTGGCATAGATCTCGCTGTCGCGCCCACCAATCGACAGGTCGGGCATCGGCACGATATGCACGCTTTTGCTGGCTGACAGGATGTCCTCCAGCCCCGCCGGATCCGGACAGGTCAGACGGATCACCTTCGCACTCTCAGGCAAGTGCAGCAGGCGATTGCGCGTGGTCAGATCGAGCAGTTTGCGTTGCCACAATTCCAGCTTCCCCGCGGCCGTTGCCGGAACCTCCTCCACTTCGATATCGAAAGCCGGCAGCTCGGGGGCAGCCTCCAACGCATCGCTGACGGGTGGCGCCTGGTCAGCGAAAGGAACGTCCGGATTGCTGGTCAGAACTGCCAGTGGACGGAGTTTCTGCATCCGTGCGCGACGCACGTCGACGGCCATGATGAAGTCGTCATCATTCAGCTGGGCCTTCCCCTCCTCGACAGCCTTGCTGAATCCCGGTGCTGCCGACTGCGTAGCCAATGTGGTCTCGAAGGCCAGAAATTCCTGCAGGTCGATGCGTTTGCGAACTGCCGAGGCATCCTCATTGAGTACCTGTGAAAACTCCTGCGGCTGCAACCAGACACCGGTGAAAGCGTGCCCGCGGGTAAGCAGCAACACGGGATTGAGGCCGGCCTGCTCCAGCGCTGCCGCGAACAGCAACGCCGTGTCCAGGCATGTACCTACGCAACCATCAAGCACCTGCGAAGGGGCACGGATCTTCTGTCCTTCCTGCTCAAAGCTGGCCGGGGGCAGCACGTAACTGATCCGATGCCCGCATACGGCGGACCAGATCGCCGATGCCAGCTCCCATACCCGTTGTCGCGAACCCTTCCCGTAGCCATCAACGCCATCCGGCCGCCCTGCCCTGCGCAGCACATCCGAAGCGCTCTTCAGCACCTTGTCCACCGCCGGGTCATTCGGCATGCAGAAAGCCGCCAGCAATTCCGGCATGGAACCGGCGCCACCCCACTGATTGCGCGAAAGCAGCTCGATCGAAAAACGCTGTTCGGCGACAACGGCATCCCCTGCGCGCAAACGGAACAGAACCGAGGCCTGCATGCTCTCGCTCAGAGCCGCCAGATAACCTTCCTTGAGTTCGACCTCACGATCAGACACGGTTATCGACGTGTCAGGATCAAGCCGGTCGATGCGCCATGTCTTGGTGGTGGCGAATGGCAGACTTGGCTCCAGTTCCAGCGTCAGGTCATCGAAACCCTCGCCATCACTGCTTGTCACCACCAATTGCCGCAGCAATGGCACGGCATTCTGGTGCGAGGCCAGCCCCAGCTTGGTGCTGACCATCGCTTCGATGGATATGCCCATTTTCCCTGTCCCCTGTTCCGTTCAATACGGCTCCAGCCGCCGATCATAGGCCTGACGCTACCCACGGGCCAATCCAACTGCTGATGTCAGCTGCGGGTGTCTTTGGTAACTGCTTGCCTTGGTTTGCGGCTGATTGCCTCAGCCTTCGTTCGACCAATAGACAACACCGCCCCCAACTCGCCCGCTCGCTGATCCTGTGTGTATTCACACCCACAGGAGTCACCCCATAAACCATCAAGCCTTGATCGTCGGCACCAGCGGCATCATCGGCCGGGCGCTGTCAGAGCATCTGCTGGCGCAAGGCTGGACGATGCATGGGCTTCCGCGGGGGCACTCGGCCACGGCGCCGGGAATCCGGCTGGTGGTGGCGGAACGAAGGTCTCGCACGACAGCAAGCCTCCCGTCGTCGGGCGCCCCAAGGAGCTTCTACCGTTCTTGCTTGTCGGCGAGCTGCGTCACCATGACCAGGGCGGCTATCAGCCCCAGATGTTCGAAAAAGCCGTTCATGGCCATGAAACGGGCCTGGCCGGTGAGATTCCAGAAATCATTGGCGACCAGCATGGCTACTGCCGTCAGCACACCGAGGGCGCCGGCACCCAGCCATACCCGGCGATTGGCGATGATGCACAGTGAGCCGCCCAGTTCCACGATGATGGTGACTGCGGCCCACAGCCAGCCCGGATGCAGGCCGAAGTGCTCCTGTTCCAGGATGGCGTTCTGGAAATGCAGCAGCTTGTCCACGCCTCCCACGAGATAAGCCGACACCAGCGCCACGCGCAGCAGTGGCGCCACCCATGGATACGAAAGCAGGGTGGCAATCCAACGGGGGTTCCCTTGCCGGGTGGTCGCCATGTCAAACCCTCCCGCAGGCGCAGCCAGGTGCGCCCTTGAACGAACGCAGATCGGAGGCCGCTGCTGCGGCGACCGGGTTAGATCGGTCCAGGGCAACGATGCGACCACCGCGCAGGATGCGTTCGGGTGCACGAGACGAGGTGGTCATGAGCGATTCTCCTCATGGTTTGCCTTGTCCTGGGATGAATGCTCAGCAACGAGGCGGCTTGGCAATTCGCCAAATAGTGCTTTTGGCACTGGCGAACTCCGCCATGCTAGCACCATGGCTGCGCCGGAAAGTACCTGCTTCGACCGGAAGCACCCGGAAAAAGGAATGACGGCTTCGCGCCGTGCCGGCTTGACGCTCTCCCCTCCCCCGTTCGACCAATGGATGACACCGCCGCGACTTGCCGGCTCGTTATCCTGTGCGCCTTCACATCCACAGGAGTCACCCCATGAATCGTCAAGCCTTGATCGTGGGCGCCAGCGGCATCATCGGCCGGGCGCTGTCGGAGCATCTGCTGGCGCAGGGCTGGACGGTGCACGGGCTTTCGCGGGGGCGCTCCGCCAGCGTGCCCGGCATCCAGCCGGTGGTGGCGGACCTGACCGACGAGGCGTCGGTGGCCGCTGCGGTGCAGGGTTTGCCGGTGAGCCACGTGTTTTTCACGGCCTGGTCGCGGCAGGCCAACGAGCTGGAGAACATCCGGGTCAATGGCGCGATGGTGCGCCACGTGCTGGAGCCGCTGGGGCGTCAGGGCGGGCTGGAGCATGCGGCGCTGGTGACCGGGTTGAAGCATTACCTGGGGCCGTTCGAGGCGTATGCCGCCGGGGCGGTACCGGATACGCCGTTCCGCGAGTCGCAGGGGCGGCAGCCGGTGGACAACTTCTATTACACGCAGGAGGACCGGCTGTTCGAGGCCGCCGCGCAGCATGGTTTTGGCTGGAGCGTGCACCGGCCGCACACGATCATCGGTTTCGCCGTGGGCAATGCGATGAACATGGGGCAGACGCTGGCGGTGTATGCGTCGCTGTGCAAGGCCAGCGGCCAGCCGTTCGTGTTCCCCGGCTCGGCGGCGCAGTGGAACGGGCTGACCGACATGACCGACGCGCGCTTGCTGGCGCGGCATCTGGAATGGGCCTCCACCACGCCGCAGGGCCGCAACGAGGCGTTCAACGTGGTCAACGGCGACGTGTTCCGCTGGAAGACGATGTGGAGGCTGATCGCTGATTGGTTCGGTATCGAGGCGGCGCCGTTCGACGGCGTGGAGCGCCCGCTGGAAGGCCGCATGCAGGACGCGCCCGCCGCATGGGCAGCGCTGGCGGCGAAGCATGGCCTGGCCGAGCCGGACGTGACGCGGATGGCCTCGTGGTGGCATACCGACGCCGACCTTGGCCGGCCGATGGAAGTGGTCACCGACATGAGCAAGAGCCGCAAGGCCGGCTTCCTGGATTACCAGAGCACGCCGGATGCGTTTTTTGAGCTGTTCGAGCGGCTGCGGGCGGAGCGGTTGATTCCGCAAGGATGAGGTGCGCACGGAAGGTGACGCGTGGAGCCCCATGCGACACACCCCGGCCCCTCTCCCGACAGGAGATGAGCGCAAGGCGTGGCGTTTCCGCGTAGGGCGGGCATCGCCCGCGCATGCGTGCGTGAAGTCCGCGACGCGAGCGGTGCCCGCCCTACGCGTGGAGGCATCCCCCGGCCCTGCGTGAAGCCTTGACGCTTCTGTGGGGCGGGCATCGCCCGCGTGCGTGGGGTCCGCGACGCGGGCGGTGCCCGCCCTACGTGTGGAGGTATCCCCCGGCCCTGCGTGAAGCCTTGACGCTTCTGTGGGGCGGGCATCGCCCGCGTGCGTGGGGTCTGCGAGCGCGGGCAGTGCCCGCCCTACGTGTGGAGGTATCCCCCGGCCCCGCGTAAAGCCTTGACGCTTCTGTAGGGCGGGCATCGCCCGCGTGCGTGGGGTCCGCGACGCGGGCAGTGCCCGCCCTACGTGTGGAGGTATCCCCCGGCCCTGCGTGAAGCCTTGACGCTTCTGTGGGGCGGGCATCGCCCGCGTGCGTGGGGTCAGCGGTTGTCGAGGTGGGCGCGGCGGGCGGCTACTTGTGACAGGGCTGACCAGTCCAGGTCTTCGTCGCCGCCGGCGAGGGCTTCGAGCAGGCTGTCGCGCAGCACGCCGGCGAGTGGCAGGGGGACGCGGGCGGCTTCGCCGGCGGCCAGGGCCAGGCCGACGTCCTTGTAGCCCAGCGGCAAGGTGAAGCCGGCGGGTTTGAAGCGTTGTTCGGCGATCAGCCTGGCGTAGCCCTGGTAGGCCGGTGAGGCGAACAGGGTGCCGGTCATCACGTCGAGGAAGTCCGCCGCGCTGATGCCGTGCGCGCGGACCAGTGCGGAGGCTTCGGCCATGCTCTCGATCGCCGAGGCCAGCATGAAGTTGCCGGCGATCTTGGCTACGCAGGCGCGTTCGGGCGCTTCGCCCAGCGGCCAGATGCGGCTGCCCATCACCTCCAGCAGCGGACGCACGCGTTCGATGGTGGAGGCCTCGCCGGCGGCGAGGATGTTGAGCTTGCCCGCGGCGGCCACGTCGGGCCGGCCGAACACCGGCGCGGCGACATAGGCCACGCCGCGCTGCGCATGTGCTGCGGCCAGTTCTTTCGCCAGCGCCACCGACACGGTGGCATGGTTCACGTGCACCGCATCACGCGGCATGGCGTCGAGCACGCCGGCGTCAAGGATTACCGCCCGCACGGCGGCGTCATTGGCCAGCATGCTCAGCACGGCGTCGCCGCCGGTTGCCTCGACCGGCGTTGCCGCCACTGTCGCGCCCAGTGCGGCCAGCGGTTCCGTCGCTGCCGGCGAGCGGTTCCATACCGTTACCGCGTGGCCGGCTTTCAACAGGTTGGCGGCCATGGCACTGCCCATGGCGCCGAGGCCGATGAATCCGATGTTCATGTCGTGGTCTCCTCGCACTCGTGTGCTTCCGTCGGGAAGCGGCGTGACATGGTCGCATGAGGGGGAGCCGTGTCGATTGACCGAAAGGCGCTGGGCTCGGGCTTTCGCCGGAGTGACGGGACGGTCTCACGCGACACCCGGCCCCTCACCCCCCAGCAAGCCGTGGCGCTTCTGCGTAGGGCGGGCAATGCCCGCGCGTGCATGAGGTCCGTGGACGCGGGCGGTGCCCGCCCTACCAGGGTCTTAACATGCGTTTCGCTACAATTGACCGGATAGGCATCCTGTCTGCGCGCTTGCGCATGGCTTCTTTCCGCGGATGCCCGGGACGTGGGCTTCGAGCCTTTCCGGATCTCCTCCGGCTCCTTCTGTCCCGACCGTTCCCGCTCGTCATGCGGGGTTGTTTTTCGTGCGCATCACGGCCTGCGCAGCATCTTCGTGCCCGGCCCATGCGCCCACCTGACACAGGAGGTCTGTTTGTCTGTATCCACCGATCAAACCGCTGGCCGCGTAGAGCCGTTGCAGATCAGCGACGTCACTGTCATCGACAGCTCCAAGCTGAAGAAGGCAGTCACGGCAGCGGCGCTGGGCAATGCGATGGAGTGGTTTGATTTCGGCGTGTATGGCTTTGTTGCCTACGCGCTGGGTCAGGTGTTTTTCCCCGAAGCCTCGCCGGGCGTGCGCACGATCGCCGCGCTGGCGACGTTCTCGGTGCCGTTTCTGGTACGGCCGCTGGGCGGTCTGTTCTTCGGGGTCATCGGCGACAAGCTGGGCCGGCAGAAGGTGCTGGCGGCGACCATCATCATCATGGCGATCAGCACGTTCTGCATCGGCCTGATTCCCTCCTACGACAGCATCGGCATCCTGGCGCCGATCCTGCTGCTGGTCTGCAAGCTGGCGCAGGGTTTCTCGGTGGGCGGCGAGTACACCGGCGCGGCGGTGTTCGTGGCTGAATATGCGCCGGACCGGCGCCGCGGCTTCCTCAGCAGCTGGCTGGATTTCGGCTCGATCATCGGCTTCGTGCTCGGTGCCGGCGTGGTGGTGCTGATCAGTTCCATCGTCGGCAACGAGAACTTCCTCGACTGGGGCTGGCGCCTGCCGTTCTTCCTGGCTGCGCCGCTGGGCATCGTCGGCCTGTACCTGCGCCGTGCGGCAGAGGAAACCCCGGCCTTCACCGAGCAACTGGAGCGGATGGAGAAGGAGGACCAGGATGCCGTCGGCGGCGGGCCGCGCATCTCTTTCAGGGAGATCGCCAGCAGGCATTGGCGTGCCCTGCTGACCTGCATCGGCATCGTGCTGGCGACCAATGTCACCTATTACATGCTGCTGACCTACATGCCGACTTATCTGTCGCAGAGTCTGCATTACACCGAGGACCACGGCGTGCTGATCATCATCGTGGTGATGGTGGGCATGCTGTTCGTGCAGCCGCTGGTGGGCATGGCCAGCGACCGCATCGGGCGGCGGCCGTTCATCGCCGCCGGCAGCCTCGGATTGCTGATTGCCGCGATTCCCGCCTTCCGCCTGATCAACAGTGGCAACACCGGCCTGATCTTCGTCGGCCTGCTGCTGATCGCAGTGCTGCTGAACTGCCTGATCGGCGTGATGGCCTCGATCCTGCCGGCGATGTTCCCCACCCGCGTGCGCTACAGCGCGCTGGCCGCCGCATTCAACATCTCGATCATCATTGCCGGCGTGACCCCGACCGCCGCCGCCTGGCTGGTCGAGGCCTTCGGCAACCTGATGATGCCGGCCTATTACCTGATGGCGGTGGCGGTGATCGGCCTGATCACCGCGATCTTCATGCGCGAGACCGCCAACCAGCCGCTGCACGGCGACACGCCCAACGCCTCCAGCCGCCGCGAGGCACGCGAGCTGCTGCAACAGGCCTACGACCACATCGAGGCCAGCGTGGAAGAACTGGACGAACAGATCGCCGATCTGCAGCTGAAGCTGTACCAGTTGCAGCAGCGCAAGCACGAGCTGGTCGACCGCCACCCGGACCTGGAATACGTGCCGGTGGTGGTCGAGTTGCCGGGCGAACAGGATGACGACGAGGCGAAGAGCTGAATGCCGGTGTGGTGAGGCTTCATGCGGCGCGGGCGATGCCCGCCCTACGGGAGCGTGCGAGCGCGAGGCGATGACTTACGTAGGGCGGGCACTGCCCGCGAGCGCATGCGGCTTCACGGATGCGGGCGATGCCCGCCCTACGAGAGCGTGCGAGCGCGTGGCAATGACCGACGTAGGGCGGGCAATGCCCGCCATCGCGTGCGGCTCCACGGACGCGGGCGATGCCCGCCCTACGCGTCGCGGGGCTTTTCGCCGGGCATGCGGGAGGGAATGAATGGCGATACCGGGTCGCTGGCCGGGAAGGTTTCTTCCAGCGCCTCGTCCTGATTGTCGCTTTCCCGCTGCTTGCGCTCGCGCTCCGTTTCCTCGACATCGCGGTTGTTCCGGCCTGCGGAATGGCCAAAGTCTTTGCGGTCCTGGGTCATGCCTGACTCTCCGGCGGGGACAGGCTGTCAGCTTGGAACGACGGCGGTTAACGCCGGATGTGGATTCCGTTCATGGCGCGTCGTGCGTTTGCGCGGGCCGTGCCCGTCCCGCGTGGTACGAGCCGTATCCGAGGCAAGCCCCGCCGGCATGATGGCCTTGCGGCGGCGCCACGTGTACATTGCGTTCGCGCGCCGTGTCCCACTGGTTCACGGGCCGGCGCGTCCTGCAAGGGGGCACTTGCTGGAGTACATGGTTCCAATGATGTTTGCGGCAAAAAGGCGTGTGCTGCTGGTCGAGGATGACCCGTTTGTGGCCATGGTCATGGAAGAAACCCTGCAGAGCATGAAGCTGGAGGTGCTGGTCGATCTCAACCTTGGCGATGCGTTGAGGGAGGTCGATGCCAGCGATTTCGATGTCGCCCTGGTCGATGTGGATCTGCGCGGTGAAAACGGCTGCCCGTTGATCCTCGCCCTGCTGGAAAAACAGGTGCCGTTCGCGGTCATGTCCGGCGGCGACCTGTCGGTGCTGGCGGCGGAATTTCCGCACATCCGCATGGTTTCCAAGCCGCTGGAGATGGCGGCGCTGCAGCAACTGGTGCGCGAGCTGCTGGAGGAATCGTCCTCCTCCGCTCAGGGCTGATCCACCGCTTCACCGATCATCGTGCGCAGACACTGGCCCAGCGCTTCCGTGGTGAATGGCTTGCTGATCAATGCCATGTCCGCCGCCATGCTTCCGGCCACCGACATGTCGGACACGTAGCCGGTCATCAGCAGGATTTTCAGATCCGGACGTGTCTGCCGGGCCGCGTCCGCCAGCTCGCGGCCATTCATGCCGGGCAAGCCGATATCGGTAGCCAGCAGGCTGACGGCCTTGTTCGATTGCAGCAGGGCCAGCCCGTCTTCCCCCGAGGCCGCCTCCAGTACCGGATAGCCGAGCTGTTGCAAGGCATTCGCCACGAGCTGACGCACCACCGGCTCGTCTTCGACCAGCAATACGGTGCCACCCTTGCCGTGAAGGTTGCCGGGAGTGGCCGCCGATGGCGCTGGCATCCGTTTGCCGCCATCGTCCACCCCGGCAAGATGGCGCGGCAGGTACAGCTTCACGGAAGTACCACTGCCGGGCTCGCTGCAGATCTCGCAACAGCCGCCGGATTGCCGGGCAAAGCCATACACCACTGGCAGGCCCATCCCGGCACCGCGGCGCCGCGCCCGGGTGGTGAAGAACGGCTCGAAGGCGTGCTCAAGCACCTCAGCCGGCATGCCGCTGCCTTCATCGGCAACATCGATGCAGACGTGTTGCCCACCCGCATCTTCCGGCCCCTGCACTGCCGCGTTGCCGGAGCGGATCAGCAGGCGGCCACCTTGCGGCATGGCGTCCCGCGCATTGGCCGCGAGGTTCAGCATGGCGCTTTCGAACTGGCAGGGATCACACCATACCGGCCACAGATCACCGGCCAGCTCGAAATCCAGCCGGATCCGCTCACCGAGGGTCTGCTGCAGCCTGCCCGCCATCAAGGCCAAGCGTGGATTGACTGATACCTGCCGGGGATCAAGCGGATGGCGCCGGGAGAAAGCCTGCAGCTGACGGGTCGTTGCCACGGCCTGACTGGCCGAGGCCAGCGCACCACCGACCAGGCGCCTGACATCCTTCGTCTCAAGCCTGCCACTGTCCGCACGCATCCGGATCAGCTCGAGCGAACTGATGATGCCTTGCAGAGTGTTGTTGAAATCGTGGGCCATGCTGCTGCTCAACTGGCCCATGGCCTCCATTTTCCGCACCAGCCGGAGCTGCGCTTCGACCGGTGCCACCGCATCCCGGCCCTGTGTGTCCCGGTTTTCCGTCATGGCCATCTGCACCATCGTCATCGCACTCCCCCTGGAATGCCCGCGCCATACTGACGACCCCGCAGTGACCGGCATGTGAGGGTGCGCCCCGGCAGCGGCAGCTCCTGAACGGCGGGCTGCGCCATTGCACCAATAGCGCTTCAGCCACCGCAACGACATGGCAGGCCGGGCATTGCCCACAGACCTTCCCCACGACACAGGCGGTACCCGCCCTATGCGGTCATCGTGACAATGGGGGGACGCCGTACATGACGCCGATGATCAGCGCCCGAAGATGATTTCCGTGCCTTCGTGGTCGCGGTCCCAGCCGCGAAGCTGGTCGCGGATGTGGGCGATGCCCTGGCGGCCGAGGGCGTTGCGTTCTTCGTCGAGCACCTGACCATCGAGCAGTTCGGCCAGGCGCTGCGCGGTCGGCAGCATGGCGTCCCAGGCGTCCAGTGCGGGCAACGGCGCCGGAAGGGTCATGAAGAAGCTCACGCCCGGGGTGCGCAGCTCGGCCAGCCGGGCCAGATCGAAGCTGCCGGGCTTGAGCATGTTGGCCACGCTGAAGATCGGGCCCAGTTCACGCTTGCCGTCCACCAGTCGGTGGTAGATGCCCATGTCGCCGAATTCGAGGCCGGCTTTCTCGGCGGCGACGACCAGGTCGGAGCCGTTGAAATGCCCGCCTTCGCGGGCCACCACGAACAGCGTGACGATGCGCTCCACCGCGAGATCCGCGGGGCGGCGGCCAAGATCGGAGCGCGGCGGCGCAGCCGGGGTCGGGGCCGGGGCCGGGGCTGAATCCACGGCTGGTGCCGGTTTTTCTTCCGGGGTGTCGTCCTGCGGTTCGGGCGTAGCGGTGCTCGGTGCGCGCAGGGTGTCGATGATGGAGGCCACGTGCTCGGCCAGCCTGGGCTGCGAGCGGGTTTTCGCCGGGGCCGGCGGTTTCGGGGCTGGATCTTCCTTGCCGGAGAGCGTGGCGCCGAGACGTTCCAATTCCTCGCGCAGCCCCACTTCCAGTTCGCCCTGCTGCGGTGCGTCCTCTGCCGGAAGCCCGGACTCGACAGACTCATCGTCGCCGGATTCACCGCCCAGGGTGGGCTCGCGGCGTGGCGCGTGCTGGCCCGGGCTGACGCGGCGCTTGCCCTGCTCTTTTTTGGGCGAACCGAACAGCCAGATCAGCGCCAGCACGATCAGGCCAACGATCAACATCGGAATGCCGATGGACGGATTCCAGGCCAAAGCAAGCACGGGTTGCAGCGTCATCATGGGGTTCCTCAGGCGGCTCCCGCCAGTTTAGCCGCTTCGGCCAGATCCACCTGCACCAAGCGCGATACGCCGGGCTCGCGCATGGTCACGCCGCACAGCTGGCTGGCGGCTTCCATGGTGGCCTTGTTGTGGCTGATGAAGATGAACTGCACTTTCTCGCTCATCTCACGCACCATGCTGGAGAAACGACCCACGTTGGCCTCGTCCAGCGGCGCGTCGACCTCGTCGAGCAGGCAGAACGGCGCGGGGTTGAGGCCGAAGATGGCGAACACCAGTGACACGGCGGTCAGCGCTTTTTCACCGCCTGACAGCAGCGAGATGTTGGAAGGCCGCTTGCCCGGCGGGCGCGCCATGATCGACACGCCGGTGTTGAGCAGGTCGTCGCCGGTCAGTTCCAGATAGGCATGGCCACCGCCGAACAGGCGCGGGAACAGCGCCTGCACGCCGGCGTTGACCTTGTCGAAGGTTTCCTTGAAACGCTGGCGGGTCTCGCGGTCGATCTTCTTGATCGCGCCCTCGAGGGTTTCCATCGCATTGACCAGATCGGCAAGCTGGTTGTCGAGATAGGTCTTGCGCTCGCTCTGCTCGGCATGCTCCTGGATCGCCGCCAGGTTGACCGGCTCCAGGCGGGCGATTTTCTGCCCGATGTCGGACAGCTGCGAGCGCCACTGGTCGGCGTTGATGTCGTCGGCCAGCTCGGCCAGCAGGGTTTCCAGTTCCAGCCCGGATTCGGCGATCGCCTGCGCCAGTTGCTCGGCGCGCAGCTGCAGCGCCTGTGCCGCGAGGCGCTTCTCGGCCAGCTTCTCGCGCAATGCGGCCAGCCCCTGTTCGGCCAGATGGCGCTGCTGCTCCAGTTTGCGCACTTCGAGGTCGCAATCCTCCAACGCACGGCGGGCGGCGACCAGTTGCTTGTCGACCAGCAGGCGCTGGTCGAGATAGGCCTGCCGCTCGTTCTCCAGCTCGGTGATCGGATCGGAACCGGCGGCCAGCTGCTCGGCAATCTCGCCGCGGCGGGCCTCGATCTGGCGCAGTTGGGTTTCCATGCGGGCCAACGACTGTTCCAGCGAATTCAGCGAGGAACGCCTGGATTCCAGCGACAAGGCCAGTGCATGCGACTGGTCAGCCGCCTCGCGGGCGTTCATGCGGGCTTCCTCGCGCGCTTCCAGCAGGCTGCGGCGCTCGTTCTCCAGTTCGCGGCGCTGGTCTTCCAGATCGCCCATCAGGCCGACCGATTCATCCAGTCGGGCCCGTGCCTCGCGGGTCTGGCTCTGCAGTTCATCGAGCTGGGTGGCCAGATCATCCAGTTCACCGGCCACCTTCTCGGCGCGGGCGCGGGCGGTTTCCAGCTTGCCGCGATGGCTCTGCAACTGGCCTGCCAGCTCGGACTGGCGGCGGTGGGCGTTGTACAGCTCGCGCTGGGCGTCGTCGCGGGCACGCTCGGTCTCGAACTTGCGCGTGCGCAGCTGCTCCAGTTGCTCGCCGGATTCCTCCAGCTGCGCCTCCAGCGTCTCGATCTGCTCACTCAGCAGGCGCAGCTCGCGCTCGCGCGCCAGCACGCCGACCTGATTACCCTGGGCCCGGCGCACCCGCGCCCACTGCGGCGCCAGCCACTCCCCCTGGCGGGTGATGATGGATTCGCCGGCACCGAGTGAAGCCAGACGGTTGCGTGCTTCTTCCAGATTTTCGGCGGTGTGCACACCGGCCAGCCATTGCAGTGCAGCGGCTGGGCCACGCACGCGGGCGGCCAGCGTGCCGGCGGCACCGGGCGCACCATCGGCGGCGGCCAGCAGCACCAGATCGGCCTCGCCCAGCGAGCCGAACTCGCCGGCCAACGCGGCCGGATCATCCACCAGCACGCCATCAAGCAGGCTGGCCAGCACGGTTTCCACCGCCGCTTCCCAGCCTTCGTCGACCTGCAGCGCGGCACCGAGGCGGCGCGCCTTGTCCAACCCCAGCCCGGCCAGCCAGCCGCTGGCGGCGCTTTCGTCCTGGCCCAGCGCGGCGGCCTGCAGGGCTTCCAGCGAGGCATGCCGGCCGCGTGCGGACTGCAGTTGCTGGCGGGCCTCGTTCAGGGACGCCTGCAGCTGACGCTCTTCTTCCAGCACCTTCTCGTGGCTGGATTTGTGCTGGTCAAGCAGACTGCCCAGTGTCTCGACGCGCTCGCGCTGGGTCTCGTGCTCCTCATCCAACTGCTCGCCAGCCGCGGCCAGAGCGGAGACGTCGGTCGCCTTCTGCTCGTTTTCCAGTGCCTCGCGGCGGCGGGCCAGATCGACCGTCTGGCGGTCGAGGTAGTTGAGGCGGGTGCGCTCGACCTCGGCGGCACGATTGGATTCGCCGGCGTTGCGGGTGTGGCTGTCCCAGCGCTGCTGCCAGTCGGCCAGTTTGGCCTCGGTGGCGCGCTGGGCTTCGGCGGTGTCGTCCTGCAGTTGCTGCAGCGCCTCCAGCTTGGGCTCGCCTTCGGCCAACGCCATGCGCAGGGTTTCCACCTGCTCGCGGTCACCGGCAATGTGGCTGGCCAGCTCGGCATGTTCGCGCTCGGCGTCGGCCTGGGCGCGTTGCAGGCGCTCGGCAGTCTCGCGGTTGTGCTGCACCTGCTGCTCGACGCGGGCGATCTCGGCGCCGACCTTGTAGACATCGGCCTGCACCGCGTTCAGATGCTCGCTGGCCTCGACGTGGCGGTCGCGCATGCTCTCCAGCCGGGCCTCGATCTCGCGCTGGCCGGCCAGCTCTTTCTCGATCTCGGTCTCGGCGGCGGACATGCCGCTGCCTTCGCCGTCGAACTGGCTTTTCAGGCCGCGGTATTCCAGCGCGCGCAGCTCGGCTTCCTTGCGGGTCTGCTCTTCCTTCAGCGCCTTCCAGCGCTCGGCGGCGCGGGCCTGGCGGTTGAGGTGTTCCAGTTGCTTGTCGACTTCGTCGCGCACGTCGCGCACGCGGTCGAGGTTCTCGCGGGTGGACTTGATCCGGCTCTCGGTTTCCTTGCGGCGCTCCTTGTACTTGGAGATGCCGGCGGCCTCCTCCAGATGGGTGCGCAATTCCTCCGGATGCGCCTCGATGATCTGGCTGATCATGCCCTGCTCGATGATCGAGTAGCTGCGCGGCCCCAGGCCGGTGCCGAGGAACAGGTCGGTGATGTCGCGGCGGCGGCAGCGTGCACCGTTGAGGAAATACGAGGATTGCCCGTCACGGGTCACCTGGCGCTTTACCGAGATCTCGGCGTACTGACCGTACTCGCCCTGGATCGCGCCGTCGGCGTTGTCGAAGATCAGCTCGACCGTGGCCTGCCCTACCGGCTTGCGCGCATTGGAGCCGGAGAAGATCACGTCGGTCAGCGAATCGCCGCGCAGTCGGCTGGCCGCGCTCTCGCCCATCACCCAGCGGATCGCGTCGATGATGTTGGATTTGCCGCAGCCGTTGGGGCCGACGACGCCGATCATGTTGCTCGGCAGGTGCAAGGTGGTGGGGTCCACGAAGGACTTGAAACCGGCGAGTTTTATGGTGCTCAGGCGCATGCGGTCATCAACGGGTCATCGGGTAACGCCCGCACAACCGGGCGACAGGGCACTGTGCCAAACGCGGGGCGTAGCTGCAATGCGCGCTAATGTGTGAAACAACTTCAAATAAATCATTCAATGAAATGATTTCATTGATCTTTTGCATCAATGGACAAAGCGTGGATGCCCTTGTTCATCCATCCGTCCAGGGCTGTGTAGATCATCCGGTGGCGCTTGATCGGCAGCTTGCCGGAAAAAGCGGCACTGACGATGCGCACGTGGAAGTGCCCTTTGCCCTGCCCGGCATGGCCGATGTGCTTGTGGCCTTCGTCCAGCACTTCCAGTTCGGTTGGTGCAAACGCTTCCGTCAACCGGGCGCGGATCTGCGCCACCATCGCCTCGCTCACGGCAAGGCCTTGCGGAATGGCTTCACACTGACCCGTGCATAGACGCCGGCGGCCACGTAGGGATCGGCATCGGCCCAGGCCTTGGCTTCTTCAGCCGAATCGAACTCGGCCAGAATCATGCTGCCGGTGAAACCGGCCGGACCGGGATTCTCCGACTCGATCGCCGGAAACGCCCCGGCCAACAACAGGCGACCTTCGGCCAGCATCTGCTGCAGCCGCTCGATATGCGCCGGCCGCGCAGCCATCCGCTTCTCCAGCGAATCGGGATGATCTTCGGCAACGATGGCAAACCACATGAGCAGCGACTCCGTCCGGCGCAAAAGCGTGATTTTAGCGCGAAGCATCGGGGCGCACCGCCCACCATGAAGCTCGGCACCGCAGGGCGGGCACCGCCCGCCATGAAGCTCCGCACCGCAGGGCGGGCACCACCCGCCATGAAGCTCCGCACCGCAGGGCGGGCACCGCCCGCCATGAAGCTCCGCACCGCAGGGCGGGCACCACCCGCCATGAAGCTCCGCACCGCAGGGCGGGCACCACCCGCCATGAAGCTCCGCACCGCAGGGCGGGCACCGCCCGCCATGAAGCTCCGCACCGCAGGGCGGGCACCGCCCGCCATGAAGCCCCGCACCGCAGGGCGGGCACCACCCGCCATGAAGCTCCGCACCGCAGGGCGGGCACCACCCGCCATGAAGCTCCGCACCGTAGGGCGGGCACCGCCCGCCATGAAGCTCCGCACCGCAGGGCGGGCACCACCCGCCATGAAGCTCCGCACCGCAGGGCGGGCACCGCCCGCCATCGCGGAATCACGGCAGCGCGAAAAGCCGCGGGCAGTGCCCGCCCTACGCGAACCCGCGGGCCAGCAGCGCATGGGGCTGGCACATGAACTACATTCACCGCCCCCAAGGAGACCCCGCATGCAAACCCGCACTCTCGGCAACCGCCTCGACGTTTCCGCCCTCGGCCTCGGCTGCATGGGCATGAGTTCGGGCTACGGCCCGGCGGCCGACCGCAAGGAGATGATCGCGCTGATCCGCCATGCCCATGAGCGCGGGGTGAGTTTCTTCGACACCGCCGAAGCCTACGGCCCGTTCCACAACGAGGAACTGCTGGGCGAGGCGCTGGCGCCGATCCGCGACGAGGTGGTCATCGCCACCAAGTTCGGCTACGACATCAATCCGCTGACGGGAGCACGTGGCGACGGCACCGACAGCCGCCCCGACCACATCCGCACCGCCGTCGAAGGCAGCCTGCGGCGGCTGCGCATCGAGCGCATCGATCTGCTGTTCCAGCATCGCGTCGATCCGCAGGTGCCAATCGAGGACGTCGCCGGCGTGGTCGGCAAGCTGATCGCCGAAGGCAAGGTGGCCCACTTCGGCCTGTCCGAGGCCGGTGTGGTCACGATCCGCCGCGCCCATGCGGTGCTGCCGGTGACGGCGGTGCAGAGCGAGTACTCACTGTTCTGGCGCGAGCCGGAGGTCGAGTTGCTGCCGACGCTGGAGGAACTGGGCATCGGCTTCGTGCCGTTCAGCCCATTGGGTGCCGGCTTCCTCACCGGCAGGATCGACGAACACACCCGCTTCGACGCCAGCGATTTCCGCAACGTGGTGCCGCGTTTCACCCCCGAGGCGCGGCGGGTGAACATGGCGCTGGTCGAGTTGCTGCAGACCATCGCCGCCCGCAGAAACGCCGCCCCGGCCCAGCTGGCGCTGGCCTGGCTGCTGGCGCGCAAACCGTGGATCGTGCCGATTCCCGGCACCACCAAGGCCCGCCGGCTGGAGGAAAACCTCGGCGCCGTCGATCTCGCATTGTGCGCGGACGAACTGCGCGAAATCGACGACGAAGCAGCAAAGATTCCCCTCCAGGGCGAACGCCTGCCCGAAACCGCCCTGAAAATGACCGGCCTGTAAAACCCACCGCGAAATGGCAGCAACACGAAAAGCCGCAGGCAGTGCCCGCCCTACGCGGAATTCAAAGCGAACGTGACCAGCGACCGTTCCGCGAAAACGCAGGGCGGGCATTGCCCGCCATCGCGGAATCACGGCAGCACGAAAAGCCGCGGGCGGTGCCCGCCCTGCGAATCCCGAATCCCGGCTCTCAGGCCTCCGGCCGCATGTACGGGAACAGCAGCACGTCGCGGATCGAGGAGGCGCCGGTCAGCAGCATGACCAGGCGGTCGATGCCGATGCCGAGGCCGCCGGTGGGCGGCAGTCCTACTTCGAGGGCGCGGATGTAGTCGGCGTCGAAGTGCATGGCCTCGTCGTCGCCGGCGTCCTTGGCCTCGACCTGGGCCTTGAAGCGGGCGGCCTGGTCTTCCGGATCGTTGAGCTCGGAGAAGCCGTTGGCGATCTCCTTGCCGCCCACGAACAACTCGAAGCGGTCGGTGATGCCCTTGTCGTTGTCGTTCTCGCGCGCCAGCGGCGAGACTTCGACCGGGTGCTGGGTGATGAAGGTGGGCTGCACCAGAGTGTGTTCCACCGTCTTCTCGAAGATTTCCAGCAGCAGTTTGCCCCAGCCGTAGCCGTCCTTGACCTGCACGCCCAGGCGCGCGGCATGCGCGGCCATCGCGGCGCGGTCGCGCAGCTCCTCGCGGCGGATTTCCGGGTTGTGCTCCAGCACGGCGTCTTCCATGGTCCAGCGGCGGAACGCCGGGCCGACGTCGATCTGCGCGCCGTCCCACTCCAGCGCGGTACGACCGATCACGGCCTTGGCGGCCTCGCGGATCACGTTCTCGGTGAGATCCATGATCTCGTCATACGTGGCGTAGGCCTGATACAGCTCCAGCATGGTGAATTCAGGGTTGTGCCGGGTCGACACGCCTTCGTTGCGGAAGTTGCGGTTGATCTCGTAGACGCGGTCGAAGCCACCGACCACCAGCCGCTTCAGATACAGCTCCGGTGCCACGCGCAGGTACAGATCCAGATCCAGCGCGTTGTGGTGGGTGATGAACGGCTTGGCGGTGGCGCCGCCGGGGATGACGTGCATCATCGGCGTTTCCACTTCCATGAAGCGGCGCGGTTCGGCCTCCAGCCACTGGCGGATGAAGCCGATGATGCGCGAGCGCTTGCGGAAGGTGTCGCGGGCTTCCTCGGTGACGATCAGGTCGACGTAGCGCTGGCGGTAGCGCTGTTCCACGTCGGCCATGCCGTGATGCTTGTCCGGCAGCGGGCGCAGGCTCTTGGTCAGCAGGCGCAACTGGTCGACCCTCACCGACAGCTCGCCGGTCTTGGTGCGCATCAGCACGCCTTCGGCACCGATGATGTCGCCCATGTCCCAGCCCTTGAAGGCGTCGTAGACCTCGCCCACGGTGCCGGCATGAATGAACAGCTGGATGCGGCCGGTCATGTCCTGCAACTGCACGAAGCTGACCTTGCCCTGCACCCGCTTGAGCACGATGCGCCCGGCGATCTTCACCCGCCGCTCCAACGCCTCGATGGCCTCGGCCGGGAAGGCGTCCTTGTCGGCGAACTCGCCCTGCAGGTCGCCGGCGAAGCTGTCGATCCGGAAATCGTTGGGGAACGCCACACCCTGCCCGCGCAATGCCGTCAATTTCTCGCGACGCTCGGCGATGAGGCGGTTGTCGTCGATGGCGGGAGTGTCGGTGGGCGTGGTTTCGTTGGTCATGGTTTTGAGTGGCAGGGACGAGGGACGAGTAGCTGGGGCGTATCAGTGCCGGGCTGCGGCAGGCTTGCAGGGGTGGAGACGATGGTTTGCGGCGGAGAGGCAGCTTGTTGATGCGCCCTCGCTACTCACGACTCGTCCCTCGCCCCTCCATCATCACGCATCAACGCGTTTGGCGCCGGCTTCCAGGCCGGATTTCAGGCTGGCTTCGATGAATTCGTCCAGATCGCCATCCAGCACTTTCTGCGTATCGCTGCGTTCGATGCCGGTGCGCAGGTCCTTGATGCGGCTCTGGTCGAGCACGTAGTTGCGGATCTGGCTGCCCCAGCCGATGTCGGACTTGGTTGCTTCCAGCGCGTCGCGTTCGGCGTTGCGCTTCTGCACTTCCAGCTCGTACAGCTTGGCCGCCAGCATCTTCATCGCGCGGTCGCGGTTGGCGTGCTGGCTGCGTTCGGTCTGGCAGGCCACGACCGTGTTGGTCGGCACATGGGTGATGCGCACCGCCGACTCGGTCTTGTTGACGTGCTGGCCGCCGGCACCGGACGAACGGTAGACGTCGGTCTTCAGGTCGGCCGGGTTGATGTCGATCTCGATCGAGTCGTCGACTTCCGGCGACACGAACACCGAGGTGAAGCTGGTGTGGCGACGGTTGTCGGAGTCGAACGGGCTCTTGCGCACCAGCCGGTGCACACCGATCTCGGTTTTCAGCCAGCCGTAGGCGTAGTCGCCCTCGACGCGGAAGGTGGCGGACTTGATGCCAGCCACGTCGCCGCCGGAGGCTTCCATGATCTCGACCTTCCAGCCGCGCGACTCGGCCCAGCGCAGGTACATGCGCAGCAGCATTTCGGCCCAGTCCTGCGCCTCGGTGCCGCCGGCGCCGGCCTGGATGTCGACGAAGGCGTTCATCGCATCCATCTTGCCGGAGAACATGCGCTGGAATTCCAGCTTGCCGACCTGCGACTCGAGCTTGACCAGATCGTCGATCACCGATTGCGCGGTGTCGTCGTCGTTGTCGGCGATGGCCATTTCAAGCAGGTCGCCAGCGTCATCCAGCCCGCTGGTCAGGCTGTTGATGCCGTTGACGACGGTGTCCAGGCGGGAACGTTCGCGGCCCAGCTCCTGGGCGCGGGCGGGGTCGTCCCACACCGTGGGGCTTTCCAGTTCGCGGGTTACTTCTTCAAGACGTTCGCTTTTGGCAGCGTAGTCAAAGATACCCCCTAAGCGACTCGACCCGACCGCGGAGGTCGTCGATCTGCGCATGAATGGGATTGGTCTCGATCATGTCGGTATCAGGTCCTGATGCAAGCCGGCTAGGATAACAGAGGCCTGCCAATCGATGCAGCGCGACATCCATCCGGGGGACAGTTGATGAACCATGCTTTCATCGCCAATGGCCTGCTCGCTTTCCTGCTGCTGGTGATGCCGCTGTGGGGCTGGCTGGACATGCGCCGGCTGAAACGGCTGGACTCGGCACAGGCACGCATCCGCAGCTACAGCGTCGGCATCGCCACCACCTGGCTGCTGGCGCTGATCTGCCTGGCCGTATTCCCCTTCGCCACCCTGTGGCAGGCACCGCCCGGCTTCGCCGAACGACTGGGGTTGGAGCACATCCCGTCAGGCATGTTGCCCGGCATGCTGGTGGCCTTCGGCGCCGGCCTGTTCGCGCCCGTGCTGATGGCGCGCAAGCGACCGGAACAGATCGCCCGCCAACTGGATCCGATCCGCGCCATGCTGCCGACTGACCGGACACAGGGCTGGCTGTTCGTGCTGGTCTGCCTGACCGCCGGTATCTGCGAGGAATGGATCTACCGCGGCTTCCTGTTGAACTGGCTGATGGTCGGCTGGCCGGATGCCAATGCCTGGCTGTTGCTTGTCATCGCGGTACTGCTGTTCGGCGTGGCACACATCTATCAGGGCTTCGCCGGCGTCGTGATGACCAGTTTCCTCGGCCTGATCTTCACCCTGCTCCACCTGGCCATCGGCAATCTGGCACTGTCGATGCTGCTGCACGCGCTGATCGATCTGCGCATCCTGTTGCTGCTCAAGGCCACCGCCGACCACGTCCACGCCGAATCGTAGGGCGGGCATCGCCCGCGGCTTTCACGCCATCCACGACTCCGCGAACGCGGGCAGTGCCCGCCCTACGCGATCCGGCTTTTCACGAAGGCCCGCCGCTCTTCCGGGCCCCTCTGAAGCGGCGGTCGGGCGAAGGAAAGCCCGAAGGGTGACCAGCAAGGATGCCGGCCTGTTTTTCGTCAGGGCAGGCGACGGCATGGATGCCGAAGTTGAGGCAATGCAGGAGCAATTGCCCGATGCCTTGTCGAAAAACCCCGCAGCCCGATCGCGTATGCCTGGCTGCTGCTGGCCATCGCAGCGCTGCTGTTCGGCGTGGCGCATATCTATCAGGGCTTCGCCGGCGTCGTGATGACCAGTTTCCTCGGCCTGATCTTCGCCCTGCTCCACCTGGCCACCGGCAATCTCGCGCTGTCGATGTTGCTGCATGCGCTGATCGACCTGCGCATCCTGTTGCTGCTCAAGGCCACCGCCGACCACGTCCACGCCGAATCGTAGGGCGGGCATCGCCCGCGGCTTTCACGCCATCCACGACTCCGCGAACGCGGGCAGTGCCCGCCCTACGCGATCCGGCTCTGGCTCTGGCTCGTTCAAAAAGTGCGGGCCACGATGGCCCGCTGCTCTACCGGCTCCGTAGGAGGACGAAACGCTCTTGATCTTGCTCTTGAAGCTTTGGCTTCAAAGCTTGAAAAGCATCGCCCGCGAGCAGGCTCCTACCGTTCACAGGCGAGGGAGCGGCTTCACCGATGTCGGGCGGTGCCCGACCTACGCCCAGGCCTGCTGGTGGACGCCATTGACGGCCCGACCGGAGGGATCAGCAGCTGCAGCAAAAGCTGGATCCCAGGCCAGCGCCGCCGGAGACGAGCAGGCGATCGACTTGCCGCCGGGGACGGTGGCAGCGCAGGCCTCGCCCGGGAAATGGCGCTCGAAGATGCTGCGGTAGAGGAAAGCCTCCTTCGTGGCCGGCGTGTTGTACGGAAAGCGAGCCGCGGCTGCGGCGAATTCGCGGTCGCTCACCATCTGCCCGGCGTGGGCCTTCAGGCCGTCGATCCAGCCATAGCCCACGCCGTCGCTGAACTGCTCTTTCTGCCGCCACAGGATCTCCTTCGGCAACGCCCCCTCGAAAGCTTCGCGCAGCACCGATTTCTCGATCCGCTTCGGGCCGACCATCTTGTGCGCGGCATCCATGCCCATCGCCACGTCGATGAACTCCAGATCCAGGAACGGCACGCGTGCCTCCACGCCCCAGGCCATCATCGCCTTGTTGGCGCGCAGGCAGTCGTAGCTGTGCAGCGCGTCGAGTTTGCGCACGGTTTCCTCGTGGAAGGCTTCGGCCGAGGGCGCCTTGTGGAAGTACAGGTAGCCGCCGAACAGCTCGTCCGAGCCCTCGCCGGACAACACCATCTTCACGCCCATCGCCTTGATCCGCCGCGCCAGCAGATACATCGGGGTGGCGGCGCGGATGGTGGTGACGTCATAGGTTTCCAGATGCCGGATCACCTCCGGCACGGCGTCCAGCCCGTCCCGGAAGCTGTAGACGAAGCCGTGGTGCACGGTGCCCAGTGCGTCGGCGGCGACCTGCGCGGCAGCGAGATCGGGCGAGCCTTCCAGCCCGATCGCGAACGAGTGCAGGCGCGGCCACCAGGCCTCGCCCCGGCCATCATCCTCGACCCGCTGGCGGGCGAACTTCGCGGCACAGGCGGCCACCAGCGAGGAATCCAGTCCGCCCGAGAGCAGCACGCCGTAGGGCACGTCGGTCATCAGCTGGCGTTGCACCGCCTGTTCGAAGGCCTGGCGCAGGGCCGATGCTTCCATCTGCCTGCCGCGCACCTGTGCGTACTCCCGCCACGGCCTGTCGTAGTAGCGACGCAGCCCGCCATCGGCGCTGTCATAGACATGCCCGGGCGGGAACACCGCCACATCGGCGCAGACCCCGACCAACGCCTTCATCTCCGAAGCCACGCACAACCGGCCCTGCGCGTCATGGCCCCAGTACAGCGGGCACACGCCGATCGGATCGCGGGCGATCAGGTAACGCTGCGCCGCCGCGTCCCACAACACGAAGGCGAAGATGCCGTTGAGCTTCGGCAGGAAATCACTGCCGTGCGCGCGATACAGCGCGTTGATCACCTCGCAGTCCGAGCCGCTGGTGAAGTCGTAGTCGCTGGCCGCGCGCAGCTCGCGGTGGTTGTAGATCTCGCCGTTCACCGCCAGCGCCAGCTCGCCATCACGCGAGCGCAGTGGCTGCGCGCCGCTGGCCGGATCGACGATGGCCAGCCGCTCGTGCACCAGGATCACCCCGGCATCGACGAACACGCCACTCCAGTCCGGCCCGCGATGGCGCTGGCGTTGCGAAAGCTCCAGCGCCTGCTGGCGCAGGGCGGCGAAATCATCGCCGGGTTGCAGGTCGAACATGCCGAAAATCGAACACATGGTGGAGGCCTCGTCGGAGTGGATGGAATGCAACGCACGAAACGAAAGAGGCCCGCACTTTGGCGGGCCTCTTTCGCGTATCCGGATGAAAACTTGCAGCTACGCGCTTGCCCGCCAGAAATCGGCGTTGTTGTTCGCGCGGTTATTGTTGTTGCCGGCCATGGTCATGCCGGTCGCGGCAGAGGCGACGGCGTTGAGCAGGAGGGTGGCGGCGACGGAAGACATGGCGGCCACTTGAGCAGATTTCCCGGCGACCCGCAAGAGGCCGTCCATGCGGGATGACTCCCGCTTGGCGTTGCCGCTACATTGCCGCGATGAGCCACGACGCAACAAGGACGTCCGCCAATGACGAATCCCGCGCCGCCGTTCCGCCCGGTGGCCGGCCGCTGCGCTGGTCGGTACGACGGCTGGCACCGCTGCTGCGCGGCGTCTACTTCCGCCATGTCCGCATCGTCGGCGCGCGCCGGCAGCCCTCGCCGAAACGCGGTGGCCGGCTGATCCTGAGCAGCCATCGCAACGGCGCGATCGACGGCTACGTGGTGCTGAAGGCGTTTCCCGGCGTGCAGGGGCTGGTCTCGATCCAGTTGCTGCAGCACCCGCTGCTGCGCTGGCTGTTCGACGGCATCGTGGTGGTGCGCGAGAAGGACCGCCAGCGTTACGGCGTCAGCAGCGCCGCCTTCGCCCACCCGGTCGACGCCGGTTGCGCCCAGCTGCGTGCCGGTGGCGACCTGCTGGTATTTCCCGAGGGCAGCAGTGAATGGGGTTTCCGGCCGCTGCCCTACCAGCGCGGCGCGGCGCGGATGGCGCGCGTGCTGCTGGACGAGGGCATCACGCCGGAGATCGTGCCGGTGGGACTGCACTACCAGGCACCGGACCGCTTCCGCTCCGACGTGGAGGTGCTGGTCGGTGCGCCGCTGGCCCTGCCTTCCCGCGAAAACGACGAAACCGACCGCCAGTGGGAACTGCGCATCCATCAGGCGATGGCCGAGGCGCTCGATGCGGTGTCGGTGAACTGCCCTGATGCGGAAAGCTTCGCCGCCGCCGAGGCGCATGTCGAGGCGATGGCCCGGCAAGGCCGTTCCTTCGCGGAGACGTTCATCGACGCCCAGCAACGTCTGCGCGACGGGCAGAAGCTGGCCGATCTGCCGCCAGCGCCTAAGCCACGCCGCTGGCCGTGGGACTGGCTGGCGGTGGCCGCCTTCATGCTGCTGGCCGCACCGGTGCTGCTGGCCGCTCGCTTCGCCGGCGGCAAGGCTGACGCACGCAACACGGTCAGCTTTTTCCGCATCGTCGGCGGACTGGTCGCCGCCCTGCCCTGGCTGCCGTGCCTGCTGCTGGCCACCGCCTGCTGGCCGCTGCCGATGTCCGCGCTGTGGCTGCTCGGTGCCGCCGGCTGGTGGCGCTGGCCGCAGGTCATGCACAAGGAGTCGCCATGAACACCTCACGCGCGGAACGCTGGATCGGCTGGGCGTTCCTGGCCGAACTGCTGCTGATCCTGATCCTCGGCGGCATCGGCGCGCTCCGGCTGGACGCCCCTGCCCTGGTGACCAGCACCGTGATCGGCGGCGTCGCCTGGCTGGCGCTTGCAGCAACCACGTTCGCCGCTGACGGCAGCGTCCGCGCCAGTTGGAAAGGCACGCTGCAGTTCGTCGCCTGCTGGCTGATCTTCCCGCTGTTCAAGGCGATCCGCGAGGTGTTCATCACGCACACCGCCGATGCCGCGCTGCTGGCGCTGGATCGCCGTCTGTGGGGCGGCCAAAGCCTGCCCGAGCACCTGCTTTCGTGGGAACGACCATGGCTGTCGGAACTGCTCAGCGGCGGCTATTTCCTGTTCTATTTGCTGGTGCTGCTGCCGGCGATCGGCTTCAGCCTGCGCCGCCGCACGGCCGAGGCGCGGCGTTTCTTCCTCGGCCTGTCGGGCATGTATCTGGTCGGCTTCATCGGCTACCTGCTGGTGCCGGCCGGTGGCCCGTACATGGCCTTCCCCGAGGTGTTTCCCTACCCCGTCCACGGCGGCGCGATGACCGCGCTGCTGGCCGGCATCGTCAAGGCCGGCATCACCGGCATGGACGTGTTCCCCAGCCTGCACAGCGGCATCGGCGTGTACGTGCTGGGCTTCTTCGCGCTCGGCGGCTACCGGCGCCTCGCGCTGATCATCGCCCCGGTGGTCGCGGCGCTGGTCGTGGCCACGCTGTACCTGCGCTACCACTACGGCATCGACGTGCTGTGCGGGATCGCCCTCGCCGCCATCGTGCTGACCCTGATCCAACGCCATCGCAAGGACTTCCCCGCATGAGCCAGTTGTTCGCCTTCACCGACCCGCAGGCCGCCACCCATGCCATCAGCGGTGGCAAGGGCGCCAACCTGGCGCGTGCCGCGCAGCACCTGCCGGTACCGCCCGGGCTGATCGTGGGCAGCGCGGTCTATCGCGAGTTCGTGGCACCGCTGCACGAGGCGATCCGCGCGGTGCTGGACGACGCCTCGCTGGATCACGCCGCCCGCAGCGAACGCATCCAGGCGCTGCTGCTGGCGCAGCCGCTGCCGCCCACGCTGCACGATGAGCTGGCGGACAAGATGGCCGACCTCGGCCTCACCGACACGCCGGTGGCGGTGCGCTCCTCCGGCACGCTGGAAGACCTGCCCGGCGCCGCTTTCGCCGGCCAGCACGACACCTTGCTCGGCATGCGCGGCGTCGACGCCGTGCTCGACGCGATCCGCCGCTGCTACGCCTCGCTGTGGAACGTGCACGTGTTGCCGTATCGCGAACGGATGGGGCTGGATCACCTCGACGCCGCGATGGCGGTGGTGGTGCAGAAGATGGTGATGGTCGATGCGCAGGAGGCGGCCGGCGTGGCGTTCTCGATCGACCCGGTGCGCGGCGCGCTGGACCAGGTGCTGGTCAACGCCGCCTTCGGCCTGGGCGAAACCGTGGTTGGTGGCGAGGAACCGGTCGACGAATACCGCCTGCAACGCGCCGATCAGGCCGAGATCGAGGCGGTGATCGCCGACAAGCCCCACGCGCTGGTCACCGATGAGGCCGGCGGCACCCGTCGCGTTGTACTGCCGGCCGAACAGGCTGGTCGCCCTGCGCTGGACGGCGAACAGCGCCGCGCCGTGGCGAAACTGGCGCTGGCCGCGGAGGAACACTTCGGCTTCCCGCAGGACATCGAGTGGGCCTGGCAGGACGGCACGCTGTACCTGCTGCAGTCGCGCGCGGTGACCCGCATCCCGCCGCGCTGGACCCGCGACGAATCGGCCGAACGCTTCCCCAATCCGGTCACCCCGCTGACCTGGGACCTGTGTGAGGCCGGCTTCCACGCCTCGCTCAACCACAGCTTCCAGCTGATGGGCCTGCCGCCGTTCGGCGACAAATGGTTCGCCATGCGCGACTACTACATCTACGGCAACCAGAACGCGGTGCAGCTGTACAGCGGGCGCACCCCGGCGAAGATGCTCAAGGACGTGGACAGCGTGCGCGCCGCGCTGCCGCAGATCGCCAAGCAGTTCGCCTGGGTGCAGGAGCTGCCGGTACGCTGGATGCGTGACCTGGACACCTACCTGATCGGCATCGGCGCGCTGATGCGCGAGCCACTGGACGGCCGCCCGCTGAACGAACTGTGGGACTACGTGCAGCGCATCAACGCGCTGGGCGCAGCCTACTTCCTGCCCAACATCGCCATCTCGCTGACCCAGCGCACGCTCTACGTCGGCCTGCTGCAGATGCTGAAACTGGCCCTGCCCGAGGATCAGGCGCAGCAGGTGTTCGACCGCTTGCTGGCGATCACCGACACCAAGACCGGCCAGGTCAACGCCGAGCTGTGGTCGCTGTCGCGGCTGGTCCGCATGGACCCGCCGCTGCATGCGCGGCTGCGCGACCAGGCCAGCCTCGACCTGCTCGACGCCCTGCCCGATCACCCCGCCTTCCACGCCGAGTTCCAGCGTTTCCTGGCCCGCCACGGCCACCGCGAGCTGGACTTCGACGCCTATCACCCGACCTGGCTGGAAGCGCCGCAGATCGTGCTGGACCAGCTCAAGATGCTGGTCGACCGCCCCGACGAAGACCACGCCGCCAACGAACGCCGCCAGAAAGCCGCCCAGGCCGCGATGGAGCACACCGTGCTGTCACACGCGCCGGAAGAACTGCGCTACCTGGTCCACGAAGTGATCCGGCTGGCCCGCGCCTACACCGCGCTGGACGACCTGGAGCACTACCAGACCACCCGCCTGCACCTGCCCTTCCGCCGCGGCCTGAAGGCGATCGGCGCGGCACTGGTCGAACGCGGCGTGCTGGTCGATCCGATGGACGTCTATTTCGTGCCGCTGGCAGTGATGAACGAAGCCATGCACAGCGGCGAACTGTCACCGATCACCACCGTCGCCGCCGAACACAAGGCCGGCTACCTCGCCGCCTGCCAGCGCACGCCGGACTGGATCCACGGCGAGGCCGAAGTGATCGACACCGACGGCAGCGACACGCTCAAAGGCCTGGGCGGCAGCCCCGGCGTGGTCGAAGGCGAAGTCTTCGTGGTGCACAGCCCCGAGGATTTCCCGCACTTCCCGAAAGACGCCATCCTCGTCGCCCGCACCACCAACCCCGCCTGGACCCCGCTGTTCTACCAGGCCCGCGGCGTGATCACCGAAAGCGGCGGCCCCCTCTCCCACGGCGCCGTCACCGCCCGCGAACTCGGCCTGCCCGCCGTGATGAGCGTGCGCAACGTGATGCGTTTGCTGGCCAACGGCCAACGCGTGCGAGTAGACGGCCGCAACGGCATCGTGCAGGTGCTTTGAAGGCCGGGAGTCGGGATTGGGGATTCGGGATGACCAGACATTCGTCTGTTGAAAGCCGCAAAAGCGCGGCACATTGAAAGTGCGTCGCCACCAGAAACACCACGTAGGGCGGGCACTGCCCGCGATCCGCGGAGTTGCATGGCCGCCCGGACCATCACGGCGAAGCATGGAACCCGCTCGGCATCCACCGCAAAAAGCCGCGGGCAGTGCCCGCCCTACGCTGCTGCCGTGATCATGCTGCGCCTGCTGACCAACGAGCAGCGCATGCGAGTGGACGACCGCAGCAGCATCGTGCAGGTGCTTTGAGGGCCGGGATTCGGGATGACCAGACATTCGTCTGTTGAAAGCCGCAAAAGCGCGGTTGCGTTGAAAGTGTGTCGCCACCGAAAGCCCCTCGTAGGGCGGGCAATGCCCGCGATCCGCGGAGTTGCATGGCCGTCCGGACCATCACGGCGAAGCATGGAACCCGCTCGGCATCCACCGCAAAAAGCCGCGGGCAGTGCCCGCCCTACGCTGCTGCCGTGATCATGCTGCGCTTGCTGACCAACGAGCAGCGCATGCGAGTGGACGACCGCAGCAGCATCGTGCAGGTGCTTTGAGGGCCGGGATTCGGGATGAGCGGACGTCCGTCTGTTGAAAGCCGCAAAGGCGCGGTTGCGTTGAAAGTGTGTCGCCACCGAAAGCCCCTCGTAGGGCGGGCAATGCCCGCGATCCGCGGAGTTGCATGGCGGCCCGGACCATCACGGCGAAGCATGGAACCCGCTCGGTGTCCGCCGCAAAAAGCCGCGGGCAGTGCCCGCCCTACGCTGCTTTTCGCTTCGGCTCTTTAGCTCTGGCTCATTCGAAAAGTGCGGGCCAGGATGGCCCGCTGCTCTACCGGGACCCCTCTGAAGCGGCGGTCGGGCGGGGGAAAGCCCAGCAGGGGTGGCTGACAGGGATGTCAGCCAGTTTTTCGCCAGCACAGGCGACGGCATGGATGCCGGAGTTGAGGCAATGCAGGAGCAATTGCCCGATGCCCTGTCGAAAAACCCCGCAGCCCGACCGCGGACCTGATGGACAGGCGACGACATGGATGCCGGATTTGAGGCAACGCAGGAGCAGTTGCCCGATGTCCGCAAGGCGCGTAAGCGGGGTGGCCTTCTCTTTGGCTACTTTCTCTTGGCCACGCAAGAGTAAGCCCTGTCCTGATATTTCGAGGGGAAGGAACCTGATAAACCGGGAAATAGAGGGTCATCAGGGGCAATAGCGGGAAGCCGAATTGAAAACAGCTTTCGCGCAGCGAAAGGATGGCCCGGGGCTGATGGTGAGGCTCTAAGCCTGGTCGGCGGCGTCGAACAGACCGCCCTGGCGGCGGGCGTAGTCGGCGGCTTCGACCAGGCGGACGCGCTGGTAGGCGGTTTTGACAGTGACGCCGAATTGGCGGGCGGTGGCGACGATGTCGCGCTGGCTGGCCACGTAGGCGGCGTACAGGGCCTGATCGCGTTCGTCGATGCGGGCGGCGTAGCCCGATGGGATGTAGATCAGCTGGCCGCTGTAGTCGTCGCAGACCTGGCAGGAGATCTTCATGCCGATTTCGGCGGCCTGGTCGGCCGGGATATCGAGCGCATCGGCAACCACGCGAGCGCTGATCTCAGCGAGCTCGCGAGTGAAGGTTGCGACGCGGTCGACGTTGGCGCTCATCAGCGGCGGACTCCGGACCGCTCGCACCATTGCTTCAGGTGTTCGATGACGTGGCTGGCGACGGAGCGTGGCAGCAGGTTGGCATCGTCCCAGCCGAGGCGCTGGGGATGGTGTGCGGCGGACTGGGTACGCACGTAGGTGCGCAGGGCCTTGTCGCTGCCGTCCTGGACCGCTCCGGCATGCGCCAGCCGGGTCCACAGGTGGCGGATCAGCGCCGCCTGGCTGCCCTTGCGGTAGGCGGGGCGGCGGTGGCTGGCATGGCGTGGATCCTTCCAGCCGCAGGCGGCCAGGTGTTTGAGCACGGCCTCACGGCCGGCGTTGTCCAGGTCCTTTGCCGATCGCACACGGGCGACGGTCCACAGCATGTCGCGGTAGGTCGAGTCATCGAGACCGAGCTGCTGGGCGGCGATGTGGATCATGGCCAGGTGGTTGTTGCGGCCGGGCATCGGCTTGCGATCCATCGTCAGTCGTCCGCCGGGCGAGGAATGCCGAACCACTCCGCCAGTCCGGCCAGAAGGCGCTCCAGTTCCAGCGTTTGCAGAGCGAAACTGGCATCGAGCTCGGCCTGGGCGTCCTCATGGCTGTTACCCATGTCGTCCAACACGCCGTCGAGAAACTTCAGCTTACGGATGATCAGGTCTTCGCCCAGCACGAAGCTGATGCGATCGCCGAAAGTCAGACCCAGCTTGAAAGCCTGTTTGCCGCAGCGCAGGTGCTCCCTGATTTCGTCGGCGTCGAGGTCCTGTCGGCGGGCGATGTTGATTGCACCGGCGGAGCTGGACGGATCACGCAGCTCGCATTCGTCGCCCAGGGACAGTCCTGCCGGCAGGTTGCCGGTGGCCAGCCAGTCGGTCATCAGCACGCGGGGGCCTTCTTCCGGTGCCAGCGGCACTGCAGGGAAACTGCCCAGCGCCTCGCGCACCTGGCTCAGCGCGTTCTCGGCCGACTTGCGGCTGGAGCTGTCGATGACCAGCCAGCCGTTCTTCTTGTCCACGTAGAGGGACATGCGGGAATCACGCACGAAGGCGCGCGGCAGCAGTTCGGTGAGCAGATCTTCCTTGAGTCGCTTGCGCTCGCGGCCACCGACCCGGCGGCCTTCTTCTTCGGCGATCTTCTGCACCTTGCGCTGCAGCTCATCGTTGATCACGCCGGCCGGCAACAGCTTGTCCTCACCGCCCACGGTCATCAGCGTGCACTGCTTGACCGAATGGGTCAGCGGCTGATTCTCGCCGCGGCCGAGCGGCGGCACGAAGCCCTTGGTGAACATCTCCAGCGGACCGCAGGGACGCAGCCGATGATCGGCCAGCACTTCGTCGAGGCGGTCGAGATCGGCGGCTACGGCCGGGGAGAAGCGAAACAGGGTGAGATTGCGGAAAAACATGCAGTCGGACTCCTATGCGTCGATGCGCGAACGTTCGCGCATCCGTTCAGGTTCGACAGGCTGGCCACTGTCGCCGGCCAGGTGGGAGACGGCGCTTTTGATGGCGGTCTGCCATGCGGGCACCTCGTGGCCGTCCTTGTCCACGAGGGCCCACAGACGGGCACGGCCTGTGAGGCGGGCTTTGCCGCCGGCTTTGATCACGGCGAGCACCTGGTCTTTCCTGGTCAGCGTGTCGCTCATGCCCGCGCTGCCTCGATGTCGTCGTCGTTGATCAGGGCGTTGATGAGCTTGTCGAGCTCGCCGTCGACGGCCTTGAGCACTACGGCGTCCACGTCGTCGGTGATGCGCACGCCCAGGCGCTTGAGGTCGCTGGCCGGCAGGTTGCTGAGGGCGGCGGAGACGGGTTTCTCGGTGGTCTTGACCAGGGCGTCGAACTGGTCGGGGAAGTGCTTGCGGATCAGTTTGACGACGGTGTCGACGTCGCTGATTTCCAGCTTGCCGCGCTGCTTCATAAAGCCGACTTTGATGCCGTGGAGTACGCGGGTCTTGGGCGAGCGGAATTCGCCCGGGCTGGACTCGATGGCTTCTTTCAGCTCGCCATGTGCAGCGGTAAAGCGTGCCAGGGAGTTCTTGATGCCCTGCAGGCGGCGGCGCTTGGCGGCGTCCTGTTCGTCGCGCAGATCCTGCAGGCGGCTGGCGAGTTCGTCTCGGGCATTGGCGAAGACTTTGGCGCGCTGTTCGATGTCTTGCATTTGCATGGTGATCAGTCCTCGTATTTGGTGCCGCAGAATGGGCAGTGGGTGGCCACGGCTATGGGCGGGAGCTTTTCGGTGGCGGGGTCAATGAAGCGGGTGCGGACAAGCACGCGCGGCGTGCCGGTGGTGCCGTCGGCGTGGTGCGGCGTGAGGGTGTGCAGCTCGGAGCCGTTGGCGGCGATCTGGCGGTTGATGTTGGGGATGCAGGCGCAGGTCATTCGGAGATCCTCCGCGGGCTTCTCGATGGTCGACACCAGCGCTTCCACTGCTGAAACGATGTCGTCGATCTCAAACTCACGACGCGTGTCACCGAGATGCCCCCGGATGCGCCGGATTCCCATTTCCCAGCGATCCTTTCGGACGATCTGGCCATCGTCACGAAACTCGTAGTCAGCGGGGTCCGCGTCGCGGAAGCGTGGATCCCTGAAATCCCGTTCGGTCACTACGCGGCTCACGACGGCAGCCTCCCCTGGCCGATCAGGTCAGGGATTGCCACGCGCTTCATCGCGCTGATCTGCTGCAGGCCGGACATGCTGCGCGACTTGAGGAAGCTGCAGGTTTCCTCGAGTTCCTCGGCGTTGGCGGCGAGGAAGTAGCCGTCGCGGGGGTGGGCGCAGACGTGGTGGCCTTCCAGGCGCAGCTCCACCACCAGGGTGCGCAGCTGGCGTTCGTCGCCGCCGGTGGGCTGGGTGCCCAGCACCTGGCGGCACAGCGCCGTTGCGGTGACGCCGTGGCGCCGGCCGATGTGCTGGCGCAGCGCGACCAGCAGCGTGTCGCGGGTGAGTTCATTAGACATCGAGAGCCTCCGGCGGGAAGTCGATTTCAGCGAGCCGCAGCTCGGCGGTTTCCCGGTCGATGATCTTCAGGCGGTAGTCGCCCTGGATCTGAGCGAGGCGGCTGCGGCGCGCCATCGACTGGTCAGCAGCAGTGCGGTGCTTGCCCTGCTGGCGTTCTTTTTCCACCTGGGATTCGGCTTTCGCGGCGCTACGCTCGGCGGCGGCGAAGACGATTTCCAGCAGGTAGCCGTGGGTCTTCAGCGGCAGCTGCAGCTTGTCCGCGTTGCGCAGATCCACCATCTGCTCCAGCGCGGCACGCCACAGCTCGATCGGCGCCTGACGGGTGTTGCCATTGCGGGTGACCGTGCCGGCGTCGAGCATCGGCACCAGCTCGGCCATGATCCGGTCGGCGCGGTCGTGGGCCAGCGCCCTGTTCTTCGACCGGAACATGCCCAGGTACTGCGCCCACAGCCCGGCCAGCGGCGCGGGCATGTGCAGGGCGCGCAGCAGTGCGCCGCGGGAGGCATCCATCTGCAGGGCGACGTCGAGGCTGAAGCTGGCGCAGCAGCTGGGGCACGTGACGCGCATGCCTTACCTCCGGCTCGGCAGTGGCGCGTCGGCGCGATTGCGGCGGCGGCTGCCGTGCCACAGCTTCTGCATCAGCAGCTGACCGCGCTGGCGCAGCTGGTTGTCGGCGCGGCGCTCGGCGCGGTGCTGGATCGGTCGGGCCAGCAGGCGGGCGGCAGCTTCGGCGCGTTCCACGCGGGCCAGCATCTGGTGCGGGTACGCGAGGAACGCTTCCAGGGAAATGCCGTGGCTTTTCACCTTTCGGGCGACGTAGATGTCGGCCCAGTAGTTGAGGGTTTCGTCGGGGTAGCGGTTCATGCGCGCCTCCGATAGACGTGCTGGACACGGGCATCGCGGATCAGGCGCCAGCGGTATTCACCGCCAGGCTGGCGCGGTGCGACACGTTCGACGTGCTGCCCGTGCTTGCGGTTGATGTAGAGGATGTTGCGCACGGCGAACAACTCATCGCTGTCGCCGATGCGCTCGGCCAGTTCGCGGGCGGTGAGAGGCTCGCCCGCGGCGATGAGTCCCTCACGCATGCGGTGCCACAGGCCGGCGCTCATGACGTGCCCCTCTTGCGCTTTACGCGCTTGGTCGGGGCCAGCTCCGCCAGCTTCGACTGAACCTCACCTTCCAGTGGATCTGGACCGTTGCCGACAGCAAAATCACCTGTCGAGCGAAGCAGGTCATGGATACGCGCGAGGCGCGAGTCATACCTGTCCAACTCGGTGCTGAGCGAGGTCAGGTCTGATTCGAGCTCACGAATTCGCCCCGCCATGCCACGCAAGTCGTCCGGCTGAATGTCGGGGGTATCACCGAACAGCGAAAATGCTCGTTCGAGGCGAGTCAGAGCAGGCTCACACTCCGGGGACAACGGCAGCGATACTGCGACGTATTCCCGCGAGGCGGCGAGTAGTTCAGTTACTGAAGTCTCCGAGAGAGCGGCGTCCATCACACCCTCCCGATCAGATCGGCGTTGATCTTTTCCAGGCCGAGCTCCACGGCCTGGTTCATCGCCTTGACGATCAGGTTCTGCACCACCAGCGGGTACATCTGCGTTTCGATTTCGTTGGTGCCCTGGCGGCGGCGGGTCAGCCGGGCGCGGATGGCGTCGTAGGCGTCCGGCTCGAAAACGGCGGAGAGCGGCGTGCCGATGCGCTTGAACTTCAGCGTGAGGTATTCCTCCAGGTTGCCGTTCAGCGGCTTGAGGCGGGCCTGTTCAATGCGGCGGATGACTTCGCGGGCGTCGTAGTTGCGGCGTTCATCCAAGCGGTCGCCCAGCTCCGGCTGGCCAATCAGAATGATGCCCAGCAGCTTCTTGAAGCCGTCCTCCAGCTCCCAGAAGCGCTTCAGGTACTTGAGCGTGCTCACGCTGAGGTCGTGGGCTTCCTCGATCATCAGCACGTGCGAGTTGCCGGTGCGCGCACTGCTCGACAGCAGGCGCTGGATCTGGCGCGCCTTGGCTTCCAGGCTGAGCTTGGGCACCTCGGTGCTCAGGTCGGCGACGATCGCATCGCAGATGTGAGCCGCAGTGAGCACGCGCTTGTCCACGGTCTGCGGGTGGATGACCACGATCGGTTCGTCGTCGCGCCGGATGCGATCGACCAGGTCACGACGCAACGTGCTCTTGCCGCTGCCGGACTCGCCCACCACCGCGACGAAGCCACCGTGCTTGGCCGCGTAGTACATCGACTCGCGCACGTAGCGCTGGTCTTTGCTGAGATAGACGTCCTGGGGGCCCTGCACGTCGTCGACGAAGGGATGGCGCACCAGGTGGAAGTGTTCGCGAGCAGCGGGACTGAGCATTTCGGCCTCCGGTAGGGGAATCTGGTCGTCGGCCGGCTTCGGCTCGACAGGTTTGGCTGCGCGGAACAGGCCGCGCGAGCTGTCGGGTGTCTGTTCTGTGGTTTCGCCTTCAGGGATCCACGCGATGGCGATTTCGTCCTCGCCGACGCCACGGCTGCGCAGGAACTCGGCCACCTGGCGCTTGAGCGTGTCGGGGTGCACGGTGCGTGGCCATACATGCCGCGTGAGCAGCTGCGATACCGTGCTGCTGGCCAGCGGCTGGCCGGCACGGCTGCCGGCCTCGTAGACCATCGCCTTGCGCAGGTCCCCCTGGGGGATGCCGTGGCGCAGCAGCACAGCGTGCAGCTGGTACGGCCGTGCGCTGAGCTCGCTTGTGATCGGTCGGCCCATGCGCACGTCACTGCTCCCGCGCGTAGGCGGCCGGGCGCACTTCGTGCACCGGCCTCACGTGGGTGTTGCGTGCGATCTTGAGCAGCTGACCGGGCACGTAGCCAGCGCTGTCGTGGTTGGTGGCCACAACAACGGCCCAGAGGAACAGCGAATCAGCTGCCTCCATGCCGGCGAACGAGACCAGCACCAGGACTTCGTTGGGCGAATCGAGACGGAGGAAGTGCTGGCCCGGGCGGATGGATGAGACCGGCTTGAGCGACTTCGGGGCGGGTACGGCGGAAACGGCGTGTGCGTGCATGCTGATCTCCAGATCAGTGGGTGAAGCGGAAGGGGTCAGAGGCGCGAGGCGAGCTCCGGGCGGGCGAGGCTTTCCGGGGCCACGGCGGAGGCATGGAGCGCATGGCGATGCCGGCTCAGTGCGTCGATGCGGCTGCTGTTGATCACGTGGAGCATGTCCATGTCGCGCTGCATGGCATCCAGATCGGCGTACAGCGGCGCCGGGCGCGGAGCCTCCGCACAGGGCGGCAGGCCGGCGCTGTGCGCTACGTCCTGAATCCCGTTGCTGGCCTGCAGCTGCAGCGGTGCGCTCAACTGCAGGAACTGGATCGGGGCGGCACCGGGCAGCGTGGTCACGTAGCCCGGCGGGTAGTACTCCGGCTCGCCGCGGCCGACGCGGCAGGCCAGCACAACCACCGCGAGCTCCGCGTCGGGGTTGAAGCGAGCGGCTGCCGGCATGTCGGCACGCGGGCCATCGGGGCTGGCGATGCACCGCAGGGTGCAGACGCATTCGACCAGGTCAGGGCCGAGAGGGACGAACAGGTTGCCGGCCTGTGCCTCGGCGAGCATGTTGGGGGCGGTGAAGCGGAAGCTGGCTTTCATGTGCGTGTCACTCCGTGTGGTGTGGGCTCAGCCCACGACAGAAAGGCGAGGTCGCTGCGGTGGCACCGGCTCGGCAATGCGAGCCGCCAGCGCGTCGAGGTCGGTTTCGGGGACGCCGTCGGGGTACAGCTCGCGTACCAGGGCGGCTTCGGCGGGCTCGACCTTGCGGCCGAGCCGTGCGCGCAGCTCGAACAGCGCCTGGACGTGGGTCAGCGGGCGCAACTCGACGTGCACGGGATCCGGCACATCCATCTCCGTGCCGCGGCGCAGAATGTGGCTGGGGGCAGCGGCGGCTTTGGCGTGGATATGCTTGAAGGGGTCGATCTGGCCGTCGAAGGCGAGGCGTCCCTTGTTGCGGGCGGCGATCGCATCGAGCGTGTCGCGCTCGCCATATGCCGCTTCGTTGAGGTCCTTGCGGGCCGTGTCGACGCCAGTGTCGGGCTTGCTGGCGTAGCTCTCACCGAACACCGGCGAGGTAACGAAGAAGCCCGCGTGGTCGGTGGCGATGGGCTCGCACTCGATGTAGCGCGTGGAGCCGTCGTCGGCCTGGCCGATGATGAAGATGTTGGGGACGTGGTACGGGTTGACCGCGAGGGTGACCGTCTCGCCGACGCGCACGTTCGGGACATGCTCCACGGAATAGACCGCAGGCTCCTGGCCCTTGATCGTGTACTGCACGGTGAGGTTGCCCTTGACCGTGCGCTCCACCGGCTTGCTGTGCATCAGCACCTTGCACAGTTCCACGGGCGGGCAGAGGCGCAGCTGGTCCTGGCGGATCGTCTGCCACAGGCCGTCACGCGTGTGCTTGTGCCGGCTGTGGATGGCCGTGCCGTTGAAGGCACGCAGCCACTGGTCCATTTCGGCGTTGAGCTGCTCGACGCTGTCGATGCGGGCGAAGGTCAGCAAACCCTCGAACTTGCGCTCAATGATGTTGTGTACGCCTTCTACCTGGCCTTTGGCCCGGGGATTGCCCGGCACATGCGCCCAGTGGCGGATCATCAGCGCGGTCAGCAACGCGCTGATCGCGTGGCTCATGTTGGCGCTGCCGGCATCCCACACCAGCATCCAGGGCACGCCGTGCATCACGTGGCCATCCGTGCGGTGCATGGCCCACATCAGGAACTCGAACAGCGTCTGCTGATCTTCGCCAGCCACGTTGTAGTAGCGACACAGGACGTTGCCGGTGGTGTGGTCGGTGCAGGCGTAGCGCATCACGCGCTTGTTGCTCACCCTGGCCAGGTCGCGTGGCTTGCGGACGTTGAACTTGCGTTCGTCCATCACGCCGACGCGGCCATTGCGCAGGTAATACAACACGCACACCGAGGCATCGAGCTGCCACACGTGGTTCGGGTGCAGGCTGCGCATGTTCACGTGCGGCTCGGGCCGCGCCAGCTGGCGCGGGTGGCAGTCGTACCGGCGCATCAGGCGCAGCATCGTCTCAGGCGCAACGCGCTCGGCGAGCAGTTCGTTGGCCAGGGCGATGTCGATGGCATCGCGGACCGGTGTTAGCTCTTTGCCGGTCTGGCGGTGGCTGGCACGCAGGATGCCGGCCACCGCCTTCACTTCCTTCTCGCTGACGCGGCTGTCGCCCTTGTCGGCGCGAAGCTTGCGGCCACTGCTCCAGCCGACCGTCTTCAGTCGCTTGTAGAGCGTTTCCTTGCTGATGCCCAGCCAGCTCATCGCCTCCGCAACCAGCGGCCCGCGCTCGCCGTGACCGGCCGCGCGCAAGCGCAGCGCGAAGCGGCGCAGGTAGTCCATCTGGTCGAGTTCGGCGGGGTGCATGGTTACTCGCCCACCATCTCGGCGAGTTCGCTCAGTTGGTCGGCTGCCCAGCGAGCATTGGCTTCCAGCCGCGCGGTGACATCGGCATCGACCACCAGCCCGGCATCGGCATAGAGCTGTTCGACATCGCCGAATGCCTTGCGCACTTTGGCAATATGCGAACCAGCATTGACTACCGCCTCATCAGCAGCAAACAGAATCCCCTCGGCGGCCTTGCGCAGCGTGTCCTCTTCTTCTTTCTGGCGGCTCTTGCGCTGGTGGTCGCGAGTGAGCTTGTTGATGAGATCATCCTTGGCGCGGATGATTTCTTCATCGGCGGCTTTTTCTTCGGACCGCTCGGCCCGCTCGGCCCGCAGCGTGGCTTTGAGCTCGCGCACGGTCAGGCTGTCCAGTTCGTCGAGCGTGAGCCCTGCCAGGGTGCCGCCGTTTTCCAGCGCTTCCAGCGTGTCGTCATCCTCACTGAGCAGCTCCAGCGCCTTGCTCACGCCCAGGTTCTGCACGCGCGGCAGGTTGTGCAACTTCGCCGCGGTCTGCATCGCACGCTGGGCGAACCGCACGCCGAAGCCGATCTGCTCCAGTGCCGAGTGGAAGGTGCCCTGCGGCTCGCGCTCACGGATGATGATCAGCATCTGGCCGATCTCGATCAGCCGTTGCGCCGACTCGGCGGCCTTCAGTCGGATTGTCTGGATATACAGGTCCAGCGAATACGGCATGTCGATGCCGTACTCGCGCTCGACGTCAGCGACGTTGGCGCCGATCTGCGCCATTGCCTGCCCGGCATCAGCCAGGGCGGCGTGATCGATGGTCTGGTCGATCGCGTTGATGTCAGCGGCGCTGCGCGCGCGGGATGGGCGTGCCATAGGTCTCTCCTTGGGTTATCGATCGACGGAGAAGCGCTGGGCGGTTTCTTCCACCCGCCGCTTGGCTTCGCCGTAGGCATTCATGACGCGCAGGGCGATCTGCCCTACGCGGGGGGTGACACGCCAGCCGCCGGTATCGGCCACCTGCTCGGCCATCCCCGCTGCGCGAAGATTGGCCAGGTCGCGGGTGATGTTGCTGGCGCTGGTGTGCATGGCCTTGGCCAGCTCGCTGGGCATCAGGCCCACCAGCTCGTGGCCAGCCAGGAACATCAGGATCTTCAGCACGCGCTGCTGCGCGGCATTGATGTAGTTGGGCCCACTCATGACACCACCAGACGACCGGTCTGGTCGATCGCCGGCCGGGCGCCCCGCACCTCACACAATTGCAGGTGCATGTCGGTGGCTTCGCGGCTCCAGAATTCTGCGTTGTCTTCGAGGTATGCCACGCGTGCACGCAGCGCTTCATTTTCGGTGGCGAGGCGCGCCGCTTCGGCGCGCAGCTGGCACAGGGCGCAGGCATCCAGTCGTCGCTGGAGACGGGTGAGCAATTGGTCAGTCATGACAGCGAGAGCTCCGGTTGGGCATGCCGCTCGACCTGGGCGCGCTCGTGCGCCAGCCGGGTCATCGCAGCAGTCAGGTGGTCAGAGGTGTCGGCCGCATCGGCCTTGCCCTCGGCAAAGCGCAGCAGCGCGCCGATGGCAGCGGTGCAGGATTCCTGCAGCGCATGAATGTCGCTGCCTGCCGGAAGCCGGCCGGTAGGCAGGTCGATCACCAGCTTGCGGGCGCTGGTGGCGAGGTACTCGGTGATGTAGGCGCGGCCGCAGGCCAGCTCGAACCCGGCGATCTTCTTGGCCGGGATGCCGCCGCTCTGGATCCACTTGTAGAGGGTCCACTTGGACTCACCGACCAGATCCGCGAGGCGATCCACCGATCGGCGGTGGTTGTCCTGGGCGAACTGCACGCAGCCCTCGACCGCTTCCTGCAGGCTGGTGGGGCGCCAGGTCTTCCAATTTCGGCGGCTCATTGCGCACCCCGCATGGGCGCTGGCGTGGCGCTGTTCCAATCGCGGCGAACATTTGCCCTTGCGAAAGGGATTTGCACGTTGTGCAATGATCCATACTCAAACGAAAGTCGCATGAGCATCACCCTCACGCGATCCGGGAAAGCCATGACACACGAACCAGACGACTCAACAGGTGCCCTGCGAATCGGCGGATTGGATGCTGACTTTCCGCCGTGGACGGACGCCCAGCGGGATGGGCAGATCGCCGCGCTGCGGCTGGCTTTTGTTGGACTGGCCAGCAAGCTGCAGGAGCAAGGTCTGCTGGACCTCGATCAATTGGCACAAGAGATAGCGCTGGACGGCCAGAGGCTTTTTCGCGATCACCCAGAAGCCCGTCAGGCGAATGAATTCCTGGATGCAGCGCTTCAAGTGCTGCATAACGCAACGCTCCCTCGCGACCCGACGGAGCAACAAACAGATGCATGACGGTGAGATACCGGAACAGCCACGTGCCGCGCTGCACGCTGGCTTTCAGCAGCGTGCAGGCAGCGATCTCCAGGCGGTGCTGGTAGTCGTTGATCGGCTCGCCGCTGTGGCGCGGAGTCAGTTCCCGGGCCAGACGCATGGCAGCGGCGTAGCCGAAGCTGAGTCCCGTTACGGGTTTGGTGACAGGCATGGACGTATCCCCCCTTGGATCCGTGGTTCAGCCGCCCAACGCGCGGAGCGCGTCAGCGAGCTGGGCTTTATTGATGGCGCGGCGACTGCGCGGTTTGGCGTCGGGGCCGTACCACTGCGGCCACAGGTCGGAGAGCGACAAGCCGCTTGCGGCGGCGATACGCATCTCGATCCTCTTGCTGCGCGCGATGCCTTCGATGACCTGGTACACCTGAGATGGCGCACACCGACCACACTGCCTCGCGATGTCTGCTTGCGAGATACCTCGCAGCTTCAGGACGGCTTTGATGACGGATGGCTGCATGTGACGAGTTGATCCGTAGTTCATGCGCAAAACGTTCGCGCATCACAAATGAAGTTCATTTATTACTGTTTGAACGCAGCCTAAGTTCAGACGTTCATCTTGTCAAGCCCATTGGGGACTTTCGATGCATCCGGCACAGATCAAGGCACTGCTCACCATTGCGGGGCACAAACAAAAAGACGTTGCGGACGAACTCGGCGTCACGCCGACTTCCGTCAACGCGGTCATCAGCGGGCGCAGTCGAAGCAAGCAGGTCGAGGAATGGATCGCGGCAGCTACGGGCCGTCCGCTGCTGGAGCTGTGGCCCCAGTGGTATGGCGAGGGCGAGCTGACGCTGTCAGACGACGAACGGCAGTTGGTTCGTGCGTATCGCGACCTGAGCGCGACTGATCGTCAGCGCGCGTTGGCGCTGCTCAAGCAAGGACGGATTGAGCAGGTAGGTTCGCGTGCACCTGGGCATGTGATCGCCCGGGACGGATCTATTGCTGCAGGAGGGAACGTGATCAGATCAAGGTCTGGACGCGACGACAAATAACGACGACGCTGAGAACGCGAATCAGGGGGGATGGACGCATGCGGAAAATCATCTACTTCTTGGCATGGCTGCTGCTCTTGCCTGTACTCGCCCACGGTGCGCCGGATGAGACTCAAACTGCGAGCGAAGACCGCGAGACGTTGAGCTTCTATCTGGAGACTGTCCCAATCGGAATTCAGGGTTTGGAGCTCATCTACGAGATGGCTTACATGGATGGTGACTACAAGAAGGCAACGGAGAATGTTGCTTCGTTGAAGCAGCGTCGCGGCGCCATCTACGCGGAAATGCCACCCGCAGCAAAACGGCTGCACCTAGAAGCCCAACTGAAGAAAGTGCGCAGCGCAGAGCTGGCCATCTTGGATGGCGGTGTGCCTTCGGTCACCGAACCCAAGTACGCATGGCTTCAGCGGTTGAGCACCCTTAAAGCTCGCTATGCCGCCGCTGCCGCTGACCTGAAGGTTGAACTAGATTCAATCGAGTGACCTTCGAGAGTCGGTCGCAGAGACAAGTAGCGGGAGCGAGATCAGGGGGTGTTATGAAGAAACTATGGATCGTCGTCGTGGTGCTCGCAGTGGTTGGGTGTGGCGTCCTGACTGCGGCGTACACCAGCCACGCATCGAATGTGCTCGACGGCATCATTTACTGGCCGTCTTACCATGCACGTCAGAGCATCCTGTTGGATTCGCTGGTCGACCCGGATTCTGCACGGATTCGTGGGTTGTACTTCCGCAAATTAGGAGGCCGACAGTACATGTGCGGTGAGGTGAATGCCCGCAACAGGATGGGTGGCTACACCGGATACAAGCTTTTCTACGTGGACAGTTACCGTGTGGTGTTCAGTGGCGAAGACAGCGCCTCATGGCCGCAGGTGGTGCCCGTTTGTTATGGCAGTTGACCTTGGCACGAACCCTGCTGTGCAACACGCGGGGTGAGTTTCAGGGGGAGCAATGGCTGGACAGGGGAACAATGTGCTCAAGGTGGTCGCACTGCGACGCAGTGTGGCAGTCGGTGGCGCCCTCACGTTGGGTGATGGCAGCATCCTGATGCTGGGCGACCACCACGAATACAGAAGCACCATTTCAGAACACGACCCCGAATGGGGTGAGCCACCAGCAGATTCGGGCCTGATCCTGTGTCCCCGCTGCCGTCGCTGGCACATTGCCACCGAAGCCATCGCATGCGGTCGCTGCGGCTACCCGCAGCGCGAGATGCTGCTCCAGCAGCAGGCCGAACATGCCGCCCAACAGAAGCGCGTCATCGTCATCCACCAGCTATGCGGTACTGCCTGTTTTCTCGGCGTGCTGATTCCGTTGTGGCTCGGTAGTCATGAGCTCCTGGGGGTTGATCTGGCGATCGCGGTGCTATGCGGAATTTTTGGCGGTGCATTGCTTCCCGTCATGGCGGGTCAAGTCAGGCAGGCTCTGGCTGCCATTTTTGACGATTGATACAAGGGAGACTTGGATGAAGGAAGAATTCGAACTACTCGTTGAGCACGAAATCAAATACACCAACAAGGAACCGGTGCCGGTCAAAGATGTGGTCGAAGCGCTGCTGGCTCTTGAGCGCATATCCAGCAAGTTCCTGCCCAAGACGATGAACGCCCTGCTTGATACGGAGATCAAGCGCGCCGAAATTCTGGTGGAAGGCATCGAGCACGGATCGCTGGTCGAGAAAGTGGTTGTTCGGTTACTGTTCGGCGACGCAAAGAAGATGAACCAGTTCCTCGACAAGGTTCGCGACGGTAACTTGAGCGATGCGTGGCAAGGCCTACCCGGGAGCAAGCGCGTGAGAATCAGCATCGTGGGTGTCACGTTGGCCGTTCTGGTCGCTTCGGGCGCGTACTACGTGCTGTCAAAAAACGAGACGCCAGTGACCCAGAACACGGTCATCATCATCGGTGCGGAGGCCTACAACACACACCCCGACCAGCTGGTGCAGATCGTCAATGCAGCGGTGGGCAGCGACAGGAAACGGCTGGCGCAGGACTCGGCCAACTTCATCGCACCGGCCAAGAACGACCCGAATGGCGCCATTGAGATCGATGGCAATCAGCAGCTGACCATTCCTGCAGAAACGGTCCGCGCCATGCCGCGGCAAGTGGTGCAGGAAGAGTACGAATCGAACATCGAGTACAAGGACGTGGACCTCGAAATCCGCGCCAGTGATCGTGATTCAGGTGCCAGAGGATGGGCCGGGGTTGTGCGCGACCTTTTCAGTCGACGCATAAAGCTTGTGCTGTCCGATGATGTTGCTGCACATGACCTGGCGAACCGCTTTCACGTACGGGCTGATATTGTGGTCACCTCCAAGCCGGATGCATCCGGCCAGCTGCGCCCGAGCCAGATCTATGTCGAGCGGATCATCCCCGACAACGAATAACCCCGGTTAAAAGACCGGCGTGATCCTCATGCGGCACTTTGTGCCGCATGACTTCCCGAACCCTATCCCAGCGCTTCAAGGCCCGCGTCCACGCGGCGATTCCTGCCCTGCGCGACAAGCTGCGCGCCACGCCGTTGCTGCTGCTCGGCGCGGTGACGTTCGCCGTTGTGCTGGTGCTGAACCCGGCCAAGGTCGGGTTGCTGATCTGGGGCGCCAGCCGCATCGGCCTGTACGCCTATCTGGGCTACTGGGTCGACCGCATCATCTTCCCCTACGCCCGCCCGCATGAGCTGGATGGCATCGCCGAGGGCACGGCGTGGAAGCGGCGTGCGCTGATCGTGTCGGCCGCACTGCTGGCCGGGGCGCTGCTGCCATGACCGGGCCGGCGTGGATCATGCTCGCGGGCATTGCGCTGGTGATCATCAGCGTGGTGCGCATGGCGGGGCATGAGATCGGGCGCCACTGGTACGGGCTGCAGACCACCCGCAGGCAGGCCTGGTGCCACATGGCGCTCTACGTGCTCGGCCTGGTGCTGCTGGTGATCGCTGGCAGCGTGGCCAGCGCCGCCGAGGTACCGATTCCTGATGCCTCGGTGCGGTATCGGCTGCAGCTGGAGCGCGCTGCTGGTGAGCAGTGGGGCGTACAGGCTCCGGTGGCACGCCTCGCGGCGCAGATCCACCAGGAGTCCCACTGGAACCCGTCCGCACGCAGCCCCTACGCCCAGGGACTGTCGCAGTTCACCCCCAGCACGGCGGCATGGCTGCCGACGGTGTGCCCATCGGTGGGGCCGGCCGATCCCTGGGACGCGGGGTGGTCCATCCGCGCCGTGGTCTGCTACGACGCCTGGTTGCATGACCGTGTATCTGGGGCGGCCACCGCTTGCGATCGCTGGGCAATGACGCTGAGCGCCTACAACGGCGGCGAGGCAGCGCGGAACCGCGAGCGGGCGGCAGCTGATGATCCGTCGCGCTGGTTTGGCCAGGTGGAGCAGCAGAGGTCACGCAGCGTTGCTGCATGGCGCGAGAACCGTGGTTATGTGCGTCGGGTGCTGCTCACGCTGGAGCCGGCCTATCTCGCCGCAGGGTGGCCCGGAGCGAGGGTGTGCGGATGAAGATCATCGCCTGGCTGATCGTGGTGGTGCTGGCCGTGGCTGGTCTCGAATGGCATGTCCACAGTCGTGGTTACGCCGCTGGCGTGAGTGACACGCAGGCGGCTGCTGACAGGAAAGTGGCGGCAGCGGAGAGCGACACGGCACTGGCTCGCGCCGAGCGGGATGCGGCGAATGTATCGCTGGCCAATGTGCAACGATCGCTGGATGCCCAGCGGGCACAGCTGCAGGTCGCCAACACGATCGCCGACGCTGCCCTGGTCGCCAACGCGACGCTGCAAGACCAACTGACTGCCGCGACCGCGGCCCGTACTGCTGCCATGAGGAAAGCCGCCCATGATTCGCCCGACTGCGCGGACCTGGCTCGCCTGCCTGTGTGTCCTGCCGTTGCTGAGCGGCTGTGGGGACAAGCGGCAGATCAGGCCAGCCCCGGCCCACATCATTGAGGTGCCGGTGCCGGCCTACCGGCCGCTCGATGCCGTATTGACCGCGCCGATCACCGAGCCAGCCGCACCGGCGGCGAACTGCCAGTACCAGGGCAAGCCCGCAGTGTGCGTGCTGGATGGACTGGCGCAGATCGAGCAGTGGCGCGGCAAGTTGAACCAAGCCAACGCCGACCGTGCGACGGCCGCAAAAGTAACGAAACCACCGGGGGCAAGTGATGGGCTGGAGTGAATGGCAGGCAGCGGCGGCGATCGTGTCATCGATCTGCGCGATCGTGGCGGCCACGGTGAGCGTGATGGTGTGGCGCAAGGCTCGATCCGGCGACCTCGCCGCGAAGATCGACGACGGTGACAAGGCCACGCGCAAGCACGTCGACAAGTCGATCAGCGACATCAAGGCGGAGCAAGCGCACCAGAGCAAACGCATGTCCGATGTGGAGGACGGCATCGCGCGCATCGAGGTCGCGACACAGTCGCACCTTACCGCGCGTGACCTCGGCCCCATGCACGAAAAGATCAACGCGCTGGCAAAGGAGACAGCCGCTACCGGCGCGACCACCAAGGCCATCCATGAGCAGGTGCGGATGATCCAGAACTTGTTGATGCGAGGTACGTCATGAGCCTGACCGAACAACAGAGCCCGTTTCGCCGCGGGCGCATCCTGCGGATCCTCGCCGAGAGCAACGTCACCGGCGCCAGCGCACCGATGGTGCGCACGCTGGTGCGCCAGTGGGGCTACAAGGCGGATGCCGACACCGTCGCCATCGACATGGCTTGGCTGAGCCGCCACGGGTTCGCGCGGCTGCGCGACGTGGCCGGGGTGGAGTTCGCCACGATTACCCAGTCCGGCCGGGACATCGTCAGCGGTGACCTGGACGTGCCCGGCGTGAAGTGCCTGGAGGACTGACATGGGCCGGCGATCGTCCATCGAGCAGCTGCCCAGGGAGCTGTCTGACCTGTGCCATCGCCTGATCCGCGAGGGCCGCACGATCCACGAGATCACCGACGCCCTGAACGGGCTCGACGCCGATGTGAGCAAGTCGGCGGTGGGCCGCTACGTGAAATCCGCCCGCGAGCAGATGGAGCACTACCGCGAGGCGCAGGCGGTGGCCGGCCAGTGGGTGAGCCAGCTCAATGAAGATCCGGGCAGCGACGTCAGTGCGCTGCTGGCCGAGATGCTCAAGACCGTGGCGTTCCGCACCATCGCGGACATCGGCAGCGAGGATGGCCCGAAGGGCAAGGATGGCCAGCCGGCCCGCCCGAAGGCGATGGACATCATGCTGTTAGCCAAGGCCATCCGCGACATGGAAGCCTCGACCAAGGCCAGCATCGAGCGCCGCGAATCGATCGAGCGCAAGGCGCTGGAGCGGCAGGCCAAGGTCGCGGAGAAGGTGGCGAAGAAACAGGGCATGTCGCCGGAGCACTGGGCGCAGCTGCGTGCGCAGTTCCTGGGCATTCCGGTCGACGGCGAGGCCGCGCCGTGACGCCGGAGGAAAAAGAGGAAGCCCTGCAGCTGGTCGTCGACAAGCAGGCCGAACGCGCGGGCATGGCGTTGGCACAGGCGCCGGCATCGGACATCCCCAGCATTCTGCTGCCGTACCAGGTGCGCTGGCACATGGACACGGCTGATGTGCGCATCTGCGACAAGGGACGCCGTATCGGCTTCACCTGGGGAGCGTGGGCGCCGGAGGCCGTGGGCGAAGCGGCCCGTGCCGAGGGCGGCATGGACCAGTTCTACATGGGCTACAACCAGGGCATGGCGGCCGAGTTCATCGGTGACTGCGCCACGTTCGCCCGCTGGTTTGGTGTCGCCTGCAGCCAGATCGATGTGGCTTACGAGAACGCCATCATCGACAACGAACGCCGCGACGTGGTGCGCTACAAGATCACGCTGGCCAGTCACCACAAGATCGAGGCGCTCAGCGCCATGCCCTACAACTGGCGCGGCCGCCAGGGGCACGCCCGCATCGATGAGGCCGGACACATCGAGAACCTCGGCCCTGTGATCGACGGCGCGATGGCCTACCTGATCTGGGGCGGCCGGGTGTCGATCGGTGGCACGCACAACGGCGAGGACAACCCCTTCAACGACCTGCTCAAGGACGTGAAGGCCGGCAAGCTGCCCTGGTCGCACCACCAGACGACGTTTTCCCAGGCGGTGCGCGAGGGCCTGTACAAGCGCATCTGCCTGGTGACCAAGAAACCGTGGTCGCCCGAGGCCGAGGCCGAGTTCATCGCCAACGTGCGCGCCAAGTACCGCACCACCGAGGCGGCGGACGAAGAGCTGGAATGCATCCCCATGCGCGGCACGGGCGTGTACTTCAGCCGGCTGCTGCTGGAGAAGTGCGCCACCGATGGCCTGCAGGTGCTGCGGTACGGCCAGAAGCCGGAGTTCGTGCTGGATCCGGATCGCCTGCGCATCACGCAGGCATGGATCGACGACGTGCTGGCGCCTGCGGTGGCTGCGCTGCCGCAGGATCAGCGCACGGTGCTGGGCCAGGACTTTGCCCGCGATGGTGACTTGTCGCCGATCCTGATCGGCCAGGTGCTGCCCGGTGGACAGCGCTGGCGTACGCCGTTGCGCATCGAGCTGCGCAAGATCCCGTTCGATTGCCAGAAGCTGATCGTGGCGTGGCTGCTGACGCACCTGCCGCTGTTCCATCACGCGAAGTTCGACGCGCGCGGCAATGGCCAGTCGCACGCCGAAGCGGCCCTGCAGCTACTCGGCCCGCAGCGGGTGGAGTGCGTGCAGCTCACTGGCGCCTGGTATGACACCTGGTTCCCCCGTTACCACCAGGCGTTCGAAGACGGCGACATCGAAACCTTCGGCGATGAGGACTGGATCGCCGATCACCGCAGCGTGGTGCTCACCAAGGGATCGCCGCGCATGAGCGATGCCCGCACCAAGGGCAGCGACGGCGGCGACCGCCACGGCGATGCCGCGGTGGCCGGCGTGCTGATGTGGGCGGCGGCCCGGCAGGAAGCACAGCCGGCGGCAGGCACCGACGTCGAAGCAGACTCCGACACCTACCGCGCCGCCGGCTTCGGCCGGCGCATGACATCCATGTTCGCCAATCGGGCCGGCGCGCAGAACGGCCCTGTGAGCGCCTCGGGACGTTCGGGGCGCCACGGATGGACGTATTGAGGCCGAAAAGAGCGTTATGAATATTCGCGAAAAGCCCCACGGCAGTTTCTTCGACCGTTACCCCTATGCATTTGCGCCGGGATGGAACAAATCGGCCCCCGAACCCGAGAAACCACTGCGTGAGGCCGCCGGCACCAACGTGGACGCCGATGATGACGATTGGCGTCGCCTGACCGGTGATGGCCAGCGCGATCTGTCGCCGATGACGCAGGACCGCATGCAGCGCCTGGCGCACTATTTGTGGGAGACCAACCTGCTGGCCAACCGGCTGATCGAACTGCCGGTGGCCTACCTGCTGGCGGCGGGTGTGCGGTGGCAGATCCAGGATGAGGATGCTCAGGGCATCCTGGATCGGCACTGGGATGACGGGCTCAATGCCTGGGATTTGAAACTGCCCAAGCGCGCCCGCGAGCTGGCGCTGTTCGGTGAGCAGTGCTTCCCGGTGTTCCGCAATGAGCACAACGGCTTCGTGCGCCTGGGTTATCTCGACCCGGCACTGATCGAGACCGTCGTGACGGATCCGGAGAATCGCGAGCAGCCGATCGGGATAGTGACCAAGCGCAACCGGAAGGGCGAAAGCCGGCGCTACCGGATCATCGTCAATGTGCCGGAGTCGGCGTTTGCCGAGCGCACGCGGGAGATCCGTGAGACCTTCACGGATGGCGACTGCTTCTACTACCGGGTCAACGACCTCAGCAGCACGTCGCGCGGGCGCAGTGATTTGCTGGCGCAGATCGACTGGCTGGATGCCTATGACCAGTACCTGTTCGGCGAGCTGGACGGCGCCGCGTTCCGGCGTGCGTTCGTGTGGGATGTCACGCTGACCGGCGCGAGTCCCGAGCAGGTCGAGGCCCGGGCCAGGACCATCACGGCGCCGAAGCCCGGCAGCGTGCGGGTGCACAACGATGGCGAGCAGTGGGAAGCGAAGTCGCCCGACCTGCAGTCGGAAGATGCGGCGTCCGGCGCGAGGCTCTTCAGGAACCAAGTGTTGGGCGGTGCGACGATCCCCGAGCACTGGTATGGCGGCGGCGGCGACGTGAACCGCAGCACCGGCGAGAGCATGAGCGAGCCGACCGAGAAGGTGCTGCTGATGCGCCAGGCCATGCTCGGCTACATGCTCACCGATATCGGACGCTACGTGGTGCGCAGCGCCTGGGGTGCGCTCGATCGTGAGCTGACCAACGACGAAGCGGACATCCTGGGCACGCTGGCAACCGAGTGGCCGGAGATGACCAACAAGGACATCACCAAGTACGCGGCCTCGCTGATGCAGATCGTCAGCGCGATCGCGGGCCTGCTCGAAGAGGGGCTTGTGACACGCAAAACGGCCTTGCGCATGGTGACAGCCATCGCTGACCGCCTGGGCGTCGAGATCGACGTGGAAGAAGAGCTCGACAATGCGCTGAAGGAACTCGGTGAGCGTGGTGACAATGAGCTGCTCGGCATGCGGCTGACCCGTCGTCCACCGGCATCGGCGCCCACCGACGACGACGGCGATGCCTGATGGACGCCGAAGAACAGGCCCGGCGTTTCGCCGCGGCGGCAAAGGCCGGGACACGGGAACTGCCGCAGATCCAGCGCAATGTGATGGCGGAGATCATCCGCCAGCTGGCGCTGGCCGAGGGCCAGGTGATCGCGCTGTTGTCGGCGTCACCGACCGAATCGGCGCAGCGGCGATTGCGCCAGCTGCAGCTGGAGCTGGAGCGCACGATGGAAGACTTCCGCGTCGCGGCGGAAGCGGCCAGTACCAAGGGTGCGTCTGATGGGTGGGCTGCAGGCATCCGTACGATCGCGGCGCCGTTCGAGGCTGCCGGGGTATCCGTGCTGGGGGCACGCATCGATGCCCGCGCACTGCTTGCCGCACGCCGCCTGCTGACGGACCGCATCGAGGACATCAGCCGCCGCGCACTCGACAAGCTCAATGGCGCACTGATCCAGCACATCATCGGCGCCACGCCGTTGTCGGACACGATCACGCGCGTGGAACGGATCATGGGTGGCGTACCGCGGGCCCGGGCGATGACGGTGGCGTACACAGAGATCGGCCGGGCCCATTCAATCGCCCAGGACGAAGCCCTGCATCAGGCGGCCAGCGTGGTGCCGAATGTACGCAAACGATGGCTCAAGAGTGGCAAGCTGCACCCCCGCCCGGAGCACGTGGCTGCGCACAATCAGATTCGGCGCTACGATGAGCCCTACCTGGTCGATGGTGAAGCGCTGCAGTTTCCACGCGACCCCAACGGCAGCGCCCGTAACACGATCAACTGCGGCTGCCTGTCCATTCCTGTCGTCGACGGCAGCAGCTTCGGCGATAGCCAGATGATCCGGATCGGCTCCCGCGGCGGCGTGCACAAGGTGCCTCTGCCGGGTCGATAACCGGCGTTAAAAGACTCGCCACTGTCCATCCGCGACATTCGTTTCCGTTCCTCGCCATGTATGCGATCCGGAGACGACGATGTCCTCAAAGCAGACCCCCGCAAACAAGGCTGCGGCTGACAAGGCTGTGGCTGACCAGGCCGCTGCCGAAAAGGCCGCCGCCGAAAAAGCCGCTGCCGAAAAAGCCGCTGCCGAAAAGGCTGCCGCTGGCAAGGCGAAGGTGATTGCCGAGACGAAGACCGAGCGCGTCCTGCAGGACGATCGCCGCGTCTGGAAGGAAGCGAAGTGAAGCGCGCGACGATCCCGGCCGAGGGCATCGTCGGCGAGGTGGCCCTGCGTGAAGCTGCCGCTGGCGAGTTCGGTGAGATCAGCAACCTGGTGAGCACGGCGTTGCGCACGGCCTATCCGCAAGGGGACAACTGGATCCAGGCGCTGTATGCCGATCGCGCCGTGGTGTCGAACAAGGGGCGGAAGTACGCCTACCCCTACACCATCGACGACAACAACCAGGTCACCCTGGGCACCCCGTACGAAGTGGTGATGCAACACGTGCCTGCTGCCGGTGTGCAGCCGGTGCGGGAAGCAGCACCCGAAAACACCCCCCCCGAGAGCGAGCAGGCGGGCGGCCGGGTGAGCCCGGCCGCCCTGAGCGGCGACGTGTTCATCGAGGCGATCGATGCAGCGGATGCCAAGCCGAGCCGCTACCTGGTGCGCGTGATCAAGGCCGGCACCTCGCTCAACAACGTGACCTACCCGCGTGCGGTGCTGCGTGAGGCCGCGCCGCTGTTCAACGGCGCCCGCGTGTTCGTGAAGAGTGACTCCGAGCACATCAGGGGCGGCGGCAAGGACGTGCGGCAGCTGGTCGGCCGGCTCAGTGATGCCACGTTCGTCGAGGCCGGTGGCGGCGAGATCCAGGCGGTGTTCGACGTGTTCGAGTCCGCCGACGTCGCACCGATGCTGCGTGAGGCCGTGCAGCGTGGCATGACCGACCTGTTCGGCCTGTCGATCGACGCCGCCGGCAAGAGCCGCAAGACCGGCAAATTCCGTGAGGCCATCTCGATCACGAAGGTGGCCAGCGTGGATCTGATCATCGAGCCAGGCGCTGGTGGTCAGCTGATCCGCTTCGTTGAAGCACACAACCCCGAGGATGACACGATGCTGCGCTCGCAGATGATCAAAGAAATTGGCGCCCGCGATGCGAAGCGGGCCGAGGGGCTGGCCAATGCCAGCGATGACGACGTGCTGGCCGCGTACCGCGAAGCGGTGGGCACCGGTGCCGATGCCGGTACCGGCACCGGTCTGACCAAGGAAGACCTGGCCGAGCACGCCCGCATGATCGAGGCGCGGGCCGATGCCCGCGTGGCGATTGCCGAGAGCAAGCTGCCGCTGGCCACGCAGATGCGCCTCAATGAGCGCTTCCGCGAGGCGGCCAGCTTCACCGCCGACGATGTGGCGGCGGCGATCAAAGACGAACGCGACTACCTGGGCAAGGTGGCCGGCGGTGGCCAGGTGACTGGGCTGGGTCAGTTCGTCGAGGCGGGCGAAGGCCGTGCGGAAAAGATGGCGAAGATGCTGGATGACTTCTTCGATCCGAAGCAGCGCGCCATGTCGTTCCGCGAGTGCTACATTGAGCTGACCGGCGATCGTCAGGTGACCGGCCTGATGCAGCACGTCGACCGCGACCGCCTGCGCGAGGCAGCCGGCGGCGACCAGTACCGCGAGGCGATCAGCTCGAGCACCTTCGGCGACATCCTGGGCGATTCGATCACCCGCGCGATGATCCGCGAGTACGGCGAGCTGGAGTCCTATCGCGACTGGCGCTGGATGTGCGACGTGGTGCCGGTGACCGACTTCCGCACCCAGGAACGCACCCGCATGGGTGGCTACGGCAATCTGCCCACGGTGGCCGAGAACGGTGCCTACACGGCCCTGACGTCACCGGGTGATGAGGCGGCCAGCTACGCGGTGACCAAGCGTGGTGGCATCGAGACGATCTCGCTGGAGACCATCGCGAACGATGATGTTGGCCTGCTGCGCCGTATCCCTCGCGCGCTGGCCACCGCTGCCGGTCGCACGTTGTACGAGTTCGTGTATGCGTTCCTGGACAGCAACTCGGCGATCTACGACGGCAAGGCGCTGTTCCACTCGGATCACAAGAACCTCGGCACGGCGGCGCTGGACGCCACGTCGTTTGCCGCCGCGCGCCTGGCGATGAAGCAGCAGACCGAGCTGTCCAGCACCAAGCGCCTGGGCATCACCCTGCGCCACCTGGTGGTCCCGTCCGATCTCGAAGAAACCGCGTGGGACATGTTCAAGCGCGACACGAACAACGATGAAACCTTCGTGCAGTCGCGCAAGCCGACGGTGCACGTGGTCGACCACTGGACCGACGCCAACAACTGGTATGCCACTGCCGACAACGCGCAGGTGCCGCTGGTCGAGCTGGGCTTCTACGGAAGCGAGGATCCCGAGCTGTTCGTGCAGGACCTGCCCACCCAGGGCTCGCTCTTCAGCAACGACCAGATCAAATACAAGATCCGCCACATCTACAGCGGCGCTGTCCGCGACTACCGCGGCTTCTATGGCGCTGTGGTTCCCGCCCCGGACCCCGACGACAACTGATCCCCCCGTGCGTGCCTGGCCAGGGATGGCCACCTTTTCCCCGAGACCGACTCCGCCGATGCCTCTCGCTGACTTCCAGACGCTTGTGGACGCCCTTGTGCGCGATGCTGATCGCGGCGACGTCCTCACGCCCGCCGATCGCGACGAAGCGATCGCATCGGCACTGGCGCAGTACTCCCACGCGCAGCCGCGCAATGTGGTGGTCGATCTCACGTCCCCCGGCGGCGTGCGCATCGACGTGCCCGCCGGCTTCACGGCGGACTCGCGCCTGGTGTCCATCGAGTACCCGGTGGGCCGGTTGCCGGCGAGCGAACTGCCACTGTCCGAGGTGCGCTTCTACGCCCAGCCATCCGGCCGACAGATCGAGCTGCCGGTGGTGCTGGATGCCGGCGAGCTGTTGCGGGTGACCTACACCGGCGCGCAGCTGGTCGATGCCGTAGACGACACGGTGCCGCGCCACCACCGCCAGGCGGTGGCCAGCCTGGCCGCCAGCTTCCTGTGCCTGCAGCTGGCCAGCTACTACGCCACCGAGGGCGAGCCGACGATCGCCGCTGACACGGTGGATTACAAGACCAAGAGCGATCGCTTCCGTGCGCTCGCCAAGGACTACGCCGCGGCGTTCACCCGCGTGGTCGGTGACACGCCCAGCGATCGCGCCCAGGGCGCCAGCGTGACCGTGCAGTTGGAGCGGCCGGATGCCCTGGGCAACCGCCGCATGTTCCATCCAACCCGGAACTGGCCGCGCTGATGGATATCGTCGTCGACACCAGTCGCCTGATGCAGCTTGTCGAGCTGTGGCGTCGCGCGCCCGATATCACGCGCGAGGAAATGCTGCGCACGATCACCGAGTGCGACCTGCTGGTGCAGGGCGAGCTGATGCAGAAGCTGCCGCGCGGTGCCGGTGGCCTGCACGGCGCGGGCGTCGCTGGCACGGTGTTCCGCGAAGAGCATGCGCTGGCTGACAACGTGCTCGGCCTGGTGGCCAGCAAAGAGCCTTATGCCGAGTACCTGGAGCTGGGCACCCGGCCGCATGCCGTGGGTCCGGCGGCGATCGAGGCGCTGACCGACTGGGTGGAAGCCCGCATTGGCCTGCGTGACGAAGAAGCCGAGAACATGGCCCAGGGCATCGCCTGGAGGATCCGCCACTTTGGCACTGAAGCGCAGCCGGTGTGGCAGCAGACCTACGCGCGCCTGCAGGGTGCGCTGACGGCAAAGTTTGAAGACGGGATTACGCGCATCGCTGCCCGTCTTGTCGGAGCGCCGGCATGAGCACCGCCGCAGAGATCCGCGCCGCGATCGTGGCGACCATGCGCACCGTGCCCGGCATTGGCGTGGTGCAGGATCGCGAGCGCTATGCCAAGGACATGCCGTCGCTCAAGGCGATGTACCAGGCACCGGGCAAGGGTCTGCTGGGCTGGTTCGTGCGCCGGCAGCAGATCGTGGAGACCGACCGCATCCAGCCGCGCAGCGTGGAGTACCTGCGCTGGCGCATCCAGGGCGTGATGGCGTTCGACGACGCCAACGCCAGCGAGCTGGTGTTTGACGACTTGATCGAGCAGCTGCGCGCCGCGTTCCGTGCCAACGACACCCTGGACGGCACCGTCGCCCAGTGTGCGCTGGCGGGCGGCAAGGAAGCCGGCCTGCAGCTGGATGACGCCGGCCCGGTGAGCTTTGCCGGCGTGGTGTGCCACGGCGCCCGGCTGTCGCTGGTGACCCAGCGTTTTCTCTGAGAGGACATATCCGATGACTACCGAATACCGCGACAAGACCGGCAAGTTGCTGCGCACCGTGCCCGGCACGCTCCCCGCCGGCAGCCAGCCGCCCAAGCCCACGCCGGCCGCGCCCGCACCCGCGCCGCAGCCCAAGAAGACGGAGAAGTAAGCCATGTCCCTGCGCAGCAAATCCCTCCTCGTGATCGCGATGGCCGAAACCATCTACGCCACGGCGGTCGCCGCGGCTGGCAGCGGCGCGATCGTGACCAGCAATGCGTCGCTGAGCCCGCTGGAAGGCAGCACGATCAGCCGCAACCTCGACCGCCCGACGTTCGGCAACGACCTGCAGCTGCACGTGGGCGTGCACTGCATGTTGCAGTTCGACGTGGAGCTGGTCGGCAGCGGCACGCTCGGCGAGGCCCCGGCCTGGGGCCTGCTGATGAAAGCCTGTGGCGTGAAAGAGACGGTCGTGGAAGACACGTCGGTGGTCTACACCCCGCAGACGGACAGCAATGAGTCGTTGACGCTGTACTTCAACATGGACGGCCAGCAGCACATGCTGACGGGTGCCCGCGGCAGCTTCCAGATGAAGGTGGAGAGCGGCCAGATTCCGCACCTGACGTTCCAGTTCACCGGGCTCTACAACGTGCCCACGTCGACCGCCGCGCTGAATCCCAGCGGCTGGAGCAAGTTCAAGATCCCGCAGCCGGTGACGTTCGACTACACGGCCAAGGTCAAGGTCCATTCGCTGGACTCCGTGTTCAAGACCTTCGATTTCGACCAGGGCAACGTCGTGACGTATTTCGACAACCCCGGCGAGCAGGAAGTGAAGATCACCGACCGGGAGTCCAAGGGCAGCGTGTCGATCCTCGCGCCGCCGATCTCGCAGAAGAACTACTTCAGCGCGACGAAGGCCAACACGGTCGGCAACCTGGAGTTTGCCCACGGCACCGAAGATGAGACGCGCGTGGTCTTCGTGAGCAACAACGTGCAGCTCCTGCAGCCGACGTATGGCAATGACCAGGACCGCGCCACGCTCGATGCCCAGCTGAGCTTCGTGCCGACGCTTGCCGGCGACGATGAGTGGGAGCTGCGCCTGGAAGCCGCCGAGGACGACGATCCCTGATCCCCCGGGCCCGTCGCTGACACAGGACGGGCATTTCCCCCACGCAACACGTTTTCATCCCCTACAAGGAAACGCACATGAGCCTCAAGCTGAAGAAAGTGGACACATTCAAAGCCCGCGTGCACCTGGTGCTGCTCGGCACCGACGCGGACCGGTCGCAGGAAGCCAGTTTCGTGGCGGAGTTCCGCCACATCGATCGCGAGCGTTTCGACGCGCTGCTGGCCAGCTCGCCCAGCGACGCCGAAGTGATCGACCAGGTGTTGGTCGGCGTCGCGGAGGTGACGGATGACGATGGCAACCCGCTGCCGTTCGAGACCGCACGCGATGCGATCAAGGCCGACCTGTCCTATGCGGGTGCCACCGTGCGTACGTTTTTCGAGTCCCTGGCAGGCGCTCCCGCAAAAAACTCGAATCGGTCGCGCGCGCGCTGAGCGACGGGGCGACCGCTGACGATGGCGGTGACAGCCTGGCGGCGCAGCTGGCAGCGGCCGGCGCGCCTGCCGAGCTGGTGGAGACGGCCGAGGCAACCTCGGCCGTCTCGGCAGAGATCGAGGTGCTGGCATGCAACTGGACAACCGTGGAGATCTATCAGCGCTGCCAGCTGACGATGCACGTCGCGATGCACGGCGTGGTGTGCGGCGGGATCGCCGCCACGGAGATCCTCGCCGCCATCCGGCTGGCCAGGGTGGCCCGAAAGGAATGGGATGTGGTTGCGGCCGGGGTGCAGCTGATGGGGCGGGTAGCCGCCCGGGTGATCAACGCCGCTTCGCGAGCTGCTCCGCGATGATCCGCTCCGCGATCCGCTCCGAAAAAATGATGACGCAGATGCTGGCGACGAAGCCGAATCCGCACGCGACAAACACGCCCATCACGAAGCCCGCGATGAGAAAGCCGATGATAAAGCCGATGGCGGAGGCGGTGAGGATGGGGCGCATGGCCACAGGATACCGCAGTGAGCACTGAATACTCCGTAGGCATCCGATTTACCGGCAACGCCAGCTCGCTGAATCAGGCGACAGCCTCCGCCGCCGCCGGCGAGCGTGAGGTCGGCCGGGCTGGTGAGCAGGCGGGCAATCAGGCTGCGGCAGCGTTCGGCCGCACCCGCATGGGCGTCGAGTCGATCAGCACACAGCTTCAGCGCGTGCGCAGCGAGATCGCTGGCTTCATCGGCGCGGCTACCATCGTGCAGCTGAGCCGCGGTATCGCCCATATGGCCGACGAATACGCGAACATCGGCGCGCAGATGCGGCAGGCGACCCAGAACGCGGTGGCTTTCAATGAAGTCCAGGATGTCGCTTACGGCATCAGCCAGCGCACGGCATCCAGCCTGGCCAGCACCGCAGACCTGGCGAGCAAGGTGACACGCACGCTGAACGGCATGGGCGAATCCGGCGCTGCGGCATTCGGCAAGGCGGCCGCCCTGACCGAGAGCATCCAGCAGGCGATCGCGCTGTCGTATGTATCGGCTGACGCTGGCCGTGCTGCCGTTACCCAGCTTACCCAGGGCCTGGCCAGCGGTGTGCTGCGCGGCGATGAGCTCAACTCCGTGCTCGAGCAGACGCCTCGCCTGGCGCAGGCGATCGCCGACGGCATGGGGGTCACCATCGGGCAGCTGCGGGCGATGGGCGCCGAGGGGTTGATCACAGCGCAACAAGTGGTGCAGTCGCTGACCAGCCAGGCCGAGACGCTGCGCACCGAATACGCTGACCTGCCGCTGACGATCGACCGCAGCTGGACGATGTTGATCAACTCCGTGCAGCGGTTCGTGGGCCAGACTGATCAGGCGCTCAGTGTGTCCAGCCTCTTGGCACGCGGCATCGCCGAGATCGCCGATCACATGGATGATCTGGTGGTCGGGCTGGGGCTCTTTGGTGCTGCCGTGCTGCTCAACCTGGGCAGCCGTGCTGTCACTGCAATCCAGAACTACGCGTCACGGATGGCGGAGTTGGTGCGTGGCCAGATTGCCGCCGCCGCCGCAGAGCGTGCGGCAGCGACAGCGGCGGTGGACGCAGCCCGGGCAAAGTCGGTGCAGACCGTCGCCGCGTTGGAGGCCGTGCAGGCGCTGCGCGCCGAGCAGATCGCGAAGCTGGCGGTGGCCCAGGCCGACATCGTGCAGGCCCAACGCCATTTGGATGCGGCCAACGCCGCCGGCATCCTCAGCTTCGCCGTGCGCAACCAGCAGATCGCGACGGAGAACCTCACCGCAGCCAAAGCCAGGCAGGCGTTGGCCATCCGTGAGCTGGCGGCGATCAGCCGCATGGAAGCTGGCGTGCAGGCATCGCTGACGGCGGCGTCGACGGCACAGATCGCGGCACAGACGCGCCTGGCGGGCGTCACCACCGCCACTGGCGCGGCGATGGCCGGGTTGCAGAAGGTGGGGTCATCGCTGCTGGCGCTGCTGGGCGGTTGGCCGGGTGTGATCCTGGCGGCGGCGGCGGCCTTCGTGTACCTGGCCACTCGCCAGAGCGAGGCCCAAAAAGCGGCGGAAGAACTGAGGCAAACATCGGAACAGTTGGCGTCTGCGCACAGTCGAGTTACCCAGGCCGCGATTGATGAGGCCAAGGCCCAACTCGATGTACAGCGTTCTGCCTTGGCGGCGAAGCAGGCGCATCTTGAGGCCATTCAGGCGAGCCGTGCAGCGGTCACCGGTGCGCAGAACTTCGATACGATGGCGATCGCTGCAGCGAATGCGTCACGCGATGTGATCGCGTTGCGCGATGCCACGGCCGAGCTGCAGGACCAGATCAATGCCAGCATCGTCGCGAAAGCCTTCCAGGACAACCTGGATCTGCTCGACCAAGGCGCGCGCGATGAGGCAGCTGGGTTCGATCAGCTGCGAAAGTCGCTGATGGAGCAGAACGAGGAACTCGCCAAGCAGGTCGCGACCTACGGCAAGGGCAAGGCGGCACAACTCGAATATGCGCGATCGCTCGCGATTGCTGCCGAGGAGGCCAAGGGCGACAACAACGTCAGTCGTGCGCGCATCGCCACCTTGAACGCACTGTATGCACCGCTGATCGAAAACGCCAAGCAACTCGACGCGCTGACTGAAGCATCCAAGCGCGACAAAGGTGCGACGGAAGCCGAAACCAAGGCCCGCCGTGATGCGGCCTCAGCCGCCCACGAGCTGGCACGCGCCAATGCCGACATCGCCCAGAGCCAGCGCACGCTCGATGAGCAGAACACGCAGATGCGCGAGAAGCTCGCGGGCCTCACTGCGCAGCAGATCGAGTACAACGCCGGCGTGCGCGATGCCGTGCAGGCTTATCAGGAATGGGTCCGGGCGGGCGTGCCGCTCGACCAGGCGCAACAGGATCTCCAGCGTCGTTACGACCAACTGTCGGAGCGCCTGCGGCTGAAGAATCAACTGGAGGCGGAAGACCTCAAGAACACCCCGGCGAAGGTGCAGTCCTACGAGACCACCACCAGCGCGGCCGAGCGGTATTACCAGGTCATCGAGCAGGGAGCGAAGAGCGCGGCGGACACGATCGGCAACTACCTGGTGCGTGAGGTCAAGTCGGTCGGGGATCTCTGGCACGGGCTGGTCGACGCGGCGAAGTCCGTGGTGGCGCAGATCATCAGCACGTTCCTGCAGCTGCGTGTGCTGCAGCCGCTGCTGGGCGGCATCTTCGGCGGCTATGGCGGTTACGGTGGCGGTTGGATGGGCGTCGCAGGGTCACTCTTGGGCGCCGCTGGCGGCGCGTCCACTGCATCGGCTGGCGCCACTGGCCCGGTGGGTGCCGGCAGTAGCAACGGCAGCTATGCCGGCTACCTGCAGAACGGCGTGTCTGCCTACAAGGCGTATCAGTGGGCAAGCACCGGTGGGCTGTGGGGCGGCGGCACGATTGTCGGCGGCAATACGCTGGTCACCGGCCCTGGCCTCGGTGGCGCCGGGATGGCCTACAACATGCCCAACGGCTCGCTGCTGTATGCCAACGGCACTACGGTGTCGCCTTACGCACCTATGGGCGGCAACTTCAGCCTGGGCGGCTACACCGCCCCATACGCCAGCATCGGCGGTGGCTTGCTCGGCGCTTACTACGGCAGCCAGCAAGGCAGTGGCGGGTTCAGCACGGCGGCGTCGACGATCAGCTATGGCGCGTTGGGCGCCGGCATTGCCGGTACGGCGGCTGGCGTGGCTGGCGGCGCATCACTCGGTGCGGCTGCGGGTGGTGCGTTCGGTGCGACGGCGGCGGGACTGAGCTGGGTGCCGGTGGTCGGCTGGGTGTTGGCAGCGATCGCGGCGGTAGATGCGATCAGCGGCGGCAAGGTGTTCGGTACGAAGTTCCGCCCGACGACAGCGGACGCACTGATGAGCCTGGGGCCGGATGGC
>Ga0222419_100269_pt1 | contig 73280 bp, 60 predicted proteins | sample 1B20Ametagenome_FD_182474 | JGI IMG/M metagenome (GOLD analysis project Ga0222419, IMG submission 182474) | Enriched microbial communities from leaf-cutter ant dump, University of Wisconsin, Madison, United States - 1B20A (version 2) | ecosystem: Environmental > Terrestrial > Nest > Insects nest...
TTCCCGGCCAATGCCGTAGATAAATTCCTGGCCTTGCAGGCCGAGCGCTTCCGCAACCCAATCTTCAGGATCTTCCATACTGAGCTGGAAGCGGTATATGAAGAAAAGAACCGGGGCCTGGACAATGACGGCTGGAAGCTGAACGAAAAGATGTTTGAACTGCTGTTCCCGACCCACAATTACGGGCAGCAGACTACCATCGGTACCATTGAGCACCTCAAAAACCCGTCCCTGGTCGAGATCAGGAAATATTACAACAAATATTATGTACCCAACAATATGGCGGTGGTCATGTCGGGCGATTTCAATGCAGATGAGATGATCAAAAAAGTGGACCAGTCCTTTGCATTTATGCAGCCGAAACCACTGGAATTGTATGATCCTGCACCGGAAAAGCCGCTGACGACCGTTCAGAAAGTGGATGTATATGGCCCCAATGCGGAAAGCGTGGAGCTCAATTACAGGGGTTATGCAGAAAATACCAAAGAAAGTCTGATGCTGGACCTGATCTCCAGCATTTTGTCCAACGGCAAGGCCGGCCTGCTGGACATCAACCTGAACAAACAGCAAAAAGTATTGCGTGCTGATGCTGGCTATCAGCAGATGAAAGATTACGGTGTTTTCAGTTTGAGCGCCCAGCCGAAAGAGGGCCAGTCACTGGAACAGGCGCAGCAATTGCTGCTGGACCAGATCCAGCTGCTCAAGACGGGAAATTTTGACGAAAGCCTGATCAAGGCCACAGTGGCCAACAGCAAGCTGGACCTTTTGCAGGCCTCTGACAACAATGGCTTCCGTGTGGAATCGGCTACCAATGAATTCATCCTGAACCGGGGACAGCACTGGGACAGATCCCTGGCTGTACCTGATGCCATGGCAAAGATCAGCAAGCAGCAGGTGACAGATTTTGCCAACCGGTTCTTTAAAGACAACTATGTAGCTGGCTATAAGCACAAAGGTGAAGATAAGAACGTACTTAAAGTAGAGAAGCCTGCCATTACCCCGGTAAAGACGAATGCAGATTCAATCTCCGGTTTTACCAGACAACTGCTGGCCATGCCGGTAAAACCGATCGCACCCAAATTCCTGGACTATAAAAAAGACCTGAATTTTGGCAAGGCCGGTATTGCGGAAGTCATCACTGTGCAGAATAAGGAAAACAGTATTTTCCGCCTGTCTTACCGCTTTGACATGGGGGCCTGGAATTATAAGCTGGAACCTTATGCGGCCCAGTACCTGACCTTCCTCTCGACCGATAAATATACTGCTGAGCAGATCAGCAAGGAGTTTTACAACATTGCCTGCAGCTATAGCTTTAACGTGGGCAATGAGGTTGCCACCATCAACATCAGCGGATTGCAGGAGAACTTTGACAAGGCTGTAAGCCTGGTAGAGCATATCTTTGCCCATTGCAAGCCCAATGAGGAGGCGCTTGCTGAACTGAAAAGCCGTATCCTGAAGTCAAGGGCGAACAATAAGCTGAACAAGAATGCGATCCTGAACGCGCTGACAAGCTATGCCCAGTACGGCCCCGGAAATCCGGCGAATTATGTGCTTAGCAACGAGGAGGTAAAGGCCATTAAGGCAGATGAACTGTTGTATATCCTGCACAACATCAACAATTACAAGCACACCATCACCTACTATGGCCCGCAGACGCAGGAAGCGTTTATCAAAGGGATCAGCAAGCTGCACAAGTTGCCGTCTGAATTTACTCCTGCTGCGCCGGCGAAAGAATTTACTTATACCAGCAACACTACCAGCCAGGTCTATTTTGCCGATTACGACATGGTGCAATCGGAGATCAGGTGGCAGCGCAACGGCGGACAGTTTGATCCTGCCCTGGCTTCAAAGATCAATTTGTTCAACAGTTATTTTGGAGGGGGTATGGGCTCTGTCGTCTTCCAGACCATCCGGGAATCTAAAGCACTGGCTTATTCTACTTTTGCGTTCTATGCTTCTCCGGATAAAAAGGGGAAAAATTATTCTATGATCGCTTACGTGGGCAGCCAGGCTGATAAAATGAACGAGGCGGTAGCGGGCATGAATGAGCTGCTGAACAATCTGCCCAGGGCTGATCAGTCCTTTGAGGCGTCCAGGGACAATTCCATGAATGCGATCGAGACCAGCAGGATCTCTAAGGATGACATCATCCAGAGCTATTTTGCTGATCAGAAACTGGGTATTGACCATGATTCGAGAATTGATGAATACAATGGCCTGAAGCTGCTGACCTTTGAGGACATTAAGGCTTTTCATGATCAGCAGGTAGCAGACAAGCCGTATAATTATTGCATCGTAGCCTCAGAGAAAAAGGTCAAAATGGAAGATCTGCAAAAGTTCGGTACAGTCCATAAGCTGACGCTGGAAGAGATTTTCGGGTATTGATTTACAGGTTCAGGCAAAAAAGGGGCTGATCATTTTCTCAATGATACAGCCTCTTTTTTATTCACAGTAAAATTCTATATTTATGCCTTTAACCAAATGTATCATGAAGTATAAAATCTCCCTGTGCCTGATCTTCTTGTGTATGTTATCTGGTTCTCTGTTTGCACAGGACGGCGCCCAAAAGGATACTTATACAAATCCGTTGCCCGTTGCCTTTGGTGATCCCTTTATTCTATTCGATCATGTGAGCAATAAATATTACATGTATGGTACCGGAGGCGGAGCAAAAGACGGCTTTAGCAGTTATTCATCTAAAGATCTGGTGAAATGGGAAAGTGAAGGGCAGGTTTATGCTGGCAACAAAAAAGGCGCCTGGGGCGTCCGGGACTTTTGGGCTCCTGAAGTTTATCACTATAAAAATAAATACTATATGTTTTACAGTGCACATTGGGGTTACAATCCTGCAAATGAACTGGAGAACTTTAAGATTGGTGTAGCGGTCGCGGACAAACCCACAGGTCCGTTTATAGATATGACCGACAAGCCATTGTTCGATCCCGGATATCCGGTAATTGATGCCAACGTGTATTTTGATCCGAACGGCAAAATATATCTGTATTATTCACGCTGCTGCTATAAGAACCCCGTAAAAAGCGAAGTGGCCGACTGGGCAAAGGAGAAGGGCTGGTTTAATGAGATTGAAGAAAGCTGGGTCTATGGTGTAGAACTGAAGCCAGATCTCAGCGGGGTTACCGGCAGCCCGGTCTTATTGCTCCGTCCGCCACTGAAGATGAATGATCCACAGGCAGAGTGGGAAAGCCGCTCGGTAACCTCTAAGGAGGTAAACAGGCGCTGGACAGAAGGTTCATTTACGTTTAAAAAAGGAAATATATATTATATGATGTATTCGGCCAATTTCTTTGGAGGTGAAAATTATGCTATTGGATATGCAACTGCTAAACATCCGTTAGGGCCCTACAGGAAAGCAGACAATAATCCTATCCTGCAAAAAAACACAGATCAGGGCGGTGGCGTAACTGGCACAGGACACAACAGCGTAACTTTTTCTCCGGATGGAAAGCAGATGTTTTGTGTCTATCATGGCAGAACGACTGCTTCGGGCACCAAAAGAGTGGTGTTTATTGACCGCATGCATATTAATACAGATGGAAAGATTGTGATCGTAGGGCCTACTACTACGCCGCAACCGAAACCTTTGACTAAATAGCCGAATGGCCCCTGAACAACTCCACCATGGTAGCTAAAGCATTTTCGGCATGCATCCGCTCTCCATTTTCAAGTGACTCCTGTGCGGCCGCTGCGCCTCTCTTGCGCATGTCTGCCTCATAAGCAGCTATGGCCTCCTGCAAGGTGCTGTAACTAGCTGATGTCAGGCATTCACTCAGTTCCAGTGCATCCAGCATCGCGATGTTTGCACCTTCTCCCGCAAATGGAGGCATTACATGCGCGGCATCACCCAGTAAGGTTACATTAGAGGAAGCTTCCCAGCTTTGATCCAATGGTATACAATAGATCGGACGCGGGACAAAGGGTGTTACGGCATTTTCAAAGAGTTCGTCCCATATACTGTTCCATTCAAAATATTTCTTTTTAAACCAGTCCAGTACTTTGGCCTGATCAGCATAGTCTATACTACTGGTCAACGCCCAGTCTTCATTTGCCTTAAAGCTGGCATAAAAACCCAGATCGCCGTTTCCTTTCTGGCCAAGCAGCAGATTTTTCTCATTTCCAAAGGCCATGATCTTACCACCTCCCGTCAATGCATGAATGTGCGGCACTGCCGTTTTTGAATGCTTTACATTGCCTTCCAGCATGGTGATTCCTGAATAAAACGCCTTGATGCCTGTAACGTATGGCCGTATCCTGGAATTGGCGCCGTCTGCTGCAATGACCAGGTCTGCGCAGGCAGATAATCCGTTTTTAAAATGCAGCAACCAACCTTCATTTTGCTTGTCCATGGAAACAAAATGGCTGTCCCAGACTACCGTTGCCGGTTGTAAGGACTCCAGTAATATTTTTCTTAATGCACCGCGGTCTATTTCAGGCCGGAAATAAGCATAACCAAAATTTTCATGGGGTTTCCTGTCATGATCGCTGTAAAAAACTTCAGCATCTTTATTGACGATCAACATTCTGTCTGCACCGGGGAGAAAATTGCTTTTGAACTCATGAAGCAGGTCTGCTTTTCGTATAGCTGCCAATCCCGATTCATCGTGAAGGTCCAGCGGTGCCCCCTGTACACGGGCATCTTTATTCAGATCTCTTTCATATACTTTTACATTTACGCCTTTAAGCTGTAAAAGTCTGGCCAGGGTCAGTCCGCCCGGGCCTCCGCCAACGATGGCAACTTGTTTGTTCTCTAACAACATATCATTTCAATATGGCACAAAATTATTGCTGCTTCAGAACGGATAATAGTATAAATCGGTCGTTTTTATTTTTGGACAGTTCTTTAGGCACCACACCTGAAAATTTTTTGACCTCCTTAATGAAATAGGCCTGATCGGTAAAGTCCAGTTCAGGAAAGAGTTTACCCTGTGCGATATGTTCCAGTGATGCCCTAAAGCGCAGAATGCTGCAATAGGCTTTTAAAGAAAGGCCAAGCTGCTGATTGAAGTAGCGGTTGATCTGTCTGCTGGTCCAAAATACCGTTTCTGAAAGGGTTTTCACGCTCATCCCGCCACTTGATGAATAGATCAGATCGAAAAGCTTCTGCTTTCTTTCATCTATTTCTTTTGGCAGAAGCATGGTGATCTTTTGCAAGGCTTTCTGATAAAATCCATCAAAATCTTCCAGATCGCCGGCATGGAAGCCCCAGAAATTAACTGGAAGTTCCTTTGCTGTATTTAACAGTTCAGCAATGGAGGTCTGTAAAATGTATTCCAGGGCGAGTGGCTTGAAGCTGATGACAAAAGTGAGGGTATGCGGCGGGATGATCCGTTGCTCGGGTTCAGTTTCCAGGCCGACAAGGATGACCTGAAAAGGCTGTGCCTGAGATTGCCAGAAAAACAGGTCGATTCTTCCATCGGGCAGGACAACTATTTCCTTTGCCTGATCTGACTGGTTTTGGAACATGCCGATACTTTCTACAAAGTCAGCAAACGGCGCTTCGGGTCTGGTGAATCTGTAACTGAAGTTATTGTCCATTGTGCTTTTCTTTAGGCCACCTTCCAAAAATAATGCTTATTAAGGATTCTTTTATTGTCTGTTTTCGGACAACAGTGTCCATATACGTACAGCTAGTTTAAGTCCAGCCGGCTTTTTTATGCTAAAAAAAGAGCTTTTGCTTATGGTCACGTTGTTGTAACATACCGGGAAATAGAGTATAGCCATGCTGAAAAACTACTTCAAGATCGCCTTCAGAAATCTAAAACGCAATAAATCTTACACGCTGACCAATATACTTGGCCTTGCATTGGGGATCACTTCAGCTCTATTGATTTTTGATTTGGTCAAATACCACCTGAGCTTTGATGCTTATCATGCCAAGGCAGATCGCATTTACCGCATTACCACTGAATTTCACGGCGAGGAACTTGCCTACAGCACCGGTACTCCGGGACCGCTTGGTGAAACCTTCCGCAATGATTATCCGATCGCGGAGAAGGTGGCCAATGTAGCTGCACTATCCGGTCGTGTCATCTCTTTTCCATCAGCGAAAGGTGTCCGGGAAAAATTTGAGGAAAGCATTGCGTTTGCCGAACCAGATTTCCTTTCTATCCTGGATCTACCTTTGCTGCGTGGAAACCGACAAGCTGCTTTGCGTACACCCAATACGGCACTGATCACCGCACGCCTTGCTAAGAAATATTTTGGTAACGGGGATCCCATCGGTCGGACCCTTAGTATAGACAATATCTTTAATGTTACTATTACAGGTATACTCAGAGATCTCCCGGCAAATACGGACCGGCAGGAAGAAATCTATGTGCCTTTTATCCACCTGAAAGTACACAGTCCCTGGATGGTTGAAAAAGACTGGTGGTTTAGCGTGAACAAGTCTTTGCAATGCTTTATCCTTGTCAAACCAGGGGTGACGCCTGCGAGGATACAGGAGGCTTTGACCGCGATGTCCAACAGTCATTACAGTGGAAAGGACGCCAGATACTTTCAGTTCAGGGCGCAGCCTCTTTCAGATTTGCATTTCAATCCCGATCTCCGCGGGGTTGTAGAGAAAAAGAGCCTCTGGGCCCTGGCATTGATCGGTGTCTTTCTTATCATCACCGCCTGTGTAAACTTTATCAACCTTGCTACTGCGCAGGCTTTAAAACGCTCCGTGGAGATCGGAATTAAAAAAGTCCTCGGGGTTCAGCGCCGGCAGCTGTTCTGGCAGTTCATGACGGAGACCGCGGTGATCTGCCTGATGGCCATGGTGATTGCCCTGGTCATGGCAGAGCTGGCCTTACCATATGTAAATCAACTTTTCAAAGTGCAGGTAAAACTTGATCTGCTGAAAGATGTTCAGTTGTTGCTTTTCCTGCCTGCACTAATGGTGGTCGTTATTTTTGTTTCAGGTTCCTATCCTGCCCTTATCCTTGCCGGCCTCCAACCTGTTTTCGCCCTGAAGGGAAAACTCTCGCAAAAAGATGCGGGCGGACTTTCCATGAGACGGGGGTTGGTTATCGGACAGTTCGGAATTTCCCAATTGCTGATCATCGGAACGCTGGTCATCGCAGGTCAGATCCGTTATTCCCGGCAGGCAGATATGGGTTTTCACAAAGACGCTATTGTTATGCTTCCCGTTCCGGATAACGAATCTGTTAAGCTCAGCACACTAAGTACCCGCCTCTCCGCGCTTACAGGAGTAGAAGGCATGGCTTTCTGCAATGATGCACCTGCGTCTGAGTTTTCCCCAAGCACCAGCATCCGTTTTGCCGCGCGGCCTGAGACAGAGGATTTTTCGATAGCATTGAAAGCGGGTGATCCGGGCTATATTGCTTTATTTGGACTGCAACTGCTGGCAGGCAGAAATCTGATGCCTTCGGACACCATCCGCGAATTTCTTGTGAACGAAACTACAGTTAGAAAACTGGGTCTAAAGAACAATCAGGATGTTATTGGTAAAACTGCCGTCATCAATGGCCATAGCGGCACGGTGACTGGTGTAGTCAGGGATTTCCATAACAAGTCCTTCCATAAGGACATTGATGCGATCTATATTACTACTGCTGGAGATAACTATGGCAGTTGTGCGGTAAAATTGAATATGACCAATATGCAGGCCACCCTTTCTGCGATCAAAAGTATCTGGTCTGAGGCCTACCCTGATCAGGTGTACAAATACGACTTCGTGGATGAACGTATCGCCAAATTTTATGAAGCTGATCTTATTATATTGAACATCGTTCAGGTCTTTGCCGGTATTGCCATATTGATCGGTTGTCTTGGCCTGTATGGTCTGGTATCGTTCATGGCTGCGCAGAAAACCAGGGAAGTTGGCGTGCGAAAGGTTCTTGGCGCTACGGCGATGAATATTGTATGGCTGTTTGGCAAAGAATTTATCCGTTTGCTGCTGATCGCTTTTTTGATCGCTGCTCCGATGGGTTGGTTTATAATGAACAACTGGCTGGAGAATTTCCCTTATAGAATAAGTATCGGAGGTGGTATTTTCTTATTAACGATCCTGGTAAACCTATTGGTTGCTTCTGCTACTGTTGGTTACAGGGCGGTGGTAACTGCCATGATGAATCCAGCAGAAAGTCTGCGCTCACGGTAAGAAACCGGCAATGGACAGTGCATCACAAATTTTCCTTTAAAAAAAAAGCCTGGTCATCTGACCAGGCTTTTCCATTCAGGTTTACATATATTGTCACAGGCTTTTTATCCAGTCTACCAGTTCATCCCTGGTCTTACCGGTCTTTTGCTGAAGCCTTCCATACAGTTCGTCATCTTTTCCCTCCTCATATTTCAGGTCATCATCAGTCAAATCACCATAGGCCTGTTTTACTTTACCCTTGATTTCGTTCCATTTGCCTTTCAATTCTAACTTATCCATAATTGTTCTTTTTATGTTTTTACAATCGGTTATGTACATCAAGAACAAGAAGAACGGGCGAATTGTTTTATCGTTTAGATTTTTCGATGATTTCTTCTACAACAGCAGGATCCAGCAGAGTTGATGTATCGCCCAGGTTACTGGTATCGCCCTCGGCGATCTTCCTCAGTATCCTGCGCATGATCTTGCCTGACCTGGTCTTTGGCAGCCCTGAGACAAACAGGATCTTATCTGGCTTGGCGATGGCTCCGATGACACGGGTCACGGTCTGCAAAATATCTTTACGTGTAAGTTCTTCATCTCCATGACTGTTCGGAAAGATCACAAAGGCATAAATGCCCTGCCCTTTGACATCATGCGGGAAACCCACAACGGCGCTCTCTACTACTCCTGCGTGCATATTGATCGCATTCTCTACCTCGGCTGTGCCGATGCGGTGGCCTGAAACGTTGATCACATCATCTACCCTTCCGGTAATACGGTAATAGCCTTCCGCATCGCGGAGGCAGCCATCGCCTGTAAAATAGAGGTCTTTGTAGGTAGAGAAATAAGTGAGCCGGCAACGTTCATGATCGCCATAGGTGGTACGGAGCATACCTGGCCATGGAAACCTGATACACAGGTTGCCGCTTACATCATTGCCCTCAATGATCTGCCCTTCTTCATTGACCAGCACAGGTTGTACCCCAGGCAACGGCAAGGTGGCATAACTGGGCTTGGTCGGCGTGACAAACGCTATCGGTGAGATCATGATACCGCCTGTCTCGGTCTGCCACCAGGTATCTACAATGGGTGCCTTATGCTTGCCGATCTGCTCATCAAACCAGTGCCAGGCTTCTTCATTGATCGGTTCACCCACCGAGCCCAGTACGCGCAATGAGCTAAGGTCTGCTCCCCGGACCGGATCAAGGCCAAAGCTCATCAGTGAACGGATGGCTGTCGGTGCGGTATAGAGGATATTTACTTTATGCTTGTCAACGATCTGCCAGAACCTGGAGGCATCCGGATAGGTGGGTATGCCTTCAAACATCAGCGTGGTGGCCCCTTGCGACAGCGGCCCGTATACAATATAGGAGTGGCCGGTGATCCAGCCGATGTCTGCAGTACAAAAGTAAACTTCTTCAGGCTGATAGTTGAACACGTTGGCAAAGGTATAGCCTGTATAGACCATATAGCCCCCGATGGTATGTACCACTCCTTTTGGTTTGCCCGTAGACCCGGAGGTATAGAGAATGAACAGCATGTCTTCTGCGTCCATCTCTTCGGCGGGGCAATTGGTATCGACTACTTTTACTTCGTCCTCCCACCAGATGTCGCGGCCTTTGAGCATGGATACCGGTGTGCGGGTATGCGTCAGCACGATTACTTTCTCTACGGTCGGGCAAGCGATCAGTGCATCGTCGATCACTTCTTTCAGCTGGATCTGCTTACTGCCCCTGAAGGCCCCATCGGCAGTGATCACCAGTTTGCATCCGGCATCATTGATGCGGTCTGCAATGGATTTGGCAGAAAAACCGCCGAATACCACGGAATGCACTGCTCCAATGCGGGCACAGGCCAGTACGGCAACCGCCAGCTCCGGTACCATAGGCATGTAGATGCAGATGCGGTCGCCTTTTTGTACCCCGTTTTTTTTCAGCACATTGGCAAAGCGGCAGACCTGTTCGTGAAGTACCTTATAGGTAAGGGTGATGCTTTCTTTATGTGGATCATTGGGCTCCCAGATGATTGCCGGTTTGTCTCCGTTCTTTTCCAGGTGACGGTCCAGGCAGTTTTCTGTGATGTTGAGCTTTGCGCCTTCAAACCACTTAATGTCAGGTTCGGTAAAATTCCAGGACAGCACTTTGTCCCATTTTCTGCGCCATTGAAAATTTTCGGCAATACCGGCCCAAAACTGTTCCGGCTGGTCTAGACTTAACTGGTAGGTCTTTTGGTATTCTTCAAATGAGGTGATCTGCATCGTAAGGTTATATTTCTGGTCTAAGATTCAAACTTAGCAAAATTGATCCTAAAATCAACCGGCTGTATGGTCATAATTCAGCATACTGTACCTGCATTGTTTCTCGCGATTTGCCGGATGAAGTGTGAAAATTAAAATATTTTAATGGCTTGCTTGATGATTACAAATATTTTATAGATATTTGCAAACTCTTAAAAAAATAAGACGAACAATATTTAATATATACATAAAAGCATGTCAAGAGTTTGTGATTTAACCGGAAAAGCAGCAATGACCGGTTTTAATGTTTCCCACTCGAACGTTAAAACCAAGCGCAAGTTTTATCCTAACCTTCAGCTTCAGCGGTTCTATATCCCTGAGGAAGATCGTTGGATAACATTGAAAGTATCTACTTCAGCGATCAAGACCATCAACAAGATTGGTATTTCAGAAGCCATCAACCGCTTCGTAAAAAAAGGACATTTGTAGAAACAATTGGTTGATGTGAAATCAACCTCAATAATAAGAAAATGGCAAAGAAAGGTAACAGGGTACAAGTTATTTTAGAGTGTACAGAACATAAGACCAGTGGCATGCCTGGTATGTCAAGATACATCTCTACAAAAAACCGTAAAAATACAACGGAGAGACTGGAGTTGAAAAAATACAATCCGGTATTGAAGAAAGTAACCGTACACAAAGAAATTAAGTAATAAGCTTAGCTTTCCGCTAAGCATAATCGATTCAGATCATGGCAAAAAAGGTAGTTGCAACCCTTAAAACGGGTAAAGGAAAAGAATATTCAAAAGTGATTACGATGACTAAATCACCTAAGACTGGTGCTTATTCTTTCAAAGAAGTTATTGTTCATAACGATCACGTTCAGGATGCGATCGCTGCATCTAAAAAATAATTTTAATATTTAATCATATTAAAGCCGTCCCTTCATTCCGGGAGGGCTTTTTTTGTTTTGTTAAACATTCGTATGGGCTTATTCGATTTTTTCAAGAAAAAGGAAACGGCTCCTGAGGCACAGGATGCCCTCGATAAGGGGCTGGAGAAAACCAAGGCAGGCTTTTTCAGCAAGATCACCAAAGCCATTGCTGGTAAATCTACGGTGGATGACGAGGTCCTCGACAACCTTGAGGAGGTTCTGGTTACCTCCGATGTGGGCGTAAGCACTACTTTGAAGATCATTGACCGCATACAGGAAAGGGTGGCGAGGGACAAGTATTTGTCTGCTTCTGAGCTGAACGTACTCCTGCGGGATGAGATCCAGCACCTGCTGGCCGAAAACAACAGCAATGATTTCAGAAATTTTGAATATGGCGATGGTGATCATAAACCTTATGTGATCATGGTGGTCGGGGTGAACGGTGTTGGCAAGACAACTACTATCGGCAAGCTGGCGCATAAGCTGAAAGCCGAAAACCTGAGGGTTGTCCTGGGTGCTGCCGATACGTTCAGGGCGGCGGCGGTAGACCAGATCAAACTTTGGGGTGATCGTGTGGGGACACGGGTCGTGGCTCAGGCCATGGGTTCTGATCCTGCTTCTGTTGCTTTTGATACCCTGCAATCCGCAGTTGCAAATGGTGAGGATGTGGCCATCATCGATACCGCCGGACGTCTGCACAACAAAATAGGTCTGATGAACGAACTAGGCAAGATCAAAAATGTCATGCAAAAAGTGGTGCCCGGCGCCCCTCATGAGATACTCCTGGTACTGGACGGCTCTACCGGACAGAATGCCTTTGAGCAGTGCAGGCAATTTACTGAGGCCACAGATGTGAATGCGCTCGCCATTACCAAACTGGACGGCACGGCAAAAGGTGGCGTGGTGATCGGCATCTCTGATCAGTTTAAGATCCCGGTGAAATATATCGGGGTCGGTGAAGGCATGAATGACCTTCAGCTGTTTGACAAAAAAGCTTTTGTCGAAAGTTTATTTAAATAAGCGCTTTACAATACAGTGCCTGTTTAAGAGGCGACGATTTTGAATACATGAATACGAAGACAATACCTGGCAAAGCCATTGTTAAGAAGCCTAAGATCAACGTGATCACCCTGGGCTGTTCTAAAAACACTTATGATTCGGAGGTACTCATGGGACAGCTGAAGGGAAACAACCTGGCTGTGGTGCATGAAGCGGACAAAGTAGGCAAGGATGATATTGTGGTCATCAATACCTGCGGTTTTATTGACAATGCCAAGCAGGAGTCCATAGATACGATCTTGCAGTACAGCCAGTTGAAAGACGCAGGAAAAGTAGGCAAAGTGATCGTTACAGGTTGCTTATCTGAGCGCTATAAGCCTGAACTGGAAGCCGAGATCAGCAATGTAGATGCTTATTTCGGCACCAATGACCTGAACAATATCCTGCATGAGCTGGGTGCAAACTATAAGCATGAGCTGATTGGTGAGCGTTTGCTCACCACACCTTCTCATTTTGCTTATTTTAAGATTGCGGAGGGCTGCAACCGGCCCTGTTCTTTTTGCGCGATCCCGCTGATGCGCGGAAAGCATGTATCCAGGGACATGGCCGAACTGGTCAATGAGGCAAAGATCCTTGCTGCCAACGGCACAAAAGAACTGATCCTTATCGCCCAGGACCTGACCTATTACGGTCTTGATCTGTATGGCAAGCGTAACCTGGATGAACTGCTGCGCAGACTGTCTGACGTGAACGGCATTGAATGGATCCGACTGCAATATGCTTATCCATCGGGTTTTCCAATGGAGATCCTGGATGCCATGAACGAGCGGGAGAACATCTGCAAATACCTGGACATGCCTTTGCAGCATATTACAGACAATATGCTGAAATCGATGCGCAGGGGCATCACCAAGCAGAAGACGATCGACATTGTCAACCAGATCAGGGACAAGGTACCCGGCATTGCTATGAGGACTACCTTGATCTGCGGTTATCCAGGTGAGACTGAGCAGGATTTTGAGGAAATGATGGACTGGGTAGAAGCGACCAGGTTTGACCGGCTCGGCTGTTTTACCTATTCCCACGAGGAAAAGACACATGCGCACAGCCTGACGGACGATGTCCCTGAGGAAGTGAAACAGGACCGTGTGGATGCGATTATGGAACTGCAGCAGGGCATTTCCTATGAGATCAATCAGGAGAAGGTAGATAAGACTTTCAAAGTGCTCGTCGACCGTAAAGAAGGAGATTATTTCATTGGACGTACGGAGTTCGATTCGCCGGAGGTGGACAACGAAGTGCTGATCGATGCAAAAACAGGTTATGCGGCCAATGGCAGCTTTGTACAGGTCAAAATAGACCGGGCAGAGGACTTTGACCTCTATGGACAAATTGTAAAATAAAGGCTTGAAACTTAGAATTGTAGTTTATTAACTTAAATTCGTGACGATGCAAGCTAAATACATCTCCTACCGGGAAGCAAATGCTTTCTCGCCGGCAGTGCTGGATTATATAGACCATAAACCGGCCCTTCGCCCTTTTTATCAATATACACCTGATGTAGCTGGCTTTACAGAAGCAATCTCACGGCGTAAATTTTCCGGCGACCGGAAAGTGCTGGTGAATGTACTGCACAGACAGTATGCCGGCATGGATGCACCCGCGCCAGTAGGCACCAATATCAACTTTCTGGCTGATGAGCGTACTTTTACCATCACTACCGGTCATCAGCTCAATATATTTACCGGACCGCTTTATTTCATTTATAAGATCGTAACAGCCATTAACCTGGCCAGGGATCTTGAAACCCGGTTTCCGGGCCGTCATTTTGTGCCTGTTTACTGGATGGCTACCGAAGACCATGACTTTGAGGAGATCAATCATGTCCGCGTAGAGGACCGGAAGCTGAGCTGGGAGAAAGATGCCCGGGGCGCTACCGGCAGATTGAGCACCAAAGACATGGAAGAGTTGCTGGTAGCTTACAAAGGTTATCTGGGCATCAGTGAAAACGGCCTGGAGCTGGCGGAGATAGTTGACAGGGCTTATTCGGGACATTCAAGGCTAAGTGATGCGACCAGGTACCTGGTAAATGCTTTGTTTGGCAAATATGGACTGGTCTGTGTAGATGCCGATGTTCCGGAGCTCAAGCAGCAGTTTGCAGAGGTGATCTTCCGTGACATTACGGAAGCACATAGTTTCAAACACATCAGCAGCAGCAATGATGAACTGGAAAAACTAGGCTATAAGCCACAGGTCAATCCCAGGGAAATCAACTTCTTTTATATGACTGACGGGTTCCGGGAACGTATCGTGAAGGAAAACGGAACTTATAAGGTTCTGAACACTGAGCTGAACTTTACGGAGGACGAGCTGAAAACTGAGATATTTTCTTTTCCGGAAAGATTCAGCCCCAATGTGGTAATGCGGCCAATGTACCAGGAACTGGTCCTGCCCAATCTGGCTTATATAGGCGGCGGTGCCGAGGTAGTGTACTGGCTGCAGCTGAAAACGAATTTTGATCATTACCGCGTGGATTTTCCCGTGCTGGTATTGCGCAATTCTGCCTTGGTCATTGACCAGAGGAGCAGTACCCGTATGCATATCCTGGGCATCAGCCACCGGGATATTTTTGCAGCTACAGAGACACTGAAAAATGAATGGGTGAAGGCGCATGTGCCTTTGCAGCTTGCACTGGTGGATGAAGAACGCGCCATCAGGGCAGTATTTGAGCAGATCAAGCTAAGTGCCTACAAGATTGACAAGACGCTTTCTGACAGTGCGGATGCGGCCAAAACCCGGACACTGAAACTGCTGGATACCCTGGAAAAGAAGATGCTGAGGGCCGAGAAACGCAAGCATGTGACTTCGCTGTCGCAGATCGAACACTTAAAAGACAAGCTGTTTCCTTCTGGTGGATTGCAGGAACGGACATTAAATATTGCCCCGATGTATATATTATACGGGAACAATTTTATCGCTTCGCTTCTGAAGGCTTTTAAGCCGCTGGATCATGAATTTACTATTTTATTTGCCTGATGACCTTCTATACTTTTTCTGAAAAGAACCTTCGCCATTTTACGGAACAGGTCTTTTTAAAAATGGGCTGCCCCGGGCAGGATGCACAGCTGGCAGCCGATGTTTTGCTGCGTTCCGATCTTAGAGGGATAGATTCCCATGGCGTTGCACGTCTGAGTGGCTATGTACGTCTATGGGAAAAAAAACGCATCAATGCCACCCCAAATGTGAGGATCGTACATGAGACCCCTACTACTGCTACCATAGACGGAGATGCAGGCCTGGGCTTGGTAGTGGCGCCTTTTGCGATGAAGGTGGCCATAGAAAAGGCCCGTACCTACGGCAGTGGCTGGGTCTCTGTCAAGAATTCAAATCATTTTGGAATTGCAGGTTACCATGCTTTAATGGCAGTCGAGCAGGATATGGTAGGCATCAGCATGACCAATGCGAGCCCTCTTGTGGCTCCTACTTATTCCAGTGAACGATTGCTGGGCACCAATCCAATGTGCTATGCTTTTCCGGCAGGCGCATACCCGCCAGTAGTCGTTGATATGGCCACAGCGGCAGCGGCCAACGGCAAGTTGGAGATCGCACAACGGTCGGGTCAGGCAATACCTGGGGGTTGGGTGCAGGATAGTCAGGGACAGACTTCTACAGATCCGCACCAGTTGAAGCAGGGTGGCTCTTTACTGCCTCTGGGCAGTGACAAGGATCATGGCAGCCATAAGGGTTATGGTCTGGGAGCAACAGTTGATATTCTGTCTGCGGTGCTGTCAGGTGCCAATTATGGTCCTTGGGTCCCTCCTTTTGTAGCTTTTCTTGAGCCTTCTACCCATCCTGTAGGCGAAGGGATCGGACACTTCCTGGGTGCCATGCGGGTAGACGGCTTCCGGCCACTGGAAGATTTTAAATCCCACATGGACAACTGGATCTCCAGATTTAAATCGGCTGCTACGGTCGACCCAGACAAAAAAGTGGTCATCCCTGGTGAACCGGAATATGCGTTTGAAGGGGAAAGGATAAGAGAGGGTATTCCGTTGATCGACGCTGTAGTGAAGGATCTGAATGAGTTGGCGGTTAAATTGGGAATTGAGGGTTTGAATTAAACAAGAGCCGTTATTCGGACAATAGTTATTTTAGTATAAATAATGTAGTATAAAAAGGAAGCCCTGCATATTCGCAAGGCTCCCTTTTTATAGCCGGTTTTACTATAAACCGATTTAGCTATGTGCTGCTATTTTTGTGCCCACCATAATGGTGTCAGCACAGCATCTGCGCCACCAAGCGCTGTCACAGCTTGTCCATAACCTTTTGAGTTAGTGCTTTGCAGACTAGATGGATATTTTAACCGCTGAGGTAAAAATTTCACGCTGGCGGTCATTACAGTTGATTCGGTAAGACCTGGTAATGTAGTGATCGATTGCTCTACGACCGGGTTTTCAAAGAACGGCAGACCGAGTCTCCTATGGTCATTCCAGGTTTCTAAAGGCAGCCAAGGTGTCTGTGCAATGAATTTCTGGGTGATGATCTTGGTCAAATGATCGTTTCTGACGGCACCGTTTTTATACAGGTCGTTTTTAGGATAGTTTACCGTAGTCGAGCCCGCTGCACCAGTCATCCCATCTTCATAGTCCATCACTCTGGCCGTTGGTTCTGTAGTATGTGACCAGCTCACAGATGTGCCGGCTCTGTTATAGTCTGTAGAGGTCAGGTAAGTACCCAATGATATTCCCCAGTATTCAAAGCTTTTGGTGATACCGGTTTCATAAGCGGTCTGTGCGCCTACCGGACTGTTCCAGCCACGCTCTGCTGCTTCTGCTAACAGGAAATAGGTTTCCCATGGTCCGAAGAACAGTCTCTTTTGTGTGCTGTTCCTGAATTGCATATTGATGCGCGGCAAAGTACCTCCAAAGTTAATCAACTCATTTAAAGCGTCTTTTGCACCCCAGGAACCATCTGTTCTGGTGTTCCAGGTATACTTAGCATCAATTTCTTTGGCCGTAGTTCCATCTGCGTTCTTTAATTTGCGCAGGGTGATCACATCATAGTCACCATTCTGTTTTGGATAGTTCGCATTGGTGATATCGCCAGGGATGCTAAACAGTTTATAAGCACGTGGATCAATGGTATTTGGCAATCCGTTAAACCAGTATCCTGCTGATGGATCATTGGTCTTGGTGCTAAACTGTACAGGGAATCTCTGGCCCAGCCAGTTTGCTGGTTTTACGTAAGCGGCCAGATCCGGACGCAGGGTCGCTGATTTAACACCGCCCAGTCCTACAAACAAGTTGCTCAGTGTGGACGACAATGGCTGGGTATCCCACGAACGGCTCATGACTCCTGTTAGTCCATCCCAGCCGTCTTTTTCCTGTACCTGGAAGTTTTCCTCATTACTGGTAATAAAATCATTGGTAGCAGCTGCGGCCTCAAATTCAGTTCTGGCCTTTTGTTCATCCACTTCTGAAAGGCGCATGGCCAGGCGCAAGCGCAGGGAGTTGGCATACTTCCTCCATCTGGCGTAATCGTAACTGTAGGCAGGGTCAAGCTTTTTTAAATTCTCATCGGGAACCATCGAGACATCAAGCTTGCTGCTTGCATCTTTCAGTTCTTCCAGGATATAATAATAAACCGTCTTGACATCGTTAAAATCCGGGTTGGTTCCTTCAAAACCTTTCACGGGAATTGGTCCGAAGTTGTCCGACATCTCACTCATCAGGTAGGCTCTCCAGATCCTGGCTACCTGTATCGAATTAGGTGTGTAAGTTTTGGCTGTACCAGCTGCAATTTGCTGTTCACCGATTTGGATTGCTTTATTGGCCGAATTCAGCCAATCAGATACCTGGTCATAATAGGCTGACGTCCAACCATCATTGTAGGAGCCTGCGGAAATCGCTCCTCCATCATAATCTGATGCCTGGCGCCCTGCAGGTTTCCAGTATAGCACAAATGAACGTTCTGCTACATCAGGATTCATCTGTGCAGAAATGATTGAATTGTTAATAAAGTATTCGACCTGTACCTGCTCCTCATTTGCTCTCAAAGGATTTGTGGTCATTTCGTCGAATTTCTTACATGAGCTTACCATCACCGTTGCGGCAATGAGTACACATGATTTTTTGAATATATTTTTCATCTTATATCGTATCAGGATTAAAAGCCTAGGGTTAAGTTGAATGAGAATGTACGTGTAGTCGGCGCACTTGGATTTTCAAATCCAGTCGCATTTCCTCCAACTGCATATACCGACTCAGGATCAAGTCCGTTCATGTGGCTGGTGATCAGCCATACGTTGTTGCAGGATACACCGATCTTTGCACGCTGGATTGGGGTTTTGGCCAATAATTTTGAAGACAAATTATAGCTCAGATTTACGTTTCTCAGCCTGATGTTAGTGGCGTCATACATATTGGCTTCGGTAATACCCTGGTTGTTGGCGCCGGCGACAGTCTGCCAATATCTCTGAGGTGTGATGGCTGTCGTATTTTTTTCATAGGTCTCGCTGGTCGCGTTGAAAACATACCCATCAACTACAAAGTTGTCCCTGGCACCGTTTACAACGGTATTGCTGGCAATACCTGCTGCCTGCATAGTAGCCAGTGTGTTAGAGAAAATTTTTCCGCCAAAACGTCCGTCAACAAGGAATGACAGATTGAAACCTTTATAGTTGAAAGTGTTTGTGATTCCTGCCAGTGCATTTGCCTGCTGGTTACCCAACCGTGTGCGGTCAGCTGATACTTGCGGCAAACCGTTTTCATCCAATAAGAGTTTACCGGCATTCACATCGCCATCAGGTACTCTCAGGAAAGTAGTTCCATAAATTTCGCCATACTTCTGTCCTACAACTGTATTCATCTGTACGTCGTCAAAACCGCCAAGAAAATAGGTATCAAGATCGTCAGTAAGGTATTCCAAAGTATTGATATTTCGTGCAAAGTTAAATGTGGTATTCCAGCTGAAGCCCTCAGGATTGCGCAGAATGTCCGCATCAACCATCACTTCAATACCTTTATTCTGGATATCTCCTGCGTTGATCTTTTTCTTTTTATACCCGCTCAATGGATCCAGGGAAATATCGATCAGCTGATTGGTCGCGTTCTTTTTATATAGGGATACATCCAGTCCTAAGCGGCTGTTCAGGAATCGCAGTTCTGCCCCTGCTTCATAGTTCTTGATAAGTTCATTGACCACATTCGGATTATACATCACTTCTCCTGGTTTTGCCGTAGTATTGCCGTTAGGATCTTTGTTGATCTCATAGACGTTATATAGCTGATAAGGATCCATATCATTACCTACAGAAGCATAAGATGCCCTTATTTTACCATAAGTAAACCAGGAAGGAAGCGCTTTGCCCATACGGGTCAGCATTTCGCTGAAAACATACGAAGCGCTCACTGAAGGATAAAGATAAGACCTGTTCTCCTTGCTAAGTGCAGAACTCCAGTCATTTCTCAGTGTTCCATCCAGGAAGAGATATCCATCCCAATTGGCCTGCAGTGTTCCGTATACTGAGTTGATTTTCTTGTTAAGAAAGACCTGATTGACGGTTGGCGGATTCTTGCCGTTAGTTAAAGTAAACAAATTAGGAACTTCCAGTTCTCCTGAACTGGCACCCAGGATATTGTTCTTTTGGTTCATCAGGTTTCCACCTATACTGAACGCACCACCCAATTTTCCGAAGATATTGTCCTTACTTCCAGAAAGCAATGCACTGAAGTTTGTCTCCGTAAATGTTTGCTTGCTTAAGCTATAAGAGCCGTTTGCAAGCGCTGCACCACCAGAATACAATTTGCCTTCCACAGTAGTTGAATAACTATCTGCACCTCCCTTTACTTCAGCATTCAGCCAGCTGTTGAAATTATATTTCAAAGATCCCGTCATAATATAACGGTTTCTCACATCGCTGTTAAGGTTATTGGTTCTGGCCCAATAAGGATTATATTCGCTTGTATTGGGCTGGCGCCACCAGATCATCTTTCCGTTTTCATCTGTTGTATTTTTCAGTTGCCTGATATCAAGAGATGTCGGCAAGGAATACAGTGTTGCGAATACATTATTGATATTTACACCATTGTTCGGCCTGTTATCTGCAATAGAATTGTTGTATTGGATTTTGGTATCCGTAACCCAACGGTCATCCTTGCCAAAAGTACTTACCGCCCTTGCAAGCAGGTTCGTCCGGTGCAATTCTGCTCCCGGAATGATGCTTTTGTCATCAAGCCGGTTAACTGAGGTATAGACCGAGGTCTTGCCCAATAATTGCTGAAAATTTACACTTTGCATTGAACTGATACCCTGATCGACGTAATTGCCCACATTGTCATAAGTATGGAGCGGCAATTGCTGGCCATCCCAGTTCTCAACAACCTGACCTTCTGCTTTTGGTCCCCAGCTCCCGGTCGAAGTATTCTGGTAAATGCCATCCGTACCCTGTCCAAAAACATCCTGCACTTTTGGTTTGGTAAAAATGCTTTCCACACCGAGAGTTGACGACACAGTGATACCAAGACCTTTTTGAGCTTTTCCGCTCTTCGTAGTGATCATGATGACACCATTACCCGCCCTGGAACCATATAAAGCGGCGGCAGAAGGCCCCTTCAGCACAGAGATGCTCTCAATATCTTCAGGACTGATATCTCCCAGGCCGTTACCCATATCGGTAGCAGGGTTGTAAAAATCATTGTTCAGCTGACCATTTGAAGTATTTATGGCTCCTGTAAAGTTAGAAACAGGCACTCCATCCACGACAATCAGCGGCTGGTTGTCTCCCGTCAGCGAGTTGTTGCCCCTCAGTGTGATCCTGGACGATCCTGCGGGCCCGTTACTGGACTTGGTGATCTGCAAACCGGCAACTTTACCAGATAAGGCATTGACCAGGTTTGGCTCCCTTGCATCAACCAGGGTCTCACCTTTTACTTCCTGCACGGCATAACCCAGCGATTTCTTTTCTCTTTTGATACCGAGCGCGGTCACAACAACTTCTCCCAGCTGGTTGGCGTCTTCCTCCAGCACCACATTGACAGTACCCGATTCACCCACCGTCACTTCCCTGGTTGTAAGACCTATAGAAGTAAAGGTCAGTACCGCGCCCGGCTGAACAGAAAGACTGAACTTTCCGGCCGCATCAGTTGACGTACCATTTTTTGTACCCTTTTCAGTGACACTTACTCCAGGTATAGGCTGCCCCGCCTTTTCTGTTACCGTTCCGGTAACTGTCCTTTGTGCATAAGCAGTAACCGCCATTAATGTAAATAGCATAACGCCCAAACACTTCAAATACATCTGCTTCATTTTTTGATGATTAAATTGTTAATTGGTTGGTTAGTGTATATTAGGTAGTGATGATTCTTATTTATAAATACAATGTTCCATAACCAGGATCGCTGCACCCAGCAATTCAGATTCAGAAGCCAGGGCAGACACCTTGATCTCAGTATGCTCCGCCAGTCTGGGAATACAGAATTCATGGATAGCCTGGTCAACAGGCGCCATCAGGATCTTCCCAGCCCTGGCACCCCGGCCACTCAGCACAACAAGTCTCGGATTAATGATATGAATAAGGGTTGCAATCCCCTTACCGATTAAAAACGCACCTTCAGAAAGCAGGGAAACAGCAAGCGGGTCCCCCGCTTTGGCAGCATTCAGCAAATGATCGCCGGGAAGTTTGCTATGGTCCTTGAAAAGCAGCTCCATGCTGGAATTGATCCCCGACTTTATCTTTGCCTTCGCCCGCTCTACCAGTACCAGCAACGAAGCATCAACCTCCAAGCAACCCCTTTTTCCGCAAGAACAGAGCTTATTGCTTTGAGACAAAGGAATATGGCTGAATTCACCCGCCAGGCCACTGTGACCACGGAACAATTGCCCGTTAATGATCATACCCAGACCAATGCCCCAGCCCACGTTAACCACCAGCACATCTTTCTCCCCCCTCCCCGCACCAAATTTTTGTTCCGCAAGAGCAATTACACTGGAATCATTGTCAATAAATACCGGAAGACCTATAGCCTTATTTAAATGATCTTTCAGGTTTGTGCCATCAGGTGTTTTGAAAAAACTATAATTGATCCCCTTTTCAGCATCCATAAACCCAGGCATGCCAATTCCCACTCCCAAAAGCAGGTCCCTCGAAATTCCGGAAGCGACAATCTGTCCCTTGATAAAGCTGATCAGTTTTTCAAGAGAATGCTGATCCTCAGCCAGTTTCAGATCAATCATTTTTACAGGAGCCTGTGCATGGTTGAACTGATCATAAATAACCAGCTGGGCAGCCAACTGATCTACTGCTACAGCAACAATGTATCTCTTACGCTCAGGATTCAATAAAAAAGCGACCGGTCTGCGGCCGCCGGTAGAAGGAGCACGGCCATGTTCAACTACCAAACCTTCCTCTGCCAGGTCATTGACAATATTAGTGACCAGTGGCAGGCTTTTTTTGCTCAGCACACTCAGTTCATTAAGGGTAAGCATTTTATGATAATATAAATGCCTGATTACATCCTTTCTGAGTTCCCGGTTCTTTTGGCGTATTACAGTCAATTTGGTCAAAGTTTAGTAAATCAAACTTAATTATATTTTTATAATATCATAACATACTTTATAATTTTTTTTAAAAGTCACACTTACTTTACAATAATCAAAAACAACTAAATAAAAAAAGGCGGACAAAAAATGTCCGCCCTTCAGCTCCGGGAGTGTATAGAACACCTTAGGATAAAGTAATTAATGAATGCCCTTCAGCAATCTGCTCCACCTGATCTTATGGAAGAATGAGGCATTGGAATCAAAGCTCATCCAGATGAACAAGGCCTTACCGACAATGTGATCTTCAGGAACAAAGCCCCAATACCTTGAATCCGAAGACCTGTGCCTGTTGTCACCCATCATCCAGTAATAGTCCATTTTAAAAGTATAAGTAGTTGCAGGCTGTCCGTTGATCAGCCAGCCATTACCCGATCTTTCCAGTTTATTCCCTTCGTAAATCCTGATGCACCGCTCATAAAGCGGCATGGTCATGCTATCCAGGTTAACTGTCCAGCCTCTTTTCGGAACCACAAAAGGGCCGAAATTATCCACATTCCAATTTCTTCGCGCATCAAAAGGAAAGACATCGATCTCCAGTTCACCCGCCGGTTTTACAGAAGGCTTTACAGATTTGACAAAATCCAGTTTTCTCACGGCGTCAATCATGTCTTTGGAACCATTAAAAATGCAGGTTGTCTGCGAGATCTGTGCAATATCTTCCTGCACATTAAAGCCCAGGTCCTCAAAAACACCGTAATTAACATCAGGCGTTTTAAATTCAACTTCATAAGTAAAATTGCCCGTATTCTTTTGCGGCTCAGGCCTGCCGTTGACAAAAGCCAGCCCGGATCTCATGCTCACCGTATCACCGGCTATCCCGATACACCGTTTGATAAAATTCTCCCGCTTGTCAACAGGCCTGCTTACAACGGTATAGTTTGAATTGATCGCCTGCCAGCCAGCAGACCTGACCATCCGGTAGTAATCATCATCCTGTTGTTCCAGGGCAACTGTATCGCCCTGAGGATAATTAAAGACGACCACGTCATTTCTTTTGATCGCAGAAAGTCCGGGCAGTCTGTGGTATTTCCATTGTACACCATCCCAGTAGGCCTTAGTTCCGGTCAACGGCATCGTATGATGCGCAAACGGAAAAGCTACAGGCGTCATAGGTATACGTGCACCATAATTTACTTTACTTACAAAAAGGAAATCCCCGATCAAAAGCGATCTTTCCATCGATCCCGTCGGGATAGTATAAGCCTCTATAAAAAACACCCTGATGATCGTAGCGGCAATTACTGCAAAAACAATAGCATCCAGCCACTCCCTTCCCTTGCTCTTCTTCTTTTTGGGTTTCTTACTATCGGCTTTATTCTTCTGCCAGAATTTCCAGTTCATATCTTCTATTTGAAATTAAATATATCGGTTATATTATAAAAACCTTGTCTTTTCTCCAGCCACTCTGCCGCTACAACAGCACCGAGCGCAAATCCCGAACGGTTGTGGGCAGTATGCTTAAACTCTATATCATCCACTTCCGAACTGTATAAGACCGTATGCGTACCCGGAATATTTTCCATCCGGTGCGACTCGATCAGCAATTGCTCTTTCTTCAATACTTCATCGAACGGTGTTCCCTCCAGTTCATTTACCCACTCACTCTTACGGTCGATATTGGCGATAATATCCTCTGCAATGGTCATTGCAGTCCCGCTTGGCGAATCCAGCTTTTGCGTATGATGGATTTCCTCCACCTGGACGTCATAAGCAGGGTAATCATTCATCAATCTGGCCAGTACCCGGTTTACGTGAAAAAACAGGTTGACACCAATACTGAAATTAGACCCATACAATAAAGTATTGTTACTCAGCAGGCACTCATTCTTTACCTCCTGCAGTTGTCCGTACCAGCCGGTAGTACCCACAACGATCGGCACATTGGCATCAAAACAAGCATAAATATTATCAATAGCAGCATCAGGAGCACTAAAATCAATGGCCACATCAGCCTTGCGCAGGTTGCTTTCAGTAAGGTCTTCCTGGTTATCAATTGTGATCTTTAAAACGATCTCATGGCCTCTTTCCAGCGCAAACCGCTCTATGATCTGGCCCATTTTGCCGTAGCCAAGCAATGCTATCTTCATGATGTTAATCTTTTTCTGTGTTATCAAATACAGGCCTGGAGCCATTACAGCCTTTCCATACCAGCGCCAGCAAATGTATCAAAATTTAAGAGTAAGTTTAATACCCGGGACGGGTTGATTGAAACCATATACATTACCCCCGTCGACCAGGCCGGGAGAAACCTTAAAAGCAGCAATATCATCCACATCAAAATATTTCAAACGCGCATCGATGTAAGCCTCAATGATATTGAGCAGATACAATCCTACATAAGAAAAAATAATGACCTCCCTGTTCCTTCTGAAAGTATCCTTGGCGGGAATCAAACCATCCGTCTGATAATTTCTGTAAGGACTTTCAGGATCAGCCTCACCATTATGCTCAGTCCGGTATCTCAGCTCATCAAGAATCGTATTGTAATTTTTAGAATTTTCAATATAAGAAAGCGTAAGCAAAGTCGCTCCGGTATAAATCCCGGCGACCTTGGCAAGGCGGTAGACCGTCACCCCATTGCCGATCTGTCCCATTCCCGGCACGATCATAGACCTGAAGGCAGCCTTTCTGCCCGCAACCTTTCCCGGATTTACATAAGCCGGTCTTTTTTTAACCGAATCCGTTTTCTGGACAACACTGTCTTTTGGCATACCCACAGGCTGCTGGGCTTTCAGGCCGGAAACAACAACCATAAGAACAACCGATAAAAGGAGACCGCGCATCACCAATCCAGCAGCTCAAGTATACGACTCAGGTCATCCTCAGAAACAAAAGGGATCTCAATAGCACCCTTGCCATTTTCGGCAACCTTCAGTTTGACCTTAGTTGCAAATTTTGCCGCGAGGTCCCGCTGAAGCTTCTGGTACTCAAAAGACACGGCCGGAGTCTTCTTACGCAAAGCAGGCTTAAGCTGAACACTGTTGATGCTCCTCACCAGTTCCTCAACCTTGCGCACAGAAAGCCCCTTCTCAATGATCTCATCATGAATAAAAAGCTGTTTGTCCGGCTGATCAACATTAATAAGTGCCCGGGCATGACCCATAGAAATCTTTTGGTCACGGATAGAAACCTGTATGGCCGGAGGAAGTTTCAGCAAGCGGAGATAATTGGTCACGGTAGTGCGGTTCTTGCCAACACGCTCACCCAACTGCTCCTGTTTCAGGTTACATTCGTCTATCATGCGCTGAAAACTCAGGGCCACCTCAATAGCATTCAGATTTTCCCGCTGAATATTTTCGATCAAAGCCATCTCCAGCATCTGCTGGTCATCCGCTGAGCGGATGTAAGCAGGAATACGGGTCAGACCGGCCAGTTTCGAAGCCCTCAATCTTCGCTCCCCGGAAATCAGCTGGTAATTGCCACCATCATGCTTTCTGACAGTGATCGGCTGTATCAGGCCCTGCACTCTGATCGATTCAGCAAGCTCGTTGAGCGCCACCTGGTCAAATTCAGTACGCGGCTGATAAGGGTTAGTCTCCACATCGCTGATATTGATCTCACCGATAGGCCTGTTGCTCGTTTCATGTCTGGTTTCAGTCACCTGGTTTATCCCGTTCTTTGGCGGGTTCACAGCATCAGAGTCATCCAAAAGCGCGCTCAATCCCTTACCTAAACCTGTTTTTCGCTGAAAAGATGTCATTAATATAATTTTAGATTATTGCTGTAGTTGAATCCTGTACTTCCCTGACCATTCCGTTCTTGCTCACGATCTCCCTGGCCAGGTTCAGGTAATTGATGGCACCTTTGCAATTTGCATCATGCATGATCACAGAAACCCCGTAGCTGGGCGCCTCGCTCAATCTTGTATTACGCTGGATAATGGTATCAAACACCAGCTCCTGGAAATGCGTCTTAACCTCTTCCACCACCTGATTGGACAACCTCAGCCGCACATCATACATGGTCAGTAAAATACCCTCTATTTCCAGCTCAGTGTTCAGCCGGCTCTGTACGATCTTAATGGTATTGAGCAATTTGCCCAGCCCTTCAAGCGCAAAATATTCACACTGCACCGGAATGATCACAGAATCAGCAGCAGTCAGCGCATTGATCGTGATCAGGCCCAGGGAAGGAGAACAATCGATGATGATAAAATCATACTGGTCTTTCACCTTTTCAAGCACCGCCTTCATTTTATATTCCCTGTTACTAAGATTGATCATCTCTATCTCAGCCCCGACCAGGTCAATATGTGCAGGCAGAAGATCCAGATTCGGCGTATCGGTTTTCTGGATAGCCTCCCCAGGTTCAATATCATTGATGATGCACTCGTAAATACTGTTCTTAATGCTTCTCGGGTCAAATCCAATACCTGAAGTAGAATTGGCCTGCGGATCGGCATCGACTAATAAAGTCCTGTATTCCAGTACGGCCAGACTAGCGGCGAGATTGATCGAGGAAGTAGTTTTACCAACTCCGCCCTTTTGATTTGCCAGTGCAATAATTTTACTCATCTATCTTTTAATATTACAATTATTCGTTTACGGCTTGCTTTTACTCGTGGTAAATCTATAAAAAATGCTATTTTTGCAATGATCAAGGCATATTTTTACGAATAGCTAAGATACGAACTAAAAGGCAAAACTAACATTAAAGCGGTAAGTCTTTTAAACATGTTATTAACAATTTTTACATGGTAACCATCATATCAGGCACCAACAGGCCTTCAAGTAATACGCTAAAAGTCGCCAAATATTATCAGCGGAAATTAAAGTCAAAAGGCCTCGACACCACCCTTTTCAACCTCGAAGACCTGCCCTCCGACCTCATCAGCTCAGACCTGTACGGCAAGCGCAGCAAGGCATTTGAACCCATACAGCACATGGTAGACCGTACCGACAAATTTCTCTTCATCATCCCCGAATACAACGGCAGTTTTCCCGGCGTGCTGAAGACCTTTATCGACGCCTGTAGTTTCCCCGAAAGCTTTTATGACAAAAAAGCGGCACTGGTAGGCGTTTCATCGGGAAAATATGGCAATATCAGGGGAGTAGACCATTTCGGAGGCGTATGCAGTTACCTGCACCTTAACGTCCTGCCACTCAGACTGCACCTGGCAGCGATCAAGACGGAACTGGATGCAGACGGCGATTTCTATAAAGAAGACACGCTGAAGTTCACAGACCAGCAAATGGACAAATTCATTGCATTTTAAAGCTCATCCAGTTCCTGCCCTCATTGCCAAAAACAAAATGGCCCGGATAAAGCATTTCTGCAATATCCTCCAGGGCCTCAACAGCCCGGGGCGCATCTACCGCAGCAGAATCCGGCGCCTCCCATAAATAAACCCGGTCATATTCCACGGCAGGCCAGCCCGTGTCCAGCAAGCCGGGCACGGTACCCATCAGTTGCAGCATACCAGTGCCCGTCTCCTGGAAGATCAGTACCCTGGCCAGCCCGGGACCAGCCACCAATTCACCTCCGGCAGCATCCAGCAGCCACTCCAGTTCATTAACCGCGTTATTCCCTGAATCCAGGAACATCACCGGCACCTTCTCCATGAACCTGATCTTATGCTGTACAATATCCACACGGTCCTGCAATTCCTCCCTCAGCAGAACATCCCCCACCCGATTTATGACAGCATTTAAAAGAGACATAGCAATTTTATTTATTATTTTGTGCAAAAGTAATATTCCTGCCCGATGCTTCTAACGATCCGCCATATTTTTTGCGCAAGCCTGCTCATCAGCCTCCTGTCCTGCAGCCGGTCAGCCAAAGAAGCAAAGAAAGTATTCAACATGAACCTTGACCAGAACCTGACCTCAATGGATCCGGCCTTTGCCCGCAACCAGAACTCCATGTGGATGATCAACCAGGTATTCAACGGACTTGTCCAGATCGACAGCGCGCTCAATATCCTGCCCTGCATCGCCAGGAGCTGGCAGATCTCCAAAGACAGGCTCAGTTATACCTTTCAGCTAAGGGACGACGTCTATTTTCACGACGATCCCCTGTTTCCAAAAGGAAAAGGACGCAAAGTAAAGGCATCAGACTTCGCCTACAGCTTTTACCGGCTCATCGACTCCAAAGTCGCTTCCTCGGGAGGCTGGATCTTCAGCGACAAAGTAAAAGACAGCACCAGTTTCATTGCCCTCAATGACAGTACCTTCAGGATACAGCTGGTCAAACCCTTTCCGGCCTTCATGAACCTGCTCACCACCCAGTACTGTTCAGTCGTCCCAAAAGAGATCGTAGCCCATTATGGCAAAGACTTCCGCAGCCATCCGGTAGGCACGGGACCATTCAAATTTAAATACTGGAAAGAAGACGAGATCCTGGTACTGCTTAAAAACGAACACTACTGGGAAAAAGACGGCAACAACACCCTGCCCTATCTCGATGCCATTAAAGTCACTTTCATTACCGACAAGCAAAGCGCCTTCATGAACTTTCTCAAAAAAGAACTGGACTTCTTCGACAAAGCAGACGGCAGCTACCGGGATGACATCCTGACCAAAAGCGGCCAGATGACCCCGAAATACAAGAACAAGTTCCAGCTGCGCAAAAACCCCTATCTCTGTACAGAATACATTGGCATCATGGTCGATTCCACCAAAGCCATCACAAAAAACTCCCCGCTCCGTTTTAAAAAAGTAAGACAGGCCATCAACTACGCAATAGACAAACCCAAGCTCGTCAAATACCTCAGGAACAGTATTGGCATCCCCGCAACAGCAGGGTTCGTACCCCAGGGCATGCCCGGATTTGACAGCACCCAGGTCAAAGGATACCACTATGATCCCCAAAAAGCAGCACAGCTGCTAAAAGAAGCAGGCTATCCCAATGGCCGGGGCATGCCTCAAATTACCCTCAGTACATCCACTACCTACAAAGACCTGATCGAATTTGTACAAGGCGAACTGCATGAGCAAGGCATCAATGTAAAAGTAGACGTCAGTCCAAGCGCAAGCCTCCGCGACCTGATGTCCAAAAACGAAGTCAACTTTTTCAGAGGCTCCTGGATCGCCGACTATCCCGACGGCGAAAACTACCTGGCCATGTTCTACTCCAGGAACAAAGTACCCAATGGCCCAAATTACACCGCCTATTACAACAAGGATTTTGACAAGCTGTTCGAACAAAGCTATTACGAACAAGACAACAACAAACGCTACAAAATGTACCAGCAAATGGAACGGATGATCGTCGAGTACGCAAATATGGTCCCGATCTACTACGACCAGTCGGTGGTCATGACCCAAAACAACATCAGTGGTCTGGCCATCAATCCGCAGAACCTGCTCATCCTGAAAACCGTACGAAAACAATAAAGGGACTTAAAAGCCCCGCTCTATATTATTGACCGCCACCCTGTACGCCGCCGCCCTGCATGCCACCCTGACCCTCCTCTTTTTTCAGGTCATCATTCCTGATGCTCTTCTTCTGCGTAAACTTAAGTTTGCCAAAATTATAGCTGAAGTTCAGGCCAAAAGAACGCAGCGGATAATGAATATCTGTCAGCTGCTCCGAATTGTCCGTATTGTTCCTGGTCTTGATGTTCAAGTCCCTGCTTAAAGGATTCAGCATATTCAGCCCAATCGTAGCCTTCTTATTCAGGATCTCCTTCTTCACGGCCCCGCCATAAAAATACATCATATCGGTCTTTCCCTGAAAAGTACGCCTCGGCGAATTGAGCACACCCCACAATTCTGTACTCCAGCCACCCGGCAGCGCATAGGCCGAACGGAGAAAAGCATTGTAATTCAGCAAAGTCCCGGTGCTTACCCCGGTACTGCTGTTGTTGACCTCATAAGTATTCAACCCAAAATTAGCCATCAAAGTCCATTTAGGTTTAGGATTATAAGAACCAAACACATTAAACCCATATGAAGGGCTCGTACCCACGTTGGTATAAGTCGTCAGGTTCTTGTTGTCTCCGATAGGCCTGATGGTACTTTCGATCACATCCCGGGTACTGCGGTAAAAAACAGAAGCATTGATCACCGACCCTTTGATAAATGTAGAATAACCCAGCTCAATATTATCGGTCAGTTCCGGCTTCAACTTAGGATTACCCTCCATAGGGTTAAACACATCACTTTCATTCCTGAAAGGATTCAGGTAGAACAAGCTGGGGCGCTGCACCCTGCGGTTATAGCTCAGCTTGAGCGTGCTCATGCCCTTAAGCGTCTGGGACAAGATCAAACTGGGAAAAAGATTAAAATAATCATTGTCAAAATTCAGGGAATTGCCCGCCAGACCGTCAATCTTGGTATATTCAGCCCTCAGCCCGGTCTTAGCCGTGATCTTCTTGGTCAGCTTAAAACCGAATACCCCATAAGCCGAAGCCACATTCTGATCATAATCAAAATCCTGCGCAGCAACATCATAATCACTGGTAATATTTCTGAAGATCCCCTTGGCACCTACTTCCAGGGTAGTCACCTTGCTAAAAGGATAAACATAATCACTCTGGACCGTATACTCATTATTCTTTCCGGTATTTGAACCCGCTACAATAACATCAGGAATACCAGCCACCACAAAACGGTTAGAAAAATCACTGCTGTTCCTGCCGGTAGAAAGCTGGGCAGAGACACTAAACTCCTCTCCCTCACGCTTGCTCGTCTTTCTGTAGTCCATGGTCCAGTCCAGGTTTTTGAAGCTCATGTCCATATCCCTGATGTTCCTGGAAAAAGCATCATTCACAAGAATGTCCGAACTGCCCGGGCCTCCATTTGAAAAACTGTTCAGCTTGACATTGGTCGTAAAATTATTGTACGCATTCACATCATAATCCAGACCGGCACTGCCATTATAACCAACCCTGGACCAGTTAGAAGAACCGTCCTGGTGTACGGTACTGGTCACCCCATCCAGCACAGAACTGTTAAACGTCTGCACCCTGGACCGCTGAGGATAAGCATGGTTCACACCCAAACTACTGGTCACCGCCAGCCTGCCCGTCTTCACATTCAGGTTAAACGCACCATTGTTGGACCTGGTACCAGCAGTAGCATTGACGCTGCCACTTGTTCCTTCAGCCGTATTCTTCTTGGTAATGATGTTGATGATGCCGCCAGAACCCTCCGCATCATATTTCGCAGAAGGACTGGTGATCACCTCCACACTCTTGATCTGCTCAGCAGGGATCATTTTCAAAGCATCAGCCACACTGCTCGCCATTGTTCCCGACGGCTTGCCATTGATCAATACCCGTACCGAACTGCCGCGCAACTGCACATTGCCGCTCATATCCACCGAAAGCATCGGCACCTTGCGCATTACATCAGTAGCATCCCCACCAGCATTGGTAATGTCCGCCTCAGCATTATAGACCAGTTTGTCAACCTTATTTTCTATCAAAGCCTTCTGGCCCACCACAGCCACTTCCTTCAGCGTACTCTCGGCAGGACTGATATAAATAGTCCCCGCATTAAGATCCGGCTTTTCAGGCGTAGTCCTGACCTGCACCGTCTTAGTCATATAACCCATAAAACCAACCAGCATCTTGTACTCCCCGGGAGCCACATTTTGCAGGGAAACCTTTCCCTTGCCATCAGAGACCCCGCCATTTACAGACTTATTGTCCTGAGCCTTGGTCAGCGATACACTGGCATAATCAATTGGCTTTTTGGTCAATGAATCCAGGATCAGGGCAGTGATCTTGCCCGTCACCTTAGGTTTTGCCGGCCCGCCACCCAACATAGAAAATTGCGCATCAGCATTCAGCATCATCCCCAGACCGGCTATCAACAGTAAAAATTTTTTCATAAAATCAGATTTCCTCAATTAGTCGGCGCAAGATCGGGAATGTTACATTTAGAATGGATACAATTTGGACAATTGACAATCCGGCAACGGTGAATTGCATGGTTTTACCGGTGAAAAAAGATGAAGTAAAAAAGCCTGGTGGAATGGCGGTGATCTGATATTATAAAGGGAAGTCGACACTAAGTCTCCCTCCCCTCATACAATCATCCCTATTGATGGAACAATATTAAAAAATCTTTTTTAACCCTCCAAATAATATTTGAAAATTTTTAGTCCTCAGGACCAGCCTGTTCGCTATACCACCAGGTTCACGATCCGGCCCTTCACAATGATCACCTTCTTTGGAGTTTTACCTTCCAGGTATCTCTGAACATCCTCATTGGCCAGTACCAAGGTTTCAATCTCAGCATTCTCCAGGGAAAGGCCCAGGTTAAGGTTCAGACGCGTCTTGCCATTGACCGATATGGGATAGCTGAACTCATCCTCTACCAAATAATCAGGGTTAAAAGCAGGATAAGCGGCAAAAGAAAGACTACCCGGCTCATTTCCCAGTAAAGCCCACAATTCCTCACAGATGTGCGGCGCATATGGAGACAATACGATCACCAGATCTTCCAGTACCTGCCGGTTCCTGCATTTCAGCTCAGTCAGCTCATTGACAGCGATCATAAAGCTGGAAACAGAAGTATTGAACGAAAACCGCTCAATATCGTCCTGCACCTTTTTAATGATCTTATGCAAAGCCTTCAGCTCAGCCCTGGAAGGCACAGCATTATCAACATGAAATACCCATTGCTCATTGTGGAACAACCTCCAGAACTTCCTTAAAAATTTAAACACCCCTTCAATACCATTGGTATTCCAGGGCTTGCTCTGTTCCAGCGGTCCCAGGAACATCTCATACATCCTCAAAGTATCCGCACCATAACTCTCGATCAGCACATCAGGGTTTACCACATTGAACTTAGATTTAGACATCTTCTCCACCTCAACCCCGCAGATATACCTGCCATTTTCCAGAACGAACTCAGCATTGGCAAACTCAGGCCGGAAAAGCTTAAACTTCTCCACGTTCAGGATATCGTTTTCGACAATATTCACATCCACATGAAGCGCAGAAGTCCTGTAGCCACCTTTCAACCCATAAGACACCAGCTTGCTGGTACCCCGTCCCTCTTCGTCGATCACTCTGTACACAAAATTGCTCCTACCCTGGATCATCCCCTGGTTGATCAACTTTTTGAACGGTTCCTCTTCCGGCACATAGCCAAGATCCTTCAGGAATTTGTTCCAGAAGCGGCTGTACAACAAATGGCCCGTAGCATGCTCAGCACCGCCAATATACAGGTCTACATCCTTCCAGTACGCAACAGCATCCTTTGAAACAAAATCCGAATCATTATGCGCATCCATATAGCGGTACCAGTACCAGCTGGAACCGGCCCAGCCCGGCATAGTACTCAGTTCATACTCATACCTGTCCTCATAGCTCCAGCCCCCGGCCCTGCCCAGAGGCGGCTCACCAGACTCAGTAGGCAGGTATTTATCAATCTCAGGCAGCACCAGCGGCAGCTCCTCCGCCCCGATCAGGTAAGGCAATCCATCCTTAAAATATACCGGGATCGGTTCTCCCCAATAACGCTGGCGGCCAAACACCGCATCACGCATCCTGTAGTTGACCTTGGCCTTGCCGACACCCTGCGTTTCCAGCCAATCGTTCAGCACAGCCACCGCCTCAGTATAAGTCATGCCATTGATGAAGCCGGAATTGATGTATAAGCCCTCCTTGGTGGCATCAGCCTGATGCTCAATATCCTGCTGGGCATCAAGGATCTGCACCACCGGCAATCCAAAATGGCGTGCAAACAACCAGTCGCGCTGGTCGCCGCTGGGCACCCCCATTACCGCACCGGTACCATAGCCCGCAAGCACATAGTCCGCGATCCACAGCTGGACCCGCTCACCGCTGACAGGATTGACCACATAACTGCCCGTAAAAGCACCCGATACCGTTTTGGTATCCGCCATGCGGTCCAGTTCAGACTTCTTTTTAGTCTGTGCGACATAAGCATCCACCACAGCCCTTTGCTCAGGAGTAGTCAAAGCCGTTACGAGCTCATGCTCAGGGGCCAGCACCAGGTAAGAAACCCCAAATATCGTATCCACTCTCGTGGTAAAAACCTCGATAGAATCCTCCCTGCCGTCAATCTTGAACCGCACACTCGCTCCAACGCTCTTGCCTATCCAGTTGCGCTGCATCTCCTTTACCGGTTCAGGCCAGTCAATCGTGTTCAGGCCCTGCAGCAACCGTTCTGCATAAGCAGAAATGCGCATGCTCCACTGCATCATCTTCTTCTGTTCCACCGGATGCCCGCCACGCTCGGAATAACCATCCTTCACCTCATCATTGGCCAGGACCGTACCCAAAGCCGGGCACCAGTTGACCGTACTCTCCCTCAGGTAAGTCAGGCGGTATTTCAACAATTCCTCCTGCTTTTCAACCTCCGTCATGGTTGCCCAGTCAGAAGGCAGGAAACTGCGCACATCCTCATCACACACCGCCCTTACATCAGCACTGCCCGCAGCATTAAATTTTTCTATTAAAGTAGTGATGTCTTCAGCCCTGTCCGTATCCAGGTTGTACCAGGAATTGAACAGCTGCATGAAGATCCACTGCGTCCATTTATAATAAGCAGGATCACTGGTTCGTACCTCACGGCTCCAGTCAAAAGAAAAACCGATCTTGTCCAACTGCCTGCGATAGGTATCAATATTAGCCTCAGTGGTCAGTGCAGGATGCTGCCCGGTCTGGATGGCATACTGTTCTGCCGGCAGGCCAAAAGAATCATAACCCATCGGGTGCAGCACATTAAAGCCCTTAAGCCTTTTGTATCTCGAAAAAACATCAGAAGCAATATAACCCAGCGGATGCCCTACATGCAATCCTGCACCAGAAGGATAAGGAAACATATCCAGCGCATAGAATTTTGGCTTTGAAGAATCCTGGTCCGCTTTGAAGGTTTGGTTTTGAGCCCAGTGTTTTTGCCACCTTTGCTCTATTTCTTTAAATTGATAGTCCATTTAATGGTAATTCCTGAATATAGAGCGCGAAAATAAGGAAAATTTATATTACTTCCGGAGATATACCTTTTCAGTGACGCCGCCGCCTACAGCAGTAAATTCAAACCTGTTGCTCTCCAGTACATCTACCTTGCACTTGTAAAGCGTCCCTCCGATAGTCATATTCAGTTCATTGCCAATAGTTGGCGAATAGGTGCCAGACTGAAGATTGCCATTTCTGCGAACCTCCACAATGTCATCATCTCCATCTTTAAAATCGTAATAATCTCCGGGAATAACCGGATTGAGCACAGAAACCGGCTCTATTTTCGAGATTTCCCAGCGGCCGGTCATGTCTGTTTTGAACTTACCGGCCTTATCTTTTTTACATCCCGCTATCGTAAGCGCCAGAATTGCTGCAGCAAATACTAATTTTTTCATTAAGGGTTTGTTTTTTTCAGAAAGAACACAAAAACAATGCCTTTTCCACGTTATCACAGGGTTTATTATCAGAATTAACGAAAAAATAAAGTCTTTGTTACTTCCCCTACGAAATAGTCGCTTGAATATCCGTTTCAAGATCAGGTAATTTGGAGACAATAGGATTCATTTTGCAAATAAATTCCTGTTCACTCCCCCTCCATCACCTCCAGTAGCCCCACAACCCCCTCACCTTATCCTCCATCCAGGCAATGGTACCGCTGTCCGGCCTCCGCTTAAAACAAAGTCATACAATTTCAAAATAAAAGTTATGTAATTTCAAAATAAAAGTTATGCAATTTCAAAATATGCCTATATTTGAAAAATGGAAGGCTTTATAACAAGGCAAATTAGCCAGCAAATAAAAGAACAAAAAACAAAGTTTCCGGTCATTGCATTAACCGGGCCAAGACAGTCGGGAAAAACCACACTCTTAAGACAACTATTTACAGACTACCAATACATATCCTTAGAAGACCCCGATATACGCTCATTTGCTGATGAAGATCCGGTTGGTTTCCTTAACACCTACAATCAACAAGTCATTTTTGACGAAATTCAGCGTACGCCAAAGCTATTTTCATACATACAGCGAATAGTAGACGAGAGTGGAAGGATGGGCCAATTTGTATTGTCCGGATCACAAAACTTTCACCTGCTTAACAATATTACGCAAACCCTGGCGGGCAGGGTAGCATTATTTAAGCTCCTTCCATTTGATTTTGAAGAACTAAAAACAGCCGGTCTTCTTGATCAGTCCTGGGCCAGCAGTGCAATAAAAGGCTTCTATCCGGCAATCTATCGCCGTGAAATTGATCCGGTAGTCTTCTATGCCAATTATATAGATACCTACGTACAAAAAGATGTGACAGAACTACTCAAGATCAGAGACCTGGGCCAGTTCCGGACCTTTCTCGGTCTTTGCGCATCCAGGACCGGACAATTGCTCAACATCAACGGGTTGGCAAATGAATGCGATATTTCACAACCCACTGCCAAAGCCTGGCTTTCAATATTGGAAAGCAGTTATATCATCTTTCTATTACATCCATATCATCAAAATTTCAACAAAAGACTGGTCAAAAGCCCAAAACTCTATTTTTATGATACAGGACTGGTCAGCAATTTACTTGACATCAGAAACAGTACAGACCTCATAGAAAACAGGTTGAAAGGCAATCTTTTTGAAAATATGATCATTGCCGAATTTCAAAAACAAAATAATCACCGGTACCTGCACAACAACTATAACTTCTGGCAAGACAGTAATGGAAAAGAAGTTGACCTGCTGATCAAAAAAAATAAAGGCTTTGACATCTATGAGGTCAAGGCAACCCAAACCATTTCACCTGCTTTGTTTAAAGAAATGGACTATTTTGAATCACTGGTACCAGACAAGCAGATAAACAAAACACTGATCTATGGCGGAAATGAACCCCAGCAACGCTCCAAATACACCGTCACCAGTTGGAACAACCCCCTCTTTATATAATCCTCCCCAAAAAGCTCAATATACATTCATTCCCCCTCCAGCAGCCCTCAATCCCCTTCATCTTATCCCTCATCCAGGCAATGGTCCTGCTGTCCGGCCTCCGCTTGTTGTTCAGGCTCACCGCTGAAATGCTGGACCTCCCTACTGTAGATACGTTCTCTGCAAAGAACTCCATCGTCATCTTCATCTTGCCCTTCTCCACAGGAAAAATATCCAGTCTGATGAACAACTCTACAAACAGCCCCAACTGATCGACCGTCAGGTTCAGCGGCAGCTTGTAGTCAAACTTCTCGGCCCGCTCTTTCAGGTCTTTCACTGCTGCCTCCGAGTTATCTTTTATGTCATTCTTCTAACGCGGTAATACACTTTTTTCACACCAGATAATACACCTCATTTTTTTATTTTCAAGACAATACGTATATTTATTTTAAATATACGTATCATGACGACAAAATTAACATTAACTATAGAAGAAGACGTTATAAAAAAAGCGAAGTCGTATGCCAAGCAAACTGGCAGAAGCTTGTCGGAGTTAATTGAAAAGTATTTAGAGACACTAACGGATGAACACCGGGAAGCAAAGCAGATTTCTCCTAAGCTCAAGAAATTAGTAGGGTCAGTTAGACTACCGACAGATTTCGATGAAAAGAAAGAATTAAGTGCTTATTTTGAAAGCAAACATTTATGAGGAATGTGTTTGTTGATACAAATATCCTGATCGATCTGTTAGCTGACAGACCTCCGTTCAGTAAGTTTGCAATAGAAATCTTTGATTTAGCGGAACGAAAGCAGGTGCGGCTCTTTACCTCCTCGCATTCTTTTGCTACAACACATTATTTACTGAAGAAACACATAGGAGAAAAGGAATTAAGAGAGATACTGTATTCCCTTCTGGACTTTATAGACCTGATCTCCATTGATATTTCTATTATTAAAAAAAGTCTGCTATCTAACCATAAAGACGTTGAAGATGCCATTCAAATATATGCTGCAAATTCAGTCCCCGATGTAGATTTTATTGTAACAAGAAATCTGAAGGATTTTAAAGATGCGGGAATAACTGTTTTACCTCCTGATGAAGTAATTCAATTCTTGTAAGCAACTGTATTATTGCGTATGAAAAAAGTGTAACATCAGGTGGCTCTTCTTCATTTTAGTTAGTAGGCTTTTTACTCGGTTTGACTTTTGCGACAGGAATGTTTACTACCGGGTCTTCGTATGTCATTACGAAACTGAACGGGGAGCGTAAAATATAATACAAACACCGGCCAGTGCGATCAGCGCACCGATAATATCATAGCGATCTGGCCGGAAGCCATCAACTTTCCATGCCCAAAGAAGGGAAAGAACAATAAAAATGCCGCCATAGGTAGCATAAACACGTCCAAACCCGGATGACTGCCAGGTGGCGACCACTCCATAAAATACAAGTATCAGCCCACCCAAAATACCATACCAAAAGGGCTTGTCTTCTTTAAGCCAGAGCCACACCAGGTAGCCTCCCCCTATTTCACAAAATCCTGCAAGCAGGAAGATCATCAGCGACTTAAGTATCGTCATATCAATTGAATAAAAGTTTCCCGAATATACTTACTCAAGCTAATATTATTTTGAAAAGCCCTACAACTTTTGAAAAGCCTACAACCTGATCCCAGCCGATAAAAAAAGGAGCCAGCCCCTACCGGACCGGCTCCCAACTAATTAACGCTCTCGATAGCAAAGATACGCAAAATTTAATCCGCTACTATAAGCGACCCCGCAACTTTATTTACAACTGCTCAGATATAGTAAAATAACCGGCAAAAACTGACCGAAGCGCGAGCGCAGTACTTTAAGGGCGCTGGTCATGTGCTTCTCGACAGCTTTTTCTGAAATATCAAGCGCAGCGGCTATTTCTTTATTGGACATTTCCTGCTCGCGGCTCATGCGGACACCAACTGGCATTTGGGAGGAAGCAGGCAGATGGTGTGTTCCAGTTCTTTTTCCAGCACCTGCAAGTCAAAGCGTTGCTGCTGTGTACTGAAATCTGTCTCGACCCCGGCCTGATGGTCGCGCTCGGAACGGCGGTGCTGCCCGGCAAGACGGTTGATCACTTCATATTTAAGGGCAACAGCAAAATGACGGTCAAAACTGGTCTGAAGTTCAAGACGTTCGCGGCGCTTCCAGAAATTCAGAAAAATGTCCTGCAGGGCTTCCTCTGCTTCCTGCTGGTCCTGTAGCCTTACACCTGCGGCAGCAAAGAGTTTGTCCCAATATCGCTGGTACACTATTTTGAACGCAGGCTCACTGCCTTTACTGATCAATGCAGCAAGCTCGGCATACGGTATAAGTTAGTCTGTTGTCCCTCGGCTAAATTTACTGATTTACAAACAAAATTCACCATATTATCTGAAATCAACAAAACCGGCCTGTTATCTTTTTGTTAGCAACGCCCAAACTGTACCGGTTGTTAAAACTATACGAGTACGACTAGACAAAGAACTAACTTCCTGCTACCAGATCCGGTACTTGTCCGGGTGAAATGTACGCTTTGTTCGCAAAAAGAATCATTTTTGCGAACATGATGCGGTTTTAATGCAGTTTTGGCCCGAAGTTACCAAATCGCAGCACTTAGTCAGGTATTTCGTATGATCCCCTGATCCTAAGCGCCGGCACAACTAAAACGGGTAGTTTTACGTTATTACATATTATATTTTTATTTTCGCAGAAACATAAAGACGAACATGGAAGAATTTGAAGTGAGTGATGCTTCTAAGAAGACCAAGACCATTTACATTTCAACGATCTTCAGTATTGCGCTGGTGCTGCTGATGCTCGGAATGCTCGGTTTGATCCTGGTGCATGCCAAGAACCTTTCCAATTATGTAAAGGAGAACATCGTGCTCAATATCATCGTGGATGAGGGTGCCAAGGAAACAGATGTGCTCCAGTTCCAGAAAGATCTCAATGCCAATCCGGCCATCAAGAACACCCAGTATGTGAACAAGGAGATGGCGGCCCGGAGTCTGACCAATGACCTCGGAGAGGATTTTGTGAATTTCCTGGGATACAACCCGTTGCTGTCCACTATAGATGTTTACCTGAAGGCAGACTATGCCAATAACAAAAGTATTGACGCGCTGAAAGCGAGCATTGCTAAAAATCCGGTGGTGAAGGAGGTGATCTACCAGAGTTCACTGATCGATATGGTCAACCAGAACATCAATACCATAGGGCTGATCATTCTGGGTTTTGCGGCGATCCTGCTGGTGATCTCTGTTGCGCTGATCAACAACACCATCCGCCTGGCCATTTACTCGCAGCGTTTTCTGATCAAGAGCATGCAGCTTGTAGGGGCTACCAGGGGTTTTATCCGCAGGCCTTTTGTGCTGGTGGCAGCGCTGCACGGGCTGATCGCTGCTTTTATTGCGATCCTGATCCTGCTCGGGCTCCTCTATTATGCCCAGCGTGAGATCCCGGAAATTGTAATTCTGAGAAATTATACCGAATTTGGGATCGTGCTGCTTGGCCTGGTCGGTGTGGGCATATTTATTACTGCGATATGTACTTCATTTGCCGTCAGCAGATACCTGCGTTTAAAAATTTACGATCTTTACAGATAGATAATGATAGAAAAGAAACCTACCTCAGTTAAACAGGGCGACAGATCAGAACTGGTGTTTACCAAGAAGAATTACCAGCTGCTGCTCATCAGCATTGCCATTGTTGTATTTGGCTTTATCTTAATGATTGGCACTACCGACATCTATGATTTCAGGAAAACTTTGCTGGCACCTATGGTCGTGCTGGCCGGTTTCGGATTCGGGATTTATGCCATTTTAAAGAAATAGCGGTACATGGATTATTTACAGGCCCTCATTCTCGCGGTCATTGAGGGATTGACAGAGTTTTTACCTGTCTCATCGACCGGTCACATGGTGCTGGCCAGTTCTTTTATGGGTATTGGCAAGGATGAATTTGTGAAATTGTTTGAAGTTGCCATCCAGTTGGGTGCGATCCTTGCGGTTGTGGTGCTGTACTGGAAGAAATTTTTTGATTTCAGCAAGTGGCAGTTTTATGTCAAGCTGATCATTGCGGTGATTCCCGCACTCGTTTTTGGGAAGTTGCTCAACGACTTTATTGACGAGAAACTGGGCAACCCGGTTTTTATCGCGGTGGTACTGCTGGTTGGCGGTATCGTCCTGCTGTTTATCGATAAGCTCTTTAAAAAGCCGGAGATCCATACCGAGGCCGAGATCAGTAATATGACAGCTTTCAGGATCGGCTGCTTCCAGGTGCTGGCCATTGTTTTTCCCGGCCTGAGCCGGAGCGCCGCTACGATCATTGGCGGGATGCAGCAAAGACTGAGCAGGAACGCTGCTGCTGAATTCTCTTTTTTTCTGGCTGTACCGACCATGTGTGCCGCGACCGGTTATAAATTGCTGCAGGGCTATGAACTGCTGAATGCTGAAAATGTAAAGCTGCTCGTCTTTGGTAATGTTGTTGCTTTCATTGTTGCAATTATTGCCATCAAATCTTTTATCGGCTTTTTATCCAAACACGGCTTCCGTATTTTTGGCTGGTACAGGATCGTTATCGGAATAGTGATCCTTGCGCTTTATTTTTCTGGTGCAGATATGATCGTAGTATAATGGCCGGAGAGACAGACGCACTGACCGTATTTCCGGAGTTCAACTTTGCTGAGGGTGAGCTGCTGCTGATCAATAAGCCTTACCAATGGACCAGTTTTGATGTGGTGGGCAAGATCCGCAATTCGCTGAAGCCACTGAAGCTGAAGGTGGGTCATGCCGGGACTTTGGACCCGCTGGCTACCGGGCTGCTCATCATTTGTACTGGCAAGCTGACCAAGCAAATCGACACGTTCCAGGCAGAGGAAAAGGAATATACCGGCACCATGGTTTTGGGCGCTACTACGCCTTCTTATGACCTGGAGACGGTGGTTGACCAGGAATTTTCGCTCGAGGGTCTTTCTGAGGCGGCCATTTATGAGGCGGTGAAGCCTTTTACCGGTGAGATACAGCAGTATCCTCCTGCCCATTCTGCGGTAAAGGTAAATGGCGAGCGCCTGTATCTAAAAGCGCGAAGGGGCGAGGAAACGGAACTGCGCCTGCGTAATGTAACGGTTTCTGAGTTTGAGATTACCAGGATCGCGCTGCCGGAGGTCGATTTCAGGGTCGTTTGCAGCAAGGGTACTTATATCCGCTCGCTGGTTTCTGATTTTGGCAAGCAGTTGAACAACGGTGCTTATCTTTCTAAGCTTACCCGTACCCGCAGCGGCAGCTTTTTATTGGAAAATGCTTTTGAGGTAATGGATCTCGTTAGGTATCTTAGGAACAAAAAAGAATAATTTATGCGCGGGGAATACAAATCCAGGAAACTCAATTTTGTAAAGAATATCTTTTTGGTGACCTGCGGTATTGTATCGGCCTGCTTCGGGCTGAAGAGCTTCTTACTGCCCAGCGGTTTTATTGATGGTGGTGTAACGGGTATTTCCCTGCTGGTCAGCACACTGACCGGCCTTAAACTTTCCTACCTGATCGTTTTGATCAATATTCCTTTTGTCGTGCTGGGCTACCGGCAGATCGGGCGTGTTTTTGCGATCAAGACTTCGGCGGCTATCGCGCTGCTTGCTTTGCTGCTGATGGTCGCCCCTTTTCAGCCCATCACCCATGATAAGCTGCTGATCGCATTTTTTGGCGGTCTGTTCCTGGGCGGCGGGATCGGCCTGGCCATGCGGGGAGGTTGTGTGATTGATGGTACTGAGGTGCTGGCTTTGTACATCAGTAAGAAGAGTACTTTGACTGTTGGAAATATCATTCTCATCCTGAACATCATCATTTTCTCTTTTGCGGCGATGCTGATCAATATTGAAACGGCGCTTTATGCGATCCTTACTTATTTGTCTGCTTCCAATACGGTTGATTATATTGTGAACGGTATTGAACAATACACGGGTGTGACGGTGATCTCTGTTAAGAATGCGCAGATCAGGAAGTTCATCATTAACCAAATGAAGCGCGGTGTGACGATCTATAAGGGCGAGGGTGGTTACGGTGAGCAAAAGGATATTGATATTTTGTACACGGTGGTGACCAAGCTGGAAATGAGCAAGCTTCAGACGGCGATCAGGAAGATTGATCCGGATGCGTTTGTGATCCAGCAGCAGATTGCTGATATTAAAGGCGGCGTGGTCAAGCGCCAGTCATTGCATTAATTTTATTTACTTTGTAGTTATTATTTTGAAGATCTATCATCATTTTTCTGAATTTAAAAAGCTGCAGAATGCAGTGGTCACCATAGGCACTTTTGACGGGGTGCATTATGGGCATCAGAAGATCATTAACCGGCTTTGTGAGCTGGCGGAGGATACTGATGGAGAGAGCGTGATCCTGACCTTTTTCCCGCATCCAAGGCTGATCATTGATCCTGAGAACCAGGACCTGAAGATGATCAATACCGTAAACGAAAAGGCAGAGATCCTGGAGATACTGGGGGTAGACCACCTGATCATCATTCCTTTTACCCGTGATTTTTCCAACATGAGTCCCGATGAATATGTTAAAAATATTCTGGTGGATACTATCGGGGTAAAGCACCTGATCGTGGGTTATGACCACCGGTTTGGCAAGGACAGGAAGGGCGGTATGCCCGAGCTGAGGGATTTTTCGAGGACTTATGGTTTTGAGCTTGAAGAAATTCCTGAGCAGGATGTCAATGATGTGGCGGTGAGCTCTACCAAGATAAGGAATGCACTGCTGAATGGTGAGGTAGCGCTGGCTGCAGAGTACCTGGGCTATCATTTTTCTTTACATGGACAGGTTGTGAAGGGGGACAAGATCGGCAGGACGATCGGTTTTCCTACGGCCAATATTTTTGTGGAGGAGACTTATAAGCTGATTCCTTCGGATGGTATTTATGCGGTAACTGTTGCAATGAACCGGGAGATGTTCACCGGAATGGCTTATATCGGACAACGGCCGACCATCAACGGCATGACCCGCAATATCGAGGTGAACATTTTTGATTTTAACAGGGAGATCTACGGCCAGGATATTACTATGAATTTCATGAAGTTCTTGCGCCATGATGTCAAGTTTACCGGATTGGAGGCATTAAAAGAGCAGCTGCAAAAGGATAAAATGGCTACCCTTGCTTATTTCAACGGACAGTCATAACCGGATTAAATGCTGTTATCAATGTAAAAAACGGGCTTTTTTTCTTATCTTACGGCAAATTCTTTTTTGCCTATGATCCATCTGCCTGTTCTCATTACTGATCTTGGATTGATTCTGGCCGCTGCCGGAATTACCACCTTACTTTTCAAAAGCATCAAACAGCCGCTTGTGCTGGGCTATATCCTTGCCGGGCTGCTGGTGGGGCCGCATATTCATTTTATTCCTACGGTCACTGATAATGAGAGCATCCACATCTGGGCAGAGATCGGAGTAATTTTCCTGCTGTTCAGTCTCGGATTGGAATTTAGTTTTAAAAAGCTGGTCAAGGTGGGTGGTTCTGCTTCGATCACTGCGGTTGTCGAGGTGGTTTTTATGCTGTTGATCGGTTTTGTGGCGGGTAAGGCGATGGGCTGGTCTACTATGGACAGCATTTTCCTGGGCGGCATTTTGTCTGTGTCTTCTACGACCATTATTATCAGGGCTTTTGAGGAGATCGGGGTAAAGCACAAAAAGTTTGCAGGGCTGGTGTTTGGTGTACTGATCGTTGAGGACCTGGTTGCCATTTTATTGCTGGTTTTGCTGTCTACGCTGGCGGTAAGCCAGCAGTTTGCTGGTTCGGAAATGCTGAGCTCTATCCTGAAACTTTGTTTTTTCCTGGTGCTTTGGTTTATTGGCGGGATTTTCCTGGTTCCTTCGTTTTTGAAGGCGACCCGCAAGCTGATGAATGATGAGACCATGCTGGTCGTTTCTATCGCGCTTTGCCTGATCATGGTCCTGCTGGCGGTGAAGGTGGGCTTCTCTCCTGCCCTTGGGGCGTTTATCATGGGTTCCATTTTGGCAGAGACTACTCAGGCGGAAAGGATCGAGCACCTGACCAAATCTGTGAAGGATCTTTTTGCGGCTATTTTCTTTGTTTCTGTGGGCATGCTCATTGAACCCGGTATCCTGATCGAATATGCTGTCCCGATACTCATCATTACTATTGCGACGGTGCTGGGAAAGTTCCTGAGCTCCGGACTGGGTGCACTGGTCTCGGGGCAGCCGCTGAAGACTTCGGTGCAAACAGGCATGAGCCTGGCACAGATCGGGGAGTTTTCGTTCATCATTGCTACGCTGGGCCTGACCTTGAAGGTGACCAGTGATTTTCTTTATCCTATTGCGGTGGCGGTATCGGCCATCACGACTTTTACTACTCCTTATCTGATCAGGGTGTCTGAGCCTTTTTACCATTTTCTGGAACGTACTTTGCCTGTCAGTTGGGTCGAGGCGATCAACAGGTACAGCTCCAGTACGGCTGGTATCACTACTTTGAGTGACTGGAAGGTCCTGCTCAGGGCTTATACTTTTAACACCATCATCCATTCGGTGATCCTGATCGCCCTGGTTTTTCTCGGTAGTCAGTATTTGCAGCCGTTCATTACCAGGAATTTGTTTAATGGCAACAACGGCATTGTGCTGAGCCTGGTGCTTAGCCTTGTGGTGATGACGCCGTTTTTGTGGGCTCTGGCAATTAGAAGGCTGGAACGGACGGCTTACTCGCATCTCTGGCTGAACAAAAAATATACCCGCGGGCCTTTGATCGCGCTGGAGATCCTGCGCATCGCCCTGGCTTTGTTTTTTGTCGGGTTCCTGATCTACCAGTTTTACAGTACCTGGATCTCGATCAGTATCGCTATCGCGCTGATCGTTGCGGGCATGTTTATTTTTTCTAGAAGACTGCAAAGTTTTTACAATAAACTGGAGAGCCGGTTTTTCCTGAATCTTAATGCCCGGGAACGCCAGAACAGCCAGCCGGAAATACTGCCCTGGGATACGCACCTTGCTGATCTCGTAGTGGCTCCTGAATCCAGCCTGGTTGGAAAGACGTTGGTGGAGCTGGCCGTCAGGGAAAAATATGGGGTCAATATTGCACTGATCGAAAGGGGAAAGATCATGATCCCTACGCCTGGCAGGGATGAGCGGCTGTATCCTAATGATAAGGTGATGGTGATCGGCACGGATGATCAGCTGGCCGCGGTCAAGGAATTGTTTGAGGGTAGTGCGGCCAATGTGCCGGATTCGAGCTTTCCGAGGGAGGATATGGCACTTCAAAAGATCGTGATCACGGGCAGCTCGCCTGTTTTTGGCCAGAGCATCCGCACTTCGGGGATCAGGGAGACTACTCAGGGGCTGGTGGTCGGCGTGGAACGCTCTGGCAACCGTATCCTGAACCCGGATTCGGATCTTATTTTTGAGAGTGGTGATATTGTCTGGATCGTGGGCAACAATAAGAGGGTTCCTGACTTGATGAAGGGTTCTGCCTGAGGTTGTCCTTGCTTACTTGATGATGTGGATGTAGATGATCTTACAGATATGGTAGCCTGACAGGGCAAAGAAGAGCAGTGCGATGCTTTTGTTGACAATGTAACTGCTCAGCGCAAATTTTTCCTGAATGTACTGCGCAAATCTTGCAAAACCATATAGTGCCAGCCCGGCTCCAATTCCGGATCCTATGCTGAAAATGCTTAATGAGAGGTAACCTTTATCTATCCATTCGTGTGAGATGAGATAGGTGCCCACAAACAGCCAGTATGGCACCTGCATGGGGTTGAGGACGCCGAGAAGCATGCCGTACCTGATGCTGTCTTTGTTGGAGTAGTCTGCTTTGGGCATTTCTTTGCGCGACTTCCAGGTGACGATGCCCAGGATGCCGAACATAAAGATCATGATGACGTCGATGATGTCGCCCAGCTTGATCTCGCTGGACAGCCATTGCACGAAGCGCATGACTCCGAAGGTAAACAATACTTCTACTGCGGAAAAGGCAAATATGAAGTACAGCGCCTGCCTGATCCCCCTGGTGATGGTGAGCTGAACGACTGTCAGGTTAATATTGCCTGGTGGTATGTATCCGAGCATATTTAAGACGATCCCGAGAAAGAGTGTCAATAAAAGCATTTGCGAAGATACAATTATGAATATATTTTTGTTACAAATGTGCTTTTAAAAACCTTGCTGTATGAGAAGCGCTGATCTGGGCCAGTTCTTCTGGTGTTCCTTCAAAAACGAGGCTGCCGCCTTTGTCTCCTCCTTCTGGTCCGATGTCTATCACCCAATCGGCTGATTTGATCATGTCCATATTGTGCTCGATCACCAATACGGTGTTTCCTTGTTCGATCAGTGTGTTCAATGCGATGAGCAGTTTTTTGATGTCCTGGAAATGAAGGCCGGTGGTGGGCTCGTCAAAAATGAAGAAGGTCTTGCTGGCATTATTGCCCTTGATGAGAAAGGAGGCCAGCTTGATGCGCTGGGCTTCGCCGCCTGACAGGGTATTGGACGATTGCCCCAGGTGGACATAGCCCAGTCCTACGTCTACCAGTGGCTGGAGTTTGCCCAGGATCTTTGGCTCGTTCCTGAAGAAGTCTACTGCTTCATCTATGGTGAGGTCCAGGATGTCTGCGACGTTCTTGTCCTTGTAGGTGATGTCCAGAACTTGCTGCTTGAAGCGGCGCCCGCCGCAGGTTTCGCAGGGCAGGTAAATGTCTGCCATGAACTGCATTTCTATTTTTACTTCTCCTTCTCCCTGGCATACGTCGCAACGGCCGCCTTCTACATTGAAGGAGAATGCGGCTGGCTTAAGTCCTGCTGCCTTTGCTCCCGGCTGCGCGGCAAATAGTGCGCGTACGTCGTCCCAGGCTTTGACGTAAGTGACCGGATTGGAACGGGATGACCTGCCTATGGGGTTCTGGTCTACCATTTCTACCTGGCTGACCAGGTCGTAGTTGCCGTATATGCCGTTGTGTGCTCCTGTTTGCTCACCGGCATAGTTTCCGATCGCTTTTTGCAGTGCAGGGTAGAGTATTTTCTTGACGAGGCTTGTTTTTCCTGAACCGGATACTCCGCTGACTGCGGTGAATATGCCCAGCGGGAATTTGACATCAATGTTCTTCAGGTTGTTTTCCCTTGCTCCTGTAATGAGGATATGGTCTTTCCATTTACTCCTTTTGGCGGGTACCGTGATCTTTTGCTTGCCTGAAAGGTATTGCCCGGTAAGGCTGTTCTTGTCTTTGATGATCTCTTTGTAGGTTCCGCTGAAGACCAGATTGCCGCCGTGTGTGCCTGCTTCGGGGCCGATATCGATGATATGGTCGGCGGCATGCATCATTTCTTCTTCGTGTTCTACGACCAGTACGGTATTGCCGACATTCCTGAGTGAAACCAGCACTTCGATCAGTTTGTGGGTGTCCCGGGGGTGCAGGCCGATGCTGGGTTCGTCCAGTACATATATTGAGCCGACCAGGCTGCTGCCCAGTGAGGTGGCCAGGTTGATCCTTTGGGATTCACCGCCTGAAAGGGTATTGGACAGCCTGTTGAGGGTCAGGTAGCCCAGCCCGACATTGTTGAGGTACAGTACACGGTTCCTGATCTCTGCCAGCAGGCGTTTTGCGATCTTTTCTTCGTTCCTGGTAAGCTCGAGCTGACTGAAGAAATCGAGTATCGCCGATAATGGCATCAGTACTACGTCTATGATCGATTTGCCATTGATCCTGACGTAGGATGCGTCTTTGCGGAGCCGGGATCCTTTACAGTCCGGGCAGGAGGTCTTGCCTCTGTAGCGGGACAGCATGACCCGGTACTGGATCTTGTAGGTCTGCTCTTCCAGTTCTTTGAAGAAGGCATCGAGTCCTGCAAAGTACTTATTGCCTGTCCAGATCAGTTTTTGTTCTTTTTCACTGAGCTCGTTGTATGGGCGGTGAATGGGAAAGTCAAATTTGGAGGCGTTTTTGATCAGGTGGTTCAGCCATTCCCGCATTTTCTCGCCTCTCCAGGGTGCAATGGCATTGTCGTATATGCTTTTGCTCTTATCGGGAATCACCAGGTCTTCGTCTATGCCGATCACATTGCCGTAACCTTCGCATCTTTTACAGGCGCCGTATGGGTTGTTGAAACTGAAAAAGTTGGGTGTGGGTTCCTCAAAGCGGATGCCGTCCAGCTCGAACCTGTCGCAAAAATGGCTGGTCTTGCCTTCATGCTCAATATAGATGTCCCCTTTTCCTTCAAAAAATGCGGTCTGTACGGAGTCGGCTATCCGGCTCATGGTCTCATCATCTGTCCCGACAACGATGCGGTCAATGAGAATGCGTATTGTCTGCTCATCTTTCAGCTCAAAATCTGCAAAGCTTTCGTCTTCAAGGATGTTTTCGATCTTGTGGATCTTTCCTTCATAGGCGACCCTTAAGAAACCTTTTTGCAGCAGGACGGCGAGCTCTTCTTTGACAGAGCGGTTGTTGTGCGGAAACAGTGGACAGAATATGGTGACTGTGCTGTCATCGCCCAGGGTGACGATATAGTCTACCACGCTGCTTACGGTATCTTTCCTGACGATATCGCCAGATACTGGCGAATAGGTCTTGCCAATCCTGGAGTACAGCAGTTTAAGGTAGTCATAGATCTCGGTAGATGTGCCTACGGTTGAGCGTGGGTTGGAAGTGATCACTTTCTGCTCTATGGCTATGGCTGGTGCAATTCCTTTGATGTAGTCTACGTCCGGCTTGTTCATACGCCCCATAAACTGGCGTGCATAAGAAGAAAGGCTTTCTACATACCTGCGCTGCCCTTCGGCGTAAAGCGTGTCGAAGGCCAGCGAGGATTTGCCTGAGCCTGACATGCCTGTGATGACCACTAGTTTATTTTTAGGTATTGCTACATCGATATTTTTCAGGTTGTGAACTCTGGCACCTTTTATGATTATATGTTTATGTGGATCTTTGTCTAATTCAGTGTTCATTGATTTTTAGAATAGAGGACTGCAAATATACCTGAAAAAAGACAATTTAGTTTTTTTCGGAGAGGCCCAAAATAATGCACAGAACGTACTTTTGTGATTTTTTAACAATTTTTATGTTGGATTGTAAATAAAAAATGCTTCTTTTGAAATTGTAACCAGTTATTTATAACCGCCATCTTAAAACCTATAGGAGAAAAAGTATCGAAACAAACATCTACTAAATATTTTTAGCAAAGAAAGCAAGGGAATTTTAGTTATGGATACTCCTATGAAGTTACAACAATATAACGATCAGGATTTGATAAAATTATACCTGACAGGCAATGAGTCTGTTTTGGAGGAATTGTTGAGAAGGCACAAGTCTAAGATCTATACGTCCATCTATCTGCTGGTGAAGGATCAATATCTTGCCGAAGATATCTTTCAGGATGCGTTTATCAAGGTGATCAATACGCTCCGGTCGGGACGGTACAATGAAGAGGGTAAATTTCTACCTTGGGTAATGCGTATCGCGCATAACCTGGTGATCGATTATTTCAGACGCGAGAAAAGGACGCCTGTCATCACAAGTGCGGATGGCTCTGATGTGCTGAACATGCTTCAGTTTTATGAAGAGAGCACCGAGGACCGGATGCTGAGGGAACAGACGCATGCAGATCTGCGGGCAATGATCCAGCTACTGCCCGATGACCAGAAGGAGGTGCTTATTATGAGGCACTATGCTGACCTGAGTTTTAAGGAAATCGCCGACCTGACCGGTGTCAGTATTAATACTGCCCTCGGTCGTATGCGGTATGCTTTGAGCAACCTGCGTAAGATGATGAAAGTGAAGGAAATATCCTGAATCTGCATGCAGGGGCGATTTTAAAATAATTGTTGTCACGGTTAAAATAAATGAATAACAATACCGTTATTAGTTAAACTAATGTATGTTATTTGCTTATGATGGAAACTTCTACTTCAGTTAACAAATTAAATTGCGGACAATCAAAACAGCAGGAAATGCTTACAAATGAGCTGGATATGGCGGAAATTGTATTTTATGAAAGCATTAAGGCACAGCTGGATGAATTGGAAAGAAATCCTTCTGAGGAGACGATCAGTAAAATTATGTCGTATTCCCGGACAAGGTAAATTTAATTACGGATTTAAGCCGCCATTTCTGGCGGCTTTTTTATTTTATGCTGTTTTGTCTATGTTTGCTTATGCTCAAAAAAGAAAGATATCTGCGTTTTGTATCCCATTTTTCTGCAAAGCAGCCCGATGCCGAGACTGAATTGCACTACAATAATCCGTTTCAGCTGCTGATCGCTGTGATCTTGTCTGCGCAATGTACGGATAAACGCATTAATCAGGTCACCCCGGAATTGTTCAAACGCTTTCCTACCCCCCAGAGTCTGGCGGAGACCACTCCTGATGTTGTTTTTGATTATATCAGGAGTGTAAGTTATCCGAATAATAAGTCGAAGCATCTTGTTGGAATGGCACAGGTACTGCTGCGCGATTTTCATGGCGAGGTGCCTTCTGAGGTGGAGCAGCTGCAAAAAATGCCTGGTGTTGGCAGAAAGACGGCCAATGTGATCGCCTCTGTCATCTATCATGCACCGGCCATGGCTGTGGATACTCATGTGTTCAGAGTGGCCAATCGTATAGGACTGACCAATGGGAAGACCCCTCTGGCTGTGGAAAGGGATCTTGTGAAACATCTTCCTGAACATACTATATCCATCGCGCATCACTGGCTTATTCTGCATGGCAGATATGTTTGTGTTGCCCGCTCTCCAAAATGCAGCATCTGCGAGATCACAGATTTTTGCAGATACTTTCAGAAAAATATAAAAACGACTAAAATATTTAGCGAACCGGAACAAGTATTTGAAAAATAATCAAACCGGACTTGTATTTTAAATTATAATTTATATATATTTGCTAACTTAATTAGCAATAAGTACTTATAGATCATATTAACATGAGCGCAAACGCAGAAAAATTAAAGGCATTACAACTTACACTGGACAAGTTAGAAAAATCGTATGGTAAGGGTACTGTAATGAAACTGGGTGATAATGCTGTAGAGCCGATCGAATCGATCTCTACCGGTTCGATAAGTCTGGATATCGCTTTGGGAATAGGTGGTGTGCCAAAAGGAAGGATCATTGAAATTTATGGCCCTGAATCTTCCGGTAAGACTACTTTGGCTACGCATATCATCGCAGAAGCTCAGAAAAAGGGCGGCCTGGCTGCTATTGTTGATGCTGAACATGCGTTTGATAAAGGCTATGCCAGGAAACTTGGTGTTGATGTTGACAACCTTCTGATCTCTCAGCCTGATAACGGTGAGCAGGCGCTTGAAATTGCAGATAACCTCATCCGCTCGGGCGCTATTGACGTGATCGTGATCGATTCTGTTGCCGCTCTTGTTCCTAAAGCTGAGATTGAGGGTGAAATGGGTGATTCAAGGATGGGCTTGCAGGCCCGGCTGATGTCGCAGGCCTTGCGTAAGCTGACCGGAACAATTTCCAAGACCGGGTGCTGCTGTATTTTCATTAACCAATTGAGGGAAAAGATCGGTGTGATGTTTGGAAATCCGGAAACGACCACCGGGGGTAATGCTTTAAAGTTCTATGCTTCTGTGCGGTTGGATATCAGGAGGACTTCCCAGATCAAGGATTCTGATGATGTTTCCGGCAACAGGGTCAAGGTGAAGATCGTAAAGAACAAGGTGGCTCCTCCTTTCCGCCTGGCTGAGTTTGATATTATGTTTGGAGAGGGTATTTCCAAGACCGGAGAGATCATTGACCTGGGTGTTGATTTTAATATTATCAAGAAGGCTGGTTCCTGGTTCTCCTACGGCGACACCAAGCTTGGACAGGGAAGGGACGCAGTAAAGCAGCTTCTGCTGGACAATCCGGAACTTGCTGATGAAATTGAGGCAAAGATCAGGGCCGAGGTCACTGGTGAAAAACTGGAAGAAAGGGAATAATAATTTATCAGGAATGGCTTACCTGTAACTTGGGGCCTGGTTCTTATTGGTTATGCCATTCCTGGTTTCCATAAAATTGGTGTCAAATTTCACAATGACCACAATGGCAATAATGGCCATCAGGATCAATACAAAAAGTCCAATGTAGTTTCTTTGTTTGTCTTTCCTGATCAGCCAGGCCAGGAAAAGGATCAGGGGGAGCAGCATTATTCCAAAAAAAACCAGGCTCATTGTACTCATCTTATCTTTATTTTAAAATTCCATTCTGGACAGAGGTGCAATGTCCTGCCCCGCAAAGTCCTGTTTTAAATATTTGTAATAGCCTGCTATGGCTATCATGCCTGCATTGTCTGTGCAGTATTGAAAGGCGGGGATGTAAATCTTCCAGCCCTGGTCTTCTGCCATGTTTTTTAATGCTTCCCTTAGTCCGCTATTTGCGGAGACTCCGCCTGCTATTGCGATTTCACGGATCTGATATTGACCGGCTGCTCTTTTGAGCTTGGACAAAAGTATGTTGACGATGCTGTGTTGTACTGATGCGCAAATGTTGGCCAGGTTTTCTTTTACAAAGTCGGGGTTTTCTTTTTCCTGTGCCCTGATAAAGTATAAGATCGATGTTTTTAATCCGCTGAAGCTGTAATCCAGGTCCTTGATCTTTGGCTCGCCAAATTTGAAGGTTTTGGGGTTCCCTTCTTTTGCATATTTGTCTATCAGCGGCCCTCCGGGATAGGGCAGGTTCAATATCTTGGCTGTTTTATCAAATGCTTCTCCCGCTGCATCGTCCAGTGTCTCCCCTATTATTTCCATGTTGAAGTGGTCTTTTACCAGCACAATTTGCGTATGCCCGCCGGATACGGTAAGGCACAGGAATGGAAAAGATGGTTTGGGGTCATCTATGAAATGGGCCAGGATATGTGCATGCATGTGATTGACCGAGATCAGCGGCAGGTCTAATGCCAGCGCAAAGGATTTTGCGAAGGAAACGCCTACCAGCAACGAACCCAGTAAGCCTGGTCCCTGAGTGAAAGCAACCGCGTCTATTTCTTGTTTACTGATCCCTGCATCACTTAATGCCTGATGAATTACGGGTACGATATTTTGCTGGTGTACCCTTGATGCGAGCTCGGGTATAACGCCTCCATAATTTTGATGAATTGTTTGGTTTGCAATAACATTGGCTGTAATTTTGCCGTTATTACAAATGGCAGCAGAGGTTTCATCGCAAGAAGATTCTATAGCAAGTATTACAGGCACGTTTATTATTATTAAGCTACAAAATTATTAAAAAACTATTAAAAATACTTCTATGGTCTGTAGTAATGGTTTTATTACTGTTGGCCGTTCTTTTGTTTTCCCTCCAGTTTAAGCCTGTCCAGACTTTTGTTGCCAAGAAGGCGGCGTCTTACCTCTCCAAGGAACTGAATACTACGATTTCCTTGTCCGGCATTTATATCAAGCCGTTTAAATCGCTGGTGCTGGAGAATCTTCTGGTGCTTGATCAGCAGAAGGATACTTTATTGAATACGCCTGAATTTATTGTTGATCTGAACCGGCTGTCTATTGACCAAAGGGTCATTGACGTTAATACTGTTCAGATAGACAATGGTGTGTTCTATCTTAAATCTTATAAAGACCGTTCGTCCAATCTTGATTTTATCGTTGATTATTTTGATTCCGGCACCCCGCAGGTCAGGAAAAAGAAACGGCCGTTTAAATTGTCTTTTGACAGGGTGATCTTAAATAATTTTGATTTCAGGTATAAGAACCTGCGGATTGATACGGTGATCAAGGGCGTCAATTTTGATGATGTGCACCTCAGTAGTTTTAATGGGATCTTTGAAGGCCTGAATACTGCTGACCATATTTTTCAGGCAAATATTAAAAATCTGACTTTCAGGGAAAAGAGTGGGTTTTTCTTAAAAAACCTGAGTGCTTTTGCTACTATTGATACCAATAGCATTGAACTGCAGCGCTTAAGATTGGTTACGAACAAAAGCCGTTTGTCTGATTATTTTCTGATGCGGTTCAACAAATTCAGGGATTTTAAGGATTATGTGAACAAGGTTCGGATGAAGGCCAATTTTAAGAATAGCTATCTGGCTTCAAAGGATGTGGCGTTTTTTGCTCCTGAACTTAACGACATGAACCTGGAGATCGAAGTGGATGGGCAGGTGTCTGGATTGGTGAATAGTCTTAAGGCTAAAAAGCTTCTGGTCAAGGCTGGCAGGGCTACTTATGTAAAGGGTGATTTTTCTTTGAAAGGCCTGCCTCATATCAGGGAGACTTTTATGGATTTCAAGATTGAAATGGCGGGCACGAATAAGGCTGATCTGGATGAGATCGTAGCCGGGATTGCTGGTAAGGATTCAAAAAAGATCCCTGTTATCATTTCGAAATTTGGGAACGTAAATTTTAATGGGTCTTTTACTGGATTTCAGAACGATTTTATTGCTTACGGTGAGTTTAAAACAAAATTGGGCAGACTGGTTTCTGACGTCAATATGAAGATCGATAAGCAAGGCGTCCCCTCTTACTCCGGAAATGTCAAGACTTATGATTTCAGCCTGGGGACACTGATTGATGAAAGTTCGTTGGGCAAAATTTCTGCTTCGCTTTATGTTAAGGGACGCGGCACGGAGATCAAGGACCTGACTGAAGAGCTGAACGGGGACATTGATTATATTGATTTTAACGACTACAGGTACCATAATGTGAATATTGACGGTACTTTTCACAAAAAATATTTTGATGGCAACCTCAAAATTAATGATAAGAATGTGCAGCTTGAGTTTGATGGGGGGGTAAATTTAAATCCTCAGCTTCCTGTTTTTAATTTTGAGGCTACAATTTCCAGGGCTAAGCTTAAGGCTTTGAAGCTTTATAAGGATTCTTTAATGATAGATGCCCGTTTTAAAACGAACTTTTCGGGAAATAATTTAAATAATATTCAGGGAAATTTGCTGATCCAGCAGATAAGGCTGGATAATGTTAAGGGGATTTATAATATTGATTCTGTTAAGCTGGAAGCTGGCGGCCTGGGCAAAGACAGGTCTTTGACCATTAATTCTGATGTACTTGAAGCGAGTATAAAGGGGCAATATGACCTGAATACCATCCCCTCGTATTATAAGGCTCTGGCCAGAAAGTATATTCCTTCTCTTCAAACGGATATCAAGGCTTTTGGGGATCAGATATTTCAGTTTGACCTTAGGATCAAGCGGTTTGAACCTATCGCGGAACTTGTGGCTCCTGGGCTTCAGATCGAGGACCTGGCTGTTTTTTCTGGTGATTTTGATTCTCAAAAGAACCATGCTACTGTTAATGGTTTTGTTAAAAAGTTGAAGTATAAGGGCATAACTGTCAACAACATTATCATTGATGAAAATACTTCAACCAATCAGTTGCAGGCGATCGTAACTTCGGACAGGGTTGACCTCAATGATAGTCTTTACATTAAAAATGTCAACATTTCAAATATACTTCGTAATGATAGTCTGGCCCTGAATCTTAAGCTGGCAAATTCGGATGATGTGAACCAGTTGGATCTGAATGGTCTGGTGGAGTTCTCCAACGATACTACTGCCAGGATCAGCGTGCTGCCTTCTATTTTCAGGATTAATAATGAAGATTGGAAAATTCAGGAGAAGGTCAGTATAAAATTCCAGGATGGAAAAACTGCTATTGATAATTTTGAATTGAGCCTTAATGATCAGATGCTTACTGTTGACGGGACGCTTTCCAGTAATCCGGCTGATTTCCTGCTGGTCGGGTTTAAGAACTTTAGCCTCAGGAGCATCAATCCTTTTGTTAAGACTTTGGGTGTCCAGCTTTCGGGTAATTTGAATGGTGATACGAAATTGTATAATGTTTTAAAATCGCCGAGGATATCGGATAATATTAAAATCGACTCGCTGACTTTTAATAAGACGCATATCGGTAACTTGACGGATACTTCTTCTTATGATAAGGTGAACAATATCGCTAATATTTATACCAATATCGTTTCCCAGGATAAGGAGACTTTGAGGCTGCTGGGCAATCTGGATCTGGAGAAGAAGGAAATTGATCTGAGTGTTAAACTGGATCAGAGTGAGCTGGCTGTATTGGAGCCTTTTGTGAAAAAACTGGTTTCTAATCTGCAAGGTCATATTTCGGCAGACCTTTCTGTTAAGGGGGCGATTGAGAAACCTGCTATTAACGGCGAAATTTCTTTTGACAGGGGCATCATGACCATCAACTATTTAAAGACTACTTATAGCTTAACTGACCAGGTGGTGGTGGACAATAGTGTGATCAGGCTTAACGATCTTAAATTGCTGGATGTTGAAAATAATCAGGCTATTGCGAACGGGCTTGTTGACATGAACGATATTAACAATCCTACGCTGGACATTACTGTTAATGCGAGGAACTTCATGGCTTTAAATACTACTGAAAAAGATAACGGCATTTATTTTGGCAGGGCCTATGGTACCGGTACTTTTAAGTTTAAGGGACCTACGAACAAAATGTCTATTGACATTGATGCGAAGACTGAAAAGGGAACAGTATTTAATCTTCCTTTGAATAGTTCGGAAATTGTTTCAAATAAGGATTTTATCACTTTTGTGAGTAAAGATACAACTCAGGTGATAAAGAAGCAGACGAGTTTTGATGGCCTCACCATGAATCTTAAATTGAGTGTGGATGCCAACAGCACGGCTAATATTTTTACTTCTCTAGGCAATCTGAGCGGAAGGGGTTACTCAAAAAATCTCGAACTAAATATCAATAGTCTGGGGGATTTTGAAATGTCCGGGGACTATATTATTGAATCTGGTAATTTCGATTTTACGGCTCAGGAAATTATCAATAAGAAATTTACGATCAGACAGGGTGGAACGATCAGATGGACCGGAAATCCTACTACGGCTCAGATCAACTTGAAGGCTATTTATGCTTTAAGGGCGAGTCTGACTGATCTTTATACTGCTGCTAACCGTGAAGCTAAGACTACAACCCGGATACAGACCGAGGTTGAAATGGGTCTGAGCGGCCTGCTCCTGAAGCCTGATATTAAACTGGATATTTTCTTTCCTTCTGATCCTGCTATCAAGGAGGAGTTTCAGTCGTATTTTAATGATGACAATAACAGAAACCTTCAGGCATTGAGTTTGATCATCAGGAGGAGTTTTGCTCCCGGGACCGGCAGGGAGGATCTTGGTAAACAGCTGACTTCTGGTGTTGCCAGTACTGCAACTGAGCTGTTGTTTAATCAGTTCAACAATGTGTTGTCTTCTCTGAACCTTGATTTTGTGGACATTAACATCAGGTCTTTGAGTGAGGCTAATGCTTCTTTCAGATTTTTTAATGAGCGTGTGATCTTAAATGCTGGTATTGTTGATAAAAGGAGTACGAACGACTTGTCTCCTATTGGCTTTACCGGCAATAACGTGGGCGGTGAGGTTGAACTCTTAACGCTGCTCAGGAAGGATGGCACTTTGATCGGAAAATTGGCGAATAAACCGCCTACTTTACAAAATAATTTCTTCAACACTGGTCTGAGCCAGAATAATAATGTTACTTCCTTTGGCCTTATCTATACCCAGCAATTTGATAACTTTTCTGAGTTCCTGAAAAGGATTACAGGAAGGTATCAGCAACCGCTAAGAAAGAAAACAGCGGATGAAAAGTCTGCACCTGCTGCTCCCAAAACTTCTCCCAACAAGGAGGCTGTTATTATAGATAAGAAGAAAAACAGAAAAAAATAGGTTTTAACTTTTCATAATGTGGTGTCCCATCTTGTCTCTTTTTGTTTTAAGATAGGTTTCATTATGGACATTGCTTGCGATTTCAATTGGTATGTTTTCAATGATCTCTAATCCATAACCGATCAGCCCTGCTCTTTTGGTCGGGTTATTGGACATGAGCTTCATTTTGGTTACGCCTTGGGCTCTTAGTATTTGTGCACCTACGCCATAATCGCGTTCATCTCCTTTAAATCCGAGTTTAATGTTTGCTTCTACTGTGTCAAAGCCGGCGTCTTGAAGGTTATACGAGCGTAGTTTATTGATCAGTCCGATACCTCGTCCTTCCTGGTTCATATAAACGATTACTCCTTTGCCTTCTTTATCGATCATTTCCATCGCTTTGTGTAATTGCGGTCCGCAATCGCATCTGCAGGATCCGAAGATATCGCCTGTTACACAGGAACTGTGGACTCTTGTCAGTACTGGCTCTCCTTCAGTCCACTCTCCTTTGCTGATTGCCAGGTGTGTAGCATTATTGTCTATTTGAGTATAAGCCGTCATCTTAAAGTCACCCCACTCTGTTGGCAGGTTTACAGTTACTTCCTCCCTGATCAGACTTTCCTTGCATAGTCTGTAAGCAATAAGGTCTTTGATTGAGATGATCTTCAACTGATGCTGGGCTGCGATTTTGAATAGATCTGGTAATCTTGCCATTTCACCGTCGTCTTTCATGATCTCTACCAAGACTCCGGCTGGTTCCATCCCTGCTAATCTTGCAAGGTCTACGGCTGCTTCTGTGTGTCCCGATCGTCTTAAAACACCGCCATCTTTTGATCTCAATGGAAAGATATGCCCCGGCTTGCCAAGTTCGGCAGGATCTGTTTTTGGATCGATCAGGGCCATAATCGTTTTTGACCGGTCGGAGGCGGATATTCCTGTTGTGCAGCCATGTCCCAACAGATCTACTGAAACGGTGAAGTTTGTTTCATATGCCGCTGTATTTTTTCCGACCATTGGTTCAAGCCCTAGCTCATCACATCTTTCTTCTGTTAATGGCGCGCAAATGAGGCCCCGTCCATAGGTGGCCATGAAATTGATCACTTCCGGAGTAGCGTTACCGGCTGCTGTTACAAAATCTCCTTCGTTTTCTCTGTCTTCGTCATCAACTACGATGATTACTTTACCTGCTTTTATATCAGCGATAGCATCTTCTATCGCATCAAGTTTAATCTCCATTTTATGAATCTTTCGAATCAGATTTATTGTCTGATTATGTATTAAGTAGGGACAAAGTTACAAGGTTATGAATCAATATCCTGCTTTATTTATATCATAAATAAGTAAGGATAAGGAATGGCTGCTTTTATTGCTGGTTTTTCCTTTTCCTGAACAAATTGGTCAGTATTTGCTTGAAATAGTCTATATCAAACAGGGCTGAGTCTACCGTGGCTTTATAGGTTAAGAATGCGCCCAGGGGTGATAGGATGAAAATAGCGAGCCACATTCCAAAAAAAGAGCGCAATGAACCTGTTGTCGCTGATTTTTCTGATACTGTTGCGATAATATGGTATAATAAGAAGAATACGATTGCCATTACGACCGGAAGTCCCAGGCCACCTTTTCTTATAATTGCTCCCAATGGCGCTCCTATAAAAAACAAAAGCAGGCAGGAGGCTGCTAGTGTAAATTTTCGCTGGTATTCTAATTCTACTTTAATGATGCTTCTTACTTTGTCCTGGTAGTCTACGGTTCTTCCTGATGTTGTTTGCAGGATGGTTGTGGCTACGTCAAATGCGGATTGTGTGGCGAAGAGTTGCTGGCTTTTTGGAATGTTTTCCAGGATATTGCTTTTTATTGGTTTTGCCGGGGCTTTAACTCTAGTATATCCTTTAGTATAATTATTTTGTTTATAGTAGCTGCTGATGTTGCCCAACGCATATTTATTGATGCTGTCCAGGTCTTTGACCAATGAATCCTGTTTCTTGACAAGCCCCTTGAGATTGAGCATGGCGGTATTGTTCCGGAAGTCCTGTTCGGGGGTTCGGTTCATCTTAAAACTGGATATGTCAAATTTCTGATCGGTTTCTGCAAAGCGCATCCGGGTCAGTTCCTGCCGGGGATTGCTATAATTGTCCCGCCCGCCAGATTCTTCATAGCGTACACCATCTTTTAGTTTTAAAAAGAGGTATTTATCATTGCTGGACATTGTTCCTTCTTTTGCTAAAATAATTTTGGCTATGCCGCTTGTGCTGGTATGGTCATAGATCATTACATCGTAAAGGGAAACCCCGTCTTCACCTTTTTTATCTACCCGGATTGAATATCCTGGTATGCTGTTGTTGAAGACCCCGGGTTTGATTAGAAAGGATAGCTTTTTATTGGTGATGTCCCAAAGTAAAGAACCAAATTTCAAATTGGCCTTGGGCAAAATATAGTCTGAGAACATAAAGGAACTAACGGCTATGCCGACAATCAGTATGAAAAGGGGAACCATTGCTTTTTGCAGGGAGACTCCTGCTGATTTTATAGCGACTAATTCATAGTTTTCTCCAAGGGTTCCAAAGGTCATTATCGACGAAAGCAGAATTGACAGGGGCAGGGCCATTGACACATTGGCTGCTGACGCATAATACATTAATTCTAATATTACATACCATTCAAAGCCTTTTCCTATCAGATCGTCTACGTATTTGAAAAGGAAAAGCATTAAAAGAATGAACATCACAATAAAAAATGTGACGAAAAAAGGTCTTATGAATGCTTTGAGCAGAAGTAAATGAATCTTTTTCAATGTACAAATTTACACAAAGCTATTGAAAAACTATGCGCCTAATACGCTGTGCAGGTAGTTTATCTGGTTGTCCCAGATCTGGGTTCTTTCTGCTAATGTTTCGTCGGTGGCAAAATCAGTTACGGTAAGTGCCACGTCATTTGTGAGTTCGTCCTGAACAATTTCCATTTCAAAGTAACAATGGGGTTCATCATCTACCCACTTGAACTTTACGGATTTGTTTTCTTTTACACTCAAAAGTTTTGCTTTTTGCACTTCATCGTCCCAAGTAAATGTGTATACCTGATCTCTGAAAATTACATCGTCGGCAAACCATTGAGACAAACCATTCGGCTCGCTTATAAAGCTGAATAAAATACGCGGGGAAGATCTCAATTCGTACTCCAATGTAAATTTCTTCTTTTCTGACATCACTGAACGCTTAGTATGCTGAATTTATTAGACTAATTTTTTTTATTTGTTTCTAAAGAAAAGTAATTTATTCTATATTTGCAACTCTTTAAAAAATAGATTTCCGGCGGGGTAGCTCAGATGGTTAGAGCGCAGGATTCATAACCCTGAGGTCGGCAGTTCGATCCTGCTCCCCGCTACCAAATCGGCAAAAGCGGAATAATCCAGTCCTAAATCTGGTATTCCGCTTTTCTTTTTACTCATAACTTGCTGAAAATAAGCGATATACATGAAGGCAGAATTGATTCTAGAAGTTCGACGTTCGTTACTTTTTTGTCATAAATGATGCCTGAGGGAAACGGTAATCTCTGTATCTGAAGCTTGGTTCCAAAGTCCCCAAAAACCCACTTCTTGGACAATTCAGCGCAGAATTTGACATCCAAATTGACCACTTTTTCAAGGTTCGACACATGACCACTAAGCTTGAGCAAATTTGCCTCAATTTCAGCCCTTTCTTCCCCATATTTTGCACTGTATTTGCGATATAAATCACCCCCAATTCCTCCAAAACAAAGCGCTCTTCAAGCCTATCAATCTTAGCATTTATACCCTCATAACCCTTAGTTAATTCATTGTAAGTTTTTCTCTTTGAGCCGATTCTTTGATTGAAGCTCGCTACAAGTTGAGTCTTCAATAAAGTCAAGAAATCACTGGCCAAATCAACTCTAAATGCACCTAGTATCTTAGCAAATATTTGATTCAGTACCGGATGGGGTTAAGTGTGCCAAGGGTTTCCCGTTCAATCTCTTCAAACTGTTCACGCCTCGAATAGCTGCGACCAGAAAAGGGTTTGTTGTTATGGATCTCTAAGGCCGGACGTATAGCGGCATTGAGTGATTCCAGGTCACTGAATCTGCGGCCGTCCAGCCGCTGGTAGATGTTCCGGTAGATCAGTTTAACAGCTCCTCCACCAAAGACTTGTCGCGCGGCTTATAAGCTCTTGCAGGGACTACAGTAACGGAATAATGTTCGGCAAAGGCAGCAAACTCATCATTGAGCACTGCCTCATACTTGCTCCCTTTGGTTACCGCTGAACGCAGATTATCGGGAACGATCGCCCCTGGCACACCCTCAAAATAATGCAGGACATTCTCGCAGGCCCTGATCAGATCTTCCTTACGCTGGCTTTCCACAGCTTCCACGTATGTAAGCTGGCTACAGCCCAATATAGCTACAAATACCTCAGCATCACGTTCAGGGCCTTCGACGGGATGAAATTGAAGTTTGCTCCCGGCAAAGTCAATATACATCTTGTCGCCTGCTTTGTGGTCAATATGCATCACTGGTTTGGAAAGCTGAAGATAAGTATGAATGGCATTATTAAAACGGGACCGCCCGTAACCTCCGGGATATTTGGATAAGTATTCAACATGCAACAGCTCGCGCGTTACACCTTTCTTTTTGAGTCGCTTACAATACTCAGGGAGCAGCAGATCAAGTTCCTGCCGCCGGGGACTGTTCACTGTCTTGGCCGCAGAAGTCATAAAAAGCACCGACAGTTCACTATCGCTCTTGGAACTGAATTCTTCGTGGGTAATACCAAGCCGATGCCACACACGGACATACTTTTTTATAGTGGTACGGGAACTGCCGACCATGCCGTTAATGGTCTTGGTACCGGTTCCCTGGCAATAAAGACGGATAATCTGTCTGAGTTTATTCATTTGAATGGGTTTATTGGACATTGGCATCAAAGGTTTGTGTTCAGCAAAAAGCTAACAAAAACCCGGTCCATAGAAACCTTTCGGAACTAAACTTTATCTTCTTTTCAGGGGATCACTTTGCCTGGGCAAAAGGAGACACTTTACTTTGGCCGAACGGGATCACTTTGTTCTAGCAGAGGGGGCCAATTTCCAAGCGGGTGATAATTTCGGTGACTCGTCCCGGCTATTAATAGAATGGCAACATCAACACTGTATCTTTTTATATTTTTCATGATAACCCCAAAACAGGCAATCAAACAAAAAGTTTAATGAGGTTTATATTTCTTTTAGCGGATCCCAGAACACCTTTTTAAAACCCTGTACCTGGTCATTACTTCTTAATTCCCTCAGCCTCCAAAAGCTCCTGCATATGACGGGGATAATCAAAATGAAGTTTTCCGGTTAACATGCCCAGAGCATTCACCACTCTGTGCGCAGGAACATTCAGCCTTGGATCATGCGAATGGTTCATTGTCATTCCAACCAGTTTTGCAGATCTGGCGGCCCCCCAAAAGCCTTTGCGATCGCGCCATAGGTAGTCACCCTGCCTTTGGGCACAAGTCTAACTAACTGGTAAACCTGATTATAAAAATCGGGTGAAACTTCCTTATTCATTGCAGTCTAAAATAAGCATTAGATCTAGAAGAGAGAATCACGTCTGCGTATTTAATAGCTAGATTCTTACCGATTTATCACCGCTGAAATAAGTCGAGCTTGGTAGTGGCCCAATCATGGGATAGTGCATTAGTTTTAGCGTTTAAGCTATTTATGGAGTGACGGCAAGTGCATATTTTCGTGTTTTACCGTAATGATCAAACTCAACAATAAACACAAATGAAATTTAAATTACTAACCATTGCCACGGTTACGGGACTTTTTATTTCCCTAGCGGTGGGCGCCCAGGACCTGAATGCAAAAGGAGAAAATCTTCGAACCGCAAAAGACAAGCAGCGGAAACTTCCTTATTCAAATATGGCCATGAGCGCCAAACTCATTGGTACAGCTCTGGGTGATCCGGACTGGTACTACTGGTGCACCTCGCCTATAGAAGGTAAGGACAAAAAAATCCATCTTTTTGTGAGCCGATGGCCTGCCGTAGAAGGTATGGACGGCTGGTCAGGACCTAATGCAGAAATTGCCCATATGGTCGGTAACCGTCCGGAAGGTCCCTTCAAATATGTAAGCACGATCATGAAAACAGCCATGTTTCCAGACCCTAAGACCATGGCAGGGCCGCATAATCCAAGGATAGAGTATGCTGACGGGAAATACATATTGCTGTATATCTGCCAGGACCCATCGGGAAAGTATGCCCAGCGTACCGGGATGATGATCGCAGATAAAATTGACGGACCCTGGAGATTTGCAGGGAAAGATGGCGGCATAATGGTGACCCGATCCAGCGATCCAAAACACTGGACCTATAAAGCAGCAATTGGCGCAGATAACCCGGCCTTTTTAAAAATCGGGAAAAAATATTATATCTATTATAAATGCGGAACTCCCGAGCATATGGCAGCAAAGTACGGCTATGCAGTGTCTGATAAGCTGGAGGGACCTTACCAAATGTGCGATGCGCCGATTACCAATAACGTATCTTATCTGGAGGATGCCCAGGCTTTTGCTTATGATGGCAAATATTACCTGTTGACCACCGACAACCTGGGCGGTAACACCGGGATTTACGGTGACCTGATCCTTTGGGAATCTTCTACCGGGCTTAAATTCAACCTGTCGGACGCTAAAATTGCTGCAGGCAATATCCTGGACTATTGGGGAACCGAGGCTGATCACAAGAAATTATTTGACACCCCAGGGCATTTCGAACGCGACCATACCGGTAAACTGGAAAGGCCTGCGGTGTTATTCCAAAATGGAACGCCTGCTTACCTTTATGCGGCAGCTGACCTGAACATTCATGGAGGGAAGGTATCAGAATCCTATGTTTTCAAGATTGACTTTAAGGACACAGCCAAAAAGGGCAATAAGAACAAAAAATAGGTTTCAGTCAGTTAATTGTAATGAGGCGTTTCAGAAATGAATGCACCGTTTTTTGTAAACGCTAATTATGCTCAGCCAATTCAGCCTCAAATGGTTGCATACTTAACAGTTGCCCATTGATACTATTCTATCAACCTTGATTGCTACTACTTTGTCCAGCCAAGCCCCACTCAATTACTATTCTGAGGCGATTACACCCGTAAGATAGTTGATTAAACTCTGCGTATTTTTTTCTTTCAGTTCTTACGTGCATTCTACTTGATGATAAAAACCTTTGGATGTTCAGTCTAAAGGTTTCTTCGTTTAATGCTCTTTTGCCAATGTTTTATGCAAAGAATTTGTATGATTGATAATGGTAAATGCTGCTTATGATCTCGTCAATATTCTTCTATTCTTAACTTATTTTGCCTGACATAAGTCTGCTGTTCAAAAATTTGAAGTATTTATCTTTGGAAACACAAAATAGTCGACAGTTCTTGTGTAATTTCTGCTTTAATTTTTAAAAAACATTCCTATTATTATACCTCAATAGTAATTTTCCTAGTTTATGACAACTCTTTTCCAGCTGATTTCCGAACAGTCAAATAAATATCCTGATAAAGTTGCGATTAAACACAATAGCAAGATTTTTACTTACAGTGAAATTGAAAAAATCTCTAGTCAGTTGGCACTTTACCTGAAAGACAGAGGTGTCATTGTTGGCGACAGAGTCGCCCTGGTGGTCGAACGTTCTCCTGAAATGGTCATCTTTTTATTGGCAATTATAAAATCTGGTGCGACTTATCTGCCTATTGATAGTAATTTTCCAATTGAGCGGATTAAATATATGACAGATGATTCATCTGCAAAGGTCTTGATTACGACAAGGAAAATTGAGAAAAAATTTACAGCTTATTCAAATTTGATTTTTGTTGAGGATGCCTTTCGGGATTGCACTAGCCTTGAGCCAGATTCCTTGATTACACAACTCAGTACGGACAGTATTGCTTATATTTTATATACCTCCGGTTCTACTGGTAAACCTAAAGGGGTGGAAGTGAAACATTCTGGCCTGGTAAATTTATTATTGAGTATTCAGCAGCGCCCAGGTATCGATATTGACGATGTCGTGCTCCTGACCACTACAATATCTTTTGACATTGCCGAATTGGAAGTCTATCTTCCTCTGATCAGTGGAGCTACGCTTGTTATCGCTGACGCTGAAATTGTTAAAGACGGCAGGGCCTTGCTAAATATTGCAAAATCAGAAAACGTAAGTATTATGCAGGGAACTCCTTTTATGTGGCGGATGATGCTCGAAGCTGGATGGAATGAACCCCTGCCTATGAAGATTTTTTGTGGTGGTGAAGCTATGACTAAGGAACTGGCCAAAAATCTGGTTCCAAAATGTGCGTCATTATGGAATATGTACGGCCCAACCGAAACGACCATTTATTCTTTAATTAAACATGTTTCTGATGATGATGAGGTTATTACTATTGGGAATCCCATTCTTAATACTCAGGTTTATATTCTTGATGAAGATCTAAATGAGGTAAGTCCCGGTCAGGTTGGGGAAATTTTTATAGGTGGAGATGGGGTTGCTAAAGGCTATATTAATCGCCAGGATCTGACAGATGAAAGATTTATTGATGATAGATTTATACCTGCTGAAGGCAAAAAGATTTATAAAACCGGTGATTTGGGGAGGGTACTGAAAAATGGAGAAATCCAGTGTCTTGGAAGAATTGATCATCAGATCAAGATCAGGGGATACAGAATAGAGACGGAAGAGGTTGAGTTTCAATTAAAGCAACAGCCAAATATTAAGGAGGCGATCGTTACCGTATTTGAAGATAAGCTTAACAATATGCATCTGGTTGCCTATGTTGTTACAGATGGCCTGCTGGATACTATAAACAGAGATCAAATTAAACTCTGGAAATCCCTTATTAGCGAAGTACTGCCGGAATATATGGTTCCTTCTCATTATGTGGCTATTCCTGCAATTCCATTAATGCCTAATGGAAAGGTTGATAGAAATTCGTTGCCAAATCCTTTATCTGCTCAGACCCAAGTTTCCTATGAAGCTCCGCAGACTGATAACGAGATTTTGTTAGCTAATATATTTCTTAAGAATATTGCAATAGAAAGAATAGGTGCTACTGATAATTTCTTTGATCTGGGTATCGATTCGCTCATCGCTGTCAAGATTATGCTTGAAATTGAAAAGAAGTTTGGCAAGAGATTGCCTTTAACTACGCTGATTACTTTTCCGACAATCAGACAACTTGCTGATGTTATTGAACATGATACCGTTCATTCCGCTTACAAATCTTTGGTGCCAATTAAACCGGGTGGAAGCAAATTGCCTATATATATTGTTCACGGCATCGGTCTAAATGTTTATAATCTTTATGGTGTTTCGTCTCTACTTGATAGTGAACAACCTGTTTATGGAATGCAGGCTGTCGGTCTTGATGGTTCTGTTGAGCCTCTCGATAATATTATTGAAATAGCCAGCTTTTATAACCGTGAAATTATGGAGCATGATCCTGTTGGACCTTATATAATCGCAGGATATTCTTTTGGCGGCTATATCGCTTATGAGATGGTTAAACAGTTGAAGGGCTTGGGCAAGGAAGTCAGGATGCTTGGCATGTTTGACACCAATTTACAGATTCAGGCGCAGGGATTTCCTTTGTTAAAAAGAATTTTTATCAAACTTGCCAGACAGTTTCATAAATTAAATTTCCGAATCGGAACCTTGATCAGAGAACCTTTATTGACATTTAAATATCTCAGATCCTATTACCTCATCACAGTTAAGCTGTTTCTTAAAAAATTTGGCTTCTTCGCAAATTATGATCCTAACAGTCTGCCTGATTTTATGCAGGTGATTGCAGGAAAATTAAATTTTGCTTTTAGCAATTATGTATTTGAGCCCTATCATGTGAAAATTGATTTGTTTATGGCCAATACAAGATTATATTTTGTTGATGATGGCAAATTTCTGGGCTGGAAAGATCATGCCTTGGATGGGATTATCGTTCACAAAATTCCAGGTGACCATGAAAAGATTTTCCAGTCGCCTAATGATGCTATTCTTGCAAAGATCTTACAAGATAGACTAGATCAAATTAATGATAAGTAGAAATTCATCCGACATGAAATTAGCTCACCTGATCCTTGCTCACAACAATCCACTACAACTTGAACGTCTGGTTAAACGTCTGTTGCATCCTAACACCGATGTATATATACACCTAGATGGGAAGAGTGATATCGCGGAGTTTGAATCTCTGAAATCGTTGGGATGTGTCTATTTTATTAAGAATAGAACAGCAATCACATGGGCCAATTACAGCATGATGAAGGCGACACTGATATCTTTTGATGAGATACTCAAAACGGGCACGGTTTATAGTCATATTAATTTGCTAAGCGGCCAGGATTATCCTTTAAAGGATGCTGGTACTATACAAAAATTCCTATTTGAGAACAGCGATAAAACGTTTATGAAATTTCGCTCTATTCTTGATGACTGGCAAGAATCGAAATCCAGAATTACTATGTATAGTATGGGAGATTTTAATTTTCCATTTAAATATAAGGCTCAGGGAATATTGAACCGGCTCCTGCCTGACAGGAAGTTGCCGCGAAATCTAAAACCTTATGGATTTTCACAATGGCTTACTATAACTCCCGCTTCCGCTAAATATGTAAAGGATTATCTGGATAATACGCCTGATGTAAGGAGATTTTTCCGTATGACATGGGGTGTAGACGAACTTGTTTTTCAAACCGTTTTATTAAATTCCCATCTGAAGGATACTATTGTAAACGATCATCTCAGATATATTAAATTTGCTAAAGGGGCTTCCAGGCCGAATACATTAACAATTGATGATGCAGATCTTTTAGTGGAATCTAACAAGTTCTATGCCCGTAAATTTGATCCAAAAGTCGATAATAAAATCTTGGATTTCTTGGACTCGATGGCAAATAAAGAATCTAACTAAGTTACCTATGATAATATCAATGAAAAGGCATCTTACAGTATTGCTAACTTCCTTGTTATGTTTTGGTTTATTGGCTTGTAAACAGATTCCCTATGGGGAAAACGATAGTGCCGGCAAATATTATTTAATTAGAGGAATAAAAATGTATTGTGAAACTTATGGATCAGGTGAACCTCTTTTATTAATTCATGGAAATAACGGCAGTATAAATACATTTTCTGGTATCATTCCACATCTCTCAAAAAATTACAAAGTAATCGTCGCTGATAGCCGATCACAAGGAAGATCTTTAGACGAGAAGGATTCAATAAGTTTTGAAATGATGGCCGATGATTATGCTGCTTTGCTTGATAGTATGCATATTGGATCTGCGAATATCATTGGTTGGAGCGATGGCGGAATTAATGCGCTTTTATTGGCAATTCGTCATCCTGATAAGGTGAAAAAAATTATATCCTCTGGCGCAAATCTTTGGCCGGATTCCACTGCAATAAGTTCTGATGAGTGGAAATCAGAACAGGCTAGGTTTATCTCTGATAAGAATAAAGTCAAAATTTCCGGGAAGGAAAAAAATGACTGGAAACTATTTTTGCTTGATTGGAATCAGCCTAATATTCCCCTTTATTCATTGCACTGTATAAAATGCCCAGTTTTAATTGTTTGTGGTGAACATGACCTGATCAAAAGGGATCACAGTCTTTTAATTCATCAAAATATTTCTCAATCAATATTATGGATTGTACCTGCCTCTGGTCATGGCACTTTTTTTGACCAAAAAAGAAAATTTTTAAATAAGGTCGATGATTTTCTTATTAACTCTCGTTAGTTTTTTTGCTTTATTTTTCCCTTAGTCATAATCTTAACTTAAAGAGGCCTATTTTTATTTAGAAATTGAATATGTCTCAGCTAATTTCATTGCGTTATAGGCATTTACTATTCCTCCACTTACACATAAATCTGAAAGACTAACTCTTGTATTCTCGTTTCTGCTATTTGTATATTTTACTTTTTTATCAACTTTCGTAACCGATTTCATGATAATCTCCCTCACTTGCGCAGGATTCAGATCAGGATAATACGATAAGATCATAGCCGCCAATCCTGCAACTACGGGTGAAGCCATGCTTGTTCCGTCAAATTCTTCATATTTAGATCCTGGCACGGTAGATTTTATCATAAATCCCGGAGCAAATACATCTACTGTATACTTACCATAGTTAGAAAACGAAGCCTTTAATGATGCGTCATCTGCATATGCGCTTGCACCCACCTCAATCCAATTATTGGCATGGGGAAAATTAAACTTTGCTGTATCAATCGGTTTAGGCTTGGCTAAAGCACTTCCTAACATTCCTCCCTGCATTTGCCCATGAGCAGGTTGAAAAGGAATCTTAGGCCTTTCTTTATGTTGCGCTCTTCTATAAGCGAGTGCTTCAGGCGTATCAAAATATTTATTCGGATAATTTTCCTCGACATCATTATTTAGGTTGTCATTACCTGCTGCATGTACAAGCAAAACACCTTTTTGCTCGGCATATCTTACGGCGTCGTCAACAATTTGCTTATTCCATTTAAATCCTTTTCCAAAACTCATATTAATTACCCTGGCCCCGTTATCAACCGCATATCTAATTCCGTTCGCAACGTCCTTATCACGTTCATCTCCTTCAGGAACAACCCTGACTGCCATAATTCTAACACTATTTCCTATTCCGTTTATTCCAATACCATTGTCTCTCTTAGCACCAATAATACCTGCGACATGAGTTCCATGTTCGGCATTAGGGCCCGTGACATCGTTATTACCATAGATTCTCTCTTCTGCATTGTCATAATCATCACCGACTAATTCTTTCCTCTTATCATATTCAACGTTCAAGTTATATTTCAACATGATATCATATTGCTTATAAGCATCTTTCATTTCCTTAAAGAATTTCTCAATGCTTCCACTATCCTTTACCCCCCCTTTAATGATTTTTTTTATTTGTTCTTCTTCTTCATTATCCGCTACATATTTATCTATATCTTCAATAGTAGGAATATCCTTATGATTTACTAGCGCAACAGAATCCAAAACCTTATTTATCATGCTTACAATTCTAAAAGAAGCATGGGCATCATTATACTTCTCACCAAACTCCTGAGTAGCCCTTTTATATAATTCAAATTCCTCCCTTTGCGTGCTGTCTAAAACTGTCAAATTAGTAGTCGATATATATTTTGACATATAAGCTCGCCTGATCCGAGTCATCTCCAAATTATCATATGCGAGATTCCCATTTTTAGAACCGATAAAATTCCAACCATTTATATCATCTATATATCCATTTCCATCATCATCAATCCCATTTCCCGCAATCTCTTTGCTATTAGTCCATATGACTCCGTTTAAATCCTCATGATTGACATCTACGCCTCCGTCAATAACTGCAACTATAATTTTATCCTTCGGCTTCTTGTTGCTCAGTAATTCCTTATAAGCTCTTTCTGTACTTATGCCAAAATATCCATCTTTAAGCAAATCCAGATTATACCAATTAAGTGGAAGTTTTACATTCTTATTTTGAGAAAACACCGAAATGCTAAATAACAAACTTAATATAAGTGAACAAAGCCATTTCAAATTCATAATAAATCTCTTTTTAATAAATTACAATATTACAGTTTTCTTGTGCCAAGAATAACAATTTAGCACTTTTTAACATTGTAACATTAGATATTATCAAATATACAAGTGGTTATAGATGATTAATATTTACCGATTATTATCTGACCAGGGCTTCGGCGCCTTCATTACAGTTAGTAAAATCGCTCTATCTTTTTAAATAATGGTTTTGTCTTTGTTGGATGCAGATGGGGATGGGACCTGATCCGTCCTAAAAACAAGAAGGCCCTGCAGCTGATAGCTGCAGGGCCTCTTTAAGATCTGGCACCGACCTACTCTCCCACGTGTTACCGCAGTACCATCGGCTCTGGTGGGCTTAACTTCTCTGTTC
>Ga0222419_100270_pt1 | contig 72981 bp, 64 predicted proteins | sample 1B20Ametagenome_FD_182474 | JGI IMG/M metagenome (GOLD analysis project Ga0222419, IMG submission 182474) | Enriched microbial communities from leaf-cutter ant dump, University of Wisconsin, Madison, United States - 1B20A (version 2) | ecosystem: Environmental > Terrestrial > Nest > Insects nest...
GGCATTGCTTGTCATCACAGACCATGAATTCAACCGCACCTTTCACCACAGGATCCGACCCTTTAAATTTGATCTTTTGCTGGAACACCACCGATTTCTCAAAATAAGTGACATTCATGTCAAAGGTCTTTTCAAACCTGGTGATCCCCTTGGGCTCAATGGTCTTGCCGTTCAGCGTATAGACTTTGGAAGGCGAAAAAGTAAAACTTGTTTTCACAGGACCGCCCTCTTCCATGTTCTGCGAATAAATGTGCCAGCCATCCTGTATATCCGCCTTGATGTACAGGACCGCTTCTGTAGCAGAGGCCTTTTTTGCCAGGTAACTCCATTTGACCGGCTTCAGGATCTGCGCAGATGCGCCTGCAACAGCAAAAACCAGGGCCAGTGCGAGTATGCTTATTATTTTCATGATCTATCAGTTAAAAATTCTATCTCCTTAAAATTATACCTCCTTGTGGAGCCTGCGGCAGCAACGACAAGTTGCCCAGAGGAGGTAACGTCTGTAATAACCCCTTCAAAAACACCATTTCTATCCTTAAACAAAGCTGGTGTATTGAACCGGAACAATCCTTCCAGATAATCTGCAACCACCGCTGCCCGGTTGCCGGACTTAAGTTTCAGATACTGTACTTCAATGTGACTGCAAATCTCAGCTAATAGTTTAACCAAATCAACATCCCGGTGTAAAATTTCCTTTAGAGACACCGCAGATTTTACCTGCTCTGTATTGAATGCTAGCTGATTAACATTAATCCCTATGCCAATAATGGCAGACCTGTAAAAACCGCCGGAAACACTGTTCTCGATCAATATTCCCCCAAGCTTTCTGTTGAAGTGATAAATATCATTGGGCCATTTGATGGCAACCCCTTCGTCTAAAAAACCATTCAAAGCATTCCTGGCACCTATACACACGGCCATATTGAGCCAGAACTGCTTGTCCATATCGAGGAATACCGGTCTTAAAAAGATGCTTGCGGTCAGGTTGAGTCCTGGCTCCGCATGCCATGAATTACCCTGCTGGCCCCGGCCCGCATACTGCTCATCTGCCATTATAACAGTCCCTTCCGCTAATGGCTCGGAATTTGACAGCATCCCTTTTAAGAAGTTATTGGTAGAATCAACCGCTGATAATCTGATAAGATTTTGACCAACAAATAATGTGGAAAAAGTGTTATTTTGCAAGTGTTGATTGTATATTTGTTTATCAAAATTAAAATATTTTAATGGTAAAAAAGAAAATCGTAAACCTTTCTACATACCTCTCAGAAATAGCCGTATCCGGCATACAAGAAAAAAAAGGCAACGATATCGTCCGCCTGGACCTAAGAAATCTCAACAGTTCTGTTTCTGATTTTTTTATTATCTGCAGTGCCAATTCGGCAACTCAGGTAAAAGCGATCGCTGACAGTGTCGAAGAAGAGATCTACAAAAAAACACAGACCAATCCCTGGCGCAAAGAAGGCCAGGAACAGGCTGAGTGGATCATTCTTGATTATTTTGACATTGTAGTGCATATATTTAAAACCGAAAAGCGCGACTTTTATGCAATTGAAGACCTCTGGGGAGATGCCCAGACCACTTCATACCAGAGCGCTTAATTCATAACCATTTGACAAGATGAAAGAGAATCTCAATACAAAACCTAAACTGACCAAAAGAATTCCAAATATTCCAAAAAAGCCTCAAAAAGGACCAAAATTTAATATTTTTTGGGTGTATGCTGCGATCATACTTGGCATCATCATGCTTCAGTTCCTGTTCAATACAGACACCAGCAAGGAAGTTTCCTACCGGACATTTGAAACGCAGATGCTTATTCCCGGCGATGTGCAAAAATTAGTCGCCTACAAGCACGAAGACCTTGTAAAGGTCGAAGTTTTCATCAAAAAAGACCGGCTTAAAGACCCAAAATACAGGGAATATATCAGCAAAAACAATTTTGGAGCCAGCACTGGTCCTACCGTATTCTTCAATGCGGGCTCTATGGACGGGTTAGACACCCAGCTAAAGGAATCACAAAAGAATATCCCGCCGGACCAGCAGATCCTGGCTGAAAAAGACACCAGGCAAAGCTCTTTCAATTCATGGTTCTTTACCGTCATCATCCCTGTGCTGCTGTTCATTGGCTTCTGGATCTTTGTCATGCGCCGCATGGGCGGAGGTGCCGGAGGCGGAGGCGGCCAGATCTTCAACATAGGCAAGTCAAAAGCGACCCTTTTCGACAAGGAAAGCCAGGTCAATGTGACTTTCAATGACGTTGCAGGATTGGAAGAGGCCAAGCAGGAAGTCATGGAGATCGTTGATTTTCTTAAAAATCCTAAAAAATACACGAATCTGGGTGGAAAGATCCCCAAAGGAGCGCTGTTGGTCGGGTCCCCGGGAACAGGCAAAACCCTGCTGGCCAAAGCAGTCGCAGGAGAAGCACAAGTACCTTTCTTCTCCCTTTCCGGCTCCGATTTTGTAGAGATGTTCGTGGGTGTCGGCGCCTCAAGGGTACGCGACCTGTTCAAACAGGCCAAAGATAAGGCTCCATGTATCATCTTCATTGATGAAGTGGATGCCATTGGCCGTGCCAGGGGAAAAAACAGCATGATGGGCGGCAACGACGAGCGTGAAAACACCCTGAACCAGCTCCTGGTCGAGATGGACGGTTTTGGCACAGATTCCGGGATCATCATTCTTGCTGCAACCAACCGTCCTGACGTTCTTGATACTGCCCTGCTTAGACCTGGCCGGTTTGACAGGCAGATCTCCATTGACAAGCCAGACCTGGTAGGCCGGGAGCAGATCTTCAAAGTACACCTTAAACCGATCAAAACCGCCCCGGAAGTAGATGCTAAGAAACTCTCCGCACAGACCCCGGGTTTTGCCGGTGCGGAAATTGCCAATGTCTGTAACGAAGCAGCCCTCATTGCTGCCCGCAGAAACAAGGGTACCGTAGACATGCAGGATTTCCAGGACGCCATCGACCGTGTGATCGGAGGCCTCGAGAAAAAGAACAAGATCATCTCGCCCGAAGAAAAAAGGATTGTGGCCTACCACGAGGCCGGACACGCCATTGCAGGCTGGTTCCTGGAACATGCAGACCCCCTGGTAAAAGTATCCATCGTACCCCGTGGTGTTGCAGCGCTGGGCTATGCGCAATACCTTCCAAAAGAACAGTTCCTGTATACGACCGAACAACTGACAGATGGCATGTGCATGACCATGGGCGGACGGGTAGCAGAAGACATTGTCTTTGGCAAGATCTCGACAGGAGCACAAAATGACCTGGAAAGGATTACCAAGCTTGCCTACGCAATGGTCACCATTTACGGCATGAACAAAAAAGTAGGAAATGTCTCCTTTCATGACCCGCATAATGAATACAATTTCAATAAGCCCTATTCAGAAAAAACCTCTGAGCTTATTGATCTGGAAGTACGCAACCTGATCTCAGAGGTGTATACCAGGACGACCGAACTGCTTACAGAGAAGAGAGAGGGCCTGGAGAAACTTGCGCAGAAACTCATTGAGAAAGAGATCCTTTTCCAGGCAGACCTGGAAGAGATCTTAGGAAAACGCCCGTTTGATAACCGGACCACATATGATGAGTTTGTAAACGGGACCGGAGATCAAAAACCAGCAGCAGAAGGGCTATTACATGACGGAGTGGAATCTGCGGAAACCTCCGCTTCCATAGCTTCCACCAAAACCGAATCCTGATATGAATTCTAAACAGCCATTTCGAGTGTGAAATGGCTGTTATATCTGCCTCCTTATGCAAGAGAATATTACCCCAAAAGAGTTGATGCTGAAACGGATCAGGAAAGCCCTTCTCGAAAAAAGGGACAATCCCTATCCCAATTTAGAAGACTCTGCCTTGTATAAAGACATCCGGGAAATACCGGAGATACTCTTCGCTGAGCAATTAAATGCCGTTTCCGGAAATTTTATCTATTGTGAGAACGGCATAGAGTTCATTGAAAACATCCTGCAGCTGGCCGAAAAGTATAAATGGCGCAAGATCTATTGCTGGGAACCGGAATTACAGGAATTACTCGCCGCCTATGAATTTCCCTTTTATAAAACAGACAAGGATTTTGAGCTGGCAGAAGTCGGGATCACTTCCTGTGAAGCACTGATTGCAAGAACCGGGTCTGTAATGATCTCCAATCAAAACGCTTCAGGCCGCAGGCTCAGCATATTTCCTCATCACCACATCGTAATCGCGCGAACCGGTCAGATGGTCATGGACCTGAAAGATGCCTTCAGGGTGCTCAAAAACAAATACGGCACGCAGATCCCAAGCATGATCAGCACGATCACAGGACCCAGCAGAACAGCAGATATTGAGAAAACACTGGTGCTCGGGGCACACGGGCCCAAGGAATTGTTTGTGTTCCTGATCGAAGATTTCAACTGAAGTTTTCATATCTCATAAAAATCTATTAATTTTATACTGTAGACCAAAACAGTCTGCGGTTCAAAATGAGCAATACCTCAAAACCTTATGCCTTTATAACTGGTACGGGCAGCTATATTCCGGAAAATGTAATTCCAGGGAGCGCTTTTCAGGCATCTACCTTTTATGACAATGGTGTACTCCTGGACAAAGACATCCGGGATATCATCCAGAAATTTGAGGACATCACCGACATTTCCGAGCGCCGGTATATCGATGAGCAATTGGTAAACAGTGACATTGCAGCAATTGCGGCCCAAAAGGCCATTGATATGGCAGGAATTGACAAAGAAAGCCTTGATCATATCATCTTCTGCCACAATTTTGGAGACATCACGTACGGCAGCAACCGATCCAGTGCCCTTCCGTCGCTGGCCGTCAAGGTAAAAGAGATCCTGGCGATCGAAAACCCCGACTGCATTGCCTATGACCTTATCTTTGGTTGCCCCGGCTGGGTACAGGGCGCGATACAGGCCAGTTACCTCATCCAAAGCGGAGACGCAAAAAAAGTAATGGTAATTGGTGCGGAAACGCTTTCACGCATCATTGATCCGCATGACAGGGACAGCATGATCTTTTCTGACGGCGCAGGAGCGGTGATATTTGAAGCAAGAACAGCCGCAGGAACGGCGGGGATCCTTGCACATAAAACCCAGACCTATGCCATGAACTACAGCACATTGCTACGCATGGGACCAGGCAACGATCCAAATGAGAGCTCCGGCAATCTATATATAAAAATGAACGGCCGGAAGCTGTATGAATTTGCAGTGCTCAATGTACCACAGGTCATCAAAGCGGCGATAGATAAAGCAGGATTAGACATCAGCGACATAAAGATGGTCTTTATTCACCAGGCAAACGGCAAAATGGACCATGCCATTATGAAAAGGCTCTTCAAGCTCTATGAGCGGGAGTCGGTACCGGAGCACTTGGTTCCAATGACGATTTCCTGGCTCGGCAACAGTTCCGTAGCAACGATTCCCACACTGCTCGACCTGGTGATCAACAAACAAATAAGCGGATACCAGGTCAATCCCGGCGACTATGCTGTTTTCGCTTCAGTGGGCGCCGGCATGCACATCAACGCGATCATTTACAAGTTCTGATCATTTGAGCCGGTTCAATCCCGCTTTAGCCTGCGTTTCAATGCTCCGCTCATAATCATGGTCCTTCATCTGTATAGCCATATTAAAATACTGCCTTGCCTTGGTCACATTTTTGCCCTGCTCATAGATCTTGCCCATTAATAATGCTGAATTGGCCGCGTAATAATACTTTAGCTTTAAACCCTTCTGGATGGTCAGCTGAAAATTACTTAATGCAGCAGCAGTCTTGCCAAGCTCATTATTGATTCTTGCCAGGCGGTAATGAAACTCCGCCTGGTCCCGTTCAGCAGTGAACTGCGCTGGTTTTTTATCACTAAGCAACTGCATAGCCTGCTCATAGTATCCCCCGTCAAAAAGCAGCCGGGCTTTCAGAAGAACCAGATCAGGGATTGGTTCCCCCGCCTCGTTCAAGGCCTGCTTATCCCGTTCCTGATAAACAAAACCCGCAGACCTTACCTTCCCCATCATCGAAGCATACCCATTGGTATCGTTCTTTAATAAAGCGATCCAGCCCAGGTGAAGATAGGCATCCTTAACAAAATTTACCCCCCTGTTCTCCCGTAAAAACCGGTTAAAATTTCCGGCAGCAGCAAGCTCCAGCTTATTCAGGCGCGCAATGCCCTCCAGCAGCTCCAGATAAGGAAATGGCTGGTAAGCCGCACCGGAAGGTCTCCCCGCCAGGATTTGGATGGCTTCCTCATTGTGTCCGTTCTTTGCGCAGACCTGGGCACGCAGATAAGTCTTCAGCAAGCTGCTGTCCGGGATCCTGCCGGTATATTTCATTGTTTTGGCATAAGCCTGAGGGCTATGCGCAATATCATTCAGCACATAGCAATAATAGAACACAACCTCTTCATAAAAAGGTTCAAACCGGGATGCCGGCAAAGTCTCCGAAAGACGATCCAGAAGGGCCATGCCATGACTCAGTTCCCCCTTTATCCCAAACGTCGCCAGGGTGCGCTTCAACATACCATCAGGCAAGTTGCCCAAAAAGGCATCGATCAGTCCAAGGCCCTTATTGTTCAGCACAAAATCAGGAAACTTCTTTTGGTTATCCTGGAGCAAGCTACTGGCCCGCCTGATCTCCCGGGCAGCAGTAAAATATTCCTCATACCTGCCCCTGACCAGCGCCCATTGCAAATTGATCTCTGCCTGCGCATAAAGATAATACGGCGAGTTCTTGCTGCCGGACGATATCTTGTTCAGCCGTTCAGACTTGTGCGCTTCAAGCCGCTCAAAATCCGTTTTATTTTCAGTAGTCAGCAGGTAAAAGTAATCCACATAGTTTTCCAGCAAAGGAACGATCAGGTTGTCCGGGTTCTTTTTCTTCTCCGTGGCGATCAGTTGCCTGGCGGCAACCAGTTTCAGTTCAAAAATATTCTGATAAGCTTTCAGGCAGTTCGCATTAAAATCGAAATCAGCCCGGACAGGTAAGGTCAGCAATACAGCAAGGAAAAGCAGCAGCGGTCGTTTGATCATATATCTATTCTGGCCAAAACCCAGCACAAAAAAAAGGCCGAAAACAATTCCGGCCCTTTAAAAATCTATTTTCCAGCTCTGGTTATACCGCCTCGACTTCATGAGTAAGCGCTTCGTCAACCAGGATCCTTCCGCAGTGTTCGCAAACGATGATCTTCTTGCGCTGACGGATATCCAGCTGACGCTGGGGAGGGATCTGGTTAAAGCATCCCGAGCAGGAATCCCGGTCGATCGTCACCACCGCCAACCCATTGTTGGCATTGTTCCTCAACCTCTTGTAAGCGGTCAAAAGCCTGTCCTCGATCTCTGTCTCTGCTTTTTCAGCCCTGTCGTTCAACGATTCTTCTTCCTTCTCCGTTTCTGCGGTAATGGTCTGAAGTTCGCTCTTTTTGAGGTCCAGATCCTTTCTTCTTACTTCAAGATCAGCCAGCGCTTTTTCATAAACCTCTGTTTTCTGGGTAATGTCAAAGCCAAACTCCCTGATCTTCTTTTCACAAACCTGGATCTCCAGGTTCTGGATCTCCACTTCCTTGGTCAGCGCATCATACTCCCGGTTATTCTTTACCTCCTTCAGCTGTGCTTCATACTTTTTGATCAGGGTCTGCGCCTCTTTGATCATATTCTTACGTGTAACAATGGCATCTTCCGTATCATCCAGCTCATTCTTAAATTTCTGGATCCTTGTTTCAAGACCCGCCACCTCATCTTCCAGGTCAGCAACTTCCATTGGAAGCTCGCCCCGGATCTGGCGTATCTTGTCGATCTTGGTATGCAGGGTTTGTAATTCGTATAATGCTTTTAGCTTTTGCTCTACAGTTTGTTCCATCAAACAAAATAATTTATGGGGTTTGTATTATGCTCCGTTAAACGGATTGCAAAGTTAGGAAATTTTTCTTGAATAATATCAATGAGCAGATTAGATGTAAATTGTTCACTTTCAAAGTGTCCGATATCGGCAATGACCAGCTTTCCGTCCGCATCAAAAAATTCGTGGTATTTAAAATCCGCCGTTACAAAAGCATCTGCCCCGGCAGCGATCGCGTCCTTTAATAAAAAGCTCCCCGACCCGCCGCAGACCGCGACCCGCCTGATTTTCTTCGGCAGTAAATTCGTATGCCTGATCACCGCAGCATCCATCTTTTCCCTGAGCATGCCCAGGAAAGCGCGGCCTTCCATCTCCTGCTCCAGCCAGCCGATCATTCCGGCGCCTGCACTTTCCAGCTGGTTGCCCAGAGGATAGATGTCGTAGGCCACTTCCTCATAAGGATGATTTTCCAGCAGCGCGAGGACAACCCTGCGCTCATCCCGGCCGACAAAGACCGTTTCGATCCGTACCTCAGGCTCCTGATGGTGCACACCAGGCTCGCCGACATAAGGATCCGCATCCTCTCCCGCTTTGAATGTCCCGAAACCCTCCGCATTAAAGCTGCATTCGCTGTAATTCCCGATATGTCCTGCCCCGGCTTCAAACAAAGCCCTGCGCAGCGCATCCGCCTGTTCAAGCGGACAAAACGTGACCAGTTTCTTCAATAAATTATCCTTCGGCCTAAGGATGCGTATATTTTTCAGTCCAAGCCGTTCCGCGATCACCCCATTTACCCCCTGCTTCACATGGTCCAGATTGGTATGGATGGCATATAAGGCAATATTGTTCCGGACCGCCTTCAGGACCACGCGTTCCACATAAGTTTTTCCTGTAAGGCTTTTAAGCCCCTTAAATATCACCGGATGGTGGGTAATAATGAGGTCACATCCCAGTGAAACGGCCTCATCCACGACAGCCTCCGTGCAATCCAGCGCGACCAGCGCGCTGAAAACCTCCTGTTCCGGGCTGCCGGTCAGCAATCCGGAGTTGTCATAATCCTCCTGGTAATCCGGCGGGGCAAAAGCCTCCAGATGTTTGATCAAAACCGCTAATCTCATGCCCCCAATTTACAAAATCCCTATTGAATATTTCCAATCTTTACCATCTGCAAGCTTTCAAACACCATTTTCTGGTTATATTCAAAGGCAAGGCTCTTGTGGTTGATGATATCAATAATAGTCCCGATGGCACAAAGCCCGTAGGTAAAGAAATACAGGATCCCCATCCCGATCTGACCGACCAGGAAACGGGCGAGGCCCGGCACAAAAAACCCCAGTATAGAGTACAGGACCATATCATCCGGATTCCTTCTCTTACTGCTGTAGACCATTAAAAAACCCCTGAGCTGCTGCTCGCTAAACCCGGTGGTGGCGGTTTGCAGGTACGAATATTCCTGGGGAGTGATCCCGGGAAGCGACATAAACGGTGAATCAAACATATCTTCTCTCCTTATGCTTTAATTTAAGTATTTTCCAATTCAATTTAAAAAGAACAACGATCCTGGCCAGGATCAGCAGCAAAGCCGGCAAACCCAGCCAGTGGTGCTTCCAGCTCTCTGCAAAGTTCCCGTGCATTAACTGGGTCAGCGATCTGCCCAGGCCGCAGCCCGGACACCAGTCCAGGCCAAGCGCCGTAAGCGGGCAAAGGCTGAAATGATGTGCCTGGCCATGCAGTTCAGGGCTGGCCGAGCCCAGCAAGATCAAAGCCAGCAACCAAAAAATCAGCTCCTTCATGTGGCACATTTTGTCATATAGATCGATGAATAGACACATTGTTACACCTAAAGCTAATCATAAATCTTACATTTGCAGCGTGAATATCCGCGACCTGATCAACAGATACAAAACAGATGAGCGCATTGCAGCATTCGCAAAAGCCCTTAATACCGGCAAAGGCAGCAAGCTTCAGCTAAAAGGCCTGGTAGGCTCTGCCGATGCAACCGTAGCAACAGCCGCCTATTTCCTACTGCATAAGCCCGTTTTATTTGTCCTTCCCGACAGGGAAGAAGCCGCCTATTTCCAGGCAGACCTGGAAAGCATTCTAGATAAGGAAGTCCTCCTGTTCCCTTCCTCTTTCAGGAAAGGCTTTGATTTCACCCAGATCGACACCGCCAATGTGCTGGCCCGTGCAGAAGTGCTCCATGAACTCAACCACCACAGTGAATATGGCAAACTTGTCGTCACCTATCCCGAAGCCCTGGCAGAAAAAGTCATTGACCGGAGCGTGCTGGAAAAAAATACGCTCGAGATCAGCACCGGAACCAGCCTGGGCATAGATTTCATCAACGAATTTCTGATCGACTATGACTTCAACCGTACAGATTTCGTCTATGAGCCGGGTCAGTTTTCCATCCGGGGCGGCATTGTTGATATCTTTTCCTTCTCACACGACCTGCCCTACCGGATCGAATTCTTTGGTGATGAAATCGAAAGCATCCGTACGTTTGAAATCGAAAGCCAGCTCTCCGCTGAAGATGTAAAAACACTCACCATCATCCCCAATGTACAGTCCAGATACCTGACCGAGCACAACATCAGCCTGCTGGAATATATTGACAAAGACAGCCAGCTGTGGTTCAAAGACGTAGCATTCACCCTGGACATTGTGCGTTCAGGCTACAAAAAAGCAACCGAACTCTGGAAAGCCCTGCCTGCAAAAGACAAACAGGAAAACACCGAATGGATCGATCCTAAATTCGGCTTCAGCGACGAAAAACTGCTGGCAGATATGCTCCATGACTTTGCCCTGGTCGAATTCGGAAAGCAATTCTTTTACCAGACCGATGCCGTATTTCAGTTTGATACCCGGCCGCAGCCCTCGTTCAACAAAGACTTCAACCTGCTCATCCACAACTTAAAAGAGAACGAAAAGCAGCACATCCACAATTTCATCTTCAGCGCCTCGCCCAAGCAGACCGAGCGGCTCTACGCCATCCTGGACGATATTGACAAAACCGCAAAATTTACACCGGTGAACATCCCGTTAAGAGAAGGTTTTGTAGACCCCAGCCAGCAGGTCGCCTTTTATACAGACCACCAGATCTTTGACCGCTTTTACAAATATAAGTTAAAAAGAGGATACCAGCGCAGCCAGGCCATTACGCTCAAGGAACTTCGGGACCTGAAGCCCGGAGATTTCGTCACCCACATCGACCATGGCATCGGCAAATATGCAGGGCTCGAAAAAGTAGAGGTCAACGGCAGGACACAGGAAATGATCAGACTGGTCTATGCAGACAACGACCTGCTCTATGTCAACATCAATTCCCTGAACCGGATCGCCAAATACAGCGGCAAAGAAGGCACTGCACCAAAAATGAACAAGCTGGGTACGGAAGCCTGGGACAAGCTTAAGAAAACCACAAAAAAAAAAGTTAAAGACATTGCCCGGGACCTGATCAAGCTCTATGCCCTGCGCAAAGCCAAGGTCGGGACAGCCTTTGACCCTGACGGATACCTGGAGACCGAACTGGAAGCTTCCTTTATCTATGAAGACACCCCCGACCAGGTCAAGGCAACCAGCGATGTCAAAAAAGATATGGAAGCGCCGCATCCGATGGACCGGCTCGTCTGCGGGGATGTTGGCTTCGGCAAAACCGAGATCGCCATCCGGGCCGCCTTCAAGGCTGTAGCCAACGGCAAGCAGGCCGCAATACTGGTGCCGACCACCATCCTGGCACTGCAGCATTTTAAGACCTTTTCAGGGCGGTTGAAAGGTTTTCCCTGCAATGTTGACTACATCAACCGTTTCAAGACCAGCAAACAGATCAGAGAAACCCTGGCCGCAGTAGCAGAAGGAAAAGTAGACATCATCATCGGCACGCACCGTTTGCTCAGCAAAGATGTGAAATTCAAAGATCTGGGTATCATGATCATTGATGAAGAGCAGAAATTTGGGGTATCCTCCAAGGAAAAGCTCCGGGCCATGCGGGTCAATGTCGATACGCTCACGCTCACCGCCACCCCCATTCCCCGTACCCTGCATTTCTCGCTGATGGGCGCCAGGGACCTGTCGATCATGAGCACACCGCCCCCCAACCGTCAGGCCGTCAATACAGAATTGCATGTGTTCAACGACAAACTGATCCAGGAAGCCGTACAATATGAACTGGACCGCGGCGGGCAAGTGTTCTTTATCCACAACAGAGTCCATGACCTTCCCCAGCTGGGTGGTCTCATTCAGAAACTGGTGCCAAAAGCCAGGATCGGCATCGCCCATGGTCAGCTCGAAGGCGATGCGCTGGAAGACGTCATGCTCAATTTCATCAACGGGGAAAAAGATGTCCTGGTGGCCACTACCATCATCGAGGCTGGACTGGATATCCCAAATGCCAATACGATCATCATCAACCACGCCCATATGTTCGGCCTGAGCGACCTGCACCAAATGCGCGGACGTGTAGGACGTTCCAACAAAAAAGCATTCTGCTACCTGCTGAGTCCACCGCTCAGCACCCTGACTTCTGAAGCCAGGAAAAGACTCAGCGCCATTGAAGAGTTCTCTGACCTGGGCAGCGGCTTCAATATTGCCATGCGCGACCTTGACATCCGCGGCAGCGGAAACCTGCTGGGCGCAGAGCAAAGCGGCTTCATCGCAGAGATCGGGTTTGAAATGTATCACAAGATCCTTGATGAAGCCATCCAGGAACTGAAAGATGAAGAGTTCAAGGGACTCTTCAAAGATGAGCCGCAGCGGCCCTTTGTCAATTTTACACAGATCGATACCGACCTCGAGCTTTACATCCCCGACGATTATGTCACCAACCTCACCGAGCGGTACAACCTCTATACTGAACTTTCAAAAATAGAAGACGAACCTGCTCTGAAAGCATTTGAGATTTCATTAAAAGACCGTTTCGGGCCTGTTCCGGGACCGGTAAAAACCATGCTCAGCGTGCTGCGCCTCCAATGGGCCGCAAAAAAACTCGCCTTTGAGAAAATCACGTTCAAAAACCGCACATTAAGAGGATATTTTGTGAGTGACAAGCGCAGTCCTTTCTTTGATACGGCAATGTTCAGCAAAATCCTGCAGTTTGCGCAGCTGCATCCTCGCCTGTGCAATCTTAAAGAAGTAAAAGACAGCCTCCGGATTGCTTTTGATGGCTTGAATACCATTGATGAAGCCGTCGAGATGCTTGAAATGGTTATTCACTGACCATACTTCAGGTATAGTACACATCATATCCAGATATCGCCCGTATCTAGCCGTTGCAAGGCAGGACGGGCACACCTGTATAGTAACTGAAAAGCTTCTACCTCCAATATAAGTCCAACTATAGTCCAACTATCCTCCAGCTTTTTATGTTAAAAGTTGGATTTCTGTTCAATATCTATTGAACACATAATGGATTAAAAAGGAAAGGAATAGGTCAGCAGTATAGTTTGGGATATATCGCGTGTGCAAGTATATAGGGAGCTGCTGCTACAATACCAGGTAAAGATAGGTGTACACCACCGGAGCTGCAATGAGCAAACCGTCAAAACGATCGAGCAGGCCGCCATGTCCGGGAAGGAATGTCCCTGAATCCTTGGCATTGAGGCTGCGCTTCAGCATGGATTCGACCAGGTCGCCCAGTGTGCCAAAACAAGCGATCAATCCTGCCATACCCGCCCATACCCAGAGCTGCATCTCTGTAAATTGTATGGCGACCAGATAGGAAACCAGCATGCTTGTAAAAACACCTCCGAAAAAACCCTCCCAGGTCTTTTTTGGGGAATGCCGCTCAAACAGTTTCCGCTTCCCGAATTTCATGCCGAAAAGATAAGCTCCCGTGTCATTGGCCCAAAGCATCAGCAGGAAGGCCAGCGGCAGGTGAAAGCTGTACACTCCCCCATTTTCAAGGAACCCCAGTGAATAAAAAAAACAAAACGGGACGGTCACATAGATCAGTCCGGCGAACGTATAGGAAATATTGGCAAAAGGCATATCACTTTTTTTATACAGCTCACTGATGAAGACCGAGAATATGAGCGGAACCAGCAGGAAAAGATATTTGGAATTAAGCTGCAAAAGATGAAAGCCCGAAGTCATCAGGAAGATCGATGCAGCGGCAAGCATTGCAATATTGCGCTGCGGCCGGATTCCTGAGGTGTTCATGAGCCTGAAGAACTCTAAAAGCGCTGCCAGGCTCAGCAGCAAATAAAATCCGGTAAACGTATAGCTGCCCAGGAAAATGGAGCCAAGCATTACGATAGTAAAAAAGAAAGCAGTAATTGCCCTGGTCTTCATTGATCGTTATTGGTTTTTAAGGTGTAGGTTCTAAAGAACCGGAACAGCAGCAAAGTAAGTACAAAGCTGATCAGGTACCCATACCAGGTGAAATAAGTCGCGTCGTCTATTTTGTCAAGCGGCATATGGTGCCTTTGCATGTACCAGGCGGCGCAAATGGCGTATGCATTGTTGATAAAATGGGCAAGCATGGCATACCACAGGCTGCCGCTCCAGAAATAAATATAACCAAATCCTGCACCCAGCAATAACCTTGGTAGAAATCCATAAAACTGCATGTGGATGGCACTAAAAATAGCCGCGGAGACCCAGATGGCCGCATGCGGACTTTTAAATATCCTTGCCAGCGACCGCTGTACCCCACCTCTGAACATCAGTTCTTCTGCTATAGCCGGGAGCAGCGCGATCATGAACAAGTTGAGCAACAGTTCTTGTAAATGATCCATTTTCAACAGCAGCAGGGTGGTCTGGAGCGCAGCGTCTTCCTTTTCCCTGATCCATACTTCCAGTCCCTTGAGAAAACCGGGCAGGACCATTTTCTGGTTAAGGACCATGACCCATTCCATGAAGGGCATGGCGGCGACCATAATGAGCAATACCAGACCCGCCGTCGTTGCGTGAGGTCTTTTAAACTGATAAAATCTCCCGGGGCTTTTGCCCTCTGTCAAAGCCAACAAAAGGGCTGGTACCAGAAAGGTGCCTGCGGAAGATGCGATCAGCAGGATTTGCAGGGCCGGCCGGTATTGTGGCTGGGCTCCGGACAGGATCGTTGGATCGGTTAGGGCTCTGGCCCCGTACAGGGCAACGATGATGATCACCGCAACGACGGAGCAAACGATGAATCCGCCCAGGGTCAGCCCTACAAGGATCAGTAGCTGGGTATAGGGTGTATTTTCTTCTCGTGGCTTTCTGATGAAACTCATTATGTTGATTTGTTGTACCTTTGTACCGGAATTTTGGTTTGAAGATAGAAAAATGTCTGTAAAGATAGGAAATATTGATTTGGGTGAGTTCCCCCTGCTGCTGGCCCCGATGGAAGATGTGAGTGATCCTCCCTTTCGTTATGTATGCAAGCAGAACGGGGTGGATATGATGTATACCGAATTTATTTCTTCTGAAGGACTGATCCGTGATGCGGCCAAAAGCCGGGCCAAGCTCGATATTTTTGAATATGAGCGGCCGATCGGCATCCAGATATTCGGCAGCGAGATCGACCACATGCGGGAAGCTACAGAAATTGCCACCATGGCCAATCCTGATCTCATGGACATCAATTACGGCTGCCCGGTTAAAAATGTGGCGTGCAGGGGTGCCGGATCTGCCTTGTTACAGGACATTGACAAGATGGTGAAAATGACAGCGGCTGTTGTAAAAGCAACCCATTTGCCTGTGACCGTAAAGACCAGGTTGGGCTGGGACGACCATACCAAGAACGTGGAAGAGGTAGCGGAGCGCCTGCAGGATATCGGTATACAGGCACTGACCATTCACGGAAGAACCAGGGCGCAGCTTTACAAAGGCGAAGCCGACTGGACCTTGATCAGGGAAATAAAAAGGAACCCGAGGATCAAGATCCCGATCTTTGGGAACGGGGATGTGGACAGCATTCAAAAAGCCGCTGACTGGCGGCTGGAATATGAAGTGGACGGGATCATGATCGGAAGGGCTGCCATTGGTTATCCCTGGATCTTCAGGGAGATCAAGCATTTCTACAATACGGGCAAGATCCTGCCGCCTCCGACCATTGAGGAACGAATTATTGCCTGCAAAACACATTTTGAAAAATCCATCGCCTGGAAGGGTCCCAGGGTCGGGGTATTTGAAATGCGGAGGCATTATGCCAATTATTTCAAGGGTTTACCCGATTTTAAACCTTACCGCATGCAGCTCGTAAAGGAAGAGCACGTTGAAACGATTTACAATATTTTAGATGAAATAGCAGACAAATATCAACTCATCTTACCAATTGATGAAATGGCTTGATTTTTGAAAAGTATTTTATAAATTCACACCGCAATGGTAACAGCGATCACACAGGGCGTAAAGATATCGGTAGAAACTACTTATCAGGATGAATATTCCAATCCTGCCGGCGAACATTTTATGTTTGCTTACCGCATCAATATCGAGAACCTGACCGATTATACCATTCAGCTGAGAAGAAGGCAATGGTTCATTTTTGATTCCAATGGCTCCGTAAGGGAAGTTGAAGGAGAAGGTGTGGTCGGACAACAACCCATTTTACATCCGGGAGATATGCATTCTTATGTTTCCGGCTGCCAGTTGTCCACAGATATCGGCAGCATGCGCGGGTATTACCTGATGCAGCGTACCGCTGATGATTCTGAATTTAGTGTAGAAATTCCGGAATTTGAACTGGTGGTTCCTTACCGCCTGAACTGAGCTGTATTTTCCTGAATAATTGCTGATTTATTGTATTGCATTTTATGCTGCACAAATTGCTGCTGGCTAAAGTGCTCATTTTAGTTTCTATTTCTGCCAAACAAGATGGATAGGTAGTAGATCAGGTTGGTCATTGCACCTAATGCAGCGATCACATAGGTCATGGCTGCCCACCATAGCGCATCTTTTGCCTGGATGTGTTCTTCTGCTGTATGCAGCACAATTTTATTGTTTTTAAGCCACAATAGCGCCCTTCTGCTGGCATCAAACTCCACAGGAAGGGTGATGATGCTAAAAAGTGTAATTAAAGCCAGACCGGCAACGCCAATGGCCAGCAGCGTTGGGTTGAAGGTAATGGCAATCAGCATTACGCCAAGGATGAGCACCCATTGTAATAAATTGGAAGTAATGCTTACCACGGGCACCATGCTGCTCCTCAGCTTAAGCCAGTGATAAGATCTTGCCTGCTGGACTGCATGGCCACATTCGTGTGCCGCTACGGCGGCGGCGGCCACGCTGCGGCCATAATATACATCCGTGCTCAGGTTTACCGTTTTTTGCTCCGGATTGTAATGGTCAGACAACTGTCCTTCAGAACTTACCACTTTCACATCAAAAATCCCATTGTCCTGCAGCATTTTCTCTGCCACTTCTTTTCCTGAAAATCCTGAGCTCAGATGCATTTCTGCATATCTTGAAAACCTGCTTCTAAACCGCCATTGCACGAACATGCTTAAAAACAGTACAGGGATTATTAAAAAAATATATATTCCCATCTTTATTTTTCATTAGGTTATGGAAGCCAGATCAAAAACTGTTCCCAATTTGCTAAAATTGAATATTAGCTGCTGGTAATCAGCGACAATGGATATTTGATGGTTTTATCATACAGCTTTCTCTGAAAATTGCTAATTTTATTCATAAAAAATTTAGCAATGCAAGTAGTTGGTATCGTTATATTGATCATAATTTTAGCAGTGATACTCGTATTTAAATTCTTTTCCGAGATCAGGGAAGATAAAAGAAAATTGCAGACCGAGCTTGAAAGTCTAAGAACTGCCTTCATCAATGAGCGTGAGCGGGCTGTAAAATCAGAACAGGCACTGCTGGCGCAGCGTGAAAAACAACTGGCACAGGAAGCTTATCTTAATGAGTTCCAGCAACGGTCCAGGCTGGATTTTGAGCACATTGCCAGTAAGATACTTGAAGAGAAATCGGAAAAATTTATTGAACATAACCGCAATAACCTCGATATTATTTTAAATCCGCTCAGGGAAAATATAAAAACCTTTGAGGAGAAGGTGGAAAAGGTTTATAAATCTGAATCTGATGAGCGAAATGTACTGAAAGGTGTGATCGGCCAGCTGATGGAACAAAGCCGGCAGATCCAGGAGGATGCCAATAACCTGACCAGGGCTTTGAAGGGGGATACAAAAAAACAGGGCAACTGGGGTGAAGTCATCCTGGAACGCATTTTGGAAAGATCAGGCCTGGAAAAAGGCAGGGAATACCGCGCTCAGGCAAGTATAACTGGTGACGATGGCGGCAGGCAGCAGCCTGATGTCATCATAGACCTGCCTGATGACAAGCACATCATCATAGATGCCAAAGTATCGCTGACCGCTTATGAGCGGATGGTAACTGCCGAATCGGAGGAAGAAAGGGAACATTACCTGAAACAGCATATTCTTTCCATAAAAGCCCATATCCAGGGACTGGCAGCCAGAAATTACCAGGAACTGCAGCAACTCAACTGCCCTGATTTTGTCATGCTCTTTCTTCCTATTGAATCTTCTTTTGGGATTGCTGTCCAGCAGGATGCTGAATTATTTAACTATGCCTGGGACAGAAAAGTGGTCATTGTAAGTCCCTCCACTTTGCTTGCTACTTTACGCACCATATCCAGTATCTGGAAACAGGAACGGCAGAACAGGAATGTACTGGAGATCGCCAGGCTGGGCGGCAGCATGTATGATAAGTTTGTCGGCTTCCTGACCGATATGGAAAGTATCGGAAGAAACATCCGTCAGAGCCAGGATGCTTATGAAAAAGCCATCGGCAAACTGTCCGCTGGCCCGGGAAATCTGGCCGTTACTTCGGAAAAGATCAGAAAGCTCGGTGCAAAAGCTACTAAAAAAATAGACAGCCGCTTTTTGGGGGAACCGGAATAATTTATACTTTATTAAAGGCATTCCAGCCCTGGGCTTTCAGCTCATGCACGACATTGGATTTTGATATCAGCCGGCATCCTGCGCTTTTTTCTGTAATATGCCCAATGACGCTGACGTCCACATCATTTTTAAGCTTTTCATAATCGCTTTGCTTAATGGTAAAGAGCAGTTCATAGTCTTCACCGCCGCTCAGCGCACATACAGTGGGATCAAGCCCCAGTTCCCGGGCGGTATTATAGGTGACAGGATCTATAGGTATTTTTTCTTCATATAACATACATCCCTTTTCCGATTGCTGACAGATGTGCAGCAACTCTGAGGCCAATCCGTCGGAGACGTCGATCATCGCGGTAGGCTTGATCTTCAGCTGTGCCAGCAGGTCTACAATATCCCTTCTCCCTTCAGGTTTTAACTGTCTTTCAATAATATAATCTTTTCCGTCCAGGTCGGGTTGTATGTTGGGATTTTCCAGAAAGATCTGCTTTTCCCGCTCCAGTATCTGCAGACCTGCGTAAGCGCCTCCCAGATCGCCCGAGACACAAATGAGGTCGCCTTCCGCCGCGCCGTTCCGGTAGCAAACTGATTCTTTGTCTGCATAACCGATACTGGTCACACTGATCACCAGGCCTTGCTTGCTCGCGGAAGTATCGCCACCAACCAGGTCTATATTGAATTTATTACAGGCCAGTGCTATTCCTTTGTAGATCTCTTCTACTGCTTCCAGCGGAAATTTGCTGGATAAGCCAATGGAAACCGTGATCTGGGTAGCAATACCGTTCATGGCATAGATATCGCTTAGATTTACCTGTACTGCCTTATAACCCAAATGCATCAGCGGTACGTAAGAGAGATCAAAATGGATGCCTTCCAGCAGTAGGTCTGTAGATACCAGCAACTGCTTGTCTTTAAAGTCCAAAACAGCAGCGTCATCGCCTATTCCTTTGATGCTGCTCTCATGGCGGATGGAAAAATTGGTGGTCAGGTGTTTGATCAGACCAAATTCACCCAATTCTGCTATGGCAGTACGTTCCCTATTTTCAAACATTTATTTTTATTTTATAATCCAAGTCCTGCTGAAATCTCGAGCATCCGCTCTATCGGCTTTCTTGCTTCTGCTATGATATGTGCAGGAACATCTACTTCCGGCGTGCCGTTCTTCATGCACAAATAGAGTTTTTCCAGTGTATTGCGCTTCATATAAGGACAGTCATTGCAGGCACAGCTGTTGTTGGGCGGGGCAGGGATAAAGGTCTTATGCGGATTTTCTTTTTCCATCTGGTGAATGATACCGCTTTCTGTAGCCACTATGAATGCTGAAGCGTCACTGTTCATCGTATATTTCAGCAAGCCCGTGGTCGATCCTATGTAATCGGCCATTTTCAGTATAGCGTCTTCACATTCGGGATGTGCGATAAACTTTGCGTGTGGATGACGCTCGCGCAGCCTGGTGATCTTTTCCCGGGAGAAAATCTCATGGACCATACAGGCTCCGTTCCACAGGACCAGGTCACGTCCCGTCTTCTTTGCTACCCAGGCCCCCAGGTTCTTGTCCGGTCCGAATATGATCTTGGTATCCTTTGGCAGACTCTCCACGATCTGTACCGCATTGGTCGAAGTGCATACAATATCACTTAAAGCTTTCAGTTCGGCCGTGCAGTTCACATAGGTGATCACCACATGGTCTGGATATTTTTCCTTAAACTTCCTGAAAAGATGCGGGGGACAACTGTCTGCCAGCGAGCAGCCAGCCTTGACATCAGGCAGCAATACTTTTTTTTCCGGAGACAAGATCTTGGCTGTTTCTGCCATAAAATGTACACCCGCAAAAACAATGACGTCTGCTTCTGTCTTGGCTGCTTCCTGGGACAAACCCAAGCTGTCACCTATATAGTCTGCAATATCCTGAATATCAGGATCCTGATAATAGTGTGCCAGTATGATCGCATTCTTTTCTTTCTTTAATCTTTCTATTTCAGCAAAAAGATCAAGAGTAGGATCTATCTTTTCATCTGCAAAACCTCTTCTGCTCAATTCAGTCAGGGTGTCCATCATCGGTATGTTTTCTGTTTGAAACTGGTATAAAGGTACGCAGCTTTTAACACTTCAATAAATAATAAAATTTTAATATAAATGGATTTCTATTGTTTATTAGCATGTTGATACTGTTCACAAATTTCCTTTTTTAATTGGTATAATATGAGTTATTAATAATTTACTAACATTCAGATTACATTTTCTTTTAATGTTGTTGCTGATTTACAATTACATATTAAAACGAACTAAAACTTATCAATGCAGGGATGTGCATTTTTTGTAATTGGGAAAAAGGTGGATAACCTGGGGAATTATGGGGTAAAAACAGCTTAAAATATTGTGTCAAATTGGCTTTTTAACTTAGCTTTAAACATTCAAAAATATTTATTCTGATTCTATAGACATAAAGCTAACAATTGTAAAGTAGTTGTTAACAGGGTTTGGCAGATGTTTCAAGTGAGGATATATAGTTTTTTGTTTTATAATTCATTGAATTTCAGTCATTAATAATGAAAAAAGTAGATTTTCTGGTAATAGGATCGGGTATAGCAGGGCTGAGCTTTGCATTGAAGGCAGCAAAGCACGGAAAGGTACTGATCGTTACAAAATCAAATGAGGACGAGTCAAATACCAAGTATGCGCAGGGCGGTGTTGCGGTGGTTGTGGATAAAGATGACTCTTTTGAAAAGCATATAGAGGATACGCTGATCGCAGGAGACGGCTTATGTGATAAAAAGATTGTGGATATCGTGGTGAAGGAGGGGCCGCAGCGGATAGCGGAGATCATTAAATACGGGATCAATTTTGATAAGGATCAAAAGGGTGTTTATGACCTGGCAAAGGAGGGCGGGCATTCTGAGCACCGTGTACTTCATTATAAAGATATTACTGGTTATGAAATAGAAAGTGTGCTGTTGAAACAGATCCATGAGAATGATAACATTGAGATATTGACGCATTACTTTTGCCTCGAACTGATCACCCAGCATCATTTGGGCGTACATGTGGATAAAAGTACGGAAAACATCAATTGCTATGGAATATATGCTTTTAACACAGAAAGGAATGATGTGGAAAAAATCCTGGCTCATGCAACGATCATGGCTTCGGGGGGTGCAGGGCATATCTATTCGAGTACCACAAACCCGGTGATCGCTACCGGTGACGGAATGGCGATGGTTTACCGTGCAAAGGGAAAATTGAGAAATATGGAATTCATCCAGTTTCATCCTACAGCATTGTACCATCCCGGTGAATATCCGGCTTTTTTAATTTCGGAAGCGGTCAGGGGATTTGGCGGGGTACTGAGGCGAAAAAGCGGGGAGGAGTTCATGTATGATTATGATAAGCGGGGTTCCCTGGCATCAAGGGATATTGTTGCACGGGCAATAGATTCGGAGATGAAAAAATCGGGCGAGGACTTTGTTTATCTGGACATCAGGCACAGGGATAAGGCAGATCTCCTCGCTCATTTTCCTAATATTTATGCAAAATGTCTTTCGATCGGTATTGATATGACCAAGGATTTGATCCCGGTGACCCCCGCTGCACATTATATGTGCGGAGGTATTATGGTGGATGAATATGGCAGGTCCTCTATCAGGAATCTTTATGCAGTAGGAGAGTGTTCCTCTACCGGATTGCATGGTGCTAACAGGCTGGCCTCTAATTCTTTATTGGAGGCTCCGGTATTTGCGCACCGGATCTATGAACACGCGTCTGCACACTATAAGGACAATACCATACCGGATGATATCCCAGACTGGAATGATCACGGGGTTGTGCAGTCCAACGAGGATATCCTGGTGACACATAACTTAAGGGAGACCCAGAAACTGATGAGTGATTATGTAGGGATCGTACGCTCAGATTTCAGGTTGGAAAGGGCAATGAGGAGGCTTTATTTATTGCACCAGGAGACAGAGGAATTTTATAAGGCAAATAAGGTTTCGGTCAAATTGTGTGAATTGCGTAATGTGATCCAGGTTGCTTTTGTAGTGATCAAATCAGCAATGTCCAGGAAGGAAAGCAGGGGTTTACATTATACTACTGATTATCCCCGGCATGCAGTGGAATTAAGAGATACAATTTTTTAAGATGGCAGTCATATTACCGGTAAAAGGGGTACAGCCCAAATGGGGCGATAATTGTTTTGTAGCGCCAAATGCTACGCTGGTCGGAACAGTAGAGATGGGGAACAACTGTTCTGTATGGTTTAATGCAGTGATCAGGGGAGATGTGAACAGCATCAGGATAGGTGATGATACCAACATACAGGATGGTGTGGTAATTCATGCCACTTACCTTAAAGCTGCTACCGTGATCGGCAACCGGGTATCTGTCGGGCATAATGCCATCGTACATGGTTGTACGGTAATGGATCATGTTCTGATCGGGATGGGTGTGATCGTGATGGACCATGCAGTGGTGGAATCGTATGCAATCATCGCAGCGGGAAGTGTCGTATTGGAAAACACCCGTTGCGAGGGAGGATATATTTATGCAGGTACTCCTGCAAAGAAGATCAAGCCGATCACAGATGAGCAACGGAAGCTTTTGGACCGGCTTCCCGACAACTACATCATGTATGCAGATTGGTTTAGGTGAACCTAATGTTCTTTTGGAATGGTAATGATTTCATTTCGTTCCCATAAGGGTCTGATAGACATTTCTTTAGGTTCCATCCATATTTTTTCAGGCTGCAATCTTTCCAGTACATTTCCGGTATCCCAGGCTCCGTTCTTATTGGTATCGTAGGTGATCCTGATAAAATATTTTCCCGCCTTGTAGTTGGCAAAGGTAGCACTGCTATCCTTGGTGGCCACAATGGTATTTACTACTTTTTTGTTTTCATCAATGACATCAAGGATGTAGCTCTTGTCTTGCTCCGGAACTACAATTTTCACTTTTAATGTGCCATAGTTGTCCTTGCCGGCCAACTGGAACTGCTTGGTAAATTCTTTATTCTTAGCGTTAAAAATTGCTGTAAAAGCACCCTCGGCAAATTTAATATTGTATTTTTTTTTCACTTTCCAGGGATATTTGACGGAATAGGAGAGGAAATCAGCACTGTCTCTGATCAATGAAAGATTGGTCTGGGGAACAGAGTCTTCAAGAAGTGTAACTTTAGCCGGATCTGCATGCATGACAGGGAAGTTAAAGTGCAGCTTAAGATCCTTATTTGGATTCAGCATGTTGTCTTCGAGATTGTCAGTAACAGAAAGGTTCCTGATGTATGTTTCTTTTTTTCCTCTGGTCAGCGTTGTGGTCTGCAATAGTTTTCCCTGGTCTTTGATGCTTATTTTAGTTGAATCGAAGCTGAGGTCTGTGAGCCATATTTTTAAAGAGTCATTCCCTTTGTTGAAACGGATCTTTTTCGTTACGTCCAATGTTTCAGGTTCCAGGACAACTGCTTCAGGGTTTTTAAGGTTTTGGTTGAATACCATAGTTATGGCTCCGTCCAGGCCTATTCTCTTATCTATGATCCGGAATGCGGTGGCTTTTTCCCGGAAGATGCCCATGTTCATACTATCCAGGTTTTTATGGAGTAACACACTGTCTTTGATAAAACCGATCTCATCGGTGTTTTGCTGATATATTTTGTCCCCGTTCTTATCTTTCAGTGCATAGATCCTGTAGGTGTCTTCCCTGAGATTATTTAAACTGTAATGGCCACTGCTGTCTGTAGTGGTATAAATGGCTGGTTTGCCTTTTCCAAGTAGGGTATCCTTATTGAGCGGTAAGATAAAAGCGATCACATCCAGTTCAGGCAAACCGGTTAGCGCATTGGTCACTCGTCCTGAAATGCTCAGGGAATCTAATTTTGGACCTGTGGCAAAAACATAGGTCAGGTTTTTGGCCACATTACTTTCATTTACGTCTGCGATCGCTTTTCCGAAATTCAGGGTATAGGTCGTGTTTTTTTCTAATGTATCCGGGAAAGTAATTTCAAGACGTTTACCCCGCTTCTTAAGCAGGGGAGGCCTGGTCATTTCAGGGGAAACGGAAAACTCTTTGAATTCATTTTCAATCTTGAAGTATTCGTCAAATTCAATGATAATTTTTTCAGCTGAGAAATTGACGGTTTTATTTTCAGGGATCATTTTTAAGACCTGAGGTGGGGTGATATCTCTTGGCCCTCCCTGAGGCTGTTGTATACTTGCACAGCCATAAATCAGCAAAAATGGAAAGAGGAAAGCGGTAGAATTTTTTAGAATTTCTGAAATATTGATTTTAGCCATTTAAATGCGCTCTATTTGATTCAACACGTTTTATAGGTAATAACATTAAAATTTTCTGAAGTCTTCGTATATCGCAGCTAATGAAGCCAATTTAGATTTTAGATTTATATTATATCTTATTGATTTTCAACAAATTAATTGCTTATCGGCTGATATGTACCATTAAAACAGAAATATCTGAGGGAGAGACGCCCGAAATCCTGGATGCCTGGCCTAAAGTCCTTGGTTTGATCTTAAGCAACTTTTCTCTAGCTTCTTTAGATAAAGATACCAATTGACCGTAATCAAAATCCGGATTAATATCCCGGTCTTCCATTTTTTGCATTTTATTGACGATCTCTTGTTCTTTCTCAAAATAGCTTTCATATTTGATCTTGATTTCTGCTTGCTGGATGGTATCCCGATCAAAATCTTTTAAATAGTCATCAAGTGCTTCACTGGCAGTTCTGAGCTGCTCTATGTTGACCTGTGGCCGGCTAATGAGATTGAACAACCGGACATTTTGGTTGAGCGGGCTAGTGCCTAGCTCTTCAAGCAGCGAGTTGGCTTCTTCCATACCAATTCCCTGTTTCTTGCTGAATTCTACCATGGCATCGGAATTGGAAACTTTTTTGTTTACAATTTCCATCCTTTCGTTACTGATCAGGCCAAGACTATGCCCGATAGGAGAGAGGCGGATATCCGCATTGTCCTGACGCAGCAGCAAGCGGTGCTCGGCGCGGGAGGTAAACATGCGGTACGGCTCTTCAGTGCCTTTGGTCACGAGGTCGTCGATCAAGACACCTATATAAGATTCTGAACGCTTCATCACCAGTTCATGTTTGTCCCAAACCTTTTGATGCGCATTGATTCCTGCTATAAAACCTTGACTAGCAGCCTCTTCATATCCCGTTGTCCCGTTGATCTGTCCCGCAAAGAACAAATTGCTGATCAATTTGGTCTCCAGGGTCAGTTGAAGCTGGGTTGGAGGAAAATAATCATATTCTATTGCATATCCCGGACGGAACATGCGGGCTTTTTCAAATCCGGGGATTTTCGTGAGCGCCCTGTATTGCACGTCTTCCGGCAGGGAAGTTGAAAAACCGTTTACATAGATCTCACAGGTATGCCATCCTTCGGGTTCAACAAAGATCTGATGCCTTTCCCGCTCTGCAAAGCGATTGATCTTATCTTCAATTGAAGGGCAATACCGGGGGCCAAGGCCCTTGATTCTGCCAGTGAACATCGGGGATTTTTCAAAGCCTTCTTTAAGGGTCTCGTGTACTTTGAGATTGGTATAGGTGATCCAGCAACAGCGCTGTTCGGCTGGCCGGTCAACATTGGTATAAGAAAAGCGCCCGGGACGCTCATCTCCCCACTGTTCTTCCATTACTGTATAGTTCAGAGACCGACCGTCAACTCTTGGAGGGGTACCTGTTTTCATACGCCCTGCCTCGAATCCTAATTCAATCAGCTGTTCGGTAAGGCCGGTAGCTGCTTTTTCACCCGTTCTGCCGCCGCCGAATTTTTTCTCGCCAATATGGATTACACCATTGAGAAATGTGCCATTGGTTAAGACTACAGCTTTCGCACTTATCTCGGCTCCTATGGATGTTCTCACCCCGGCAACTTTTCCATTTTTAATGATCAGGCTACCCACCATATCTTGCCAGAAGTCTACATTGGGTGTTTGTTCAAGAGCCAGACGCCATTCTTCTGCAAATCTCTTACGGTCATTTTGTGATCTTGGGCTCCACATTGCCGGACCTTTTGATAAGTTCAGCATGCGGAACTGGAGCGTAGTCTTATCGCTGATTATTCCTGAGTACCCGCCCATGGCATCGATTTCACGTACAATTTGCCCTTTGGCTACTCCGCCCATGGCCGGATTGCAGCTCATTTGTGCAATCGTTTCCATGTTCATCGTGATGAGCAGTACGGAAGAACCAAGATTGGCTGCTGCCGCCGCCGCTTCACATCCAGCGTGCCCAGCTCCGACTACGATTACATCATATTCCTTAAACATTTCTTTTTATTTTAATGTTCCACGTGGAACAGGTAAATTAGCTTTTCACCGTTTCACGTGGAACATAATTTAAAATTACAACTATTTTTCTGAAAGTTCCATCCAACGTTCCGTTGCCAAATCTAGGTCGGATTGCAATTGGTTTATCTTTTCGGTTACTTTTTGAATTTCTGAATAATTCGCTGCTTCGATCTTTATCAGTGAGTCGGTCAGACCTTTTATTTCAGCTTCTAATGCGGGTATCTGTAATTCCAGCCCTTCCAATTCTTTTTGCTCTTTGTATCCTAACTTTTTAAATGGGACAGGAGTTATTGCTTTGACCTCTTTTTTCTTTACCTCTACTTTCTCTTTGGCATGTTCAAGGCTCATTCTGTATTCGGAATAATTGCCATTGTAAATAGTGACCGCTCCGGTACCTTCCATGATGAAAAGCTGCTCACTCATTTTATCCAGCAGATAGCGGTCGTGGGAAACGAGGATCAATACACCGGGAAAGTTCTCAAGAAATTCTTCCAATACGTTGAGTGTATCAATATCCAGATCATTTGTTGGCTCGTCCAGGATCAAAAAGTTAGGATTTTGCATCAGAATTTTCATCAGGTGTAGCCTTTTTCTTTCGCCACCACTTAGCTTTTCTACCAGACCGTGCTGCTTCTTTGGTGGAAACAAAAAAAGTGTTAAAAGCTGTGATGCTGAAATGGTAGATCCGTCCGCCATTCTGATGTATTCTGCATCTGCCTTTACAATGTCGATTACCCGCTCTTTCTCATTGAAAGAAAGCCCGCCCTGCTTGTAATAGCCAAATACAGTAGTTTCACCTTTATCGACCGAACCTTTTTCAGGAGGTAAAATACCAGTAATGATATTTAGCAAAGTCGATTTCCCGGTCCCGTTCTTACCTGCCAAACCGATCCGGTCCGCACGCTTGAACACATAGGAGAAATCGTCAATGACTTTTTTATTTTCAAAATGCTGGCCGATATGTTCCAGTTCGAGAATTTTATTTCCCTGCCTGGACATTTTTACGTTTAACGTAATAGATTGGTTATCAGATCTTTGTTTAGTTTTGTTCTCTAGGGCATAAAATGCGTCAATTCTTGACTGAGACTTAGTTCCTCTTGCCTGGGGCATTCTCCGCATCCATTCCAGTTCCTTTTTCAATAAGTTCTTATTTTTCTGGAATGTACTTTCGTCCGCCGCTTCCCTTTCAGACTTCCTTTCCAGGAAATAGGCATAGTTGCCATTATACGTATAAGTTCTGCCCCTGTCCAGTTCTACAATCATATTGCAGACGTTGTCCAGGAAATACCGGTCATGGGTTACAAGCAGAATGGTTTTACTGCCTGAGCTAAGCAGTTTTTCCAGCCATTCGATCGTATCAATGTCCAGATGATTGGTTGGTTCGTCCAGTACATATATTTCAGGATCTTCAATCAATAGTTTTGCGAGTGCCAGTCTCTTTTTTTGTCCTCCGGAAAGCGTGGAGATCTTCTGTTGTAAATGGTCAATGCCCATCCTGCTCAGGATCGTCTTGATCTGATGCTCATATTCCCAGGCATTGTGTTCGCTCAGCTCGCCATATAAATGATTTAAGGCAACTTCATCAGGCTCAGATTGCTCGATCAATTCTTCGTAAGCCCTGATCAACTGCTGCTGCTTGTTCTCCATAGAAAAAATAAAATCGCTGATGGAGAAGGCTTCCGGAAAAGAAGGTTCCTGGTCCAGAAAGCCGATCTTTACTGATTTGTTCTTGACGATCTTTCCCTCCAGGGGAGAAAAGCGCTCGGCCAGTAGTTTTAACAATGTACTTTTGCCTGCGCCATTGATCCCCACCAAGGCAACGTGCTGGCCGGACTGTATGCCAAGCGTAAGATTTTTAAATAGCCATTCATCATGATAACCATGGCCCAGGTTTTCGGCTGCAATTAATGTGCTCAAAGTCTGTATATAAACGAGATTCTAACTAAGAAATTGCTGCAAAAGTAAACAATAATTATGACCTCGCTGCCGTTGGGGGACAGGTATTCTGGAGAAGGGAAAGATAATGGTCCTCACGTGCTGTCATTTGCAGCTTGGCAGTTCGGGATTTATCTTTATATCCCATCAGGTGGAGTGTTCCGTGGATCATGACACGGTGAAGTTCCGTATAGAAGGGCACCTTGAGTTCTGCTGAGTTTTCCCTGACCCGGTCAATGCTGATGAAAATATCCCCCTGAATCATTTTAAAGCCTTCGGAATGATCAAAAGTGATGACGTCGGTATAAGTGTCATGCTGTAGAAATTGTTGGTTCATATGCAGCAGAAATTCGTCTGAGCAAAAAATGAAATTAAGCTCCTTCAGTATATATCCTTCTGCAGACACCGCAGCCAGGATCCAGGCACGCATTACTGTTTTATTTTTTAGCGTAAACGGAATTTCTTCTGCAAAGAAATAAATGGGAGGCTTAGGCATCTGCAGTCTTTTAAGGTGCCGAATTTAACAATTTAAAATATTCAGAAACCTTATTTTTGTAATAATCATTCATACCAGGAGGAAGTTTCTGTATCCATTCCGTCTGGGTCTGCTGCAGTTTTTTGAAAGCATCCAGCTTTTGCTGATAAGAAGGAGGGAAATCCCGGGCCATTTTGCTTTCCCTTCTGGCATCCTGCTCCTGTTCTCTTTGCGCATTGTCGGCATCGAGCAATTTCAGCAGCAGATCCTTTTGCCGCTCCAGGGTTTTCTGCTCCAGTTTTTTATTGACCAGGTCATTTTCGTTGTCTTTCATATCCTGGATCACCTGGTTCAGGTTGCCTAGCTTTCCTTTGCCATCCTTGTTTTCTTCCCTGTTGATCTTCTGAAGGGCTTCCCGGATCATCTGCTGCTGCTGGGCCATCCGCGCAAACTCCTGGCTCATCTGGCCTTTCGGTACCGAGCCCTTATTGCCTGATTTTTGGAGCGCTTCCCTGGCTTTTTGCATATTGTCCCCAAGTTGCTGCTGCATTTTCTGAAGTTCACTCATGCTGGTCTTTCCGCCGGAGCCACCGCCTTTAGCATTCTTCATGCTTTTCTGAAGCTGGTCCAGTACTTCGTTAAGCATCAGGGAAAGGTTATTGATCGAAGTCAATGTATATTGCTGGTTCCTGCCTGCCATACCAGTTTGCCGTTCCCCAAGATTTTCAATGCTCTTGTCAATATTAAAATTGATCTTCTGCATCTCCTCATTGACGGCCGTTTCAATTTGAGGTACCCTTTTACTTAGCGAGAACAAGCTGTCGGCTATGGTTTTCATGTTGTCCTTGATGTTCCGCTGTTTTTGTACACTTGTTGTGTAGAGCGGATCACTGCTGTTTATATCCTTGAGGTTCAGCATTAACTTTTCCTGGTCAAAAGAAGTGTTGAGCAGGTTCTCCAGCAACTGGCGGAGTTCGGTAGCGTTCACCTTGTTTTCAGTTTCAGACGATTGCTGCTGCATTTCCTCCATTTGAGCAGCCATCTGCTGCATCTGCTCCGATGCCTTTTGCTGATTTTCCGACGCCTGCTTTTTCTGGCCCTTTTCCAAATGCTCTTCACTCTGGCGCTGCTGCTGCCGGATCTGTTCAGTTCCCTTTTCAGGATTTTTAAAAGGATTGGGGCGCTCGAGTTGACTGTTCTTTTCTTCCAGTTGTTCCAGCGATTTTTTCAGCTCTTCAAATTGCTGAGACAACTGTTTCTGTCCCGACTTTAAAGACTGTGTATCAGTCTGTTCCTGTACGCTTTTCTGCGCCTGCTCTTTTTGTTTTTGAGCCAGTCCTTTCAGCTGATCAATATTGTTTTTGAGGTTCTGCTCAAACTCCAGCTGCTTGTACAGTTCCAGGATACGGTCCAGCTCATTTTTAAGCGCTTTATTGTCCATTTGCATCTTAGACAACTCATTTTGTGCCTGATCTTTGTTATTCTGCTCCATCAGGTCCTGAAGTTTTTCCAGCAATTCCTTCGTTTTTTCATCCAGCACGTTGTTGAACAGATCATCGATCTGCCGCTGCTTTTCCAGCATTTCTTCCTTCAGAACTTTATTTTCTTCCTTTTGTAAAGTATTTTTTTCATTAAGTTTTCGGATCTCCTTCACGGCATCTTCGAGTTGTTTTTGCTTTTCCAGCAATTGCCCGATCTGCTTCTTATCGTCAAAAGTCAGCTGTTTCTTGTCGAGTAGCGTTTCTCCTAGTTTTTTACTCTCTTTCTCGACGGCAGCGGCCAGTTTAATGGCTTTTTCCATTTGCTGCTTCAGCGCTGTACTGCCCTCATTCATCTGGGTGGCGATCTCCCTACTGGTAGGACTTTGGTATATCCTGATCTCCGATCTGGTGGTTTTCGGGCCGTTCACCCCGTCATTGTCTGCTACTTCAAAAAAATATTCCAGAGCCTGTCCTGGTTCCAGGTCAGCCTCGCTGAGGTCCCACATGAAAAAGAACGGGTTTTCCAACCGATCCGTTTTCAGCGGAAGCGTTTTGACCACGCTGCGGTTAAGCTTTTCTCCGGTTTTGATCTGATAAGAGAATTTTAGTGAACTAAGGCCATGATCATCCGATACATGACCTGAAAAATACAAGATCCTGGTACGGACTGAGTCTTCAGATTCTTTTAAAGAGATCGTTGGGAAGGCATCTTTGACAATGCTGATCTGGTGAGCAGGGGAATCCTTGCTCTGCATAAAGTTATTCCCGGGCAGTATCTGGTAAACGGCATTCTTCTTCAGGGTTGCAGTAAAGCTGGAAATGTTGCCTTCCAGAGGTAGCGGATGCGTCTTCCCCTCAAGACGGAAAGTGACACCGCTACTGTTCTCCGTATGGATCTGCCAACGCACCTGGGTTCCCTCGGGCAAAACGAGATCGCCGGCATTATCAATGGTTTCGCCATTTTTTTTCAGGTATGCGGGATAGTGCAGTACCGCACGGACACTTGCTACCGATGGGCGCGGGCGGACAGCAATGACATGCATGCCGGACCTGAAGCCCCCTCCGGAAAAGAAAATCCTTTTGTCCTTTTGAAGGTTCTTAAAGGTATAGCTGAAACGGGAATTGTTCAGCTTTTCAAGCCGGTAGGCATTGATCCCGTCGCTGACATAAACCTCCTGCGGGATGCGGTCCCCGGTGATCTTCAGCTGAAGCGCGACATCCTCGCCCTGGGATACCAGCAGTTTTTTATTGAGCAGCTCAAAAGAAAACGGCGCCTTGGGAGCGATGTACCTGTCGTACTGTATAAAGCTGGAGGTTCCCTCTTTTAAAATAGCGGGGGCAAGGATAAAAATGAGGACAATGACTGAAAGCGGGACTGCAACGTATTTTATATATTTCCTGTTGTCATTCAGGCGGATGGCGCTTGAAAAAGGGACAGGAGTCAGTTCCATGATCTTTTGATCGATCCCGGCCATGACCAGCTGATGATTGGAGGGACTCTGGTCTGCAAGTGCTTTGAGCTGGATCGTATTCAGCAGCTTGTCCCGGACATTAAAAAAGTGATCCCCGATCAATGCGGCTGCCTGCTCTATTTCAAGGTTTTTGCCCAATTTGAAGTAATGCAGTGCCGGCCGCAACACCCATAGTGCAACCACCGCAACAGCAATGGCCGCATAGAAAAAAAACAGAAAAGTCTTTACCGGGATTCCGGGGCTGAAATAATAGACCAGCACAAAAAGAACCAGGTATAGCGCTAGCAGCAATGCGGCAGCACAGATGCTGCCCCTCAATAGCTTGTTCAGGTAAAACTTCTGAATAAACTCGTTGATCTTGGCTACCAAAAGGTCGTAATTGCTGCTCATCAGGACGGAATATGTTACTAAAATTAAAAAATAACTTTAAGAAAATATTTATATAAATATTAAACGGGTAATTTGGGAAAAAGTATTTTTATGAGAATCTCAATTTTAACTCTATCTGTTCTGACCTTATTGTCGGTCAGATACCATAAACCGATAAAAATGACGTCAAAGCCATCCTGGAACAAAAATGAGGTTATTGCACACCGGGGAGCCTGGAAAAAAAATGGTTTCCCGGAAAATTCTATTGCTTCTCTCAAGGAAGCCATCAGGATCGGCTGCTACGGATCTGAATTTGATGTCCACATGACTGCTGACAGCGTACTTGTGGTCAACCATGATCCTGTATTTTTTGGGTTGCCCATTGCTAAGGTCAGCTACCAGGAGCTCCTAACCAAAAAGCATGCTAACGGTGAAACGATCCCGACACTCGAAACTTACCTTAAAGAAGGGACCCGGCAAAAGAAAACCAAGCTTATCCTGGAGCTGAAGCCTTCCAATATCAGTACAGAAAGAGATTTCCAGATGACCGTTAAAGCCGTTGCTATGGTGAAGAAGCTGAAAGCCGGACGCTGGGTAGATTACATCAGCTTTAGCTATGATGTGCTGAAAAAGGTGCAGCAGTTGGAGCCTGAAGCCAATGTCGCCTATCTCAATGGAGATGCTCCACTGGAAAAGCTGAAAGCAGATGGTTTTTATGGAGCAGATTACAATTTGAGTGTTTACAAAAAGGGGGAATGGTTTGGCAAAGCCAGGGAGCTGGGCCTGACGATCAATGCCTGGACGGTCAATGACGCTCGGGATATGGACTGGCTGCTGGACAACAAAGTTGATTTCATTACGACCAATGAACCGGAACTGCTGCTGGAAAAGATCAGGTCTCGGAAGCCGTAAAATATTACCGCACCTGCTGGACTTCAACCCTGTTTAATCAACTGCGCACAGATCACCTGTTTATGTGCGGAAGATATCAGATGCAGTGCAAAAAAAAGGGTGCCTGAAGCACCCTCTGCACAATTTATGTTTTTAATAATCTAGATTACTTTAACATTAATCGCATTCAACCCTTTTCTGCCGTTCTCTACATCGTAAGTAACTTTATCGTTCTCACGGATCTCGTCGATCAGGCCTGTTGAATGTACAAAGATTTCGTTGTCTCCGTTTGCAGGGATGATAAAACCGAAGCCTTTGGTTACATTAAAAAATTTTACTGTTCCTTCTTGCATTGTAATATTTATTAAAAAATTAAGTGTGCAAGGTACTGATTATTTTTTGATAAAATGCAAGTGCTTCTTGTTTTGAAGCATAAGGGTTTAAAAAACACTTAATTTCCTGCCTTTTTGCCTACTACAATGAGCGTAACCTCGCTGGGATGGGCAATTCCAAGTGTTTTCCCGGGGATCACCTGCAACAGGTTATGCAGGTAGACATCGATGATCGCCTGCAAGGTTTTTTTGCGGGCATCGCGGTGTTCCTCGATCACATTCTCAAATTTTCCCAGGTGGATCTTCCCTTTTGAATCTACCACGGCAGAAAACTCATAACCAAAATCCTGGTATGCTTTGGAGATGTCGATGCGGAAGCGGGGGAACATATAATCGTAAATGGTAATGCCCATGACAGGGTCTGTATCGTCTTTTTTCTGTACTTTGACCAGCGTGCTAAGGGGTTTGAACTGCACGGGGACCCGGGCCGCAAAAGCGCTGTCAGCATTGGCAGGGTTCCGGTTTGCACGGGCAGTAAGCCTTTTGACGTAAGCGGTATCTTCAGGTGTAGGGCGCTGTAGGATTTCCAGGCTGGTCTTTAGTTTCTGGTCAATGAATGCTTTGCTGTAAAGGGTCATATAGACGTCTGAGCGGATGTCTTTGGATATTTCCTTCCGGTCCAGGTGCAGGCGCTGAAAGACAAGGCTGTCCCTGCTGAATTTTTTGATCCTGAAATAGTTCTTTGCAAAATTGTAAACATCGCCATGGTCATAGGTGATGTAAAATGGAAACATTTTCTTTTCCTCGGGGCTGTAAACTTCGATCGTGTCGTTGGATTTGAACCGGATCTGCCAGGAGGGTTCCTGCTGGAAGCCCATTTCGTTAAAGGACAGCCCGGTGCTGAAGCGGCGCTTGCCTTCGTAAAAGGTAATGCCTTTGACTGTATTAAAGTCCAGCCTGCCAGCGGCGATCGGTTTTTCTTTTTTTTCTTTTTTGGGGTTACTGCAGCTGCCAAGCAGCAGGGGAAAGAACAGGAGGCTAAAAATGCAGGTCTTGGTTGTTGGGAAAATTCTTGTGCGCATACCGGTCGATAAAATTAGCAAATTATATCCGTTTCTTCAACTTTATTGTGCTGACTATGAGTTGTCCTGACCGGTTCAAAGTAAGATATATGGTTCGTCCGTCACCTGATTTCAGCAGTTTGTTCAGCTCGTCCAGGCTGAATGTTCCGGCTTTTTTGAAATTGGCGAACAGGATTTCGTCCCCAGTTCGGATGCCTGCTTCATCGGCCGGAGAACCAGTTTCAACCCGGTTCACAAAGTATCTACCCGGGTCCGGTCCTTCCAGGTAGAGTTCTATTCCCGACATGTCGTGTTCAAATGCCCGTCTGAAGGTTTCGTTGCGCTGGAGGTACATTGCGGAGTCTGCGTAATCAAAGGTAATGTTGAACCTTGCCAGGACATCCGCACCCAGGTTTCCGTTGCGGTTGGCCAGATAAGTTCTGATGGCTTCATCATTGTAAACCGGGTAGGAGGTAAGGACATTTTTAAAGGTATAGCTTCCGATCCTCATGGCATTAGTGCGGCCCATGCTGCCGCTGATCGGGCCGTTCAGTCCGATCCCCAGATTCGCTTTAATGACGCCGGAAGGCAAGGGGAAAGGCTTCCCCTCAAGCGTTTCCAGGGAAAGCGCATGACTAGCTCCATTGTCGATCACGACCTTGGGCCGGAATTTTCCGGTTCCAGGGATGTCCAGGTCAACATGGGCATAGGGTTTGTTATGGAGGAGTGTTATAGGAATTCTTTCTCCTTTGGTCTTTCTGCGGGCCTCCCGGGTATAGAATACAACGCGCTTTCCGGAGTAATTGATCCTGACAATGAAGCTGTTGATGAAATAATACCCGATCAGCCCGGAGATCTTCATGCCAACGTAGTTGGATAATCCCAGAAGGTCTTCTTTCAGGATGGCTGTGGGAATATTGTTGCCGCTGGCTTTTCCGATGCGTGCAGCTATTTCGTTGGTGAGCAGTGCTTCGATCTCGGTGCCTTTGCCCAGACCTGTGATCCTGACCGGACGCAGGTTCTTGGGATCAATATCCCTGGTAATTAATGAATCGGTAATGATCATGGGGCCGACCCCCGAGTCCAGGATGAAGTTGTAAGGACCTTTTTCATTGACATACACCGGGATGATGACTAGGTTCCTGGTATGCGTGAAGGAGACAGCGTGCTTTTTTCTCGTCCCACTGAACCTAAATTCCTGGGCACCTGCTGTAAGGGGAATCCAGAAGGTGATGATTACCGGTAGGATCAAGGTTTGCTGAAGGAATAAATAGGCCGCTCGCATGGGTTGATTGAACTAATTTAATAAATTAGCAAAACAGTATGATTAAATGTACCTTAAAAATCCGGGCTTTTGCGTTATTGCTTTTTGCCTGTGCCTGCTTGTACTTGCCGGGTTGTTCCGCAGACCGGCGGCTCGCTCATGATGTGGCCCGGAGGTTGAAGCGTTCTGAGGTTTTGAGCAGACATTATCTCGGGCTGGTGATCTATGACCTGTCTAAGCGGAAACCGGTTTTTCAGCTGCATGCGGACAAGTATTTTACACCAGCTTCCAATACCAAGCTGCTTACTTTCTATGGTGCCCTGAAAATGATCGGGGAGCATGTCCCGGCTTTGAGGTATGTGGAGCGTGGGGATTCCCTGATCTTCTGGGGAACTGGTGATCCTTCCTTTTTGCAATCCAGGCTGAAAGGGACCGCCGCCTATGACCTGCTGCGCAATACCAATAAGCAGCTTTTCTTCTCAGATGGCCGGTATTCTGGAGGCCGCTACGGCAGGGGCTGGGCCTGGGACGATTACAATGACGATTATCAGGCAGAGCTCTCTGAGCTTCCGGTGATGGATAACCTCGTAAAAGTAACGGAAAGAGATGGGGAAATCAGTGTCATTCCGCAGATGATGCAGGATAGTTTCCGGGTAGATGCCATGATCCTGGATACTGTATTCAAGGTCGTCAGGGATTTTGACAGGAATTATTTTCGCTATCCTGCTTTTTCTCCCCGGTCGGGATATGTTCAACTGGTGCCGTATAAAATCAGCACGGACATTGCGCTGCGGATCTTGTCGGATACGCTGCAAAAGGACATTGATCTTGTTTCTATAAAGCTGCCCGCGGCTGCCAGAACCTTATCGGGGTCCCCCCGGGACTCTGTGCTGAAGGAAATGCTGCTGCCCAGCGACAATTTTATTGCGGAGCAATTGCTATTGGTATGCAGTGATCGGTTGGGGGATACGCTGAGCACTAAACGGGCTATTGCACATATTCAGCAAAATTATCTGTCTGCTCTGCCGGATAAACCGGTCTGGGTGGATGGCTCGGGTTTGTCCAGATACAATCTGGTTACACCCAGGGATTTGGTCCGGCTGCTGGAACTGATCTATGAAACGGTCAATGACGAGAAGACGTTATTTACGCTGTTGCCTGCCGGGGGCATGAGCGGGACGCTGAAAAATGCTTATCCGAAAACAGACCGGCCTTTTGTTTTTGGTAAAACAGGGAGTTTGTCGAATATTTATAACCAGAGCGGCTACCTGGTGACGAAAAAGGGCAGGACTTATATTTTTTCCTTTATGAATAATAATTTTGCCGGAAGTACCCTGGAGGTAAGAAAGGCGATGGGTGAACTGATCACCGGGCTCCACGACCGGTTTTAATGCTGTGATGATGGTACATGGGGTCTTTGCTTTTTCAGGTTATTGGTTGGCAACGACGAGCAGCTCGATGTCTTTGTACGGTATGTTGAACATATTAGCCAGATCTTTATTGGTCAGGTGCCCCTGATAAATGTAAAGCGCCTCTCTGATACCGGGTTTGCTCCAGACCACGTTCATCAGCCCGCCCATGTCCCCGATGTCGACCAGGATGGGACTGAAGATGTTGGTCAGCGCATAAGAGGCTGTTCTGGGTACACGGGATGCAATATTGGGCACACAGTAATGGATGACATCATGCTTCCGGAATACCGGGTCTTTATGGTTGGTGACCCGCGAGGTCTCAAAGCAGCCGCCCTGGTCTATGCTGACATCTACCACGACGGAATTTGGTTTCATCCTGGCGACAGTTTCTTCCATGATGATGCAGGGGCTTCTTCCATGGGATGCCCTGATGGCCCCGATGACGACATCACAGGTGATGATCGCCTTTTCAAGGACGATGGGTTGCATGACGGAGGTAAATACCCTGCTGCCCAGATTGCTCTGTAAACGCCGCAGCCGGTAAATGGAGGTGTCGAAGACTTTGACTTCTGCACCCAGGGAGAGAGCGGTCCGGGCAGCGTATTCACCTACGGTACCTGCGCCCAGAATCACGATCTCGGTGGGCGGCACTCCGGTAAAACCACCGAGCATCAGTCCTTTTCCTCCGGTTACATTGCTGAGGTATTCTGCAGCTATGAGGATGGAAGTTGCCCCTACGATCTCGCTCATGGCCCTGACCACACTGAGCACGTTTCCTTCGTCACGCAGGTTTTCAAAACATAATGCGTTGATCTTTTTGGCCAGCATTGCCTTGAGGTAGGTTTCGTTGAGTCCGCCCATCTGCATGGCCGAGATGAGTGTCTGGCCTTTATGCATCAGCTCGATTTCTTCTGAGGTCGGTGGGGCGATCTTGACGATGACGTCTGCATGGAAGACTTCTTTTTTATCGAAAGAGATCCGGGCGCCTTGCTCACTGTAATCCTGGTCTGAAAAGTTGGCGCCTACACCTGCTCCGGACTCGATGATCACCTTGTGTCCATTGTGAACAAGCAATGCGACCGACAGAGGAGTAAGTGCGATACGGTTTTCCTGAAAGGAGATCTCTTTGGGGATGCCGATATACAGGCTGTTGTTTTTCTTTTTGACCTCTGACATTGCTTCTTTAGGCTGCAACAAACCCTTCTGGGCTATTGCGGCCATGCCTTCGCGTAATCCTGTCGCCATTTTGATGATGATATTTTGCTGAATTTAACAAAAATAACTCAATTGAGCGTGTTTTTCCGTGATACTTTCGTAAAAGTCAGGGTTCTTTCTGTTTCACTGATCTGTTCAATTTGTACTTTGATGTAACTGTCTGGCACCAGATCCGGTATTCTTTCCGGCCACTCTATAAAACAGTAGTTTCCTGAATAAAAGTATTCTTCATAGCCAATGTCATAGGCTTCTCCCTGGTCTTTGATCCGATAGAAATCAAAGTGATAGATGGTTGCATGTGTTGCGTGATATTCGTTTACGATGGAAAAGGTTGGACTGGATACGGTTTCCGCAACGCCCATAAGGGCTGCGATGTTTTTAATAAATGTGGTCTTGCCTGCACCCATCTCTCCCTGAAAGATGAATATTTTTTCGTCGCCGGCAAAGGCCAGCAACTGGGTAGCAGCGCGCTTTAGCCCTGCCTGGTCGGTATTGGTTTTCATGCTTACCTTGAGCTGTAGGTTGCGATTGGAATGATCATCTCTTCGAGGGAGATCCCGCCATGCTGGAAGGTCTCGTTATAGTAGTTCACAAACTGGTTGTAGTTGTTCTGATAGACAAAATAGCGGTCTTCTTTGGCAAAGATATAGTTGGAGCTGATGTTGATCTTTGGCAACTGTGCTTCATGCGGGTTTTTGATCAGAAATACTTCTTTTCCATTATAGTTGAGGTTTCTGCCTTGCTTATAGCGCAGGTTGGTGTTGGTGTTCCTGTCTCCGATCACTTTGCTCGGGTGTTTGACCCGGATCGTGCCATGGTCTGTGGTAATGACTACTCTTACATTTTTTTGTGCTAGTTTTTTCAAAAGATCCATTAGTGGTGAATGGTCGAACCAGGACAGGGTCAGGGAACGGTACGCGGCATCGTCATTAGCCAGTTCCCGGATCATTTGCATGTCCGTTCTGGCGTGTGAAAGCATGTCTACAAAGTTATAGACAATGGCGTTGAATTCGTTTTGCAAGAGATTGTTGACTTGTTCGTTGAGGGCTTTGCCATCATCGTAGGTCAGGATCTTGTGGTAGCTGAACTTGCAGTCTTTGCGCAGGCTTCTCCTGATCTGATCGGCCAGAAAGGTCTCTTCGTGCAGGTTCTTGCCGCCTTCATCGTCGTCGTTCTGCCACAGGCTGGGAAACCGCTTTTCCATTTCAAGAGGCATGAGTCCGGAAAATATGGCGTTCCTGGCATATTGTGTGGCGGTGGGGAGTATACTGGAATAAATATCTTCTTCTTCCAGCCGGAAGTGTTCTGTGATTAGCGGGTTGATGACCCGCCACTGGTCATAGCGCAGGTTGTCTATGAGGATAAAGAAGACGGGTACGTTTGCACTGATCAACGGAAATACTTTTCTGCGCAGCAACTCGTTGGACAACAGGGGTGGCTTGTCTTTACCGTTGACCCAGCCCAGGTAGTGGTCTTCAATGAATTTGGAGAATTGCATATTGGCTTCCGATTTCTGCATGGTCAGGATCTCGTGCATTTGGGGGTCGTCCAGTTTTTCCAACTCCAGTTCCCAGAAGACCAGCTTCTTGTAGACATCGACCCATTCTTCATAGCTCAGCCGGTCGTTGAGGGTCATGCCAAGCCTGCGGAAGTCCTGTTGGTAAGCCATGGAGGTGCGCTCACTGACCAGACGCTTGTTGTCTATGATCTTTTTGATGGTCAGCAAGACCTGCTTGGGATTGACTGGCTTAATGAGATAATCGTCTATTTTGGAGCCGATGGCGTCTTCCATCAGGTTTTCTTCCTCGCTTTTGGTGATCAGTACGACGGGAACATCATTGCGGATGTTTTTAATTGCGGTAAGGGTCTCTAGTCCGCTCATGCCTGGCATGTTCTCGTCCAGGAACACCAGGTCGAAATGCTCGTTGCCGAAGGCTTCGAGTGCATCGTTTCCATTGGTGAAGGTGGTTACCTGATAACCTTTTTCATTGAGCAGAAGGATATGTGGTTTTAATAGGTTGATCTCGTCATCTGCCCATAAAATCTTCGTTTCCTGCATTCCTTTTGATTATATATTGTGAATGTGATGTAAAAGGAGCGTTCTCTTTTTTACTGTCGATAAAATTAGCAATTTTTGTACCGTATAATTTATTTTTCGATATTGAACAAAAAGAAAATCATCAACGATCCGGTATACGGTTTTATCAGCATTCCTTCTGAAACGGTATTTGACCTGATCGCCCATCCTTATTTTCAGCGGCTGCGGTACATCAAGCAACTGGGCATGACGCACCTGGTTTACCCGGGGGCGCTGCATACCCGTTTTCATCATGCCCTGGGCGCCATGCACCTGATGGGCCTGGCTATTGAAGTGCTTAGGGGTAAGGGACATCACATCAGTCATGAAGAAGAGGAAGCGGCAACGATCGCCATTCTTTTGCATGATATTGGCCACGGGCCTTTTTCTCATGCGCTTGAGCATTCCCTGGTGAACGGAATCCGTCACGAGGATATCTCTATGTTTGTGATGGAGCAGTTGAATAAGGAATTTAATGGAAAACTGGGCTTTGCGCTCGAAATTTTTAAGGGACGCTACCATAGGCCTTTTCTGTCTCAGCTGATCTCCGGCCAGATGGACCTTGACCGGATGGATTACCTGAACAGGGACAGTTTTTTTACCGGGGTCAGTGAAGGTGTGATCAGTTTTGACCGGATCATCAAGATGTTTAATGTACTGGGGGATGAACTGGTGGTTGAGGAAAAAGGAATCTATTCGGTGGAGAAATTCCTGATCGCCAGGCGGCTGATGTACTGGCAGGTCTATCTTCATAAAACAGTGATCGCCGGAGAGCAGGTGCTGGTCAAGATCCTGAAGCGGGCAAAGGCCCTGGCCGGTGCGGGGGCTGCTCTTTTTGCTTCACCCGCACTCGGGCATTTTCTCGGGAAAGAGGTCACGCCGGGTGATTTTTTTTCTGATCCGGTACATTTTGAGGCGTTCATGCTGCTGGATGACCAGGATATCTTTACTGCTGTAAAGACATGGAGGCAGCATCCGGACAGGATTCTGGCGCAATTGTGCCGCATGCTTACTGACAGAAATCTTTATAAAGTAGAGATCAGCAGTTATAAGCCGGATGAGGAACGGGTGCGGATGCTCAGGGAAAATGTACAGGGTCTGCTGAAGCTGACTGAGGCTGAGGCCGGATTCTTCGTGTTTACGGATACCGTGATGAACCGGGCTTATAACGCAGGGAATGGTAACATTAATATATTACTGAAGAACAATAGCACAATTGATATTGCGAAAGCGTCAGATTTATCTAACTTAGAATCCCTGGACAGGACCGTGGAAAAGTATATTTTGTGTTATCCCAGGTTTATTTAGCATTTTTTAACAAAATAATTCATTTTTAATTCCGTTTTTAGTTTCTTATCCGGAATAGCCGTTTCATAACCAGAACGGGTTTATTTGTTCATATCAATTTAACATTTAACTTTGTAAAATGCAATTTACTGCCAAGCAGATAAGCGAATTTATAAATGGTACTATTGAGGGTGATGCGGTCGTAAAGGTTAGCGAGCTTTCTAAAATTGAAGATGGCAGGGAAGGCTCTCTGTGTTTCCTGTCCAATCCAAAGTACGAAAACTATTTATATACTACCCGGGCTTCGGTTGTGATTGTAGGGCAGGATTTTGTCCCTTCACAGCCGGTTTTTAGCACACTCATTAAGGTTGCAGACCCTTATAGCGCTTTCTCATTGTTGCTTGAGAAATATAATGAGGCCGTCAATCAGGCCAATGCCCGGTCGGGGATCGAACAACCTTGTTTTATCCATCCTTCTGCTAAAATCGGTAAGGATGTTTTCATCGCTGCATTTTCTTACATCGCTGAAAATGCGGTCATCGGCGACGGCACAAAAATAGACGCGCAGGTATACATTGGCGCTGATTCAAAACTTGGTGAGCATTGCATTATTTACCCGGGTGTCAAGATCTACAATAAATGTCTGGTCGGCGATCGGGTCATTGTGCATTCCAATGCCGTGATCGGCAGTGACGGATTTGGATTTGCTCCTCAGCCGGACGGAACTTATGCTAAAATTGCCCAGATCGGAAATGTGGTGATCGAAGATGATGTGGAGGTGGGGGCTGGTACTACGGTCGATCGTGCGACTATGGGTTCAACTTTTATCCGGAAAGGTGTCAAGCTGGATAATTTGATACAGATCGCACATAATGTTGATGTTGGAGAACATAGCGTGGTAGCGGCTCAGACGGGTATTTCAGGAAGCACCAAGATCGGAGAGAAGTCTGTGATCGGAGGTCAGGTCGGTATTGCCGGACATCTTTCCCTAGCCAAGGGTACCCAGGTGGGCGCGCAGGCAGGCATCAATTTCAGTATCGCTGAGGAGAACAGGCAATGGCATGGGAGTCCGGCACAGCCGCTCAGGGACTGGATGCGCGCGTCTGTCATATTTAAGCAGCTGCCTTCTGTGGAGAGAAGAATTGCAGCTCTGGAGGCTAAAATTGCAGCCCTTAAAGCAATCATTGAACAAAACAGCACCATACAAGATAATGAACGTTAAGCAAAAAACGATTAGAAATGAAGTTTCCGTTACGGGAGTTGGGCTTCATACCGGGGCGAATGTGACCCTCACTTTCTGCCCTGCTCCTGAAAACCACGGGTTTAAATTTCAAAGAATTGACTTGCCCGGCAGCCCGGTTGTGGAGGCTGATTGTGACAATGTAACCGATACTGCAAGGGGGACAACAATATCCCAGAACGGCGCAAGCGTGAGTACGGTTGAGCATGTAATGGCCTCGCTGGTGGGGATGGATCTGGACAATGTGCTGATGAAGCTGGACGGCCCCGAGACCCCTATAATGGATGGAAGCGCGATCCTGTTCCTGGATGCGCTGGAAAATGCGGGTATACAGCTTCAGGATGCAGACCGGGAGTATTTCCAGATCCCGCACAATATTACTTATGCTGAGCCAGAGCGCAAAGTTGAAATCGTAGCCATGCCGCTGGATGATTACCGCTTTACCTGCATGATCGATTACAATTCTCCTGTGCTGGGAAGCCAGCACGCAGGTATTTCCAGCATTTCGGAATTTAAAAGGGAAATCGCTTCCTGCCGCACGTTTTGTTTTCTGCATGAACTGGAGTATCAGCTGCAGAATAACCTGATCAAAGGCGGGGATCTGAACAATGCGATCGTGATCGTGGACAAGGAAGTGACCAAGGACGAACTCGATCATCTCGCGAGGATATTTAACAGGAATGCGATGGAGGTTGCTCCTCAGGGGATCCTGAACAATATGGAGCTTCGCTATCAGAATGAGCCCGCAAGGCATAAGCTATTGGATATGATCGGCGATCTGGCGCTTGTTGGTGTGCATCTGAAAGGGCACATCATGGCGGCCCGACCTGGTCATGCGGCCAACGTGGCTTTTGCAAAGAAGATCAAAGCAGCTATCAAAAAGGAAAAGAACAAAAAGGTTCAGCATGTCTATGACCCTTCGGTAAAACCGCTGTATGATACGGTTCAGATCATGGATATCCTGCCGCACCGTCAGCCATTCTTGTTTGTAGACAAAGTGCTGGAGCTTTCCAAGACCCATGTGGTGGGTGTGAAAAACGTAACCATGAACGAGGAATTCTTTAAGGGACATTTTCCGGGCGCACCTGTTTTTCCGGGCGTGATCCAGATCGAGGCGATGGCACAGACCGGGGGAATACTGGTGCTGAGTACGGTACCTGATCCAAGGAATTACCTGACTTTGTTCCTGAAGATCGACAACGTCAGGTTCCGGGCCCAGGTGCTTCCGGGTGATACTATTGTCTTCAGGTGTGACCTGATGGAGCCGATCAGAAGGGGAATCGCTCAGATGAAAGGGGTAGGAATGGTTGCCGGAAAGGTCGTGGTGGAAGCAGAGATGATGGCACAGATTATAAAAGTTAAAGATAGCGAACCGACAGCATGATACAACCCCTGGCCTATATTCACCCGCAGGCAAAAATTGCCGATAACGTAGTAATTGAACCTTTTGCTGTGATCCATAAGGACGTGGAGATTGGTGAGGGGACCTGGATCGGCTCTAATGTCGTGATCATGGATGGTGCGAGGATCGGGAAGAACTGCCGGGTCTTTCCCGGATCTGTGATTTCCGGGGTACCGCAGGACCTGAAGTTTGCAGGGGAGGTCACTACAGCTGAAATCGGAGACAACACCACGATCAGGGAATGCGTGACCATCAACCGCGGGACCAAGGATAAATGGAAAACGGTTATTGGCAGCAACTGTCTGATCCAAGCTTATTCGCATATTGCCCATGATTGTGAGGTCGGTGATTACTGTATATTCTCTAACAGTACGACGCTGGCGGGGCACATCACGATTGGTAATTATGTGGTGCTGGCGGGCCTTGTGGCCATTCACCAGTTTGTAAAGGTCGGTGCCCACGCTTTTGTAACCGGTGGTTCTTTAGTCCGTAAAGATGTGCCTCCTTATGTCAAAGCTGCACGGGAGCCACTTTCTTATGCGGGGATCAATTCTGTCGGATTAAGGAGACGGGGGTTTTCATCCGAGAAGATCAACGAGATACAGGAAATCTATAGAGTGTTATTTGTGAAGCACAACAATGTCACCAAGGCGCTGGATATGATCGAAGCTGAATTTAAGCCAACAGAGATACGGGATGAAATTGTGGATTTTATTCGCAATTCTAACCGTGGTGTGATGAAGGGATTTGGTTCCGGAAGCTAATTACCGGGCAGCATGAAAATTACGCTTGAAAACGCTGGCCGCAGGTTTAACCAGGAATGGATTTTCAGGAACCTGGATTATCAGTTCGATGATGCTGACAGCTATGCGGTGCTGGGACCAAACGGCTCCGGCAAATCAACGCTGCTTAGTGTGATCATGGGAAACCTGTCTGCCTCTGAAGGAAGAATAAGCTATAGCAGTGATAGAGAGATTCCCGTTGATGAGATCTACAGCCACCTTAGTTTTGCCGCGCCTTATCTGGATCTGGTCGAAGAATTTACCTTACTGGAGACCATTGATTTTCACTTCAGATTCAAAGATTTTTATCCCGGCCTGGATGCTGGAGGAGTGATGGACCTGCTGGGGCTTACAAGATCAAAACATAAGGCCCTGAAATATTTTTCTTCAGGAATGAAGCAGCGTACAAAACTGGTTCTGGCTTGTTGTACAGCCGCGCCATTGCTCCTGCTTGATGAACCGGCTTCAAATCTTGACCGGGAAGGTTTAAAATGGTACCAGGAACTCGTGTTTAATTTTACCAGGGGAAAAACCGTGATCGTAGGGTCAAATCAGGAAGATGAATATGCTTTTTGTAATCATTTCATTCGTATTACAGATTATAAGTGAGGAAGTATATATTTGTCTGGCGGGCAAAAAAGCTCTTTTTAGGGCCTGGATGGGCGGGATAAATTTATTTTAAATAACTATTGTATAAATAAAAAACAGTCTCTACCTTTGCGGCACGAAAAAGAGCCGTGGTTTAGGCTTAATTTCAAAAAGAAAATGGCAAAAGCATCGGAAGTAAAAAGTGGAAATATCCTTCGTTTTAATGGGGAATTGGTACAGGTGGAAGAATTTCTGCACCGCACTCCAGGTAACCTTCGCGCTTTTTACCAGGCAAGAATGAGAAACGTGAAGACGGGCAAGCTGGTAGAATACAGGTTCCGTGTGGATGAAGACGTTGAAATCTGCCGTGTGGAGACCAGCGATTACCAGTATTTATACGAAGATGGGGATGCACTTGTTGTAATGGACAATACCACTTATGAGCAGTTCAACATTCCAAAGCTGTTGTTTGGCAAAAGTGTCCGCTTCCTGAAAGAAGGGATGAATGTGATCGTCGCATTTGAAAGCGATGAGCCGATCATGGCACAAACGCCTTCGCATGTGGAGCTTGAGATCACTTATTCTGAGCCGGCAGTAAAGGGGGATACTTCCACAAATGCGTTAAAATATGCAACGGTTGAAACCGGTGTGGAGATCAAAGTGCCCATGTTCATCAATCAAGGCGATAAAGTTAAGATCGATACCCGTACTGGTGAGTACGTAGAAAGAGTAAAATAAGAGTTTTTCATAGTTTAGTTTTAGGTTTAGGTTGATTGTGGCTTCGGAGTGGTTCCCGAAGCCATTTTTTTTTATCTTGTGCTTATGAAGCAATATCTGGAAGATGAATAAAGCTACGCTTAGAAAATCGGCATTGAAACAGCGGGCGGCATTGACTAAAGCCGAAGTTACGGTCCTTTCCCTGAAGCTTCTAGAGCAATTTTCGGCGCTTGATTTTAAGGGTGTCACAACGCTGCACATCTTTTTGCCTATTGAAGAAAAGAATGAGCCGGATACCTTCTTGTTTGTGGAATGGCTAATGGCTCATCATCCTGCGATCAGGATCATTGTGCCCAGGGCAGATTTCGACACTGCACTGATGGTAAATCATGTTTATCCCGGAAGGGAAGCACTACACAAAAATTTGTATAACATTCTGGAACCTCAGCGATCAGAAGTGCACACAGGGGATGTTCAGATGGTTATCGTGCCCTTGCTTGCCTTTGATCGCAGGGGATACCGTGCAGGGTATGGAAAAGGCTTCTACGATCGGTTTCTGCGGGGGATTGAAACTCAGAAAATCGGATTGTCATTCTTTGGCCCTGTAGATACAATAGATGATGTCCATGAAAATGACATCAGACTTGATGCCTGCATTACTCCTGATGGCATTTATCGTTTCCAGCGTTAAATCCCCGGGCTGGTTTATTCTGACAGCTCGAGCAGGACGGGGCAGTGATCGGAATGAACTGCATCGGGTAGGATCGCTACGCTTTTGAGCCGTTCCAGCATAGGGATCGTTGCCAGGTGGTAATCAATGCGCCAGCCCAGGTTCTTTGCCCTTGAGTTGGCCCGGAAGCTCCACCAGGTATAATGGTGCGGATCTTTGTTGAAATGCCTGAAAGTATCTATAAAACCATTGCCCAGGAACAATTCCATCCACTCCCTTTCTTCCGGCAGAAAACCAGAAGAGTTAGCGTTGGACTTGGGGTTGTGAATGTCTATAGCGGTGTGGCAGATGTTGTAATCGCCGGATATGATCAGATTGGGACGTTCCTTGCGCAACTCCCCGATGTATCCGTCAAAGAAGCGCATGAACTCGTATTTTTTTAATTGCCTTTCATCTCCGCTTGAACCGGAAGGCATGTATAGGCTCATTAGGGAGAAATCGTTGAAATCTGCCCTCAAGATCCTACCTTCCCGGTCAATCCATTCTTCCCCGCAGCCAAATTCAACGTGATTTGGCTTGATCCTGGTCAAAATGGCCACGCCGCTGTATCCTTTTTTCTCTGCCGGGAACCAATAATGATGGTATCCCAATTGCTCGATCAGCGCGAGAATATCCGGAATCTGAGCGGGCAGGGCCTTGACTTCCTGGAAACAAAGCATGTCCGCGTCTGCTGCCTGAAGCCAGCTGAACAGGTTCTTTGTTGAGGCTGAACGGATGCCGTTGACATTGTAAGAAATAATCTTCATCAGTATGAATGTTTATGGATGTAGTTGTTTTTTGAGCTCTTTTATTTCCCTGTGCTTCAACAGGCTGACCGTCATCTTTATGTCTTTAAGCGGTCTGTCATTATTGTCTTTTTCAATGGAGGCAATAGAATCGATCATTTCCGTCCCCAGGACCACTTCGCCGAATACGGTATAGTTCCGGTCAAGATGCGGTGTGCCTCCTATGGTCTTGTATACTGCTCTTTGCCAGGCGGGAATCTTAAAATGTAACCTGTTTTGTTCCAGAAGGTCCAACTCCTCATCGGTGAAAGTCTTTCCCTGCACCAGGTAGAATTGGCTTCCGCTGGAGGCCTTCTGCGGGTTATTGTCCCTGGCTGCGGCCAAGGCACCTTTCTTGTGGAAAAGGCTGTCCCTGAATTCTGCCGGTACAGTATATCCTACAGAACCTTCTCCCAACTGCGCTCCTGGTTTTGCATTTTTAGAATCAGGGTCTCCGCCCTGGATCATAAAACCTTCAATTACCCGGTGGAACAGTGTTCCGTCAAAGACTTTTTTCCTGGTAAGCCGGATAAAGTTTTTGCGATGGAGCGGAGTTTCGTTGTAGAGCCGAACAATGCATATTCCCTGCGCTGTTTTAATCCTTATATACCTGTCTTTGGGTTTTGCCGTGGCGGAAATGTTGAATATTGCACACAGCAGAAAAATAAATAGCCTGTTCATTGTTCTGGAAAAGCAGCTAATTTAGGGGAAATCCTGCTGATAAAGGCAAAAGCTGGAAAGATATTTGCTTTCCCCGGAGGACTAAAATTATGGTGATTATTTGTTAATTTTGCAGGGAGGTGAGGACTGAAGGTCCCGGGCCTGCAACTGAAGAACATGAAACTGAAACAAAAAATCGCATCATGCTTATGCATCCTCTACCTGATTATGGTGACTGGGGTAGCGTTGAACATGCATTACTGTGGCGGAAGGCTTTCTTCAGTAAAGGTCAATGAAAGTGCAAAATGTAGTATCTGCAAGAAGGCTGGTGAGGATGTCCGTCAGAACAATTGCTGTAAGACGACATTGGTAGAAGTAAAGCTAAAAGACAGCCATCAGGCCGGGATCAAGGCTAAAATGCCACAGGATTTTGGGATGCAGCTGTTCATTCTTCCTCACCTCTTCGGGCAACTTCGTCCCGCGCTCCGGGCTGTTTTCAGTGACTTCGTCAATAAGGCCCCTCCGCTGTCCTCAATACTTTCCCTTCATTTGTTCAACTGCGTTTTCAGAAATTGAGCAAAGAATAAATTTGGCAGACCGGCGTGCTTAAGTACATGTGCCGGCCAGAATTTAATTTATAACCTTTGAAACAATTATATGAAAACCATTAAATACATCAGCCTTTTCTTATTCCTGCTGACCGCAGGCCGCATTTCTGCCCAGCAGATCGCTTCTGCAGAACTGCAGGTGACCGGGCTTACCTGTTCCATGTGCTCACAGGCAACGGAGAAATCACTAAGATCACTGGACTTCATCCAGGACATCAAGCCGGACCTGAACAAGAATATTTTTGTCATCAGCTTTAAGAAAAGCAAGCCTGTAAATATCGATCTGATCCGGAAAAAAGTACAGGATGCCGGCTTTTCAATTGGCAATATGACCATCGTATTCCTCTTTAGTAACCTTAAACTGGATGAAAACGGACAGGCGGTATCCGGTCCGGATGTCTATAAATTTCTGAATGCGAAGAACAAGACCCTTAACGGTGAGGTCAAGGCAAGCATTGTAGACAGGAATTTTATTTCAGGAGCCTCATACAAGCAAAAAGCAGTACAGTTTAAATCCGAATCTTATGTCAGCGGATACGGTATGGTGAACGGGAAGAAAACCAGGGTGTATCATTTGACCATTTAAGGATACCGGATGAAAATTTTCTCATTACTGGCGGCACTTGTTTTTATAGCAGGAGCTGCCGGCGCACAGGAGCTGTACGTGTTTACAGAACCTGCCAGTAACATGCCTGCCAAATCGATCGGAGCCAGGCTGACCAATGAAGGCTTCTTAGCTCCGGATTTTATGAGCAGGACCGTTCCGGAAGTCATGCTTGGCTTTAGCAAAAACCTGATGGCTCACGGGCAGGCTTTCCTTTCAGATATGGATGGACGCTACAGGTTTGAGGGAGCAAGTGTCTATGCCAAATACAGGATGTTTTCTGCTGATGGCCAAAAAACACACTCAAGAGCCTCAGTCTTTGGCAGATTGAGCAAGAGCAACAGACCCGTTTATACCCATGATATCAATCTGGAGGGAGACAACAGCGGAGTGCAGGGAGGGCTGGTATTTACCCAGCTCCTTCATAAGCTGGCTTTGTCTGCCTCGGTCAGTTATTTGAAGGCGTTCCGGGATCAGGCCCCCCGGAAAGAAGATGTGCCCATTCCGGATCAAATGTTAAGCTATAGCTTGTCATCCGGATACCTTTTGCTGCCTTTTGTCTACAAAAATTACCGGCAGCCGAATTTAAATCTCTATTTTGAGGTGCTGGGAAAAACTGATGCGGCTAGCGGGGACTCATCTATTGACCTTGCCCCGGCGGTCCAGCTGGTGCTGAACAGCCGGACCAGGGTCGACCTGGGCTACCGTTTTGAGGTGGCAGGAAATATAAAGGACAGGTATCTGAATAATATGTACCTTGTACGTGTGGAGTTCAACTTTTTTAATGTCCTGAAGTAGCGGGCATTTCTTATCATAGATCAATGCTTCCGGGCAGGATAATGGTATTTTTGTAAACCTTTAATTTTAAAACTATATGAAGAAGTTTTTCTTATTCCTGATTGCCGTTTCAATCAATGCCGCAACTTTTGCGCAAACCAAGTGGACTGTAGATCCTATGCACTCTTTTGTCAATTTTTCGGTAAGGCACATGGGCATTTCCTTTGTAGACGGATCGTTCAAGAAATTTGATGGTAATGTCATTGCCTCAAAGTCAGACCTAAGCGATGCGAAGATCAGCTTTACAGTCGATGTGAACAGTGTTTCTACCAATGTAGAGCAGCGTGACAACCATTTGAAAAGTGACGATTTTTTTAATGCAGAAAAGTATCCGGAGATGACTTTTGTCAGCACCGCTTTTAAGAAGCTGAACGGCGACAATTATGAGCTAAGTGGCAAACTGACCATTCGTGATGTCACTAAAGAGGTGAAGTTTGACGTGGTTTACGGAGGTAAAGCAGAACAGCAGGGCAAAACAAAAGCAGGTTTTTCGGCGACCACCACCATCAACAGGCTGGATTATAACATTAAATTTGATCCTACAGGGGCTGGCGTAGGGAAGGATATCAAGATCTCTCTCAATCTGGAATTCTTTAAGGCACAATAGGCAAAGAACGATATAAGGCAAGTCGCTCCGGGGGCTTGCCTTTTTATTAAACAAGACCAGCGGAATGTCCGATCTGTCCAGATTCAATAGATTTACCGGAAGCCTTCCATTGAAGGGATACATGATGCCTGTGCTTTTTATCGGCCATGGATCTCCAATGAACGGAATAGAAGATAACGAATTTAGCCGGCAATGGGAGCAGCTGGCAAAGGAGATTCCGGTTCCCGTTGCGGTACTGGTCATCTCCGCCCACTGGTTCACCAGAGGAACACACATCACGGCCATGGATTTTCCAAAGACCATCCATGACTTTGGTGGTTTTCCAAAGGAATTGTTTGATGTGGTTTATCCTGCTCCCGGTAATCCCGCGCTCGCCCAGGAAACAGCCGCGCTGATCCGGCAGGCAAGTGTTGGGTTGGACCATGACTGGGGGCTGGACCATGGCGCCTGGACTGTAGTGCGAAGGATGTACCCGGACGCCAGCGTCCCGGTACTTCAGCTGAGTATAGATTACACTAAAGATGCACGCGATCATTATGCGCTGGCGGGCGATCTGGCCCTGCTCCGGAAAAAAGGAGTATTGATCCTTGGGAGCGGAAATATGGTGCATAACTTGAAAATGCTAAGCTGGAGCTTGATCCATGGCGGAGGATACGACTGGGCATTGCAGATCAGCGATAAATTCCGCCATCTGATCCTCAATGACGACCATCAGCCGCTGCAAGCTTATCAAAGCCTGGGGAAAGAAGCGCTACTGGCAATACCAACTCCCGAACATTACCTACCTTTAATGTACACGCTCGGGCTCAAAACCGACAAAGACAGGGTCACCTTGTTCAACGACAAGGCCATTGGCGGTTCGCTGACCATGACTTCTGTTCAGATTGGCTAACCCTAATTAGCTTCTACTTCGCGCCGACAAGCAATAACACATCGGGGCAAATGTTAAAAATGGTTAAATCTGTGGGCCTTACTTACATTTGTATCGTAAATCAATTCAATTGAAGGATATTGCAAGCAAATAAGGATGCAAATGAAAAGGATATATTTTATCGTTCTCATCCTGGCAGGAGTGACTCATGCCGCATTGGCACAGACCACAAGAACCGGGGTGCTGGTGATAGGGGCAGGCAACAGTGCCATCGGGGCAGCGGTACAGTCTGCTGCATCCGGGGCCAAAACTGTTTTGCTGGTGCCGGGGCAAGGGTTTGAACTATCTTCGGCCGGGAAGGACCAGAACTCGGGCCTGGCGGCAGAATTCTTAACACGGGTCCGCAAACACAAAGCGGTCGAAGACAGCCTTTCCCAGGTCGTTTTTGACGATCCCTCCGCTGCTCCGGTCCTGAAGACATGGATGGACAGCCTTAAAAACCTTACCTTGATCAGAAACGCGGTCTGGCAAAAGCTGAAGCGCTCTGGCAGCGGCTGGGTCACGGAGCTCAACGACGGTAAGACGGTCAAGGCAGAAGTGCTGGTCAATGCAGACCAGTCGGGCAAGGTTGCCGCAGCGCTGCAGCTTCCAAAAACACCGGCTCTCTGGCAATCCTTCAGCTACGATCAGAACATTTACCGGACCAGTATTTCCTCAGGATATTTTACAGGAAACAGTTCCGCCAATATCATTTCGTTGTACAGGCTGCTCAACCCTTCACAGGAAAACCTGATCTCCCTGGACGATGGAACCCAGAGCTTTGCAGCGGGACAGGCGGGCGGTGCCACAGCAGCCTATGCGGCATTCTACAAAGTAAAAACATCTGAGGCCAATCTGAAGACCATCCAGGCCGAACTGATCAACTATAAGCTTAGCCTGGTTCCTTTCGACGACATCAAACCAACCGACAGCAACTGGAAAGCCATGCAGTTCATCGGTCTTACCGGTCTGCTCAAGGCAGCGTTTAGAGATGGCAAGGCATCTTTTGAACCTGAAAAGCTGGTCAGCACTGCAGAGATCGACCCGGTAATCAGAGAATACTATTATAAAGCCCAGCTTTGGTTCGATGATTATAAAGCCCCTCAGATGACCATTGGCAGTACACTGAGCCTGGTCTGCACCGTTGGCCACAAAGCCATAAATAATACAGAAGAAGAAATAAAGAAGAGATGGAATACCACATATCATTTTAAAACGGCATATGATCCTGACCGTCAGATCAGCAGGCGGGAATTTGCCGTGTTGGCCAATGATTACCTGGCCCCTTTTTATGTAAATATAGATCAGAACGGAAGAGTTCAGAAGTAATAGGCATGAACTAATGTGTTAATTAAAGAATATAGTATTTATCTATAATGCCATCAAGAATTAGTATTGAGATAGCCTTATGGTTTCATTGTTTTTAAAATCCTGTTGCCGTACCTTTGTTTCAGATTAAACAATAAAACAAAATAATTATGGCAATAGTAGGTAAAAAATTCCCAAACGTCAGCATCGATGCAATGACAGACATGGGCGACGATCTGAAGATCAACGTTTTTGAAGAAGCTGTGAGCAAGAACAGCAAAGTATTGTTATTCTGGTACCCAAAGGATTTTACATTTGTTTGCCCTACCGAGCTGCATGCTTTCCAGGAAGCGCTGCCGGAATTTGAAAAAAGGAATACCATTGTGATCGGAGCCTCATGTGATACCAACGAAGTTCATTTCGCGTGGTTGAATACACCCAAAGACAACGGAGGTATTGAAGGAGTAACTTATCCGATCCTGGCAGACACACACAGGCATCTATCCAATATTTTAGGAATCGTTGAACAGGAAGTGGAATACGATGAGGAAGGCACTGAGATTTTCAGTGGCTCTAACGTGACCTACCGCGCAACTTACCTGATCGATGAAACCGGCAAGGTATTCCATGAAAGCGTCAACGACATGCCTTTGGGTAGAAATGTAAAAGAATACCTTCGCCTGATCGATGCATATAGCCACGTACAAACACATGGCGAAGTTTGTCCGGCCAACTGGGAAGAAGGTAAAGAAGCGATGAATGCCGACAGGAAAGGTGTTGCAGCGTACCTGAGTACACATTAATTAAAATCAGAACGATGTTTTTAGAACTGACAGAAGATAATCTTCAGGAATACGTAACTGGAAATGATAAGGTGATGGTCCAGTACGCGGCATCATGGTGCGGAAACTGCAGGATCATGAAACCAAAATTCAAAAAACTGGCCGCAGAAAATGAAGGCGTGACCTTCCTGATCGTGGACGCGGAAAAACTTCCGGATTCGAGAAAGCTGGCCAATGTAGATAACCTGCCAACCTTTGCCGCATTTGAAGGCGGATCGCTGGTCGGTCAGGTACAGACCAACAAGGCTGAAGTATTGAACGAATTATTTGACAAGATCAGGTCCTGAAACCATAAAGCCCTTTCGGGCCACCTGATGGTAAAGAATAAAAAAATAAATTTATACAGATGAAAATCCCGGTAATCAGACAGCTGTATCAGAACAGCAGCCCGGAAGACCTTGAGGCAACACTCAATGTCCTGGAAGCCTTCTGTGAATTCAGGGGCGTACATGAAGCAGAAATTGATGTGGCAGGAGAACTGATCACCAATATCTGCGGAGCATTGGAAGTGCATGCCGGAGTAAGATCCGGTGCACAGGAAAAAGATGCGCTAAACACCTTTGCACAAAAGGTCATGGGTTCCATAGACAAGACATAAGCTTATACAGGCCTTTCGTATAGCAAAAAGCGGCGACTGAAACCTCAGTCGCCGCTTTTTTATGGCATTCGTCATTAATCTAAGCCAGATTCCTGCCCGCATTTACAATGCCATAGACCGTCCTGATGGCCAGTTTTTCGTAAGCTTGTCTTTCCTGATCAGGAAGCTCGAACTGAAGCTGCTCAAGCGCATAGTGCTGGATCAGTACAAGAGGCAGTACGATCTTCTCTCTCACCGCAATAGAGCGCTTTTCCGCAGGATAATTTTCCATCAGGGTTTCATGGCCCGACAGCTTGAGGAGCATGGCTCTGGACAGCTCAAATTCATCATACAATACCTTCCAGAATGCGCCATATTCCTTGTCATTGATAAAATGCGCAGTGATCGCAAAATCAGACTTACTCATCGACATCATACAATTGTCAATAATGGTCTTGAAATATCCTGACTCCTGGTAGGTCTCTACCACTTTGTCCCAATTGCCCTTTTGTTCCTGATTTTTCAAAGCAGTGCCCACACCATAGAAACCCGGGATGTTCTGCTTCAGCTGGCTCCAGGCAGTCACAAAACTGATCGCCCTGAGGTCTTCCAGCTTCAGCGCACCGCCGGAATTTCGTTTCACCGGCCGGCTGCTGATCGTGATTTTCGACAATAACTTCAGTGGAGAGAATTTCTCCAGGTAGCTCAGGAACAACGGATGGTTGCGAAGGGAGACAAAAGCCTCAAAGCTGTCCTCTGCCATGCTGTCCAGCAGGTCCTTGTGCACCTGGTCCAGTAAAATATTGTGCTTTTCGCGGATGCCGGCCGAAATGCCCGCATTGATCAGTTGTTCGATATTAAACTCAGCACTGTCAACAGAACCATATTGTGAGCTGATGGTCTGGCCCTGAATGGTCAGCTGAATGTTCCTGTTGGCGATCTCCCTGCCCATAGAAGCATAGAAACGGTGTGTCTTACCGCCCCCTCTGGCAGGAGGCCCGCCACGGCCATCAAAGAAGGCCAGCTGGATATGATGCTTATTGGCCACCGCAGTCAGCGCCACCTTTGCGTTAAAAATAGACCAGTTGGCCATCAGGTAGCCTCCATCCTTGGTGCTGTCGCTGAAGCCAAGCATGATGTCCTGCTTGTTGCCCCTTTTTTCCAGGTGCTTCTTATAGAAAGGATGCGCATACAGCGTCTCCATGATCTCCGCAGCAACAGCCAGATCATGGACGGTCTCAAACAAAGGCACAAAATCCATAGACAGGTCCTCTTCCCTCCAGCCGTTCCACAGGAAAAGCTCGATCAGTTGTAAAATGTCACTAGCCTGCTGGCAATTGCTGATGATGAACCGGTGACAAGCCAGTTCCCCGTTGCTTTCCTGGATCTGTTTCACTTCTGCGATGGTTTGCAGGGTATCTTCCGTGAGAGAATCGGCTTTACCCTGGTAGCTGATCTTCGCACTTTTGAAGGAAAGCATCTTGATCTTTTCCGTTTCAGAAAGCGTATCGTAATTCTCAGGAAACAAGGAAATGATCGGCTTGCACTGCCTGCAATAGGTATGCACATCCCTCAGCACCCGGCTGTCCTGCCGGATATCGAGGGAAGCAAAATGGCAGCCGTAGAGCTCCACCTTGCGGATCAGTCCTGAAACCAAGTCGTCAAAAAGGCCGTCATGGTCCCTGATCAGGGTATTCCTGATATCGTCCAGAAGTGTGATCACCTCCTCAGAAATATTTTTAAGCGCAATGTTGGGATCGAAAGCATTTTCATACAGGATGTCATGGACAAGTGCGATCGCGTCTTCCACTCCCCTGAATGTGATCCTGCGCTTCAGGTTTTTGAAATCACGGTAGTAGCAGCGGAAAAGGATCTGGCGCAGCATTTTGGAAACCTGGATGGTAGAGTCCGTATGTACGTTAGGATTGCCGTCCCGGTCACCTCCCGGCCAAAAGCCAAGCTCGATCACTTTTTTCGGTTCCAGGTTATAGTCGTTCAGGGTCTTGTCAATGCCTGACTGAATATTGGCCGCGGCACAATAAAAGACATTTTCCAGATACCAGGCCAGGCTGAGGGCCTCGTCCACAGGAGTCGGCGATTTTTTATTGAAGAAAGGCGTTTTTCCAAGCTGTTGCAGCAAAAGGTGGATCGTCGAGATCTCGTTTGTCTTGATCGCCGTTGTCAGATCGGTAATGATGGACAGCACACTGCCGGGATAGAACTGTGTCGGATGCGCAGTAAGGACCAGGCGCAGGGAAAAGTCCTCGATCAGCTTTTCGATCTTGTCGCTCAGGGGATGGTTGTCCACCCCCTTTTTTAAATAAGAAAGCAAAGCATTTTCCTCATCATCTGCGTTCAGCTTAATGAAAGAAGCATCTTCTATGGCATCAAAGAGTACCACCTGTCTCTCGATGTACTGGATAAAACGGAACAAAAGATCAATGACATCCTTTGTGGCGGTAGTCTGCGTATACTTCTTGAAAAATACACTGATGATCTCTGCCGGGGTCTGGTGCGCACTGACACCATCCTCGCAATATTTGATGAACAAAGGCAGCAGCGTTCCGGTATCTTTGATCTTGTAAAACGGAAGAGTCAGGAAAAGACTGTTGTAGAGTTCAAAACGGGATACTACCTCATTGTTAAACACGGCCTCTTTCTGACCTTTCGCACGTTGTTTCTGCATCATATTAAAGGATATTTTTTCGCGCCCCAAGCTACCAAAAATCATCCAGAAAACCCACCCCGGGGCCCTCCATTATTTTAATTTTGATTATTTGTCAGAAAACTTTAACTTAGTACCATAGAGGTTAAACAAATATTTCTAAACTTATCTGCTGATTTTGTAGCGTAGACGCGTGTTCAGCAAAGTAATTGTTAATTTTTTGGGGTAGGACAGCCGGTAAGATCATCTTACCGGCTGTTTTGTTGATAAGATGGCTCAATGCACGTCGGCTGCGACAGGGGCGTTCTTTTTAAATTTTTGCAGGAAGACCAGCGGGATAGAGCAAAGCAGGATCAGCCCGGCTACCCAGTACGCATCACTGTAGGTAAGCAACAGGGTCTGCTTGATCACAGTGCCCTCTATGGCTTTGGCCGCTAGGGTCTTCGCGTCGAGGTAAGTATAGCCCTTGGCCATAAAATTATGGATAAAACTGTTGAAGCGGTCTGTAAAGGCAGGATTGTACTCGTTGATGTTGACCAGCAGGTTGCTGCGGTGCAGGCCCTGGCGCACATGGATCAGCGTAGTTAGGGCAGCGATCCCAAAAGAGCCGCCCAACTGGCGCATCATGTTGTTCAGCCCCGAGCCCTGTCCGATCTCGGCACCTTTCAGGTCCTGAATCGCAAGTGTGGTCAGCGGTACGAAGAGCAAGGCCATACCCACACCCCGGATGATGAGCGGAAGAAAGAAATCCCCGGTACCGGACTGCAGCGTGGAATTGCTAAGCATACTGCAAAAGACAAAGAACAGCAGCATCCCGGCAGCAGCCATGAACTGGGCAGGAATGCCTTTCTTTAGCATGATCCCGATAAAGGGCATCAAAATGATGGTACACAAGCCCCCCGGGAAGAGCAGCTCTCCTGTTTGGAGCGGAGAGAAGCCAAGCAGGTTCTGGCAGAACACCGGAAATACAAACACCGAGCCATACAGGCCAAAGCCCAGAATAAAGGAAGTAAACATTCCAACTGAAAAGCTGCGGTGCCGCATGATCTTAAAATTAACGATCGGGTGATCTGTCGTCATTTCCCGCCAGATGAAGCACAGCAGCCCGATCACCGAAGTCACCGCCAGGGCAGTGATGTAAGGCGTAGCAAACCAATCTTCACTCTCACCCTTTTCCAGCACGGTCTGCAAGCTGCCGACCGCGATGGCCAGCAAGGCAATGCCCCACCAATCCACCGGCATGCCTTTGGCCTCCTTCGGCGTTTCCCGCACAAAAGTATACGTACAATAAGCCGCCAGGATACCGACCGGAATATTCACATAAAAGATCATTGGCCAGGTACTGATCTCCAGCAGATAGCCGCCAATAGTAGGCCCTACCGTAGGCCCCACTACCGCGCCGAGACCAAACAAGGCCGTAGCAATACCTACGTCTTCACGCGGCCAGGTTTCGATCAGGATCGCCTGGGCAGTAGAAATCAAACCACCACCGGCCAGTCCCTGCAGGATTCTGAAAAGGATCAGTTCTTCCAGGCTGGTCGCATTTCCGCAAAGGAAGGACGCAATGGTAAACAAGATAATGGAAAACAGGAAATAGTTCTTCCTGCCAAAACGGCTGCCCAGCCAGCCGGACATGGGCAATACAATGACATTGGCCACTGCGTAACCGGTAGACAACCAGGCCACATCCTCCAGCGTAGCCCCCAGATTGCCCTGTATCTGTGGTATCGCTACGTTTACAATGGTGGTATCGATCAGCTCCAGCAAAGACGCGGTGATCACCGTAAACGTAATGATCCACTTTTTTAAACCTTTCTCGGCCATTTTTAATCTTTTATAGAAACAGATACATTGACACTCATGCCCGGACGGAGCCTGGGCAGGACCTCTTTAGGAGCCTTGGTGATCTTGATCTTCACAGGTACACGCTGTACTACTTTAACAAAGTTCCCGGTCGCATTGTCAGGAGGCAGGAGCGAACCTTTGGCACCAGTGATCGGCGCAAAATTGTACACCTCTCCCTGAATGTCCTCGTCAGGATAAGCATCCACTTCTATTTTTACCTTTGATCCCGGTTTGATGTCCTCCAGCTGAGTTTCCTTGAAGTTGGCCGTCACATAAATGCTGTTCTCATTTACAATAGAAAACAAAGCCTGTCCGGCCTGTACCAGCTGGCCTTTCTGCACATTCTTTTTTGAAACGGTGCCGGTCGCCGGGGCCTTGATCTCGGTATAGCTCAGTTGCAGCTTTGCAAAATCAACATCCGCCTGGTGCTGGGTCACCCCCGAGCTGCTTACCGCAAGTTGGGACTGAGTGGTGCCCACCTGCTTGACCGCAGCAACATACTGGTCCCGGGCAGCAGTATAGGCCGCCTCAGCAGATTCCTTGGTCGCCCTGGCCTGGTCAAAGGCTTGCTGCGTGATCGAGCCATCCTTTACCAGGTTTGCATACCGGTCATAATCTTTCTGGGCCAGCATCAGCTTTACCCGCGCAGCCTCGATATTTGCTTTGGCCGTGCTGGTATTGGCGGCCATGGCCTCGATCTGGGCCTGGGAAACACCCACGCCGGCACTTGCACCTTTTTGCCCGGCTTCCGCTTGTTCCAGCTTTACCTTATAGTCGCTGTCGTCCAGCTTGACCAGTACGTCGCCAGCAGCAACACGGGTATTCTCTTCAAACCGGATGTCCTGAACATAACCGCCCACACGAGCCACTACAGGGCTGATGTCGCCGTCGATCTGGGCATCGTCCGTATCCACGTGCTTGCTGTAGTAAATATATTCCCTGATGCCGAAAATAGCACCTATGATCAAAAGCACACCCAGTATAATGGGGACTACTTTACTTTTCTTTTTCTTTTCAGTTGTCATTGCTGTAATTTGTTATGGTAATGTTATTGGGCGATTTTTCCTGTTGATTTTAATAAAGTATAATAAGCGAGCCCAGCATCCGCCTTGGCAATTTCCAGGTTGATCCGGGCCTGGTACAGGAGCGTTTCCGCGTCGATGCGGTCTATGGCAGAAGCCACATTGTTCTTGTATTTGGAAGCCAGTAATTTATCATTCTCCTCGGCTTGCGCAATCGAAGTTTCCAGCAGATGTATCTTGTTGATCGCCAACTGGTAATCCTGGAAGTTCTTGTTGATCTCTTTTTTCACCTCATCAGAAACAATGTCCTTTTGAAGCACAACGTTTTTTTGCTGGATCTTCGCTTCGCTCACCTTGTTCTTATTGGTCCAGAGGTTGCCGATATTCCAGGCGATGTTGGCACCCAGCGTGACCGGCATGATGTACTGGTTGGTCGGCGGGATGAATTTGCCGCTCGGATTGATGTAGTACAGGTTGGCACCCACACCTACAGTAGGCAAAGTATTCGCTTTGATGGATCTGATGTTTACGTCTGCTACCCGGTTCTGAAGATCAAGCTGTTTCAGTTCCTGGCGGTTGACATAGGCCATATCCAGATAAGTGCCAAGAGAACCGGCCGGCTTCAGGGTATTGTCCGGATCAGAAACCTCGATCTCTGTATTTTCATCCAGGCCCAGCAGCACATCCAGGTTGTAGTTGATCACCTTCCGGTTATTTTCAATTTCCATTTCAGTCAGCGAGACATTGGCCTGCTGTAACTGGAACCTCAGTACGTCATTCTTTGTCACAATGCCCTGCTCAAAAAAGCGCTGGGCCTGTTTCAGCTGTCCGGCGATCGACTCAAGATTTTGCTGGACGACCTTTTTGCTCTGCATGACCTTAAACAGCGAATAATAAGTGTTGATCACCGCATAGCTGATCTCTTCCCGGTCTCTATCTGCATCCAGCCTGGCCACCTCGGTCAGCAATTTGGTCGATTCCTCCGCATACCTGAGCTTACCGCCACTGTAGATCAGCTCCTCAACCGCCGCGGTACCGACAAACGCATCAGCACGCTTTGGCAGGTGAATGGGATCGGCACCACCGATGCTGAGCGTATTGGTCGGGATTTCGGCATGGTTGTATAAAAAAGAAGCATTTGCTGAAGGCAGTGCATTGTCCTTCACTGCCGCAAGCCTTGCAAGGGCTTCGTCCACCTTATTCTGTGAAAGCTTCAGGTTCTTGCTGTTGCCGACACCCAGGGCAATGGCTTCCTGCAAGTCCAGTTTCTTTACCTGCTGGGCGTAAAGCACACCAGGCATCAGCAAGGCGTACAGTACGGATTTATAAGTGTTGTGTATCATTTTCTTGGTGCTAAAAATATTGTTATGAGGTCTTTCAGGTGGGCGATCAGCCGCTCTGTGATCACTTTTCTGTCTTTTTTGTTATTAATGTCAAGGCCGGTCCCGGAAGTGATCTTGGCAGGGGAAACCGCCACCTTGCTGATAGTGCCCATCAGCGTAAGGATCATCATCCGTACATCTACCTGCCTGAAGCTGCCATCAGCAATGCCATCATTGATGATCCGTTCAATGACCGCCTGGTTTTCGGCCATAGCCGTCTCAATATTGCTGAACATTTCCGGGCGCTGCGGCAGGGACAGCTCGCGGTGCATCATTTTATGAAAGGTATGATTGCAAAGCACCCGTTTGGCATAGCCTTCCACCACCTTCAGCAATTTTTCCATGCCGGTTAGGCTTCCTTTGCTGATGTTGTTCAGCTCTTCCTTAAAATGTGTGATCCTCCGGCTCATGATCTCCATGAATACACCTTCCTTTGAACCGAAATAGTAATTGATCATGGCCATGTTTGCCCCGGACTCCCTGGCGATCAGCCGGGTAGAAGCGCCCTCGTAGCCCAGTTCTGAAAACAGCTTTTCTGCCGCCTCAAGGATACTGGTCTTTTTATCAGTCTTTTCCATGTCTTGATTTGATGCGGCAAAATTAATCAATCGATTGATTAATTTTAATTGTTTTTTCCAGATTGGCCAATGTTGACTTTTGGTTGACAAAGGTCAGGATGATCAGAAGACAAGACCTGATCCATATTTCCTCAAATCCCGGAAAAATTTATTTGATGGTAATCGGAAGATCAATGCTTGACCGGTCCCAGCCAATGACCATGCTGGCGCCAGTGGCTTGTGTCGTAAAGGTGATCGATAAAACTTCCAGGGGTTTGTCCAGTGCTTTGACGTCCACATCAGTCCTGACCACATCCAGGTTTGCATCATAGGTAAATGCACCCCATTTATCCGTCTGTTTGTTGATGATGACGGTCCACTTGTCCTTGTTGGGGATCACAAAAAGACTGTAAGTACCTGCCTTTATCTTTTTACTTCCGATCACGACAGGCCTGTAAAAGCGGATCTCTGTGTTTTCATTGGCCCCGGTACGCCATACCTTTCCAAACTGCTCCAGGACACCAAAGATCTCCCGCCCTTTTTTGGCAGGCCTTGAATAAACCACTTTGATCAGCGGCAGGGTTTTATCCTTGGCTTTGGCAGCATTCAGCGGGTAATAAACAATGTCTGCAGGACTGGTATCCAACGCAGGGAATTTTACGTCCTGTGCGCGGATGCCTGCGGCCAAAAGAGAAAGCAGGACAATAAATACTAATTTTTTCATAGGTATGACAGCTGAAGCGGCAGATCAGTGCACGCGGTCTTTCACAATGGCATTTAAAAAGACCGCACCGAAAATAAATCCGAGGATGCCGCCAAAAATAGCCCAAAAGAAATTGGTTGTGATGGCCAGTGTGGTCGCAACACCGCAAATCAGGCCCAAAACATAATAAACCCAGTCAAAACTGTTGTTGTTTCCTTGTTCAGTCATTCTAAAATAGTCTAGTACCCGCAAAGATATTGATTATTTTATTTCAGCGGCAATTTTATTTAGTGTAGGTTTGTTCGCTGCCGGCTCAGTCTCAATCCTTTTTTCCATGATTGATGGTCGACAGGACCATTCAATCATCTGCTGCCTCCGAACGGGTAGTCAGATGATCCGGTAAAACAAGGGGGACAAAAAGATAGTGCTCAGTGCAGCAGAAATGGGCAACTTACACCTTCAGGACAATGATCCTGCCTGTAACAAGAGTAAATTCATAACGTTTATACAGGCCGTCATCACTGATGTTGATCGCTTCAACCAGGCCTGTTTTACTGAAAGTATCGGTTACAAGATCTCCTTTTTTAATCTCGTTTAGTACTTCCCGCGGGGTATTCTGGTTCAATCTGATCATCCGGCAAAGATACAAAAGGACATTTGGTATCAAAAAATGCAATAAAAAACAACATCTTTATCCGGGTGTTAAAAATAAATTTATACAGTGAAAAAAAGCTTTGGCATATTATTGTACCGGATTGAAAACGGACAGCCGGAATTTTTACTGGTGCACCCTGGAGGGCCTTTCTTTAAGAATAAAGATACAGGGGTCTGGTCTGTGCCTAAAGGCGAGGCAGATCTTGATACGGAGGAACCTTTGCAAACGGCCATCAGAGAATTTGAAGAAGAAACGGGATTTCGTCCTGATGGCGATTTCAAGGCGTTGCAGCCAGTACTCCAAAAAGGGGGGAAGCAAGTCTATTGCTGGCTGGTCAGGGGAGATTTTGATGTGCATGCGCTGAAAAGCAATACTTTTTCAATGGAATGGCCGCCGCGTTCAGGCCGGATGATGGCGGTGCCCGAAGTAGACCGGGTAGAATGGTTCTCCCTGGAAAGCGCAAAAATGAAGATCAACGAAAGGCAGGCGGCCTTGCTGGAGGAGGCAGCAGCAGTTATAGGTAACGTTCTTTAATGATTTGGGTATGGTGGATCAAATGCCCAGCGGTCATATATAAAATCGCCCTTACGGTAATTTCCCTGCCCGAAGCGTTACCTTTCCGGTCCAGCTCAGCTTCGGTCAGTGATCTATAAAGATAAAGATTTGACCGCCGGAGCAGGGAGAACTCATGGGCTAGGCTCAGCAGGCTCCGGTCTGAAAAATGTGCGGATGCGGCATATTCTGCCTCATCAAAGCCCGGAAGCGGCTGCTGTTCTCCGCGAGCAAAGCAGGTGATCCGGTAACTGAATACACGTTCGGTATCAATGATATGCCCGATCATTTCCTTGATGGTCCATTTGCCCGGCGCATAGGCATGGTCTGCTTTTTCAACCAGGCTGCTGACAAAATCGGGGAATTCTGCCGCCTGTCTCTCCAGTAGGAAAAGGACATCTCCTTCCACCAGTTTGATATACGTTTCTGCCCATGCAGGATACTCATGTGCTTGTGGTCGGTTCATAGGTTATGCTGCTTTTTAAAATGATGCGGAACGTGGTGCCTTTGCCCTGCTCTGAATCCTTGACGAAGATCTGTCCGCTGTGGTAATTTTCAATGATCCTCCTGGTGAGGGTAAGTCCCAGGCCCCAGCCTCTTTTCCGGGTGGTATAGCCCGGCTGGAAGACCGCATCGAATTTGGAACGGGCTATGCCATTACCGGTATCGGAGACATCTATAAAAACCTCTTCCTTTGCCAGGTGCTCAATGATGTTGATCGTGATCGTTCCTTCATTTTCTATGGCATTAGCAGCATTTTTAAGCAGGTTCTCGATGACCCAGTCAAACAGCGGAACATTGATCATGGCCCTGACCTGGTCGTCACCGCTAATCATAAATTTGATCTTGTCAGATGTCCGCAGCTTAAAGTATTCAACGAAATTGAAAATGACGCTGAACACCACATGGTCTTCAACAATAGGTTTTGAGCCAATTTTTGAGAAACGGTCGGTAATGACCTCCAGTCGCTTGATGTCGTTTTCCATTTCTGCGATCAGGGGGTCGTCCTCGGCGTTGAAGCGCGACTTGATCAGTTCCACCCAGGCCATGAGTGAAGATATGGGGGTGCCAAGCTGGTGGGCGGTCTCCTTGGCCATTCCGACCCATACCTGGTCCTGTTCAGATTTCCGGGCAGAACTGAAGGCCACATAGGCTGTCAGCAGGAACAGGGCGATCACGCCGAGCTGGATGTAAGGAAAATAACGGAGCCGGGTGAGTGTCGGGGAGTCTTTGTAATAGATGTTGAGGCGTGTGCCGTCCAGTCCTGTGATCGGGGTCGGGGGATGTTGCTTTTTCATGATACGCAGTTCCCGTTCAAAATAGGCCGGGTCGTAGGTTACGTTTTCCTTCTTCTGAATGTCATAATTGGTCTTTGTAGAGTCCAGTCCCTGGTAGGTGATGATCTCGCCCTTTGCATCGGTCATGATCACCGGGAGCTTGTTGTTGGTGCGGATGAGGTCGATCAGCCCCGTATACCGGTCATCGTCATACATGAAGAAGGTCTGCTCGGTCACCGTTACATAAAGTTTGAACTGCAGCTGTTCTTCCCGTTCCATTTTTTTTACAAAGAAGTCGCTGTAAAAAACAGAGGCAGCGCCAATTACAATGGCAAAGACCAACAGAAAAAACTTCCACCGCCGCTTCTTTTCGTAAGGATTCATAGATTATGAAGGCAAATTACAAAAATATATCTTTGCGGTTCACGATATGGAAAAGAAAGTTAGAGTAAGATTTGCGCCCAGTCCAACCGGCGGGCTGCATCTTGGCGGTGTTCGTACGGCCCTGTTCAATTACCTGTTTGCTAAACAGCACAACGGGACATTTATTTTGAGGGTGGAGGATACGGATCAGACCCGTTTTGTACAAGGTGCTGAGGAATATATCGTTTCCTGCCTGGAATGGTGCGGCATTACACCAGATGAAAGCCCGCAAAAAGGGGGGGCTTTCGGGCCTTACCGGCAGAGCGAGCGCAAGGCCCTTTACCGGCAGTACGCGGATCAGTTGATCCGTGACGGACATGCGTATATTGCTTTTGATACCCCGGAAGAACTGGATGCAAAACGCAGGGAGGTGCCCAACTTTACTTACGGGCAGGCGACGCGCGGACAGATGCGGAATTCCCTGACGCTTGAGGGGGCAGAGACGGTCCGGTTGCTGGAAGCAGGGACTCCTCACGTAGTCCGGATCAAAATGCCGGAAGATGAGGTAGTGTCTTTTACGGACCTGATCAGGGGACATGTGAGCTTTGACACCAACCTGGTAGACGATAAAGTGCTTTTAAAAGCTGATGGTATGCCTACCTATCACCTGGCCGTTGTGGCAGATGACAGGGCGATGGAGATCAGCCATGTCTTCAGAGGAGAGGAATGGCTGCCTTCTGCTCCGATACACATCTTACTCTGGAAGCACCTGGGCTGGGCAGCCGAAATGCCACAATGGGTACATTTGCCGCTCATCCTGAAGCCTGAAGGCAATGGCAAGCTCAGCAAGCGTGATGGCGACAGACTTGGCTTTCCGGTATATGCGCAGAACTGGACAGATCCCAGGACCGGCGAACTGACCAAAGGGTTCAGGGAACTGGGTTTCCTGCCGGAAGCTTTCATCAATATGCTGGCCATGCTGGGCTGGAATGACGGGACAGATCAGGAACTGTTCGCGCTTGAAGAACTTACAGAAAAGTTCTCTGTGGAGCGCATCAGCAAGGCGGGAGCAAAGTTTGACTTTGAAAAGGCAAAATGGTACAATCACGAATGGATCCGGAATCTGGATGCGGAAACTTTGCTTCCTGCCGTGAAACAGGTTTTTGCTGATGCGGGAATTGTTGCCGGAAATGATACGGGCCTGTTGAATATGATCGGACTGGTAAAGGACAGGTGCAGTCTGCTACCTGATTTTGTACAGCAGGGGGGCTATTTCTTTGCTGCACCCGAAAGGTATGACGCGGACGCGGTAAAACCTAAATGGAATGCGGAAAAGGCGGCGTTCTTTTCAGCGTTTGCAGCACAGGCAACGCAGTCAGAAGAGGCCCTGTCCGCAGCCGCAATGGAGGAGCAATTCAAGGCACAGGCAATGGCCCGGGGCTTCAAGCCGGGCGAGCTGATGCTTCCGTTCAGGATCATGCTGGTAGGCGGAAAGTTTGGTCCGGGGGTGTTTGATATTGCTGTCGCCCTGGGTGCACAGGAAACTGTACAGCGCATTCTTCGTGCGTTGCCTTTATTTTCCGAATAGCTGTTTTTAACTGTCCTGGTCTACTGTATCAGGATAAATACCTTTTCCGGGGCATTTTGGTATAACTATTGCCGCAAAATTGTGATTAAACCAAATTAATTCGATTTCTATGCAATGGTTCGGTAAGGGAAGTGGTAATATTGACGACCGCCGGGGAATGAGCGGAGGAACAATTGGCGGCGGGGTCGGAATCATCATTGTCGTGCTTGGCTTGCTTTTTGGAAAGGACCTGACCGGACTGGTGAGTCAGCTGCCGGTGCAGGACATGTCCCAGGCGACTGGTAAAAAGGGAGATCCGGAAGATACTGAAGGGAAGTTTGTAGATGGTGTACTCGAATCGACCAACCAGGTTTGGGCGCAGCAGTTCGAGGGAATGGGAAAGCAGTATGAGGAACCGGTTCTGGTGTTGTTTACCGGGAGCGTTCAGTCGGCTTGTGGAAATGCAAGTGCTGCGGTAGGTCCTTTTTATTGTCCGGGAGACCATAAAGTTTATATCGATCTTTCTTTTTACCAGGAATTAAAAGACAGGTTTGGGGCTGCAGGGGATTTTGCCCAGGCCTATGTGATCGCCCATGAAGTAGGGCATCATGTGCAGAACCTGATGGGTATCTCTGACAAGATGGACCGGGCAAGGGGACAATTGAGCGAGCGGGAATACAACCGCTTGTCTGTGAAACTCGAGCTCCAGGCCGATTTTCTGGCGGGGCTCTGGGCTCATCATGCACAGAACCTGAAAGATTTCAGGCTCGATGAAGGTGATCTTGAAGAGGCCCTGAACGCAGCAAACTCAATCGGAGATGATAAATTACAGCAGCAGGCACAGGGTGAAGTGGTGCCTGATGCTTTTACACATGGTACTTCCGCCCAGCGGATGTACTGGTTTAAAAAGGGATTTGAAACGGGGGATATGAACCAGGGGGACACTTTCAGCTCAACAGAATTATGATAATAAACCTACTAACCAGCAGTACATTTATCCGGAATAATGATTTTAATCGTAGATGATACGCCTGAGAACCTGATCTCTCTCAAGCGGGTTCTGGAAAGGCACAATTTTGAAGTAGATACTGCATCATCGGGCGAAGAGGCACTAAAAAAAGTGCTGAAAAATGAGTATGTACTGATCATACTGGACGTGCAGATGCCTGGCATGGACGGATTTGAAGTGGCTGAAGCCATATCCGGCTATAGCAGGGCCAGGGAAACTGCGATCATATTTTTGTCTGCAGTGAATAAGGAACTAAAATTCATTACCAAAGGTTATTCTTCCGGAGGGTTGGATTATATCACCAAGCCGGTGGATATGGATGTGCTGCTGCTAAAGGTAAAAACTTTTTACAGGATCTATGAGCAAAGCAGGAAACTGATCGAAATCCAGAATGCCCTGCTGGACGAGATCGAATACAGAAAACAAGCCGAGCGTAAAAAGGATGAATTCATCAGCATTGCTAGTCATGAGCTTAAGACACCGCTTACCAGTGTAAAAGGGTATATGCAGCTGCTGGGAAGAAGCATTGAAAAAGGCGACCTGGAACGGGTAAAAAGTCATTTGTCCAAGGCCCAGGTTCAGCTGGAAAAATTGAACGAACTGATCGCTGACCTGCTGGACATCTCCAAGATCGAGAGCGGCAAGCTGAAATTTAACAAAAAGCATTTTGTGGTGGATGATTTGCTGGATAGCGTAACGGATATCATCCGGCAGTCCAATCCGGAGTTCAGCATCATTAGGAAGGGTCGGGCCAGGAATGAGATCTATGCAGACGAGATGAGGATCGAGCAGGTAATCCTTAATTTTTTGACCAATGCGATCAAATATGCTCCGGGTACCAGCGAGATCCAGATCAATGTGAACATCAAGGACGGGCAGCTGTATCTTGGGGTCCGGGATTTTGGTATCGGGATAGCGCCTGAGCAGCAGAAATACGTGTTTGATAAATTTTATCGCGTTGAGGAAACTGCGATCCAGTTCCAGGGGCTGGGCATTGGCTTGTATATCTCCGCTGAGATCATCCGGAGACATGGCGGACAGATCGGAGTTAAAAGTACAATGGGAGAGGGGTCGGAGTTTTATTTTATAATCCCTGTTGATACCGGGGAAGAAACTAATTAAAAGGATTACAATATTTTATGGAAAAGACTTCATTAAAGAACAATCTGCGCATTGGACTCGGCTTGTCATTATTTATCCTGTTCGTTTCCTCTTTTGCATCCTATAAAAGTATCCGTGGCCTGATCAGTAGTGCTGATCTGGTTTCACACAGCAATGAAGTCATGACGCATCTGGACGGAGTGCTTTCTACGCTGAAAGATGCGGAAACCGGCCAGCGTGGGTATTTACTGACAGGAGACCGGGTATTTCTTGAACCTTATACCGGTGCAAAAGACCAGGCGCTGAATTTACTGAACAGGGCTTCTTCATTAACCAAGGACAATGCTTTTCAGCAACAGAATGTCAAAAGACTGCGTGAGATCATTGAAAACAGGTTGTCTATCCTGGAAAAGACGATTGCACGAAAGGACCTTGGAGAGGGTATTACTGTGGCTGAGCTGATGAACGGCAAGGAATATATGGACGGCGCGAGATCGGTCATTAAAACGATGCAGGATGAAGAAATGCGGTTGCTTGAGGAACGGACCAGTGACCTGAATACACAGGCGGGCTATACGCCTGTCCTGATCCTTATTGCTGCCGGGCTGGCTGTCCTGATCACCCTTTTCTTTTATGTCAAGGTTTCCAGGGATCTGGATGAACGTATGCGGCTCCAGGATGAGCTGAAGCAAAAAAAGGAAGAAATGGATCACCGCATAGAGGTGATCCAGGGTATCGCCCGTCAGATCTCCAGCGGGGACTACCGGCTGAGACTGGGAGAGGAGGAAAAGGACGGGCTTGGGAATCTGGCGCTATCTCTCAATGCGATGGCGGAGTCCCTTCAATATTCTTTTTCTTTGCTTGCTGATAAGGAATGGCTGCAGACGGGTATTGCAAACCTGAATGATAAAATGGTCGGTGAAAAGAATGTAGAGACGCTGGCCGGTGATATACTGGAAACCTTGGTAGAGTACACCCAGAGCATTGTTGCTGCCTTTTACATTATGGGGGAAGATAAACGGTTGTACCTTGAAGGTGCCTATGCTTTGTCCCCGGAAAGCGGGCGCCGGGCACTGGCTGGGGGTAGCGGTGTTTCAGAACAGGTAATCAGATCTGGAAAGCAAATTCTGGTCAATGAAATACCTGAAGGAGAAATGACCATCAGTTATGCCTCCGGAAAGACTTTGCCGCGCAATGTGGTTGCTTTTCCGGTATCCAGGAACAATGAGGTCATCGGCGTAATCGAGCTGGGCTCTTTGAGCAGTTATACACCTTTGCAGCTGGAATTGCTGAATATTGTCGGTGACAATATCGGTATCGCTATTCATAGTGCGCAGAGTCGTAAAAAGCTTCAGGAACTGCTGGAAGAGACGCAGGCCCAGGCGGAGGAACTGCAGGCGCAGCATAGTGAACTGGAAGGGTTAAATGCCGAATTGGAAGCCCAGACCCAGAAGATCCAGACTTCGGAAGAAGAACTGAGGGTACAGCAGGAAGAATTATTGCAAAGCAATCAGGAACTGGAGGAGCGCACCAGCCTGCTGGAAGAAAAGAACCAACTGATATATGAACGCAATCTGGACATTCAGCAAAAGGCGGAGCAACTGGAGCAGAGTACGAAATACAAATCCGAGTTCCTCGCGAACATGTCCCATGAGCTGCGGACCCCATTAAATTCTATACTGCTGCTTTCCAAATTGATGGCAGAGAACAGGGACCTTGATGAAGAGTATATAGAATACGCGGAAGTGATCCAGAGTTCGGGGCAGGGGTTGCTGGGGCTGATTGATGAGATACTGGACCTGTCCAAGATCGAAGCGGGCAAGATGAAGCTGGAATTTGCAGAGGTGAATATACAGGAGATCACTGCTGATATGAAGTCGCTGTTTGATCCGCTGGCCAGGAACAAGGAATTGCAGCTGGTCATTGATGTTGAACCTGATGCGGTGCAGTTTAACACGGATAAAATGCGCCTGGAGCAGATATTGAAGAATCTTTTGTCAAACGCCATGAAGTTTACAGAGCGCGGCAAGGTCTCGCTGACCATCAAAAAGCAGGAAGCACGCAATTCTATGCTGTTCAAGGTAACAGATACCGGTATCGGCATTCCGGCAGACAAGCAAGGACTGATATTTGAGGCGTTTCAGCAGGCAGATGGATCCACCCGCCGCAAGTTTGGCGGAACCGGTCTGGGGCTTTCGATCAGCCGTGAGCTGGCCAAATTGCTAGGCGGGGAGATCTCGCTGGAAAGCAAGGAAAATATTGGAAGTGAGTTTACCTTGTCCCTTCCACTGGACAGGGCCAGCGCGATCAGACAAGAAGAGATAAAGGATGCGGCTGCACCTGAACATGCTGACGCCGGAAAAGTCCGGCCGGAAAATTTCACCGTAGAACATATTCCTATGGATGTCGAGGATGACCGTGAGGACATCGGCCAATCTGATAAGGTCATCCTGATCATTGAAGATGACACTTCTTTTGCAAAGATCCTGCTGGATTTTACCCGGAAAAGAGGGTACAAAGGGATCGTTGCCGTAAGGGGCGATGCCGGACTGGAACTGGCCGGCAAATTTAAGCCGCTGGCCATTCTTCTTGACATCCAGTTGCCGGTTAAGGATGGCTGGCAGGTCATGGAGGAACTGAAGTCCAATCCTGATACCCGGCCGATACCGGTGCACATCATGTCTTCTCTGGAGGTCAAGAAGGAAAGCCTGCTTAAAGGGGCGGTTGATTTTATCAATAAACCCGTCGCGCTGGAGCAGATGAAGGAGATTTTCCAAAAGTTGGAATATGCGTTGAGCAAGCATCCAAAGAAAGTACTGATCGTAGAGGAAAA
>Ga0222419_100271_pt1 | contig 72842 bp, 73 predicted proteins | sample 1B20Ametagenome_FD_182474 | JGI IMG/M metagenome (GOLD analysis project Ga0222419, IMG submission 182474) | Enriched microbial communities from leaf-cutter ant dump, University of Wisconsin, Madison, United States - 1B20A (version 2) | ecosystem: Environmental > Terrestrial > Nest > Insects nest...
AGGTGCGGTTGCCATGCAGCACACCGGGACGACCGGCGGCGAGCGAGGCAGCATGGCGACCGCTGGCGATACCGTCGCCCGCCGCTTCGGCACCGACGATGCGCACATCGGCATCGTTGAGGAAGGCATGGAACAGGCCGATCGCGTTGGAGCCGCCGCCGACGCAGGCAGTCAGCACGTCCGGCAGGCGGCCGTACTGCTCCAGCATCTGCGCCCGCGCCTCGCGCCCGACGACGGCGTTGAAATCGCGCACCATCAGCGGGTACGGATGCGGACCGGCCACGGTGCCGATGATGTAGAAGGTGTCGGCCACATTGGTGACCCAGTCGCGCATCGCCTCGTTCAACGCGTCCTTCAGCGTCTGCGAGCCGGAAGTCACCGGCACCACCTCGGCACCAAGCAGCTTCATGCGGTAGACGTTGATCTTCTGCCGCTCGATGTCGGTGGCGCCCATGTACACCACGCACTTCAGGCCCAGACGTGCGGCCACGGTGGCGCTGGCCACGCCGTGCTGGCCGGCGCCGGTCTCGGCGATGATGCGCGGCTTGCCCATGCGCCTGGCAACCAGAGCCTGGCCCACGGTGTTGTTGATCTTGTGCGCGCCGGTGTGGTTCAGGTCCTCGCGCTTGAGCATGATGCGTGCGCCACCGACGTGTTGCGAAAGACGCTCGGCGTGGTAGATCGGGCTGGGACGGCCGACGTAGTACTTGAGGTCGCGATCGAGTTCGGCGATGAAATCCGGATCGTCACGCAGGCGCAGATAGGCTTCAGTCAACTCCGCCAGTGGTGCCATCAGGGTTTCAGCGACATAACTGCCGCCATAGTTGCCGAAGCGGCCCTGCGCATCGGGATAATCGTTGTAGTCCACAGTCCTGCCCATGTTGTCGTTCGATAACATGCCGCGTCGCGGCAAGCGGCCATCTTAGCGGCAAGCCCCGCTCACTGCCGGTCCGCTGATCGCACTGCGTGAATGAAAGCCGCCAACCGTTCCGGATCCTTGATCCCCGGCGAAGCCTCCACCCCGCTGGCCACATCCACCGCCCACGGTCGCACTTGCTGCACGGCCTCGCCCACGTTGCCGGCATGCAGGCCTCCGGCCAGGATCACCGGCTGCGACAGGTCGCCCGGCAGCATCGACCAGTCGAACGCCCTGCCACTGCCTCCCGCCTCACCGGCGGCATGGCCGTCCAGCAACAGGCCGGCAGCATGGGGATGCTCATGCAGGCGCGACAGTGCGGCAGCGCCCTCACCCATGGCTACCGCCTTCAGGAATGGATGGCCATACCGCGCACACTCTGCATCGCCCTCATTCCCATGAAACTGCAGCAGCGTGGGGCGGACTTCATCAAGCACCTGTCGCACCAGACCTGCCTCGTCATCCATGAACAGCGCAACCGTGGCCACGAAGGGTGGCAATGCCGCGACGATCTCCTTTGCCTGCGAAAGCGTCACCCGCCTCCTGCTCCGGGCCGTGAACACCAGGCCAATGGCATCCGCGCCAAGCCGGGCGGCCAGCAATGCATCCTCCACCCGGGTCATGCCGCAGCACTTGATGCGGGTCATGGCCCGGTTTCCTTCTGGCTGACATGGACAGGCAAGCCCCAATGCGCCTCGTAACGCGGGCCAATGAAGGTCAGGCCCGAGGCCGGCGCAGTCGGGCCAGCAAGCTGCCGGTCACGACCGGCAAGCAACTCGCCCATCCATTCCACCGGTGCCTCGTGGCGACCGATCATCAGCAACGAGCCGACGATGTTGCGCACCATGTGGTGCAGGAAAGCATTGGCCTCGATGTCGACGAAAAGCTGTTCGCCTTCACGGCGCACCTCGACCGCCAGCACCGTGCGGCGCGGATGCCGTGCCTGGCAGGACAGTGCCCTGAATGCGCTGAAATCGTGCTCGCCCAGAAGCGCCTGCGCCGCGACATGCATGCGGTCGGCATCCAGCGGCAGACGCTCCCACGTCACATAGCGCGCATCCAGCGCCGCACGCACCGGGCGGTTGAGGATGTGATAGCGATACCGCCGGCTGCGCGCCGCGTAACGCGCATGGAAGCTGTCCAGCACCGGCTGCGCCCACAACACGGCCACGCTCGGCGGCAGGTTCGAACAGGCACCGAGAACCCAGCCACGCATGTCGCGGCTGGCAGGGGTGTCGAAATGGACGACCTGGCAACGCCCGTGCACGCCGGCATCGGTGCGGCCGGCGCAGCTGACCTCGACGGGGTGCGCGGCAACCCGTGACAACGCCTGCTCCAGGCTGGCCTGCACGCTGGGGCCGTGCTTCAGGCGCTGCCAGCCGGAGAAGTCGGTGCCGTCGTATTCGATGCCCAGAGCAATACGCATGACGTGGTACGGAAAACGGATCAAAGACGACGAAGATTAGCAGCCTTCAGGAGCCCATCACTCCGTCCGGCATGCCCGCAACGCCATCGGGCCGGCATGGCCGGCCCGATAGGTCATCTGTACAGACGCGTGGGGAGAAAAACCTCAGCCCAGTTTTTCCAGCAGGCCTCTGGCCACATCCTGCTGCATCTGGCTGCCTTCCTTGATCACCTCATCAAGCATGGCACGAGCGCCGTCGGTGTCACCCATATCCAGATAGGCCCGGGCCAGATCCAGCTTGGTGTCGACCGGATCATCACTGAACTCGCCCAGCCCCTGGTCCTGGTCATCCGCCTGATCAGCGATCTGGTAGTCGCTTTCCGGTTCGTCGAACTGCCAGCTCGACACCGGCTCGGCCGTCACTTCCCCGACAGCGTCGTCTTCCGGCGGCGAGACCAGCGGAGCAACCACGGTGATGTCGTCATCCTCCGCGGCCGGCGGTGGCGGAGCAGGCTCCGATGCCGGCTGGCGGGTCAGGTCGAAGTTGAAGCTGTACTCGCTGACCTTCTTCGGCGAGCTGGACGGCAACGGCGGCGGCGCATCCATGGCGGACGCATCGGCGGCATCGGCATAGTCGTCGATGTCGAATGCGCTGCGTGCCTCGGCCTCCTCGCTGGCAGGCAGGTCGGCGTGGGTGGCGAACAACGGATGCCCCGGGGAGAGATCCTCGCCCATGTGCAGCACGTCTTGCCATTCGTCCTGCTGCGAATCGGTGATATGCGCGTGCATCGCTTCGGCAGCCGCCTCGAAATGCTCGACGTCACGCCTTGAGTAATACAGGGTCACCAGTTCCAGATGCAGGCCGACGTCATCCGGGTGCTCGGCCAGTTGGTCGAGCAGTTCTTCCTGATCCGTATCGGTGCCGGCAGCGGCATCCTGACTCATGCTGTCTTCACTGAAGCGATCGGCCAGCGAGGACGACGCAACCGTTTTCGCCACCGGCTTGCGCCGACGCCCGAGCAGCGCCAGCAGGAGCAGCAGCACGACGACACCGCCACCGGCGGCCCAGGCCCACGTCTGCATGTACCAGGGCTCCACGGCAGCCGGCGCAGGCGCCGGTTTGGTGGCCGGCTTGGCAGCTGGCTTGGCCGGCTCTGCCGGCGTGGCGGCAGGCGTGTCCGCCAGTACCGGTGCACTGGCCGCTTCTGCCGGCTCGGCTGCGGAACCGGCGGCAACCGGGGCTTCGTCCGAATGCCCGCTGGTGCTGGCCGCCGCGACTCCCAGATCGGCATCGGCCGACATGGGCGACTCTTCCGCCTCTCCCGCACTGGCAGCAGCCGCAGGCATGCCCGTCGGCTCCGTTTCCGGTGCCGCCGTCTCCACCTCGGCCGGCATGCCTGCGGCCTTGCGCGCCTCGGCGAGCTTGGCCTGCAGTTCGGCGATTTCGTTGTCTTTCAGCGCAAGCAGACGCTCGTTCTTGTCATTGATGTCGGACAGGTCTTTCAGGCGATCCTGCAGCTCGGCACTTTGCTGCCTCAGGCTGGCCAGGCTTTCCTGCGCACGCATCAGATCCTGGGCATTCCCGCCGCCGGCAGAGGCTTCCTTCCCGCTTTCACTCTTCGCGGGAACCAGCGCGAGGCGATCGCCATCAGTCTTGGTGGCCGTATCCGCCGTCGAGGACGGGGCCGCCGTCGCGGCGTCGGCCACGACAGCAGGCTGCCCCGGCGTTCCGGCACTCCAGTCACCGTTCTGGCGGCGCACTTCGGCGGCGGCCGCCGCCAGCGTCACCGCCTGCGCCTCGGCCGCAGTCGGCACGCGCAGCACCGCGCCACTCTTCAGCGCGTTGATGTTGTCGCGATAGAACGCGTCGGGATTGGCCTTTTGCAGCGCCAGCATCATCTGCTGCGCATTCACGCCGGCCGGTGCAACACGATGGGCGATGCCGGACAGTGTCTGGCCATGCTCCACCGGCCCGTATTCACCACCTTCCGCAACGGGAGCCGCAGGGCTTGCCGGGCTGGGGGCTGCCGCAGGTGCCGGAGCCGGCGCGGGGGCTGCCGGTCGGGGGGCCGGCTGGCTTGCGCTGGGAGGATTGCCGGCGACGACCGGAGTCTTCGGCGGATCGAGCAGGATGGTGAATTCGCGCACGCTCTTGTCGGTGCCAACATGCACTTCAAGCAGCAGGTCGAGGAACGGGTCGTCCACCACCTCGGTGCTGCTGATGCGGATGCTCGGGCCCGCCTCGGCCTTGACCAGGCTGAAACGCAGGGGAATCGTGGTGCGTCCGCCGACGATGCCGGCGCGGGCAAACTCCTCGCTGGACGCCAGTCCGACCCTGAGGCTCTGCAGTTCCTCCAGGCTTTCGGGGCGCACGGGAATTTCCGCCAGCAATGGCTGACCAAGCGCCGACTTGACCTGGATCTGGCCCAGTTCCATGGCCATGGTCTGGCTGCCCCCCAGCGCCAGTGCCATCAGCATCGACAATTTCAACGAACGATTCATGCGTGTTCCCCCGAACGATCTCTACGCAACTCTTTGAGGGGTGCTGCCGCGCAACAATCGCGGAAGCAGGCCCAAACGAGGTGCCACTTTAGTTACATGCAGGACAATCAACAATAGCTGCGGCGAATACTTGCAACGCATTGCTGCAATGCGTTCTCACTGTTGCGACGCACCTCAAGGTTCGCTGGTCGGCGGAGCGGACTGCAGGCTCTCCAACTGCCGGCGCAGTTCGGCAATGGCCTGATCCTTCTGTTGCAGGCGCTCACTGGCCCGCTGGCTGTCCGATTCCTGCCTGTCGACATCCTGCTCCAACCGCTTGATTTCGGCCTGACTGCGCTCCAACTGCGAGCTGACTGTCGGCACCGATGCCGCCTTGGCCGGCACCGCCACGTCACCGGCCCAGGCTGTCGGCATCACGGCAAGAGCCGCGGCAATGACAATCTGCACGAGTCGCATATCAGAGGTGATCCTCGATCAACCGTTCCGCAATCTGTACCGCATTCAATGCAGCACCCTTGCGGATATTGTCCGAAACGACCCAGAGATCCAGGCCGCACTCATGCGAGATATCCTCGCGGATGCGCCCCACGAATACCGCGTCATTGCCGGCTGCATTGCCCACCGGCGTGGGATAACCACCCGGCTTGCGCTCGTCCATCAGCACCACCCCCGGCGCCTGTCCCAGCAATTCCCGCGCCTGCTCGGCGGTGATTTTCTCGCTGGTTTCGATGTGCACGGCCTCGGAATGACCGTAGAACACCGGCACGCGCACGGCGGTCGGATTCACCTGGATCGACTCGTCCTCCAGGATCTTGCGGGTTTCCCATACCAGCTTCATTTCTTCCCTGGTGTAACCGTTCGGCTCGAAGTCGTCGATCTGCGGGATCACATTGAACGCGATCTGCACCGGGAATTTCCTGCCCGGCTCCACACCTTGAAAGTTGAGCAGCGCCGCGGTCTCGCGCCCCAGTTCCTCCATGCCGCTACGACCAGCCCCCGAAACGGACTGGTAGGTCGCCACGTTGATCCGCTCGATCCGCACCGCGCGATGGATCGGTGCCAGCGCCACCAGCATCTGCATGGTCGAGCAGTTCGGGTTGGCGATGATGCCGCTCTGGCCGTACTGGGCAATCGCGTGGGGATTGACCTCGCTGATCACCAGCGGGATGTCGTCCCGATAGCGGAACTCCGAGGTGTTGTCGATCACCACCGCGCCCGCCGCCGCCGCACGCGGGGCGTGTTCGCGGCTCACCGCGCCGCCTGCCGAGAAAAACGCGATATCGACGCCGTTGAAGTCGTAGGTATCCAGCAGCTGCACGGTGATGTCCCGGCCACCGAAGCTCACCTTGCCACCAGCCGAACGCTCGCTGGCAAGAGGTACCAGCTCGCTGATCGGGAATTCCCGCTCGGCAAGGATCGACAGCACGGTCTCGCCGACCGCACCGGTGGCACCGACCATGGCGACTTTGTAACTGCTCTTCTGGCTCATCGGAGATTTGCTCGAAAAAAGGGAACCGTGCCGGTCACAGCACGTTCGGGTTGAGGATGGTGGGTGGACGGCCGGCGTGCGGGCCGTGGCCGAACCGCGCCAGCACATTGTCCACCGCCAGCGCGGCCATGGCCCGGCGCGTTTCCGTGCTGGCGCTGGCGATGTGCGGGCTGAGCACGACATTGTCCAGTTCAAGCAGCCCCGGGTACAGCGCGGGCTCGCCCTCGAACACGTCGAGTGCCGCGCCGGCCAGCCGCCGCTCGCGCAAGGCCGTGGCCAGCGCCTTGTCATCCACGATGCCGCCACGGGCCACGTTGACCAGCACGGCAGTCGGCTTCATCTGCGCCAGCTCGGCGGCACCGATGGCATGCCGGCTCTGTGCCGTCAGCGGCAACACCAGCATCAGGAAATCGGCGGTCTGCAACAACTGCTGCTTGTCGACGTAGCTGGCGTTGCACTCGCGCTCGGTTTCCACCGGAAGCCGCGAACGGTTGTGGTACAGCACCGGCATGCCGAAGCCGGCCGCACGGCGCGCGATGGCCTGGCCGATCCGACCCATGCCGAGAATGCCCAGCGTGCGACCGCGCACATCCACGCCCAGCCAGCGGGTGAATTCGGAGGATTTCCACTGCCCCGCGCGCAACCAGCGCTCGGCCGCGCTCATCCGCCGCGCCGCACCCAGCATCAGCGCCCAGGCGTAGTCGGCCACGCTCTCGTTGAGCACGTCAGGGGTGTTGGTGGCGGCAATGCCGGAAGCGCTCAGCGCATCCAGATCGAGGTTGTCGTACCCGACGCCGAGATTGGCAACGATCCGCAGCCTGCTCGCTCCGGCGATCTCCGCAGCGCCGATCCGATCCTGCAGGCCGACGATGGCAGCATCCTGATCGGCCAGCTTCGCCGCCAACTCGGCCGGACTGAGGCGCCGCTCCTCCGACTCCCCGGTCACCTCGAAATACGGATCAAGCCGGGCAATGATGCCGGGAAAAGTGGGACGCGAGACCCATACGCGCGGTTTGTCGGCCATGGACTGGAGTTCCGGTTGCAACGACGGTTATGGAATACGCGGCATCACGGCCCCGACATCGCCGCACTGGGCGCGATGGCGCAAGGCATGGTCGATCAGCACCAGCGCCATCATCGCCTCGGCGATCGGCGCGGCACGGATGCCGACACAGGGATCGTGACGCCCCTTGGTCACCACCTGCACCGGATCGCCGTCCAGATTCACGCTGTGGCCGGGGATCAGGATGCTGGAAGTGGGTTTCAGCGCGATCGAGGCGGTAACCGTCTGGCCGGAGCTGATGCCGCCAAGAATGCCACCGGCATGATTGGACGTGAAGCCGTCCAGGCCCATCTCGTCACGATGTTCGCTGCCACGCTGGGCAACCGCCGCGAAACCGTCACCGATCTCGACACCCTTGACCGCGTTGATCGACATCAGGGCCGCGGCAAGGTCGCCGTCGAGCTTGCCGTAGATCGGCTCGCCCCAGCCCGGCGGCACGCCGTCGGCTACCACGTTGACCCGCGCACCGACCGAATCGCCGGACTTGCGCAGCGCGTTGATATAGCTCTCGAGCTCCGGCACCTGGGCAGCATCGGGCCAGAAAAACGGATTCTGCTCCACGGCATTCCAGTCGAACGCCCCCGGCACCACGTCACCGATTCCCGCCAGATAACCGCGCACGCGCACACCGTGATGTTCGGCCAGCCATTTCTTCGCGATCACTGCCGCAGCCACGCGCATGGTGGTTTCGCGCGCCGAGGAGCGGCCACCGCCACGCGGATCACGGATCCCGTACTTCTGCCAGTAGGTGTAGTCGGCGTGGCCGGGGCGGAAACTCTGCGCGATGTCGCCGTAGTCCTTGCTGCGCTGGTCGGTGTTGCGGATCAGCAACGCGATCGGCGTACCCGTGGTACGCCCTTCGTAAACGCCGGAAAGGATCTCCACCTCGTCCGCCTCACGCCGTTGCGAGGTATACAGACTGCGGCCAGTGGCACGGCGATCGAGGTCGGCGCGGAACTCCGCGGCATCGATGGAAAGCCCCGGCGGACAACCATCGATCACGCAACCGATGGCCGGTCCGTGACTTTCGCCGAAGGTGGTGACAGTGAAGAGTTTGCCAAAGGAGTTGCTGGACATGGGCCGGGATTCGAGGTTCGGACGGTCGGGAGCAGCGCGGTGGCTGCGCGGGGATCAGGCCGCCCGCTGACGGCGCAGCTTAGCAAGATGGTGCGGTGCGTGGTTCATCGTCCCCGGCCATCTGGCGCCATTCGCGCGACAGCAACGCGAAGATCACGTCATCCACCCACTCTCCCCGCAGCCACAGACTCTCGCGGTGATGGGCTTCCTGACGCATGCCGGCGCCACGCAGCATGGCCATGCTGGCCGCGTTGCGCGGATCGACCGACGCATGGATGCGATGTCGCTTCCACGGCCCGAACACCTGGCCGAACAGCGCCTGCAGCACTTCGCCGGCATAGCCGCTGCCCTGATGTGCAGGGGCAATGCTGATGCCGAACTCGACCGGATCCGTCGCCTCTTCCGGCAGGTTCACGCCGAGGTCGCCGATCAGGCGGTTGCCGTCACACAGGCGGATCGCCCGCTGGAACCAGCCTGTCGGTACCGGCGCAGTGGATTGCCTGTCGATGAACCCGCGTACCTCGGCAACATCTGCCGGGCACCAGCCCTGAAAGCGGGCTACCACAGGATCGGCGCGATAGGCGAACAGCGCATCAGCATCATCCGGATGAAGCAGCCCGACCCGCAACCGTGCCGTGGCCAGCTCCACGAATCAGCCCTGGCCGCGCGCAGCGGCGGCGGCACGGATCGCCGCCGCATGTTCGACCAGATCGCGCCGCTCCAGCGCGAACACGCCCATCTGGCCAACCTTGAACTCGACCCAGACGAAAGGCACCTCCGGCAACAGCGCGGCCAGCGCATGCTCGCTCTCGCCAACCTCGACGATCAACAGACCATCTTCAGTCAGGTAATCCGCCGCCTCATCCAGCATGCGCAGGCAGAGATCCAGCCCGTCCACGCCCGACGTGAGGCCCAGCTTCGGCTCGTGCGCGTATTCGCCCGGCAGGGCGGCATACTCGTCTTCGGTGACGTAAGGCGGATTGGAGACGATCAGGTCGTACTTGCGCCCGGCCACGCCGGCGAACAGATCCGAGTGCACGGCCTCGACCCGGCCTTCGACGTGCTGGAACACGATGTTCTCGCGGGCCAGCGACAGCGCCTCCTCACTGATGTCGACGATGTCGACCTGCCAGTCTGGGTTGTACTCGGCCATCGCGATGCCGATGCAGCCCGAACCGGTGCACAGGTCAAGCGCGCGTTCGACATGACGCTCGTCCAGCCACGGCATGAAACCGGACTCGATCAGCTCGGCGATCGGCGAACGCGGCACCAGGGCACGACGGTCGCTCTTGAACTTGAGGCCGGCAAACCAGGTTTCGCCGACCAGATAGGCCACCGGCACGCGCTCGTCGACGCGACGCTCGATCAGCTCCAGCACCTTGGCACGCTCCTCGGCCGTCAGCCGGCCCGCGCCATAGGCCGGCGGAATATCCGGTGGCAGGTGCAGGCTGGCCAGCACCAGATGGGTGGCCTCGTCGATCGGATTGTCGTGGCTGTGCCCGAAGGTCAGCCCGGCAGCCGAGAACCGGCTGGCGCCGTAACGGATGAAGTCGATGATGGTGGCAAGCTCGGCGGTCACGGCGATACCAGACGCGAAAGGGTCGGCAAGTATAGCCAGCGGGGAGTGCGTAAAGAGGAGTGGGAACCAAAGCAGCCGCCGACGGCCCATCGCCTTCCTCTTGCTTCGTACTCCTCTTTGCTCACTCCTCCCCCCTATACTGGGCGGATGACTTTCAAGGTATTCCTCCAGTACGCCCTGCCACACCGCGCCCTGTCGCGCCTGATCTACTGGGCCACACGCTGGACGCTGCCGCCCTGGAAGAACTGGCTGATCGCCACCATCGTGCGCAACTACGATGTCGACATGGCCGAGGCAGCGCAGCCCGATCCGCTTGCCTACCAGCACTTCAACGCGTTCTTCACGCGCAAGCTGCGGGCCGGCGCACGCCAGGCCGATCCTGATCCGTCCGCCCTGCTCTCGCCTGCCGATGGCCGCATCAGCCAGTCCGGCCCGATCGTCGACGGACGGATCTTCCAGGCCAAAGGGCAGCAGTACACCGCCACCGAACTGCTTGGCGGCGACGAGGTTGCTGCGGCTCCGTATCGCAACGGCCGCTTCGTCACCGTCTATCTCTCGCCACGCGACTACCACCGCGTGCACATGCCGCTGAAAGGCCGGTTGAAGGAAACCGTGCATGTGCCCGGCCGCATCTTCAGCGTGGCGCCATTCGCGGTCGAGGCGATTCCGCGGCTGTTCGCCCGCAACGAACGGCTGGTCTGCCACTTCGAGGGCGAACACGGCCCGTTCGCGGTGGTGATGGTCGGCGCCATCCTGGTCTCGTCGGTGGCCACGGTATGGGACGGGCTGGTGATTCCGCCGTACGCCCCGTCGATCCGGCGCAAATCCTTTGCCGGACAGGAGATCACGCTGGAGCGCTTTGCCGAAATGGCCCGCTTCAACATGGGCTCCACCGTGATCCTGCTGCTGCCCGAAGGCATGGCCGAGCTGGAATCCCTCCAGCCGCAGCAGGCGGTTCGCGTGGGCCAGCGACTGGGGCGCCTGCAGGACCATCACGACCAAAACTGACGTCGAGCGTCATTTTGTGACGTTGAAGGCGCCATTTTTCAGGTCGCCGTGTTAGGCTCGCGGCCTGAACACGCAGGGGCGTGTGTCGACTTCAAGCGCCGGGGAAACTCCATGCAGATACTCACCACCTTCCTCGCCATGATGCGGGCGCGTCAGCTCAGCCGTCAGTTCCGCGACATCGAACGCAGCATCCGGGCACTTCCCAAACGCAGCCGCGAACGGCTCAGCACGCTTGTCCTGCGCGAAATCGGGCAGGCCTCGCGCAGCGATTTCCCGCACCTGTACGGCACCGCGCCGGAATCCCGCTACCTGCCGTGGGGCGAAGGCACCGAGACCGGCTACGAGCGCGCACGCTCGAACAATGCCGAAGTGGCGCTGCGCGGCATTGCGCTGTGGCTGGCTGTGGCCTACCACGAGACCAAGCATTCCCCGCACGCCAACCTCCAGCCACAGCACCGGCAGCTGATGCATCTGCTGCGCGAACTGAAGGAAATGCACGGCCGCAGCGGCAACGCCAGCAAGGTCGACAGCTGGATGAACGGTACCGCCGCAGCCTGACCACCCGGATCCCTCGCCGCCGACACAACGGCGGCTCCATTACAATCCCTCGCACCGGGCACTGATGGGCATGCACCAAGCGCAGCCCTGACTGCCCGTCAACGGCAGACAGGTACCTTCAGTTTCTGCCCGATCCCGATGCGGTGGTGCTTCAGCCCGTTCATCTCGGCCACTTCCTGCACGCTGGAACAACGCATCCTGCGCACGATGCTGGTCAATGTATCGCCACGACGCACCGTGTAGATGCGTGTTCCCTTCGAGCCGGGGCTCGTACCCGCTGCCGGTGTCTGCACCACCGGCACCACGGCATGATGCAGGTCGGCGGCAAGAATCGGCCAGGGCCCCTCGACACAGCGCGAGGCGTAGACCGGCTCAAGTGATTCGGGCACGCGGATGCGGGTACCTTCCGGCTGGATCGCCTGGTGGTCCAGTCGCGGGTTGAGATTGCGCAGGGTACGGAACCAACCATCAGGCATGCTGGCACTGGAGCCGAGGCAGACCGTCAGTTCGGACAGCGACGCCGGGCGTTTCAGCACGACGCTGCCTGGGGCTCCATCCACCTTAGGGAAACGCAGGTTGTAGCTGTCCGGATGCAGGAACAGCCATGCCGCCGCCAGGACGGCCGGAACATAATCGCGCGTTTCTTTCGACAGCCGGTTGTAGATCCGCGGGTCGTAGAAACTCACCGACGTGTCACCCCCGACGGTGCGGCGCATGCGCCCCTCGCCACCGTTGTAGGCGCCGATGGTGAGCTCGAGGTTGTTGTTGAAAATGCGCAGCTGCTCGTTGATGTATTCGGCATTTGCCCGGGCCGATGCCGACGGGTCGAAACGCAGGTCGAAACCCGCGTCGCTGTTCAGGCCGAAACGCATGCCGGTGGCATACATGAACTGCAACGGCCCGGACGCGCCCGAGCGTGAAACCGCATGCACTTTGCCACCCGACTCCTGCGCCATGATGCCGAACAGCAGCGCCTCCGGCAGCCCGGCTTTTTCGTATGCGGGCCACATTTCGTGGCGCAGGTACTGATAGTTGATGTAGGCATCCATCAGCTGCGGACGCTGTTGGGTAAGCCACATCTCCAGCGCCGCCTTCACCGGCCCGTTCATCGCGATCAGCTCGGACAGCTTCTGCCCGTGCAGCAAGGTCACGCTGCGCTGCGCCTGCGGCAGGCTTGCCGCGGCACTGCGGCCGGTCGGCAGCGCGGCCTGTGCCGGATCGATGTCGCTGTCCAGATCCTCGCCACTGCCGAAATCGCCATCCTTCAGACGCAACAGGCGATCAAACGCCGAAAAGAAACGCTGCGGATCGCAGCCGACGGTCACGCCGCAATTCGCCGCGGCTTCCTTCAGCCGGTCCAGTGATTGCGCCAGGGTCAGCCGGGAAGCTTCCTGCCGGCCTTCGCGCGACTGCTGCAATGCCGTCTCGTAACCCTTGCTGGCAAGGTCGAGCTGGCCATACAGCGCATCCACCGAAGCCGATGGCCTGACCGATTCCTTGCCGGCACAGGCAGCGAGCAGGCCGAGCAGCAAAACCGGCAGCGCCAAGCGCGTGGCACGCATCATCGAACGAGGCTGGATCACGAAATTTCATCCCGAAAAACGCCCACCTTAGCGGGCGCCGTGGCTCGACTCAACGCAGGCATCCGGAAACCCCGTGCCGTTGGCTACAATCGTTCGATCATCAACGGACGGAACGCCATGACTGACATCCTGATCGGCCGCAACGACACCGCCAGCGTGGCGCTCGACCCGCATTACGGCAACCGCCACGGCATGATCGCCGGCGCCACCGGCACCGGCAAATCGGTCTCGCTGATGGTGCTGGCCGAGGGCTTCTCGAAGCTGGGCGTGCCGTGCTTCCTGGCCGATGCCAAGGGTGATCTGGCCGGACTCGCCATGGCCGCCGGCGAGCCGGGCGGCAAGCTGAAGGCGCGTCTGGACAAGCTTGGTCTGGCCGACTGGAAACCGCAGGCCAATCCGGTGGTGTTCTGGGACATCTACGGCAAGCTCGGCCACCCGGTACGCGCCACCGTCAGCGAGATGGGCCCCACCCTGCTCGGCCGCGTGATGGAGCTGAACGACACCCAGGAAGGCGTACTGGAAGTGATCTTCAAGGTCGCCGACGACCAAGGCTGGCTACTGCTCGACCTTGCCGACCTGCGCGCCCTGCTCGTCCACGCCGCCGACAACGCCAAGGAGATTTCCACCCACTACGGCCTGATCAGCAAACAGAGCATCGCCGCGATCCAGCGCGCCCTGTTGCGACTGGAAAGCGACGGCGCCGAACAGTTCTTCGGCGAACCGGCGCTGGAACTGACCGACCTGATGCGCCAAGACATGAGCGGGCGCGGCATCATCAACGTGCTGGCCGCCGATCAGCTGATCCTCAAGCCACGGCTGTACTCCACCTTCCTGCTGTGGCTGCTGTCCGAGCTGTTCGAGCAGTTGCCGGAAGTCGGCGACCTGGACCAGCCGAAGATGGCATTCTTCTTCGACGAGGCGCACCTGCTGTTCGGCGATGCCTCACCGGCGCTGCTGCAGCGGGTGGAGCAGGTGGTGCGGCTGATCCGCTCCAAGGGCGTGGGCGTGTACTTCTGCTCGCAGAATCCCGATGACGTGCCCGGCAACATCCTCGGCCAGCTCGGCAACCGCGTGCAGCACGCGCTGCGCGCCTTCACCCCACGCGACCAGAAGGCGGTGAAGGCCGCCGCCGAGACTTTCGTGGCCAACCCCGGGCTGGACGTCACCGAGGCAATCACCCGCCTCGGCGTCGGCGAGGCGCTGGCCTCCACCTTGGCCGATGGCGGCGTACCCACCCCGGTCGAACAGGTGCTGGTGACTTCGCCGGGCTGCCGCATCGGCGCGATCACCGACGAGGAGCGCAGCACCATCCGCCAGCGCTCGCCGGTGGGTGGCAAGTACGACACCCCGATCAACCGCGAGTCGGCTGCCGAATTGCTGGCCAAGCGCGCCGACGACAAGGCGGTCGAAGCCAGCACGGTCGCCGCGGGCGAAGCCGGCGGGGAAGCCGGCAAACAGGCCGAGAAAGCCGGTTGGGGCGGCGCCTTCCACGACGCGCTGTTCGGCACCAAGCGTCGCCAGGGCATGATCGAAACCATGGGCAAGCAGATGGCGCGCACCGCCGGCAGCCAGCTCGGCCGGCAGATCCTGCGCGGCGTGCTGGGCAGCATCTTCGGCGGCAAGCGCTGATGCATCCGTTGCACCACCACGCAGCACCCGGAGGACAGGCATGAGCCGCTGGCGCCCGCCCTCACCTGGCTCCACCGCGATCATCACCCGCGAGGGCTTCGAACGGCTCAAGGCCGAGCTGGACCAGCTGTGGCATGTACTCCGCCCCGAAGTGGTCAAGGCGCTGGCCGCTGCTGCGGCCGAAGGTGATCGCTCCGAGAACGCCGAATACACCTACCGCAAGAAGCAACTGGGCGAGATCGACCGCCGTGCCCGCTACCTCAGCAAGCGCATTCCCGCGCTGAAAGTGGCCGAAGGCCTGCCGGGCGATCGCGAGGTGGTGTTCTTCGGCGCGCGCATCGAACTGGAAAACGTCGACACCGGCGAAACCCATCGCTACCGCATCGTCGGCCCCGACGAAACCGACGCGAAACTCGGCTGGATCAGCATCGACTCACCACTGGCCCGTGCGGTGCTGAAACGCCGCATCGACGACGAATTCCTCGCCGAACTCCCCGCCGGCCCCACCCGCTTCGCGGTAGTGGCTGTGGACTACGGCACGGGCGACGGCACCTGAGGGCTGGCCTGCCCGGCATCCTGAAGCAGGCGCGCGACTCTCAATCCCATTCCGCGTTTCAACTCACCGACCTGAATAAAGCGCAAGGTCGGGTCGCCATGTCCGCGAAACGCCGAGCGCAGTCGTACCGGCTCACTGTTCCAGCCACCACCGCGAACACCTCGCGCCTCACACCTCTCCCGATCGGCCACGCCACCGTCAGTCGGCACGTCGAAATAGCCGACATCATGGCAATCAAGCACCCATTCCGGGGCATTGCCATGCATGTCATGCAGGCCGAGGGCGTTGGACGGGTAGCCACCCACCGGTACCGGTTGCTTGAACTGATCCAGACTGTTGGCATCGTCCACCACGATCGCCGAGCCGGTGCTCCATGGCGTCGTGGTTCCGGCGCGGGCTGCATACTCCCACTCCGCTTCCGACAACAACTGATAGGTCTGGCCGGTTTTCCGCGACAGCCAGATCGCATAGTCCAGTGCGTCGTACCAGCTCACTCCGATTACCGGACGGCGACCACCACCCCATCCGCCATCCGTGGTCTGCTTGCACATTCCGTCAGCCACGCAAGCGGCGTACTCCGCATGGGTGATTTCGTATTTGCCCACAGCGAAGGCGCGCGCGATGCGCACCTCGTGTCGCGGACTTTCGTCATTCCCCCTGCCCTCCTCATCCGACGGCGAGCCCATCAGGAAGTGGCCGGCAGGCACCACCACCATGTCCGGGCAAGCATCTTCGCAATCGCGGAACACCGTTCCCGGCACTAGCCCGCCCGGCCGGTCCGACGGCAAGCTGGAAACCGCCACCGGCTTCCAGTCCATCGCCATCCGCTCAGTGAAGGCAGGGCCGGGCTCGACAAACCCCGAAGCCGCCAATGCCGATGCACGACTGAACTCCAGCGTGTAGCTACCACCACCCTGGAGCCCCAGAGCTTCGACCGCATACACGCCGCCACCCGCCACGAACGACAAGTCCGCACGATTGGTAAACGTGGCGGCGTGCCCCATCAACGGCGTACCTTCGCACAGCGAGTCGGCATAGAGCTGCAAGGCAACCACCGCCGACGGCCTCACGCCGGGTCGCATTGCCAGATGCCAGCGCTCGCCCTTGCGGGTGTCGAGCAGGTAGCAATGCGCGAAACGGCCCTGCTGACCAACCTCATCGCCAGCTGCAAGCGTCGCTTCATGCCGACCCGGTTCACGTACCGTCGTGATCGGTCGTGACCACGACATCACGGTCGTGGTCATCAGGAAAAGCAGGGGTGCCAAAAGCCATTTCACGGGAGGGCTGCTCGTTGTTCAGGGATTGGTGATCAGACGGTGACGTATCGTTCGTCGGCTACAACACACGCGCAACCCGAATACCTGCCGCCTTCATGACGCCGTCGACGATCCCTTCGGGCGGCAGGTGGCCGCGCTGGGCAGAACGCAACCCCACCGGCTCGGTAGACCAGCCCCCACCCCGCACCACGCGCTTGTTGCATTGACCGCGATTGACGGCGCCACCGTCAGCTGGCGCACCGAAGTAGCCGATGTCCAAACAGTCCAATACCCATTCCGCGACATTGCCGTGCATGTCATGCAGGCCGAAAGCATTGGCCGGATAGCCACCTACTGGAACCGGCTGCTTGAACTGATCCAGGTAGTTGGCATCGTCCAGCACGATCGCCGAGCCCGTGTTCCACGGTGTGGTGGTACCGGCGCGGGCAGCGTATTCCCATTCAGCCTCTGAAAGCAGCTGATAGGTCTGCCCGGTTTTTTCCGATAGCCAGCCTGCATAGTCCAGCGCATCGAACCAGTTCACCCCGACCACCGGGCGACGGCCGCCACCCCACCCACCATCGCTTACACTGCGGCATGCATCAGCCTTCACGCAGGCCGCATACTCCTCGAAAGTCACCTCGTATTTGCCTACCGCAAACGGCCGGGCAAAGCGCACCTCACGGCGCGGACCTTCATTGGTAGAGCGACCTTCCTCGTCGGACGATGAGCCCATCATGAAACTGCCCGCGGGTACCACCACCATGTCCGGGCAAGCGTCCTCGCAATCGCGGAAAACGGTTCCCGGTGCCAGTTCCGTCGAGCTTGGCTGTGTGGAAACACTCACAGGCACCCAGTCGGGAAGATGATGGGCAGCCAGTTCCCTGCCCGCCTCCAGAAAACCTGCGGTAGCCAAGCCCGGTTCACGACTGAACGCCAGCGTATAGCTGCCGCCGTTGTATTCCGGGCCGATCGTGGTCGCAAACACCACATATGAACCACCACCAGACACGAACGACAGGTTGGCCCGGTTGATCAGCATGCCTGTGTGGCTCTTCAGTTCCTTCGCATCCCAACAGGATCCAAGCTGCAGGCTCAATTGGACCAACGCAGCGTGACCAGTTCCCGGGCGCATGGCCACTCGCCATTGTTCTCCCCTTTTCGTCTGCAACCGATAGCAGTGATAGAGCCGGCCATCCTCTAAACGGAGAGAACCATTCTCTTCGAGCACCCCCCGGAACTGCCCAGGCTCTGTAACCACTACCGTCTGGGCCCGGCACAGCACGGGCAGGGCAAGCAACAAAAACACGATGATGAGCGAAATTTTCATATGGGGAAGCTCTGGTCGCAAAACGGAAGAAGGATGAATTGCATGCTCAACCACAATCGGCATCAGTCATGTCGATACGCACCTGCTCTGCCGGACACCCCATCGACCCGATGCGAATGATGTCGCCGACTCCGAGACAGCTGGCACCGATGTAGTTGGCCTGGCTGAAACGTATCCCCGCGCCACTGGGTGTCCCGGGACAACGTGCCTCGAAGCTGACGTTGCAACCGGTCTTTGGTGGTGTCGAGCTGCGCAGGTAGAACACGTTCTGGCCACCGCCGGGACAGGTAACGGCCGAACCCTGAAAGCTGCTGCGCAGGTTCTGCGCGGCCTGTCGCAGGGCCTGTTGCGCAGCCAGACGCCGCTGCTCTTCGGCACGCAGCCGCTCCGCTTCGGCCTGCTCACGGGCCAGACGGGCGTTCTCCTGCTCCCTTTCCCGTCGCTCGGCATCCGCCCGTTGGCGCTGCTGTTCCGCCTCGGCCCGCGCCTGCTGCTCGCGCGCCTGCTGCTCCCTTGCTTGCTGCTCACGCCTTGCGTTGTCCGCGGCACTCTGTGCGGCAGTGTTCTGCGCCACTTGCTGCTCCACGCCCAACTGTCGCGCTGCCTGCAGCGCGCTCTCGTTCTGGGCCAGCAATTGCTGGCGGTACGCCGGATCGGTAGTCGTCGCCAACTGCTGGTTGCGATAGGCATTGGCGCGAGCCAGTTGTTCCGCCACGGCCTGGCGTGCCTGCGCCTGCTCCTGCTGACGGGCCTGGGCGGCCTGGGCTGCCCGCTGGTTGGCCTGACGCTGCTGGTCCTGACGGACGCGATTCATCAGGTCGGCCTGCCGCGCCTGCTGCTCTGCGCGGTAGGCATTGCTCTCCGACACGGCATCGGCCACCTGACTCAGCCCGCCCAGCACCGCGTTGAACATCGCCTGACGATTCTGCTCGCGCTCCTGCCGGGCGATCCGCTCCCGCTCCTGCCGCGCCCATTCGGCTTCCTGTCGCTGTCGTTCTTCCTCTCGCCGGCGAGCCTCTTCCGCTGCCAGCTTTTCGCGGTGGCTGCTGACCTGCTTCCGCATCAGCGCCATGCGAGGGTCCACCTCCTCGGGCGCGGCATCGGCCGGCTCCTCCAGCATGGCCAGCAATTCAGGATCGACACCGAGCTCCCCGGCATCCAGTGCCGGACCGGCAACTTCTTCCTGCTGCTGCCCCACATCGACCGACAAGGTGTATTCCCCCTCACCCTCACCCAGCGGACGCACGATCACCAGATAGCGCCCACCAACACTTTCAAACGCCATATCCGCCGATTCACCCTTCGCGGCACTTGCCTCCCGCTGCACCACCGCGCCCTGACACAAGGCACCCCGGGCGACCTGCAACACCGGTGCAAAAGCATCCGAACGCAAACTCGTGTGCAGGGGTTCGCCCTTGGGCACATCTATTTCATGGCAAGCCAGAGACGCAGTGGAGGAAAGCCTGCCGCGTGACGGTACGCCAGGTTCGATCTTTTCAGGCGTCACGGCCATTGTCGGCGTCGATGTTGGCCGACCTGTCACCGTCGTTTGCGTTGGTGGCGCAGACACGATGATCGGTGTCGAACGTGGGACACCCCGACCAGACCCGGATTCGTCATCCAGCGAGGAAACCTGTCGCGCCTGCGCCGCCACTGCAAGCAACAGGCAAACAGCCATCACCCCGCTCCGTCTCGCCAAATGCATGCATGCATCCCCTGTGACACTCATCGCGAACAGATTTGCGCCGCATGTCCATCGACGAAATCGCAGCTCCCCCAAAGAACCTGTCCAGACCCGCGCGAGGGCCGCTTGCACGGCGACGGGCAGCTCTCTCGCCAGTTGAACGCATCGGCAAAAACGGAAACACTCCCAGTTGGGGCTTGACAACAGGGGTGTCGCTTGAACCACGAAAAATATCTGGCCATGGTGCTGGAGCCGCTGTACGCGGCCATACTGGAACCAGAGCGCATGGGTGAATTCAGCGAGGCTCTTTGCAGTGCCACCAACAGCCATGTCGGCGCCGTGATGGTGCACGACCAGGGGCATTGCCGCGGCTACCTGGAGCTGTTGGTCGGTGCGGACCCAGCCCAGGCCGGACTCTACGAGCAAGAATACGCAGCCGACAATCTGTGGATGCAGCGTGGCCAACACCTGATGCGCCCCGGCAGCGTGATGGACAGCGACAACGTGGCCACTCGCACCGAACTCAAACGCACCCGCTACTACAACGAATACCTGCGCCAGAACGATATCGAGCAATCCATCGCCTTGTGTGCTCAAGCTGACGCCGACGGCGTGGTCGTCGCCACTCTGTGCCGTGCCGGAAGCCTGCCCCCCTATACCGAACGGGAGCTGGCACTGATGCGCCAGGTGGCACCGCATTGGGTCAACGCCTATGCCATCCAGCGTCGAATGAGTTGGCTTCGGCAGCGGGTGAATTCGCTGGAATCCGCTGTGGAAGCGGCTCCATTGGCCATGGTCATGCTCGATGGAAACATGCGCGCAACCCGCATGAACCAGGGAGCCGAACAAATGTTCCGGGAAGAGCAGGTCATACGGCTCCGCCAAGGGCTGCCGGAATCGCTGTTCGATGCCTCACGAATGAAGCAGTTGCTGCACGAAACCATCAACAGCCACTTTGCTGAAGATCACTCGTTGCCTCATGCGAACCGTGCAGTGTTGAGGGATGCCGCAGGACGCAACGCGCTGGTCGCCGCCGCACATCCACTGGGTCGTGGTGGCGACAACGCAGCAGTACTTTTCCTGCAACCGCTGGGCGCAAAACCATCATTGGGCAGCACCTTGCAGCAGTTGTTTTCGTTGACCCAGGCAGAAGCCCGCCTGGCCTGTGCCCTGCACCAGCATGGCGATCTGACGCAAGCCGCCGCAGTGTGCGATATCGGAAGCGCCACTGCGCGCACCCGCATCAAACTGATCTATGACAAGACAGGCGAGCGAAGTCAGTCGGCACTGATGCGACTGCTCGCCGCGGTCTCCAGCAGTTGCGCCCCCTGATCCGCTGCTCGTGCACGGCATCCATTGTCGGCAAATCATCCATGGTACGGATCAAAGCGTGCCGTGGATGACCTTGCCCGCCTTGACTGTCGCCACCACCCGGATGTCCTTGATCGCCTGAGGCTCGACCTTCAATGGATTGCCGTCGAGGATCACCAGATCAGCCAGCTTGCCCGACTCGATCGAGCCCTTGTCGGCCTCCTCGGAATACTGCCGGGCCGCGTTGATGGTGATCGCCTTGATCGCCTCCAGCGGGCTGATCCGTTCGTCCGGCCCGAGCACCTCGCCGTTGCGCATCTGCCGATTCACCGCGCTCCACACCACCATCATCTGGTCGATCGGCGCCACGCTGAAGTCAGTGTGATTGGTCGGCTGCAGCCCCATCGCGATGGCGGTGTGCATCGGACTGATGAACGAAGCCTGCTGCAATCCACGGTTTTTGACGTGCGCCTCGCCGAAGAAGAAGGTGTGCTCGGTGTAGAACGACGGGATCATCCGGTAGTCGAGATACTTCTGCAGCTGGTCCTTGCGCACGAACTGCGAGTGGATGATCACCGTGCGGCGATCCTTGTCGAGGCTGTCCGCCGCTGCAAAAGCATGCGCCTGCAGCACCGCGTCGATGGCGGCATCGCCATTGGCGTGCGCGATCACTTGCAGGTTCTTGTCGTAGCAGGTCTTGAACATGCCATCGAGCACATCCTGGGGGAAGGTCGGCTCGCCCTTCCAGTCCTTCTCGCCACCCGGCCCGCCGGTCAGATAGGGCGTGGTGAAGAAGGCGGTTCGTCCCTGCGGCGAACCATCGGCGAGGATCTTGCAGCCGCCCAGTTTCAGGTGGTTGTCATAACGGCCAAAGGTGTCGGCCGGATGCGCGGCCAGCACCTTGTCGAGATCGCCGATGAAGGGATAGGAGATGATGTCGATGTACAGCTCGCCGCGGTCTGCCGCACGCTGCAGGGTATCGACATGGGCAGCCATCGAGGCGCCATCCTGCGCCGTGGTCACGCCTGCCGCGGCATACAGTTCCTGCGCATAACGGATCTGCGCAGGCTCGTCCTCTTGCGACGACACCGGCAACTGCTCGTGCAACGGCAGCCACGCGGTTTCCATCAGCAGGCCGGTTGGCTCGCGACTGCCGGGCTTGCGTGCGATGACACCGCCCGGCGGCGTTTCGGTGGCCGCCGAAATGCCGAACTTCTCCAGCGCCGCCGAGTTGAGCACGGCGCCATGCGTCGACACGTGCATCACGATCACCGGGTTGTCGGGAAACACCGGATCGAGATCATCTCTGGTCAGCGGGTGGTCGGCCGGCAGCATGTTCTCGTCGTAGCCGTAGCCCATGATGATCTCGCCGGGCTTCCTCGACTTGGCCTCGGCGAAGCGCTTCAGCTCGTCGACGATCTGTTCCGCGGTGCTGGCCGGCCCCACCGGCGGCGCGGAGACGTTGGCCTGGTTTTCCATCACCAGACCGTTGATGAAGTGGCTGTGCGGGTCGATGAAACCCGGCAGCATGGTCTTTCCGGCGAGGTCGACCATCGTGGTCGCCGCCCCGCCGAAATCCGACTTCAGCTCGTCGACGCCGCCCACCGCAACGATCCTTCCGGCTTTCACCGCCACCGCCTCGGCGCCGGGCTGTACGTCGTTGACGGTGACGATGTCGCCACCGAAATAAATGGTGTCCGCCGCATCGCCTCGCGCCGCATTTGAAGTCTGCGGGGCCAGGGATGAATCACTCTTCGAGCATCCGACCAGCAGCATGGCGGCCAGGCTTATTCCGACAACAAAAGCTCTCATGGTGAATCTCCATGCTCGATAGGGATGAAGCAGAACCCGCAACAGCTGCGACCTGGCAGGCTGGCATGACGATCACTCCCCCGCGATCGACTGCCACTGGACATCCTGACACCCTAGCGCCTGCCGGCGGCACGAACCAGAGCCGTGCCATGCCGGGATGCGTGATTCCCGACGGTGTTCTCACACCGGGCCAGATCACGCCTGGCGCTCACCCACCGCCCATGCGCAAAGGTTCGGGGTAGTGGCGGCCAGCTCTCGCCGGACGGAAACATGCGGCCTTGCGGAAAAAACACGCATCGCCGTTGTCCGGATGCCAACCCGGGATGCCGGCCAGTGGCAATGGCCGCAGTTCCTGCGGGTCGTTCAGGACACGGCCACCCCGCACAGCAGCGGCACAGGTGCTTATCGCGCCGCGACAGTTTCCGGCCATGCGGAATGCCGTGGCAGGCTGCAACGCAGGAACGTCAGCACCCATCACCACCAGCGCCTTGCCAACCAGCAGCTTTCCGGGAGTCAAAGCCTGCTCCAGCAAGGCATGCCCGAACAGCTCGACGCGAATGCGCCCATCCATCCAGGCATCGCGCTCGCGCCAGAACAGGCCATGCCAGTCATGTGCATCCCACAGCACCAGCAAGGCCGGATCATGCAGCGCCACCACTACCCCGGCTTCGTCGAAGTGGGTCAGCGCATGCTGGGCGCGCGAGCGTCGCTTCGGCCCCATGCCGGCAATCCCGGCCACCTGACGGGCATTGAGTGCACGCTTCAGCCCACCGTGGCGCAGCCAGACCAGGGCATTGAACAGGTCGTGCCAGTTGTGCGCGCGAGTGGCGATCACATTTTCCGCGATGCGCTGCTCGTAATGCAGGCCGTCGGCAAGCAGTTCGCGGGTCTGCGCCACGAAGCGTTCACGCATGCCATCGGGGCGACGCACATTCAGTACATCGATGCCCGGCCAGTCCTGACCTTCAAGCAGATCGGCATACTCGCGCCACGCCAGCAACGGCATGCGCCCGAACACTCCGGGATCAACCGCATCGCGTGATGGCGCCTCGTAGCGGGCTGGCCGGTCGTCCATCGACGGATACCGGTGGCGGGTCAGACCAGCTTGAGCACCGGATGCGCCAGGCGACCGTGCAGATCGTGCTCGCTGGCCGACTCGACCACCACGTCGACGAACTGGCCGGGCTTGAGGCCCTGGCCGTCGGCGATCAGCACCGTGCCGTCGATCTCCGGCGCATCGGCGGCGGAGCGGGCCACCGCGCCATCCGCGTTCGCCTCGTCGACCAGCACCTTGATGGTGCGACCGACCTTGCGCTGCAGCTTGGCGGCGGAGATCTCCGCCTGCACCGCCATGAACTGCTCCAGCCGGTCTTCCTTCAGCTCCTCCGACACCGCGCCGGGCAGCTCGTTGGCCTTGGCACCATCCACCGGTGAGTAGGTGAAGGCACCGACGCGATCCAGCTCGGCCTCGCGCAGGAAGTCCAGCAATTCCTCGAACTCGGCATCGGTCTCGCCGGGGAAACCGACGATGAAGGTGCTGCGGAGGGTCAGATCCGGCACCTGCTTGCGCCAGTTCTGGATTCGCTCCAGCGTCTTGTCGATGTTGCCGGGACGCTTCATCAGTTTCAGGATGCGCGGGCTGGCGTGCTGGAACGGGATGTCCAGGTACGGCAGGATCTTCCCCTCGGCCATCAGCGGCATCACCTCGTCCACGTGCGGGTACGGGTAGACGTAATGCAGGCGCGTCCACAGGCCCAGCTCGGACAGGCCCTCGCACAGCTCGGTCATGCGCGTGCGATACGACTTGCCGCGCCACTCGCGCTCGGCGTACTTCAGGTCCACGCCGTAGGCACTGGTGTCCTGCGAGATCACCAGCAGTTCCTTCACCCCGCCCTTGGCCAGACGCTCGGCCTCGCGCAGCACGTCGTCGACCGGGCGCGAGACCAGGTTGCCGCGCATCGAAGGGATGATGCAGAAGCTGCAGCGGTGGTTGCAGCCCTCGGAAATCTTCAGGTAGGCATAGTGCTTGGGCGTCAGCTTGATGCCCGTGTCCGGCACGATGTCCAGAAACTTGTTGCGCACCGGCGGCAGCGCCTCGTGCACCGCGCTCATCACGCTGGCGTAGTCCTGCGGGCCACTGATCGACAGCACCTCCGGATAGGCCTCGCGGATCAGCTCGGCGCGCTTGCCCAGGCAGCCGGTGACGATCACCTTGCCGTTCTCGTTGAGCGCTGTGCCGATCGAGTCCAGCGACTCCTGCACCGCCGCGTCAATGAAGCCGCAGGTATTGACCACCACCGCATCGGCCGCGTCGTAGCTGGGCACGATTTCGTAACCCTCGACCTTGAGCTGGGTGAGGATACGCTCGGAATCGACCAGCGCCTTGGGGCAGCCGAGGCTGACGAAGCCGATCTTGTGGGCGGTCTGGGACATGGACGGAAGCTGCCGCGGAACGTGGAGGACTGGCCATTATACGGGAGCACGGCCATCCGCCATGGAATCCCGCAGCACCCCCGATACCCGGATGCCGCATGCCAATGGCGCCGCGCATGGCAGTTCCCGTGGCGAACCACGCCTCGCGCGCCGTCTCCCGCTTCTTGCGAATCCCGATCACCGCGCGGCATCGGGTGCAAACGTGCTCCCGCCGTACAATTGCACGGCTTCACCGATGTCGGGCGGTGCCCGACCTGCGCCCATCCTGAAGGGGCGGGATTCGGAGTTCCGGGAAAAGCGTAGGGCGGGCATTGCCCGCGCCGGCTGCCGGCAAGCTTCGTCGAGCGGCGCCACCCCGCGCAGTCATCGCGCATCGCGCCTAGAATGGGCGTTTTCCCCGCACGGAGCCTCCCCATGGGCCAGTCGATCAACCTCCCCACCACCCGCACCCAGTGCATCGGCGCCTATCTGGCAAAGCCCGAAGGCACGCCGAAAGGCGGCATCGTGGTGATCCAGGAAATCTTCGGCGTCACCGCGCACATCCGCAGCGTGGCCGACCGCTACGCCGAACAGGGCTACGTGGCGGTCGCCCCGGCGTTCTTCGACCATCTGGAAACCGGCGTGGAACTCAACCCCGACCAGGAAGGCGTGCAGAAGGGCTTGGCGCTGGTCAACGAGCTGGGCCTGGAGCGCGCGCTGGAAGACGTCGCCAGCGCCGCCGAGTCGATCGCCTCGGCCGGCAGGATCGGTACCGTCGGCTATTGCTGGGGCGGCACCGTGGCGATGCTGGCCGGCTTCCGTCTGGGCCTGCCCTCGGTGAGCTACTACGGCGCGCGCAACGTGCCGTTCCTGCACGAGACACCGAAGGCCCCGGTGATGTTCCATTTCGGCGAAAAGGACCACAGCATCCCGCCAGAAATGGTCGCCAAGCACCGCGAGGCACTGCCGCAGATGGAGATCTTCACCTACCCGGCCGACCACGCCTTCAACCGCGACGGCAGCGCACCCTACGACGAGGCCAGTGCGAAGCTGGCGCTGCAGCGCACACTGGGCTTCTTCAAACAGCATCTGGACAACGCATGAGCGAGTCGGGTTTCACCCTCGACTCGCGACTGGCGGCGGATACCATCCCGGTCGCATCGCTGCCGCTGTGCGAGGTGCTGCTGATGAACGACGCGCGTTATCCGTGGCTGATCCTGGTACCGCGTCGCGCGGGAATGGCCGAGGTTGCCGATCTGGAAGCCGGCGAGCAGAGCCAGCTGTGGCAGGAAGTGAACCATGCTGCTGCCGCGCTGCGCACCGTGGCGTCATGCGACAAACTCAATCTCGGTGCGCTGGGCAATATCGTGCGGCAACTGCATGTGCACGTGGTTGCACGCCGTGAAGGCGATGCCGCATGGCCGGGACCGGTGTGGGGCCATGGCCAGGCCGTGGCCTACGACACCGAAACCCTGGCAACCCTTGCTACCGCACTCGGGCAACGGCTGGCAGGCTGATTGCCCGGTACCACCAGCCGCCGCCAGTGCATGTCCGGTAACCGCATTGGGGGGGACCTTCGGGAAACGCGGGCTCCAGGCAAGAAAAAACCCGCGCAATGCGCGGGTTTTTTCTTGCCTGGAAAGTACTTACGGCCGTGAGGCGTCGAAGCTGCTGCCGGCAGCACTCCGCCCCCTCATCTCATCGCTCATCTGGACCGGCGCACGGGCATCCTCAAGCTCACGCGTCTTGGCCGAGACCGGGTTGATCTTTTTCAGGGTGTCACCGTCTTCGTAATACACCGTGAAACCGTAGTCGAGCTGCATGCGCGCCAGATACTGCAGGTGCTGCTTGCGGATCTTCGAATCCTCGCTGCGCTCGAGCAGCACGGTCTTCGGCAACTGGCCCTGATCCTTCAGATAAGCGAAATGGCTGCCGGCATCCACCGCCGAAAGCACCGCGCCATTGACCAGGAACTGGCCGCTCTTGTAGGCCTGAATGACAGTGTCGAACTGGCCCTGCATCGACGCTGCGCTGACGCCATCACGGGTGCTGCCACGGTGGCAACCGGCAAGTACCAGCAGGCTGCCCAGCGCGAGCGCGGCGACAGTGCGCGTCAGCAATGTGGAAATACGGATCATGCGGCTCTCCTGACAATCGAACGACTGGACGGCGGAAGTGTAACCCGGCTTGCAGCGGTGGCGCGCATCGCCAGCCCGCCGTTCAGCCAGAGGCGTCAGGTACGCGGCAGAGTCACGCCCTGCTGGCCCTGATATTTGCCTCCGCGATCCCGGTAACTGGTCGCGCACTCCTCGTCGGACTCGAAGAACAGCATCTGTGCCACGCCCTCGTTGGCGTAGATCTTCGCCGGCAGCGGCGTGGTGTTGGAGAACTCCAGCGTCACATGGCCCTCCCACTCCGGCTCCAACGGCGTCACGTTGACGATGATGCCGCAACGCGCATAGGTGCTCTTGCCCAGGCACACCACCAGCACGTTGCGCGGGATGCGGAAGTACTCGACCGTGCGCGCCAGCGCGAACGAGTTTGGCGGGATGATGCACACGTCCGATTCCACGTCGACGAAGCTGTCCGGATCGAACGCCTTCGGATCGACGATGGTGGAGTTGATGTTGGTGAACACCTTGAACTCACGTGCGCAGCGCACGTCGTAGCCGTAGCTGGAGGTGCCATAGGAAACGATGCGCCCGCCGTCATTCTGCTTGACCTGACCATGCTCGAACGGCTCGATCATGCCCTGGCCCTCGGCCATGCGGCGGATCCACTTGTCGGACTTGATGCTCACGCGAACTCCGGTCGATAACGGTTGCCACCCGGTCGCGGGCAGCAAACCGACAAAATTACATGGTCGGGATGGCCGGCGCCAGCCGGTGCTGGCGCCGGCCGGGGTTTGGCATGCGGGATTGGGGATTCGGAAAAGCAGCGCACGCTGAAGTCCCGAGCCTGCCAAGATGCCAGCGACGAAGCGCACCGCGCTTCTGGCTCTTGCAATTCCCTATTCCCTATTCCCTGCTCTCAGCCCTGCACCATGATCTTGCCCAGCCCCAGCGACTTGTTGCGCGGCTGCAGCGACAGGCGGGCGGCGGTGTTGCGGGCGATCTCGCGGTAGCGGGCAGCGAGGTCGGAGTCGGGGATGGCCGCCACGGTGGGATTGCCGCCGTCGGCCTGCTCGCGGATGCGGATATCCAGCGGCAGCGAGCCGAGGTACGGCACGCCGTATTGTTCAGACATGCGCTGGCCACCGCCTTCGCCGAAGACGTGCTCCTCGTGACCACAGTTCGAGCAGATGTGGGTAGCCATGTTCTCCACTACGCCGAGCACGGGAACCTCCACCTTCTCGAACATCTTCAACGCCTTGCGTGCGTCCAACAAGGCGATGTCCTGCGGCGTGGTGACGATCACCGCGCCGGCCACCGGCACTTTCTGCGACAGCGTGAGCTGGATATCGCCAGTACCGGGCGGCAGGTCGACGATCAGGTAGTCGAGCTGCTCCCAGCGGGTATCGGTGAGCAATTGCATCATCGCCTGGGTCACCATCGGCCCACGCCAGATCATCGGAGTGTCCGCTTCCACCAGGAAACCGATCGACATCACCGGCATGCCGTGGGCCTGCATCGGGGTGATGCTCTTGCCATCCGGCGATTCCGGCTTGCCGTGCACGCCCAGCATGGTCGGCTGGCTGGGGCCGTAGATGTCCGCATCGAGCACGCCGACTTTCGCGCCTTCGGCCTGCAGCGCCAGCGCCAGATTGGCCGATACCGTGGACTTGCCCACGCCTCCCTTGCCCGATGCCACCACGATGATGTTCTTCACGCTGGGCAACGGCCCCAGCGCGCCCTGCACCTTGTGCACATGGACGCGACTGGTCACCGACACCGCCGCCGACTCGATCGCCGGGTCGGCCTCCAGTGCAAGACGCACGCGCGCCGCCACATCACTGGACACGGTGGCAGCCGGATAGCCCAGCTGCATATCCACCGACACGCGCGCGCCATCCACGCCGACCGCACGCACGGATCCGGCCAGCGGCGCGCCGGTATGGGTATCAGTCAAATCGCCGAGAATGCGGCGCACCAGGGCTTCATTCGCCTGTGTCATGTCGGGTATGAGTCGTCTGCGGGGAACGCCCATTATGCCAGCCTGTCACCGCGACTCCGCTGACCTGGATCAGCACCGGACGCCGCACGCGGCGACAATGGCGCAATGCAGCTTGACGGTCCCCGGCAACCTCGCCAGTCTCGCAATCCATACGCCTTCGTACGGGAGAACACCATGAAGCTCGCTTTCCGCCTGCCTTTCGCCGCCGCCCTGTTGCTGATCGCCAGTTCGGCGTTCGCCGCCAGCGACTCCCCGGTCGGCACCTGGAAAACCATCGACGACGCCACCAACCAGCCGAAATCGATCGTCGAGATCACCGAACACGATGGCGAGCTCCAGGCCAGGATCGTGGAGCTGCTCAACCGCTCGCCGGAAGATGTCGAGCGCGACGGCGACACCGCGCTCTGCATCAAGTGCGAGGGCGAACGCAAGAACCAGCCGATCGTGGGCATGACCATCATGTGGGGCGTGCGCCAGGACGGTGACACCTGGAGCGGCGGCAAGATCCTCGACCCCAAGAGTGGCAAGACCTACAAGGTGAAGCTGTCGCTTGCCGACGGCGGCAACAAGCTGGACGTGCACGGCTACATCGGTTTCTCCCTGCTCGGCCGCAGCCAGATCTGGGAGCGCCAGTAGGGCGGGCACGGCCCGCCATCATCGATCGCGCTTTCCGGGCCTCCTGCCCGGAAAGTCCCGCGATCGAACTGCGGGGTTTCCTTTGTCCGGCCGCCACTTCAGAGGGCCCGGCAACGCAGCGGGCCATCGTGGTCCGCACTTTTTGAAAGAGCCAGAGCAACAGCAACAGCAACAGCAATAGCCATGCTCGACCGGGTGGCGAACGGGATGGTGGGTGTGCGTGGCATAATGCGCAGTCCCCCAAAACGACCTGCCAGCCATGAGCCGTCGCCTTCTCGTCACCAATGCCCTGCCCTATGCCAACGGCCCGCTGCACATGGGCCATCTGCTGGGTTACATCCAGGCCGATGTCTGGGTGCGCGCGCAGCGCATGATGGGCAACGAGGTGGCCTACGTCTGCGCCGATGACGCGCATGGCACGCCGATCATGCTGGCCGCCGAGAAGGCCGGGATGTCGCCGGAGGATTTCATTGCCGGCATCCGCAAGGGCCACGAGGCCGACTTCGCCGACTTCGGCGTGGGCTTCGACCATTACCACACCACCCATTCGGACGAGAACCGCGAGCTGGCGACGCTGATCTACACGCGGCTGCGCGATGGCGGCTTCATCGCCAAGCGCGGTATCCAGCAGTTGTTCGACCCCGAAAAGCAGATGTTCCTGCCCGACCGCTACATCAAGGGCACCTGTCCCAAGTGCGGCACCACCGATCAGTACGGCGACAACTGCGAGAACTGCGGCGCCACCTACGCCCCCACCGACCTGCTGAACCCGTACTCGGTGGTCTCCGGCGCCACGCCGGTGCTGCGCGATTCGGAGCACTACTTCTTCGAGCTGGGCAAGTTCGAGACCCTGTTGCGCGACTGGTTCGGCGGCAAGTTCACCGACGGCAAGCCGGTGGCCAACAGCGGCGTCGCGGCCAAGCTGCGCGAATGGCTGGACGGCGGCCTGAAGGACTGGGACATCTCGCGCGACGCGCCCTACTTCGGCTTCCCGATTCCCGACGCGCCGGGCAAGTTCTTCTACGTGTGGCTGGACGCGCCGGTGGGCTACCTGGCCAGCTTCAAGGCGCTGTGCGACAAGACCGGGCTGAAGTTCGACGATTTCCTCGCCGCTGACAGCACGGCCGAGATGCACCACTTCATCGGCAAGGACATCATCAATTTCCACGGCCTGTTCTGGCCGGCGATGCTGCACGGCGCCGGCTTCCGCACGCCGACCGCGTTGCACGTCAACGGTTACCTCACGGTGAACGGCGCCAAGATGTCCAAGTCGCGCGGCACCTTCATCCAGGCGCGCACCTACCTCGACGCCGGCATCCATCCGGAATTCCTGCGCTACTACTTCGCCACCATGCTCAATGACGCGCCGGTGGACGTCGATCTGGACCTGAAAGCCTTCGAGGAGCGGGTCAACTCGCACCTGATCGGCAAGTGGGTGAACATCGCCAGCCGCACCGCCGGCTTCGTGCAGAAGTTCTTCGACGGCAAGCTGGCCGACCATTTCGAGACCGAGGAAGCCGCGCTGTGGCAGACCCTGCTGTCGCACTACGACGGCATCGACGCGCTGTACGACGCCGGCGAGTTCGCCGAGGTCACCCGCCGCTTCGTCACCATCGCCGATCTGGTCAACGGCTACATCGCGGCCAAGGCGCCCTGGCTGATCGCCAAGGACGAAAACCGCCGCGACGAGTTGCAGCAGGTGTGCTCGCTGGCCCTGCACGGCTTCCGCCTGCTTGCCGGCCTGCTCAAGCCGGTGCTGCCGGCCACCGTGGCCGCCGCCGAAACGTTCCTTGCCGCGCCGGTCAGCGACTTCGCTGACGCCCGCCGCGAATTGCATGGCCACGTCGTCAACGCCTTCAAGCCCCTGCTCGGCCGCATCGACCCCAAGCGCATCGAGGCGATGGTCGAAGCCTCCAAGGAATCCCTCGGCGCCCCCGAATCACCCAAGAAAAAAACCATGAACGACACCGCCAAGCCCGCCTCCCCGACTCCCGAATCCCCGGCCCCCGCCACCATCTCGATCGACGATTTCGCCAAGCTCGACCTGCGCATCGGCAAGGTCACCGTGTGCGAGTTCGTCGAAGGCTCGGACAAGCTGCTGCGCTTCGAGCTGGATGCCGGTGAGCTGGGCAGCCGGCAGATCTTTTCCGGCATCCGCGCCGCCTACGCCGAGCCGGAAAAGCTGGTCGGCCGCAACGTGGTGTTCATCGCAAATCTGGCCCCGCGCAAGATGCGCTTCGGCCTGTCCGAGGGCATGATCCTGTCGGCCGGCGACGGCGGCAGCGACCTGTTCCTGCTCGACGCCGACCAGGGCGCCAAGCCAGGCGCCCCGGTCCGCTGAGCCGGGCGCTACTGCCGGGTATAGGTCACGAAGAAACCGACCAGATCGCCGTTCTCGTTGTAAGGCGCCATGTCCACATACCGGTAGCCTTGCGCCGCATAGGCGGCATGCGACTTGGTCATCTTGCTGGCCAGGCTCGTCTTGCGGAAGCCGAAGGTTGCATCGACGAACACCGTCACCGTATCCCCTGTCGGTGTCGCCGCCTGCGCCGGCGTCGAATGAGTGAAAAGAAACGAGCCGCCGGCGCCAAGCACGGCGGCCAGCAACAGGGATGCAAGGTACGGTGATTTCATGGCAACACTCCGTCAAGTTGCGGGACAATGACGGCAATGATTGCCGATTCATCGCATGCACGACACCTTTGAATGAGTGACCTCGCCGACCGCATCGACGCCCTGTTGCCGCAAACGCAATGCGAGCAGTGCGGCTACCACGGCTGCCGCCCCTATGCGGAGGCCATCGCACGCGGCGAGGCGCCACTCAACCGCTGCCCTCCGGGTGGTGCCGCCGGCATCGCAAAACTTGCCGCGTTGCTGGATCGCCCCGAACTGCCGCTGGACCCGGAACACGGCGTGGAAAAGCCGCGCATGCTGGCACGCGTCGTGGAAGCGGACTGCATCGGCTGCACCAAGTGCATCCAGGCCTGCCCGGTCGACGCCATCGTCGGCGCGGCCAAGCTGATGCATACCGTGCTGGCCGACGACTGCACCGGCTGCGAGCTGTGCGTACCGGCCTGCCCGGTGGACTGCATCGTGCTTGAACCGATGCCGGTCGAACAACTCGATCAGGCTCATGCCGACGCTGCCCGCTCGCATTTCCAGCGTCGCGAGGCACGGCTGGCGCGCGAGCGGAGCGAACGCGAGGCGGAACTGGCAGCACGCAAAGCGGCGGTGGATGCAGCCGTCACCTCATCCAACCCGGTGCTTGCCGCACTCGAACGGGCCCGTGCGAAACAGCAGGGCAAGGGGCCATGAATCCTTCGTCGTTCCAGTGCCGGCTGGAATACTGTGCATTGAAAAGGCTACGGCGACAACGCAGTCGTTGGATCCCAGCTTTCGCTGGAATGACGGGCACAAGATTCCCGCCAGCCCCCGGAGATCAACCATGCCGATGAAACGTGCCGATGTGGTGGAAATGTTCACGCGCCTGCGCGAGCTGAACCCCCATCCCACCACCGAACTCAACTACAGCACGCCGTTCGAGCTGCTGGTGGCCGTGGTGCTGTCGGCGCAGGCCACGGATGTCGGCGTGAACAAGGCCACGAAGAAGCTGTACCCGGTAGCCAACACGCCGCAGGCGATCCTGGCGCTGGGCGAAGACAAGCTGAAGACGTACATCAACACCATCGGCCTGTTCAACGCCAAGGCGAAGAACGTGATCGCATTGTGCCGCATGCTGATCGAGCAGCACGCCGGCGAAGTACCGCGCACGCGCGAGGAGCTGGAGGCACTGCCCGGCGTCGGTCGCAAGACCGCCAATGTCGTGCTCAACACCGCCTTCGGCGAACCGACCATCGCCGTCGACACACACATCTTCCGCGTGTCCAACCGCACCGGGCTGGCACCGGGCAAGGACGTGCGTGCGGTCGAGAACAAGCTGGAAAAGGTGATCCCCGCCGAATTCAAACAAGACGCCCACCACTGGCTGATCCTGCATGGCCGCTACGTCTGCAAGGCGCGCAAACCGGACTGCCCGCACTGCGCGATCCGCGACCTGTGCGGCTACAGGCAGAAAACACCAGGCAGTCCCTGACGCAAAAACATTGACTCTGCTCCGACCAAAGGAGGACAGTCGACAGGTGTGGTGCACATCTGTCGCACCCGATATCCCGGGAGGCTCCTCATGAAAAGACTTCTACTGGGCATATTCACCGTACTGTTGGGCACCAGCGGCGTGGCAGTGGCCGGTACGGGCTCACTCAACGGATTCAAGTCCCACTTCCTGCCGGTACTGGTGCGGGTGAACGCCAAGGCCAAGGTCGTCGATGCCTCGCCCGCCGAAAAACTGCCACCGCAGATCGAGCGGCTGATGCGGAACAACCTCGATGAAATGATCATCAAGCCGGCCAACGACAAACACGGTCGCCCGATGGCCAGCCAGTTCATCATCAACCTGGTGCTGCAAACCACGCCGACCGCCGACGGCAACTATGACGCCCAGTTCACCTATCTCTCCACGGCTCCGGTGCCTCCAGGCTCCTGGTACTGGGTGCACATCGACGGCCATCGGCTGGCCCTGGCCAGTCAGGACGCCCACCGGCGAGGCCTGCGGCACCGCATCCATCGCGTCAATCCACCGCCGGCATTCCGGTCGAACCGTACTCCGGCCTACATGCGCCAGATGCAACGGTCGGCTACCCCACCACCAGCCCGCTCCCTCCCGCCTCAAAGCAAAGGCGGTCGTTGAGACAACACAAACCAAAAAGCCCGTCGCATGCGACGGGCTTTTTGGTTGTCGCGACAAGGAGTCCGCAGCAGGTCAGCCTCCCAGCAGCACCCGGTTCATCCGCTGCACGAAAGCCGACGGATCAGGCAACTGGGCACCAGCCGCAATTTCCGCCTGCTCCAGCAGCAGCGTGGCGAGATCTTTCGCTTTCGCCTCGTCGACTTCGGTTTCGACCCGCTTGAGCAGCGCATGCTGCGGGTTGATCTCCAGCACGGGCTTGCTTTCAGGCAGATTCTGGCCAGCTTCGCGCAGCAGCCGGGCCAGATGTGGCGCCATCTCGTAGTCGCTGAGTGCCAGGCACGAGGGTGAATCGGTGAGGCGGGCCGACACCTTGACCTCGCTGACGCGATCGCCGAGCAGGTCCTTGAGCTTTTTCAGCAGTGGCTCGGCCTGCTTGCTGGCTTCTTCCTGCTTCTTCTTGTCGGCCTCGTCCAGCGGCAGTTCGCCCTTGGCCACGTTTTTCAGCGACTTGCCGTCGTACTCACTGAGGCTGCCGATCATCCACTCGTCGATGCGATCGGACATCAGCAACACCTCGATGTCCTTGGCCTTGAATGCTTCCAGCTGCGGGCTGCCCGCCGCCGCGGCGTAGCTGTCGGCGGTGATGTACCAGATCGCATCCTGGCCCACGGCCATGCGGCCAATGTAGTCGTCCAGCGAAACGTTCTGCGCAGTGCCTTCGCCCTTGGTCGAGGCGAAGCGCAGCAGCTTGGCGATGCGTTCGCGGTTGTTGGCGTCCTCGCTGATGCCTTCCTTCAGCGTGTTGCCGAACGCCTTGTAGAAGGTGGCGAATTTTTCCGGCTCGTCGCGGGCCAGTTTCTCGATGAGGTCGAGCACGCGCTTGACGCAGGCCGCCTTGATGCGGTCGAGCTGGCGGTTGTGCTGCAGGATCTCGCGGCTGACGTTGAGCGGCAGATCGTCGGCATCGACTACGCCGCGCACGAAACGCAGGTAGTTCGGCAGCAGCTCCTCGGCAGCGTCCATGATGAAGACACGCTTGATGTAGAGCTTCAGCCCCTTGCGCTCGTCACGCCCGCCCATCATCAGGTCGAACGGCGGCTGCGACGGCAGGTACAGCAGCGTGGTGAAGCTCTGGCTGCCTTCGACGCGGTTGTGCGTCCAGGCCAGCGCATCGTTGAAGTCATGGCCCAGCGACTTGTAGAAGCCCTGGTAATCCTCGTTGCTGATCTCCGACTTGGGCTTGGTCCACAGCGCCGAGGCGGTATTGATGGTCTCGAACTCGTCGGTGGGCTTGTCGTCCTGCTCCTTGAGCATGCGGATCGGGAAGGCCACGTGGTCGGAGTAGCGGGTGATCAGCGAACGCAGCTGCCAGCGCTTGAGGAACTCGTCCTCGTCGGCCTTCAGGTGCAGGATCACCGCCGTGCCGCGATCAGCTTGATTGACGGTTTCCAGCGAGTATTCGCCCTTGCCGTCGCTTTCCCATTTCACGCCCTCTCCGGCCGGTGCATCGGCGCGGCGGGTGATCACGGTGACCTTGTCGGCCACCACGAAGGCGGAATAGAAGCCCACGCCGAACTGGCCGATCAGCCGCGCGTCGGCCTTCTGCTCGCCGCTCATCGCCTCCAGGAAACGCCGCGTGCCGGAGCTGGCGATGGTGCCGATGTTGGCCACCACCTCGTCGCGGCTCATGCCGATACCGTTGTCGCGCACGGTGACGGTGCGGGCTTCCGGATCCCAGCTCACGTCGATGTGCAGCTCGCTGTCACCGGCGGACAGTTCGGGGTTGGCGATGGATTCGAAACGCAGCTTGTCGCAGGCGTCGGACGCATTGGAGATCAACTCGCGCAGGAAGATCTCCTTGTGCGAGTACAGCGAATGCGTGACCAGGTGCAGGACCTGGGCGACTTCAGCTTCGAACTTGCGGGTTTCGGCAGGTGCGTTCATGCGTTCACTCTTGTTGAAGGGATGAGTAGCGAGGGACGAAGGGCGAGGGTGGCGATCCGGGGCCGCGTGCTTTTCCACTCACCCCTTGCCACTCTCCCCCTCATCCCTGGATCTTCTGCAGCGCGGCGATGCGCTCGTCCAGTGGCGGATGGCTCATGAACAGACGACGGAAGCCATCGGCCAGCGGGCCGGAGATACCGAAGGCGGCGATGGTATTCGGCAAGGTATTCTCGCCATGATTGCCCTTGAGCCGCTGCAACGCCGAGACCATCGCGCCACGGCCAGCCAGTTCCGCTCCGGCAGCATCGGCACGATACTCGCGCCAGCGCGAGAATGCCGCCACGATGATCGAGGCGAACAGCCCGAACACCACCTGCAACACCATCACCACCACGAAATAACCGATGCCGCCGCCACGGTTGTCGCGGCCACCGCTCAGCCAATTGTCGACGAGGCGGCCCACGACGCGCGCGGCCAGGATCACCAGCGTGTTCAGCACACCTTGGATCAGGGTCATCGTGACCATGTCGCCATTGGCCACATGACCGATCTCGTGGCCGAGCACGGCACTGACCTGTTCGCGGTCCATCTGCTGCAGCAGGCCGGTACTCACTGCCACCAGCGAGCTGTTCTTGGTCATGCCGGTGGCAAAGGCGTTCATCTCCGGCGCATCGTAGATCGCCACCTCGGGCATGCCGATGCCGGCATTCCGTGCGTGCCGCTGCACGGTCTCGACCAGCCAGCGCTCGGTTTCGTTGCTTGGCTGCTCGATCACCCTTGCGCCGGTGGACATCTTGGCCATCCACTTGGACAACGCCAGCGAGATGAAGGCGCCTCCCATGCCCAGCACGGCGGCATAGGTCAGCAGGCTGCCCATGCCGCCATAACCGTAGGCGGCAGCCATCTGGTCGATGCCGAACAGGCGGCAGACGATACTCAGCAGCAGCAGGACGGCGATATTGGTTCCGATGAACAGGGCGATACGGCGCATGGCTGTCTCTCCGGCAGGTGGCAGTCATGAAAACGGAATGCGACCGCCCGGAATTCGGGGCGCCGCACGGCGGTTTCAAGCCCGCCGTCAGCCAACTCGCCAGCTGCGATGATTCCGCAATCCGGCGCAGCGGATCACGGCCAGGATCTAAGATGTGTCGATGGATTATCGCGGCCGTTTCGCCCCTTCGCCCACCGGACATCTGCATTTCGGCTCGCTGGTCGCCGCCGTGGCCAGCTGGCTGTGTGCGCGGCATGCCGGCGGCACATGGTTGCTGCGGATGGAGGACATCGACCCGCCACGCGAAGTTGCCGGTTCGGCGGCATCGATCCTGGCCGCCCTGCCCGCCTTCGGGCTGCACGCCGACGAACCGGTACTGTTCCAGTCACAGCGCGCCGATGCGTACCACGCAGCTTTCGAACGCCTGCGCGCGGCCGACCGGATTTTTCCATGCTGGTGCAGCCGCAGTGAGCTGGCCGCTGGCGGTGGCATCCATCGATGGCCAGTGCATTGCCCCGCCCCGGACCGGGCTGCCGGCGGCATGGCGGTTGCGCGTACCGAATGAAGTCATCCGTTTCCACGATGCATTGCAGGGGCCGCAACAGCAGAACCTGCGCGACGAAGTCGGCGACTTCGTGATCCGCCGGGTCGAGGGTTTCTATTCCTACCAACTGGCCTGCGTGGTCGACGACGCCAGCCAGGGCATTACCGAAGTGGTGCGCGGCCATGACCTGCTTGATTCCACCGCCCGCCAGATCTGGCTGCAGCGCTGCCTGGACCTGCCGACACCGGCTTACCGTCACCTGCCGCTGGCACTGGACGCGCAAGGCCGCAAGCTGTCCAAGTCGACGCAGGCCTGCCCGGTCGATCCCGCCACACCGCTGCCGGCACTGCGCCGGGCACTGACCTTCCTCGGGCTCGCACCGTCATCCGCCACCACTCCGGCCGCACTGCTGGAGCATGCGCTGGAATACTTCGATCCCGACGTTTTGCCGCATTGCAGCGGTTACTCCGCAACATGAAAGGGCTATAAAGCAGGAGTGGAACGACAGCTGTCATGCCCGGGGATGGCAAGCGCCCCGGCTGGAACGGCAACCGGTCCACCCATCGCTTACCTCACAGGAGATCAAGGACATGACGCAGCGTACGGCATTGGTCACAGGCGGCACCGGCGGCATCGGCAGCGCAATCGTTCGCTACCTCGCCGGCCAGGGGCATCGGGTCGCCACCAACTATCGGGACGAGACCAAGGCTGAGGCGTGGCGACAGGCGATGGCGAGCGAGGGCATCGAGGTATGCATGGTGCGCGGCGACGTTTCCGACCCCGCCGCCTGCGAGGCGATGATCCGTGCCATCGAGGAAAAATGCGGCCCGGTGGACATCCTGATCAACAACGCCGGCATCACCCGCGACACCACTTTCCACAAGATGAACTATCAGCAGTGGACCGATGTGGTGAACACCAATCTCAATGCCTGCTTCAACGTCACCCGCCCGGTGATCGAGGGCATGCGGGCACGCAAGTGGGGCCGCATCGTGCAGATCAGCTCGATCAACGGCCAGAAGGGCCAGTATGGCCAGGCCAACTACGCGGCGGCCAAGGCCGGCATGCACGGCTTCACCATTTCGCTGGCACAGGAGAACGCGAAATTCGGCATCACCGTCAACACCGTCTCGCCCGGCTACGTCGGCACCGACATGGTGATGGCCGTGCCCGAGGAAGTGCGCGAGAAAATCGTGGCGCAGATCCCGGTCGGCCGCCTCGGCCGCCCCGAGGAAATCGCCCATGCCGTAGCCTTCCTCACCGGCGACCAGGCTGCCTGGATCACCGGCGCCAACCTGGCCATCAATGGCGGGCACTACATGGGGTGGTGACAAAGCAAGAGTGAGTGGAGAGGAGTGAGAAAAGAGAGAAAGCAGATGGCTGCAAGCGACGGCTTTTCTCTCACTCCTCACTCCTCTTCACTCGCTTCTCGTCGTCAAGCAGTTTCTCCAACACCTTGCCCACCGCCGCGAAGGCGAAGGTTCCGGTGACATGGGTGGCGGCGCCCAAGCCGCCACCGCAGGCCAGATTCATCGCATCTCCGCCCGGCGGGCGGGTGCCGCAGACGCTGCCGTCGGGCTGCGGGTATTGCACGTTCTGCAGCGAATAGACGGCTGAAACGCCGAAGTAGCGATCGGGGTTGCGCGGGAAGTTGAAGTCCGTGCGGAGCTTCTTGCGGATCAGGCTGAACATCGCGTCGTGCTCGGTGCGCGACAGGTCGCGCACGCGGATCTGGGTCGGGTCGGTGCGCCCTCCGGCCGAGCCGACACTGACGATCGGCAGCTTGCGACGGCGGCACCAGGCGATCATCTCCAGCTTCACGCGGAAAGCATCACAGGCATCCAGCACCACGTCGTAGCCACGATCGAGCAACTCGTCCAGCGTGGACGGCGTGAGGAAGCGCTCGATCGCCTCCAGCCTTATCGCCGGATTGATCGCATGGGCGCGGGCCGCGATCACGCCAACCTTGGACTTGCCGTATTCGCCGTCCAGCGCATGCAACTGGCGGTTGGTATTGGATACGCAGACCTCGTCGGCGTCGATCAGGGTCAGGCGACCCACGCCGCTGCGCGCCAGCGCCTCGGCCGCCCATGAACCGACCCCGCCAACACCGACCACGCAGACATGCGCGGCTCCGAATCGCGCCACGCTGCCGGCGCCGTACAGGCGCTCGACGCCGGCAAAGCGCTCTGCAATGACGCTGCCGCTCATGCGACACCGTCCAGGCGGCGGAAAATGGAGTTTGCGTTTGTCACCGGCAGCAACCTGTTGCATCTAAAGCGGGCATTATCGCGCGCGGCATGGCCGCCATACACCCTGCGGGTTATGCTTGCGGGCCATCACCCAACAGGAATCACTCCATGCGCACTGCCCTCATGATCCTGCTCGGACTGGTCATCGGCATCATCGGCACCGTCAATGTCATGAACGTCCTCTCGGCGCGCAACCCCATGCCCAAGGCGGTCATGCAGACGATGAGCCATCACATGGGTGAGCTGAAGAACGCGCTGGATGCCAAGCAGTGCGATGCAGCGAAAGTGCAGCATCACCTGGCCCGCGTGGAGTCCACCGCCAGCGACATCGTGCCGGTGTTCGGCATCAATGAGAAAACCTTCACCGACGATGCCGCCCAGTTGCAGGCCCGCCTGCAGCAGGCCGTGCAATCCGCGCCGGCCACCTGCGAGGCTCTGGCCGCCGCGATCGGCCCGGTCGGCGAAACCTGCAAGAGCTGCCACCAGCAGTACCGCTGAGCAGCCCGCGCGGCAGCGCTCTCAGAAACTGATTCTGCCGCGCAACATCTGGCCGTACATCACCCAGTCGCCAAGCAGGCTGTACAGCGGGTGGCGAAACGTGGCCGGTCGGTTCTTCTCGAACGCGTAGTGGCCGACCCAGGCAAAACCATAGCCGAACAACGGCGCCAGCCACAGCCAGCGTGGCTGGCCGCTCAGCAAAACCAGCGCGATCACCGCCAGCACCAGCGTGCTGCCGACGAAATGCAGGCGTCGGCAGACGCGGTTGCGATGCTCGCTGAGATAGAACGGATAGAACTCGGCAAAACTGCGATAGCCGGACATGGTTTCTGCTCCACGGTGGAACAGCCCGATTCTGCCACGCGGACACCGCGTGGCCCGGTGAGGTCTAGCCCGGCAGCGGGATGAACTCTTCCTCGTCGCCAGGCACCTTCGCAAAACGGCCTTCACGCCAGTCGTCCTTGGCCTGCTCGATGCGCTCGCGCGAGCTGGCCACGAAGTTCCAGAACAGATGCCGGTCGCCATCCAGCGGCGCACCACCGAACAGCATCACCCGGCTCGGCTCGCGGGCACGCAGCACCGGCGCGTCGGGACCGGCCTGCACGGCCATCTGCGTGGCACCGCACTCCAGGCCACCCCACTCCACCGCACCTTCCACGACATGGACGCCACGCTCGAAGTGCTCCGCTGGCAACTCCAGCTCCGCGCCGGCAGCCAGCGACACCTCAAGAAAGAACATCGGCGCAAACACCTTCACGGGAGAACTTTCGCCATAGGCGGTACCAGCGATCAGCACCGCCTCCACACCCGGGCGGCTGATCTTCGGCAGCGCATCACGGTCGTGGTGATAGAAGGCCGGATCGGTCTCGGCATCAGCCTGCGGCAGAGCCACCCACACCTGGATGCCATGCATTTTCTGCCCGCTGGCCCGCTCTTCCGGCGGCGTACGCTCCGAATGCACGATGCCACGCCCTGAAGTCATCCAGTTCACCTCGCCGGGGCGGATATCCGCCAGGCTGCCCAGACTGTCGCGATGGCGGATCGCGCCATCGAACAACCAGGTCACCGTGGCCAGGCCGATGTGCGGATGCGGGCGCACATCCATGCCCTTGCCGGGAGGCAACTGCACCGGGCCAAGATGATCGAAGAACACGAAGGGCCCGACATGCCGCGTCTGCAATACCGGCAACATGCGGCGCACGAGGAAACCATCGCCAAGATCATGCACGCGGGCGTCGGCAATCAATTCCGGATTCGTTTTCATCGTCATCTCCTACCAGGCACGCTGGTATTGGGCCGGCGCATCGATCGACACGCCCAGGGACTGCGCCGCACGCCGCGGGAAATACGGATCGCGCAGGGTTTCGCGAGCCAGCAGCACCACGTCGGCTTCGCCACGCGCCACGATACCAGCCGCCTGTTCCGCTTCGGTGATCAGGCCGACCGCACCGGTGGCCACACCCGCCTCGTGGCGAACCTGCGCCGCGAACGGCACCTGATACCCCGGCCCCAGCGGAATGTTCACGTGCGGCAGCAGGCCGCCGGTGGAAACATCGACCAGATCCACGCCCAGCGCCCTGACCTGCTGCGCCAGCGCCACGCTCTGCGGCGCGTCCCAGCCCCCGTCGGCCCAGTCGGTTGCCGAAATGCGCAGCCACAGCGGCAAGCCGGCCGGCCACACCTCGCGTACGGCGGCGACGACTTCACGCACGATGCGGGTGCGGTTCTCGAAACTGCCGCCGTAACCGTCGCTGCGCCGGTTGCTCAACGGCGACAGGAACTGGTGCAACAGATAGCCATGCGCGGCGTGCAGCTCGATCAACTGGAAACCCGCATCCAGAGCGCGCCGGGCGGCGTCACGGAAATCGTCGATCACCTTGCGGATACCGGCCTCGTCCAGCGCCTGCGGTACCTGCCAACCCTCATCGAATGCCAGCGCCGACGGCGCCACGGTCGGCCAGCCCTGATCATCCGGCACCGGTCCGTTGCCCTCCCAGGGCCGCAACGTGCTGGCCTTGCGTCCGGCATGTGCCAGTTGCACGCCGGCGATCGCCCCTTGGGCGGCGATGAAACGGTTGATCGGCTGCCAGGCCTCGAGCTGGGTCTGGTTCCACAGTCCCGTGTCCTGCGGCGAAATGCGGCCTTCCGGCGACACCGCCGTGGCCTCGGCGAGCACCACCGCCGCACCACCCACCGCACGACTGCCGAGATGCACCAGATGCCACTCGTTCGGCACGCCATCGACGGCCGAGTACTGGCACATCGGCGACACCACGAGTCGATTGCGCAAGGTCAGGTCGCGCTGCTTGAACGGTTCGAACAATTCCATGGGAGATTCCAGCGGGGGGATGGACTGGCCGAAATGCAGGCAGACCAGCTGAGAATCAAGCCGACCGGCCAGTCGCCCTGCTTTTTTCGAGCCAGTGCGCCATGCGCGAGGCCACCGCCTGCGGTGCCTTCATCCAACTGAAGTGGTCGGCCGGCACGCCGGTCATGTCGTCGTGCGTCAGCGTATCGATACGTTGCCGCGCCGCCCCCAGCTTGCCCAGCAGCCAGTCCAGCGACGCCTGCGGCCCCAGCCAGTCATCATGCATGCGCAAGGCCAGTACCGGGATCTGCAGGTCGGCGAGAGCGCGTTCGAGATCCCGCGCCACGCCGTCCGCCGCATAGCGCCCGCTACGCCCACTGCGCGCCCAGTCGGCAATCACGCCGCGTGCCTCGTTGCCACCGAAGCCGATCCGGCGCCCGGGCAGATGACCGAGCAGCCCGGCCAGCAGCGGCGCCAGCACATAGGCCAGGCCGACCAGCCAGCGGTGCCGGAACTTGCGCCAGTACGGCGCTCCGCTGGCCACCAGCAGCAGGCCGGCGAAATCGCCGGGATGCAGGCTGGCGTACAAAGCCGCCATCTGGCCGCCCAGACTGTGCCCACCCAACCAGAAGGTCGCCCGCGGCCAGCGCTGCCGGACCGCGGCCATGCCGGCCGGCAGGTCTTCTTCCAGCAATTGGCGATAGCCCCAGTTGCAGCGGCGGCCTGCACGCCGGTTGCTGGAGCCGATGCCACGCCATTCATGCACCACCACCGCCGTGCCATGCGCTGCCAGCGCCCGCGCCAAAGGCAGGTAATGCCGGGCCGGAATGCCCATCGCCGGGATCCAGTAAAGCAGTCGATGCCAATCACCGGCAGGCAGTACGCCAAGCCATTCGAAACTGGCGCCATCGGCACCGGTCACCGGCACCGCCAGCACATCATCCGGCACGACGGCAGGCGGCGGTACAGCAGTTTTCTCAGCAGGACGACCGGACATGACCAGACAACGACAAACGCCACAAAAACAAAGGGGCCGGCACCTGCCGACCCCTTTGCATGGATTCCACCAGACCGGTCAAACCGGGGTGACTTCTTCGGCCTGCAGGCCCTTCTGGCCCTCGACCACCTTGAAGCTCACCTTCTGGCCTTCCTGCAGGCTCTTGAAACCCGTACCGGTGATCGCGCGGAAATGCACGAACACGTCAGGGCCGTTTTCACGGCTGATGAAGCCGAACCCCTTGGCATCGTTGAACCACTTGACTGTACCTACTTCACGATCCGACATAACTGACTCCGATCCAATCCAGACGCTGAGACAAACCGGCCCCCGATGGGCCGACGGTTTACTGAGCATGCAGGGTCCGGTGCAACAGTCGGATTCAGGGAACCCCATACCGGGCAAGCACGTAGCCAAGCAGACGCAGTAACGCAAGCATAACGGATTTTTTTGCTCCGGGTGATTTGTCAAGGAGGTTTTTTCGAACATGATATCGGCCACCGGAATGGCCCGGAAATGCACGATGTCCACATGCGGGGATGCCACCCGCTCCGAACCGGCCGAAACGGAACCGCCACGCAGAGGAAAACGACATGCCCGCACCTTTCAACGACACCTCCGCCCGCAGCATCCTGTTCGCCACCATGCTCAGCGGCATGCTGCTGTCGACCGGCTGTGCGGAGCACCGGCACCCTCGCCCGGCGCCCTCACCCGCCCCCATCACCGGCGCGTCCGCCAATGCTGCCGACAACACAGCTGCCTTGATGGAAAAAACCGGCATTCCGGCCTGTGACGATTACCTGTCCACCTATCTCGCCTGCCATCGCGCGGCGGGCAGCTACCCGGAAGAACAGTTGCTGTCCCGCTACGAAGCCATGCACGCCAGCCTGCTGCACGATTCGCAAGCGCCGGAGATCCGACCACAACTGGCAAACCGCTGCCATTCGCTTTCCAGCCAGCTTCAACAGGCCCTGCACGGAAAATCCTGCGTGGCCGCCAGCGACACGCCGTGACGACACGATCCCGCGGCAGGTTTCACTCCCGCTTCAAGGCGGCCCGCAGCGGCCTGGCCAGCGCCGAGGGGCTGGTCCGCCCGAGCCGGACCTCCGGCGTGCCATGCCACTGCGCGGTACCGGTGATCGCCTTGGCCAGTTCCTGCACCAGCCTCGGACCAGGCTCCACACCCGGCTCCAGGAACAAGGCCTTGACCTCGAACATGCCCTCGGCGCGATGGGCCTTGGCATCGAGCCGCCCGACCAGTTGTCCGCGGTGAAGGATCGGCAGCACGAAATAGCCGTAGCGCCGTTTCGCCGCCGGCGTATAACACTCGATGGCGTATTCGAAACCGAACATCGCCAGCGCTCTGGCGCGATCCCACACCAGCGGATCGAACGGTGACAGCAGAGCCGTATGCGTGGCACGCAGATGGCCACCCCGGGCGCGCTCCAGCAACCCGGCATGGTCGCGGTGCACATAGCCGGGCGCCCGCCAGCCCTGCACATCCACCTCCAGCAGCTCGCCACTGGCCAGCAACGGTGCCAGTTCGCGTTTGCCGACTGCCGGTTTCAGGCGGAAGTAATCGGCAATCCAGCCGACCTGCGCCACTCCCAGCGCACGCACACTGTCGGCAATGAAACGTTCGCGCACCTGCTCCGCCGAGCGCAGTGCGGCGGCATCGAACGGTGGGTCAAGCTTGGCCAGCACCCGCTCGCTGAGGTCATAGACACGCTGGAATTTCTCCCGTCGCAGCACCATCAGCTCGCCCAGTGCGAACCAGGCTTCCAGCCAGCGTTTCTCCGGTTTCCACTCCCACCAGCCGGATCCGGCAGCATTGTCCCGACGCGCGAAATCAGCCGCGCGCACCGCGCCGGAAGCACGCACGCCCTCAAGCAGGGCATCCATCTCTGTCCGTTGTTCGCGGTGCATCCGCAACGCGCCGCGATGTGCCCAGTGGTGCCGGCGAAGCTCGTGCCCGCCGCGATGCAAGGCAACATCGGCAGCACTGATGAAACACGCCTCGTGCGCCCAGCACTCGGCCAGCCGCCCCTGTTCGAGAGCTTCATCCAGCCACGCCGCCGGATACTTCCCCAGACGTGCATGCAGCACCAGATAAGGGCTGCGGGCCACGACGTGGATGGTGTCGATCTGCAGCAACCGCATGCGCTCGACCGCCGCCACCAGATCACTGCGACGCGGCCGCCGCCGCAACGGCTGCAGCAGCCCCTGCGCCGCCAGTTGCAACGCCCTGGCCTGGCGCAGGCTCAGCACGTGCCCACCACCTGAAGCGGCGTGGAACGGCGCAGTGATTTCACGTATTGGCCCCGGTGATCTTGAGCCGGCATTTACATCTCTCCCGATAGCGTGAACGTGCACCGGGCGAAGGCTCGCCCGACGAAAAGTGGATTCAAAGGATGCAAGTCCGCGTGCTGTCCCCCCCGAAACATTCTGGCATGGAGTACCCACCATGAAATCACTTGAACGATGGCTGCCTGTCCTGGCCGCCGGCACACTGCTGTTCGGCGGCAGCCTGTTTGCCCAGGATCTGCCGGCGACAACCAGCTCGGCCAGCTATGCCACCCCGCAGGGCAAACTCACCATACACAGCGAGCCGGCACCGGCACCCGTGATCGGCCCCGCGCCCGCCTTCGAGCAATTGTCCGGCGGCGGCAAGGCGATCAGCGAAGCACAGGCCGTCGCCTACCCGGCGCTGGCAAACGACTTCATCCACGCTGACAGCAACCGCGACGGCAGCGTGAGCAAGGCCGAATACACCCGCTGGACACGGCAACTCTGATCCGCCGACACCGGCCAGGCCGCCGGCAAGGCGGGGTCGTTCACGTTGCCGTGCAGTTCAATCCGGACACTGGCCTTAAACTCCCCGTTTCGACCATCGCCCGGAAGCATCCCAGATGAAGCCCCATTCCGTCGCCCTGCCGCTGGCCATGATCCTCAGCCTGCTCGCCCCCGGCAGCCACGCGCAGAATCCGGACCCCACCGACATCCGCGCCTGCACCGCCATCGAAAGCGATGCGCAGCGGCTGGCCTGCTATGACCATGCGACCGGCAGGGTCAACCTGCCGATCGCGCAAAAGCGCGTCAACCAGGACACCGCCACTCCCGACATTTTCAGTCGCGATGCCACGCCGGCGACGAATGTCAGGGTGACAGGCAACGATGAAGTAGCCACGCCGCTGTCGCTGCTCGACAGCCGCTGGGAGCTGTCCCCGGAAAGCAAGCTGGGCACGGCCAACATCCGCGGCTACTACCCGGTGTACGTGATGCCCGTGTTTGCCACCAGCCATCAGAACGACCAGCCGCACAGCCCCAATCCCGACAACTCGGTGGCGAACAGCGAGCAACTGGACAATGTCGAGGCCAAATTTCAGCTCAGCCTCAAGGCCAAGGTATGGCAGGGCGTGTTCGGTGATGCCGGCGACCTGTGGGTCGGCTACACGCAGTCCTCGCGCTGGCAGGTCTACAACTCGACGATGTCGCGCCCGTTCCGCGAAACCAACTACGAACCCGAGGCCATGCTGGTATTCGGCACCCATTACCGGGTGCTCGGCTGGGAAGGCCGCCTGCTCGGCATCGGCATCAACCACCAGTCCAACGGCCGCGGCAACCCGCTGTCACGAAGCTGGAACCGGGTGATCGCCAACGTCGGCTTCGAACGCGACGGCTGGACCTTGATGCTGCGCCCCTGGTGGCGCATCCCCGAATCACGCCGCTACGACGACAACCCCGACATCAGTGACTACATGGGCCGCGGCGAAGTACAGGTCGTGCGTGAATGGCGCGGCCACGAATTCAGCATGATGCTGCGCCACTCCATGCGCGGCGGTGACCGCAGCCACGGCTCGGCGCGCCTGAGCTGGAGTTTCCCGATGAGCGGCAACCTGCGCGGCTACATGGAAGCCTTCAAGGGCTACGGCGAAAGCATGGTCGACTACAACCACAACGCCACCTACCTCGGCCTGGGCATCTCGCTGCTCGACTGGTACTGACGACACCGGTCAGCGTGACGCCATCCTCACCGCCACCAGCCCTGCTTCGTGCCGGTGAGGATTTTCAGCATCTGGCCACGGGCCAGCGGCATTTTCCCGGCCGGGCCGAAGAAAGCATCGCGCAACCACGCCAGGCCCCGGCTGTCGGACTGGAACAGCGGCGTAAGCCATCGGCTCATGTGTTGGTAAACCGCCAGATGGGAACGTCGGCGCCGGCCGTAATCGTGCAGTGCCGCTTCGACCGTGGCGTTGTCGGCCAGCGCGTCGAACAGCGTGGCGGCATCGAGCAAGGCCATGTTGACGCCCTGCCCCAGTTGCGGACTCATCGCATGCGCGGCATCACCGATGAAGACCAGCCGCTGCTGCCCTGGTTGGCGCAGCAGCACGTCCCGGTAGCGCGCACGCTGCAGTTGCCCCGGTTCCCGGATCTGCGCCAGCAACGGTGACGCCTCGGGCCACAACGTGGCCACGCGCTGGCGCAGCCGCTCCAGTGCCTGATCGTCGAAAGCCTCCACCTGCTCGCCCGGCAGACTGAAGAAGAAAGTCAGCCAGCGACCTTCACGATCGGCACGCCGCCCCACCGGCAGCAGGCCGATCATCTCGCGCGTGCCGCAATAGCGCTGCTGCAGCATGTCGCCATGAGGCCACACCTCGGCGGGCAACAGGCACCACACGGCGCCCCACGGATAGACCGGCTGCCGGCGCACCAGCGCCGGTGCTGCCGTACGCAGGATGGAGTGCGCGCCATCGGCGGCAATGATCAGGTCGAACGGCCCGTGCTCGCGGCCCTCGCTGTCGTACAGCCGGTCGCCGGCAGGATGGACCGACTCGATCCGCACGCCGGCATGGATGCGCGACGCATCCGCATAGGCATCGCGCAACAGGGTGAACAGACTGCCGCGGGTCATGCCCAGGCCGAAACAGCCCGGCGCATGGTCGGCATAACGCATGTCCATCACGCTGCGACCGCGGTGGTTGCAGCCGTACAGCCGCTCGATCCGCTGCCCCAGCGCCAGCGCCTGCTCGTGCAGCCCCAGCCGGGCCAGCACGGCCAGGCCGGTCGGCTGCAACAGGAATCCGGCGCCAACCGGACCCGGGCTGGCCGCCTGCTCGAATACGCTCAGCGTGTGGCCGCGGGCGGCGAGAAGCAGTGCCGCGGCCTGGCCGGCGGTACCGTATCCCACGATCGCAATGCGCAGGCTTCCTTGCATCGTCATCCCCGGAAATGCGGCGCCACACGACGCAGCCGGGAATGCCCGGCCGCGTCAGTTCCAGTGCATCAAATGGAAATCAGTGCTGGTGACCGCCTGCACCATGCACATGGCCATGCTCAAGCTCCTCGGCGGAAGCTTCGCGCACTTCGGTCACCTCGATGGCGAAATGCAGGGTCTTGCCGGCCAGCGGGTGGTTGCCGTCGATGAAGGCCTTGTCGCCCTCGACCTTGGTCACGGTGACCGCGATCTCGCCCTGCGGGCCACGCCCCATGAACTGCATGCCAGGCTGGATGTCCTCGACGCCCTGGAAGGCCGCACGTGGCACTTCCTGCATCAGCTCGTCGTGGCGCACGCCGTAACCCTCTTCCGGGGTGACGTCGGCGGTGAACTTGTCACCGACCGAACGGCCTTCCATCTGCTTCTCCAGGCCGGGCACGATATGCCCCTTGCCATGCAGATAGGCCAGCGGCTCGCGGCCTTCGGAGCTGTCGATGACCTGCCCCTGGTCGTCGGTCAGCGTGTAATGGAAGGCGGCAACGGAATTCTGGGAAATCTGCATGAAGTTCTCGCGAATGGGTTCGGATTCGCCGACCGGAAGCATGGTCATCATCCACGCTCCCGGCAACGGCACGAACGCGCAAGGGTATCAGAACAGCGGGAAACGCCCGGCGCGTGGATACTGCGGGCCATGAACCTGCCACCCCGCCAGCTCGCCTGTCGCGCCCTGCTCTGCCTGCTGTTTGCCGGCAGCCTGCCCGGTCTGGCGGAAGCCGCTCCGCCCGTCGTCCCCGGAGCCACCACCCGTGCTGCCCTCGCGGCCCGCATCGACGCGCATATCGCGCAGCCCCGTTTTGCCGCAGCCAGTTGGGGCGTGGCCGTGGTCTCGCTGGACAGCGGCCGCACGCTCTACGCACACCGCGCTGACCGGCTCCTCGTGCCGGCATCCACCGCCAAACTGTTCACCGCCGGCCTGAGCCTGTCCGTGCTGGGCGCGGATTACCGCATGCCCACCCGCCTGCTGGCCAACGGGCACATGCCGAATGGTCGTCTGGACGGCCCGCTGGTCCTGTACGGCATGGGCGATCCTACCCTCGGCACCCGCACCAGTACCGACTGGGCCGAACAGCTGGCCAGCCAGGCATCGGCACACGGCCTGCGCTTCGTGGACGGTGACCTGATTGCCGATGACAGTTACTTCACCGGTCCCACCCATGGCAGCGGCTGGGAAGCCGGTGATCTGCAGAGCTGGTTCGCGGCACCTTCGTCGGCGCTGAGCGTGCAGGAAAACACCGTCGGCATCACGCTGACACCCGCCTCCACGGTCGGCCAGCCGGCCCGGCTGGCGTTCACTCCGGCCGGATCCGCCCCTGTACTCGCCGGCCAGTTGCTCACCAGTCCACCGCACAGCCCGGACGACATCAACCTGTATCGCGCCCCGGGCAGCGACACCCTGCAGGTGTTCGGCAACATCGCCATCGGCACACCTGCCCGGCACTACCGGCTCGCGGTGACCGATCCCGCCCGTCTGGCCGGCGAACAACTGATGCGCGCACTGAAAAACCGCGGCATCCATGTCACCGGCCAAGTGCGGGTCATCCACTGGCCGCAGGGCTCTGCCGGCGCATGGCCCGATGCAAGACGGCTTGGCGAAGTCCTGTCACCGCCCTTGCAGGACATTCTGGAAGACGGCCTGAAACGTTCGCAAAACCTGTACCTGCAAAACTTGCTGCGTGCCGTCGGCGCACGCCAGCTTCCCGTGAGCGACGGTTTCAGCAGCTCCGAAACCCGCGGCATCAAGGCCATGCAGCAGTGGCTGCAACAGATCGGCATCCCGCCATCGGCCAGCCTGATCAGTGAAGGTGCCGGCCTGTCGCGCCGCAATCTGGTCACCCCGAACGCGCTGGCGGCCCTGCTCGTCCACATGGCCACACAGCCGTACGCGGAGAAATTCCGCGACGCACTGCCGGTCGCCGGCGTCGACGGCACCCTGGCCGGGCACATGCGTCACACCGCGGCCGAGAACAACGTGCACGCCAAGACCGGCAGCATGGCCCATACGCATTGCCTTGCCGGCTACGTCACCAGCGCAGCCGGCGAACGGCTGGCCTTCGCGATCATGCTGAACAACTACGAGCCACCGCACGACGCGCCCCGCGCCAGCCGTGAGTTGGACGCGATCGCCGTGATGCTGGCGGACTACCGCGGGCAGGACTGACGCCCGCCCGGCAGCAACTCAAACACCGAGCCGGGCCAGGATCTCCCTGCCGATCTTCTCCGGCGTGTCGGTGGGGGCATAACGCTTCACCACCCGGCCGTCCGCATCGACCAGGAACTTGGTGAAATTCCACTTGATCGACTCGCTGCCGAGGATGCCCTTGCCCTCGCTTTTCAGCCATTTGTACAGCGGTTCGGCCTGCTCGCCGTTGACCTCGATCTTGGCGAACATCGGAAATGTCACGTCGTACCGCGTGCTGCAGAAGGACCTGATCCCGGCCTCATCCTCCGGCTCCTGATGACCGAACTGGTCGCAGGGAAAACCCATCACCACCAGCCCCTTGTCACGATGCTCGCGCCACAGCGCCTCCAGACCTTTGTACTGGGGCGTGAAGCCGCATCGGGACGCGACATTGACGATCAGCAGCGTCTTGCCCCGCCATTCGGCAAGCGAACGCAGGTTGCCATCGATATCGCGGACATCGAAATCGTGGATGGCTGGCATCGGCATGCTCCCACTGGGCGGAACGGCCTCGCAGCATACGCCATCGGCGGAAACATCAACCTGTCCCGCCCCCTGCCGCCTGTATCGGACCGGCCGGAGCCGCCCTAGAATGACCCGCCCATCCGCAAGCAGCCCATTGCCGTGATCCGCTTCATCGATGTCCACAAGTCCTACCGCGTCGGCGGCCGGGACATTCCTGCGCTGCAGCCGTTCGATCTCGACATCGCCGATGGCGAGGTGTTCGGCATCATCGGCTTTTCCGGTGCCGGCAAATCAACGCTGATACGGCTGATCAACCTGCTCGAACGTCCCAGTGGCGGGCGCATCGTCATCGACGACATCGAGATGACCGCACTGGCCGAACCGGCATTGCGCGCGCAGCGGCGCAGGATCGGCATGATCTTCCAGCATTTCAACCTGCTCGCCTCGCAGACGGTGGCGGACAACGTGGCGTTCCCGATGCGGCTTGCCGGCGAGCGCGACAGCCGCGTCATCAACGCCCGGGTGGAGGAACTGCTGGCGCGGGTCGGCCTGAGTGACCATGCCGACAAGTATCCGTCGCAGCTTTCCGGTGGCCAGAAGCAGCGGGTCGGCATCGCCCGCGCACTGGCCAACCGGCCCACGATCCTGCTGTGCGACGAAGCCACCAGCGCGCTTGATCCGCAGACCACCGCCTCGGTGCTGGAGCTGCTGGCTGAAATCAACCGCGAGCTGGAACTCACCATCGTGCTGATCACCCACGAAATGGATGTGGTGCGCCGGGTATGCGACCGCGTGGCGATACTCGATGCCGGCGCGATCGTGGAACACGGCCCGGTGGCCGACGTGTTCCTGCACCCGCAGCACCCCACGACCAAGCGCTTCGTCGACGAAAGCCTGCCCGGGGAAACCGCCGGTGAACCGGTGCCGTTCGCCGGGGTGCCCGGCCACATCCTGCGCCTGAGCTTCCGCGGCGAAGCCACGCTGGCACCTTCATTGAGCCGGGTGGCACGCGAGACCGGGGTTGATTTCAACATCCTCGCCGGCCGCATCGACCGCATCAAGGACCTGCCTTGCGGCCAGCTCACGCTCGCCATGCAGGGCGCGAACATCGACGGCGCACTGGCGGCATTGCGCCAGGTCGGCATCGAGATCGAGGAGTTGCGCCGATGAACCCGCTGCAGGAACTGTTCCCAAACATCGACGACTGGGGCGAGATCGGCCAGGCCTGCATCGACACCCTGCTGATGCTGGGCGGCTCGCTGATCCTCACCGTGCTGATCGGCCTGCCGCTGGGCGTGCTGCTTTACCTCACCGGCAAGGGCCAGTTGCGGCCAAGGCCGAAGCTCTACGCGGTCGTCTCGCTGCTGGTGAACATCCTGCGCTCGGTGCCGTTCATCATCCTGATGATCGTGCTCATGCCGGTCACCTACGCCCTGGTCGGCACCAAGCTCGGCATCCGCGGCGCGATCCCGCCGCTGGTGATCGGCGCCGCGCCGTTCTTCGCCCGGCTGGTGGAAACCGCCCTGCGCGAAGTGAACCGGGGCGTGATCGAAGCCAGCCAGGCCATGGGTGCCAGCCTGTGGCAGATCGTGCGGCACGTTCTGCTGCCCGAGGCCCGGGGCGGCCTGTTTGCCGGCATCACGGTCACCGCGATCGCCCTGGTCGGCTATACCGCCATGGGTGGCGCCATCGGCTCCGGCGGCCTCGGCGACCTGGCCTACCGCTACGGTTACCTCAGCTACAAATCCGACTACATGCTGGTCACCGTGCTGCTGCTGATCGTGCTGGTGCAATTGCTGCAGATGATCGGCGACCGGATCGTGGCCCGCTACGGCAGTCACTGAATGGACGTCTTTGCATCTGGCGGTATGGACGGCTATTCTTGTGCGCCGCACAAAATTCCCGTCCCATGAAGCTCCCCACCTTCGCCCTCCTCGCCGCCACCTTCCTGCTGGTGCTGACCGGCTGCAGCCGCAAGCACGATGACAACGTGCTGGTGGTGGCCGCCACCGCCGTACCGCATGCGGAAATCCTCAAGCAGGCCAAGCCCCTGCTGGCCGAAGAAGGCGTGAATCTCGACATCCGCGTGTTCGCCGACTACGTCCAGCCGAACACCCAGGTCCTCGAGAAGAACATCGACCTGAACTACTTCCAGACCCGGCCCTACCTCGATGCCTTCAACCGTGAGCGCGGCACCGACCTGACCATCGTCACCGGCGTGCACATCGAGCCGTTCGGCGCCTATTCGCGCAGGTTCACCAGCATCGACCAGTTGCCCGACGGCGCCAGCGTCACGCTGCCCAACGATCCCAGCAACCGCGCCCGTGCCCTGCTGCTGCTCGCGCAACACGGCCTGATCAGCCTGAAAGATCCGAACGACCAGATGGCGACGCCGAAAGACATCACCGCCAACCCGAAACAACTGGAGTTCCGCGAACTGGAAGCCGCCATGCTGCCGCGCACGCTGGACGAAGTGGACTTGGCCCTGATCAACACCAACTACGCGCTGGCCGCCGGCCTGAACCCGACGAAAGACGCGCTGCTGATCGAAAGCGCCGACTCGCCCTACGTGAACTATCTGGTCGGCCGCGCCGACAACCTCGACGATCCGCGCGTGCAGAAACTGGCCAAGGTGCTGAACAGCCCGCAGATCCGTGAGTTCATCGAGCAGAAATACCGGGGCGCCGTACTGCCGGCATTCTGAGCGGTCCCTGTCAGCTCATCCCTGCGAATCCGGAAGGTCGAACACCTGCCGCAGATAGGCCACGTACGCCGGGTCCTCGCACATGTTCTTGCCCGGCGAGTCGCTCAGCTTGGCAACCGGCTGGCCATTGCAGCGGATCATCTTGATGACGATGTTCAGTGGCACCGGCCCCACGTCATTGGTGAGGTTGGTGCCCACGCCGAACGCCAGCTGGCAGCGGCCGCGGAAGTGGGCGTAAAGCTGCATCACTTTCGGGATGTCGAGCCCGTCGCTGAACACCATCACCTTGTTCAGCGGATCGACGCGATTGGCGCGGTAATGCGCCAGCATCTTCTCGCCCCAGACGAACGGGTCGCCGGAGTCATGCCGGGTGCCGTCGAACAGCTTGCAGAAATACATGTCGAAATCGCGCAGGAAGGCATCCATCCCGTAGACATCGGACAACGCGATGCCGAGGTCGCCGCGATATTCCTTTGCCCAGGCCTCCAGCGCCGCCACCTGCGAATCACGCAACCGTGGCCCGAGCGCCTGGTGCGCCTGCAGGTATTCGTGAGCCAGCGTGCCCAGCGGCGTGAGATCCAGCTTGCGCGCCAGCCACACGTTGCTGGTCCCGGCCAGTTGATCGCCAAGGCCATCGCGCAGCGAGGTCACCACTTCTTCCTGCCATGTCCGCGAGTAGCGCCGGCGCGTGCCGTAGTCGGCAATGCGGCAGCCGGCGTAATCCGGGGTATCGCGCAACAGGGCGATCTTCGCCTGCAGCCGCCGCCGGCCCTCGGCCAGGTCGAGCCCGGCGCTGGTCCGGCGAAAATAAACTTCGTTGACAATCGCCAGCAGCGGCACCTCGAACAGGATGGTGTGCAGCCACGGCCCGCAGATGCGGATTTCGATCTCGCCGTTGTCCGCCGCTGAAGGCGCGATCTCCACGTACTTCTCGTTGAGCTGGAACAGCGCCAGGAAGTCGACGAAATCACTCTTGATGAAGCGCCAGGTACGCAGATAGTCGAGTTCGTCTTCGCTGAAGCGCAGCTGGCACAACGCCTGCAACCCGGCCCGGATATCGTCGATGCACGACACCAGATCAATGCCGGGAGTGCGGCATTTGAAGCGGTACTCCACCTGCGCGGCCGGATACTGATGCAGCACCACCTGCATCATCGAAAACTTGTACAAATCGGTGTCGAGCAGCGAATCGATGACCATCGATGGCCCAGTGCAAGTGCGGCGGCGGAAACATTCATTATCACACCCTTGCACGGGCCGGCCGCAGTGAACAAAAAAATCCCGTCAGCCAGGGGAGGACTGACGGGACTTGTCAGGTGGCATCCAGGGGAGGAAATGCCGACCCCTCAGTGGCTCGATGAACTGTGCCACTTCTTGTCGCCCTCACGGCGATACGCACCCTTAGTGTGGCTGGAAGCGCCCGAGTTCAAGAGGCATGCCGGCCTGTTCAGCTTTCCGACAGCCAGCGGGATTCCCTGACAACAGCTTCAACGCCTGCTCTCGCTGCGCCTTCGGCAACCGTGCCAGTTCGCGCACATGCCGGTAGAACGCCGGCCACTGCCCTCCCGCCTGCCGGAACATGGCGGCAAAGGCCGGCGTCCAGTGTTCGTACAGGCCGAACGGCAGCAGGCGGGCATTGTTGATCGGCTGGGCAACCCAGGCGTCGTAGCGGTGGTCATCCGGCCAGTGCTCGTCGCGCCATCGTGCATAGCGGTCGCGGAACCGCTCGATCTCGCGCTGCTTGCCGGCAGCCATCGCCGGCTCATCCATGCCGCTGGCATACAGCTTCTCCAGATGGCTGCGCAGCTCCAGCACCAACCGGGTGAAGTCGTCGGCCATCGTCCGTGTGTGGTTGTCCGGCGGCGGCAATCCCCGTGACAGGCGCCACTCACGCACGCCTTCGGTCTGCACGAAGGTCGCGAAGGATTCGTTGAACGCGGTGTCACCCTTCACGTAGATCAGTTGGTGCGCCAGTTCGTGGAAGATCGTGCCGTCCAGCTCGTCGTCGTCCCAGCGCAACATGCTCGACAGGATCGGATCGGCGAACCAGCCCAGCGTGGAATAAGCCGGCACGCCACCCACCCAGGTATCGTAGCCCCGGGCCTCAAGCTGGCTCGCATCGGCTTTCGCGCCGGCCTCCCTGAACCAGCCGCGGTAGGCCACGCACCCGGCAATCGGGAAACACTGCGGCACGGCTTCCACCGAATAGCGTGGCGCGGCGAACACGTTCCACACCACGTAAGGCCGATGCAGATCGACGTAGTAGGTATAGCTGCGGTTGTCCGGCAGGCCGAGCTGCTGCGAGGCGAACCGCCGCGCCGCCTGTGCCTGGCGCAAGCGCGCGGCAAGCCCGGGATCGGTGGCCGGATCGCTCAACAGCCGGTCCACCGCACGACGCTGGACGATCAAAGTGCCCTGCCCGTGAACGGCCTGCGCGTAATAACGCAGGCTGCCGCAGCCACACAGCAGAAGGCTCATCGCCACCATGACGATGAGCCTTCGGAGTTGAATGGACGAGGATCGTGGAAACCGGAACATGCTCCGATTGTGCCCCACGACCCGACAATGCATCACGTCGCGGCACCGCGCTTGAAACCGTGCCGGGTTTTACCCTTTGCGCTTGCCGCGACTGCCCCGCGGCTTCGCATTGATCAGGGCCTGGATCCTGGCCACTGCATCCTCCTGGCTGATATGCGGCACCGGAGCCGCCGGTACAGGACGCTTGCGCGCTGCGGCCTTCTTCGCCACTGCTACCGAACGGGGTTTTACCGCCGGTTTCACCGGAGCCTTTTTCGATGCGGGACGCGAAGCGACCTTGCCGGCAACCTTTTTCGCCACGGCCTTTTTGGTCGCCGGCTTTTTCACGGGCGCCTTGCTGGCAGCCACTTTTTTTGCCACGGCTTTCTTTGCCACGACCTTTTTTGCCACCACTTTCTTTGTTGCGGTTTTCTTCACCGCGGACTTGCCCGCTGCCGTTTTTTTCACGGACGCTTTTTTGGCCGGAGCCTTTTTCGCCACGGATTTTTTCGCGGCCGATTTACGGGTCATAGCCATGCGCCTGCTCTCCTGCGGTGATCAGAACCACAGCCAGTATGCACGTCCCGGCCGCAACCGGCATGCCGTGCCACAGCAATTGCCAGCCCTCAGGCCATGAATCGACGCGTCAGAACGACGGGTGCATCAACTCATCAAGAAAATGCGAAAGCACCCGATGCTCAACCAGAATGGTGAAAATCACCCCGTACAGCGCACCCCAGAGATGCGCGCTGTGATTGACGTTGTCCTGACCGCGCCGGTCCATGTAGATCGAGTAGGCGGTATACAGCACCGCGTAGACGATCGCCGGCATCGGTATCACCAGCACCACGATCTGCTGCCAGGGTGCTACCAGGATGAAGGCGAACAACACCGCCGACACCGCGCCCGAGGCACCAAGGCTGCGATAGCCCGGGTTGTCGCGGTTTTTCAGATAGGTCGGCAGGATCGAGATCACCAGGCCGCCGATATAGAACAACGCAAAACCGAACGTGCCCAGCCATGCCGCGAACAGCGGCTCCATCGCGCGACCGAAAAAGAACAGGGTGAACATGTTGAACAGCAGATGCATGAAGTCCGCATGCACCAGCCCGTAGGTCACCAGCCGGTGGTACTCGCGCTGGCGGTTGATCGCCGGCGGCCACAGGATCAGGTCGTTCATCAGGCGGCTGTTGTTGAACGCCATGAACGAGACGATACAGGTAATGGCGATGATGACCAGGGTGATCGACATGGAGGAGGTCCGCGACAGGAAAGCAAGGCCCGGCATCTTCGCGTTCTGTCCCCGGCTTGTCGACTTTTGCGGTGGCTCATGCACACCCGGCTTTTCGATATGCCGAAAAATCACTGCCCCGGAGGCCGCACCGCCGTTATGATCCGGCGCTTTGTCCGACTGACGACCTGATGGACCCGATGGTTTCCCTACGCTACCTGCACCTGGACGTCTTCGCTGCCACACCCGGCGGCGGCAACCACCTCGGCGTGGTGATCGGCGCCGATGACTGGTCCACTGCCGCCATGCAGCGCTTCGCCCGCTGGACGGCACTGGTCGAGACCACGTTCCTGTTGCCTCCCACCGATCCGCGGGCCAGTTACCGCGTGCGCATTTTCACTCCGCACAAGGAAATCCCGTTCGCCGGCCATCCCAGCATCGGCAGTGCCCATGCCGCGCTCGCATGCGGGCTGGCCAAACCGAAGCATGGACTGGTACGGCAGGAGTGCGGTGCCGGCGTACTGCCGATCCGCATCATCGACCGCGACGGGCAGCGCGAACTGCTGTTGCAGTCACCCGGCGAGCAAGTGCTGGACACCGGCATCGAGGCCCACCCGCTGTTGCCGGCGGCACTGGCCGGCATCGAACGCGGCGCGCTGCCACCTGCCCTGGTCGATGGCGGACGGCGCTGGTGGCTGGCCGAAGTCGTGGATGAAGCCAGCCTGCGCGCATGGTAACCCGACCATGCCGCCATCGGCGCTCTGGCAAAAGCCAGCGACAGCATGGGCCTGTGCGCCTTTGCACGAAGTGCCGACGATGACGACACACTGGTGGTGCGTGCCTTCCCTGCCGGAGTCGGCATCGTCGAGGATCCTGCTTCCGGCGCCGCCAACGGATTGATCGCCGCCTACGTCGTCCGCGCCGAGCCCGACGGCAAGCTGGCCCGTGGCTATCAGGTCAGCCAGGGCCGCGAAATCGGCCATGACGCACGACTGGTGGTGCATGTCGACGACAACGCCATCTGGGTCGGCGGGCACAGCCACACCGTGGTCGACGGCTCGCTGGACTGGCAGCCATGACCCCGGCAGCCGCCTATGCCACGGCTCCCGCCGCTTGCCCCGATGCCCACGCCCACTGGAAGTTGTAGCCACCCAGCCAGCCGGTGACATCAACCACCTCGCCGATGAAATACAGCCCTGGCACCAGCTTCGACTGCATCGTGCTGGATGACAGCCCATCCGTATCGACCCCGCCCAGGGTGACCTCGGCGGTGCGATAGCCTTCGGTGCCGCTGGCAGTGACCGGCCAGTCGTGCAGCTGCGCACCCAGTTGCTTCAGTTCGGCTTCGCGGTACTGGCGCATCGGCCGGTTGTCGAACCAGTGCTCGCACAGGCGTTGCGCCAACCGCTTTGGCAAGGCATCACCCAGCACCGTCTTCAGCTCGGCCAGCGAACGGGTGCCGCGCTGCTCGACCAGCCACTGCTCGGCGTCGCGATCCGGCAGCAGGTCGATGCGCAGGTCATCGCCGGGCTGCCAGTACGAGGAAATCTGCAGGATCGCCGGGCCACTGATGCCGCGATGGGTGAACAGCATGCCGGCACGAAACCCCTGCTTGCCGACCCGCGTCTCGACTGCCGGCAACGCCACGCCGGCCAGATCCTGATAGTGCTGCTGGTGTTTGCCACTCAGCGTCAGCGGCACCAGTCCGGCGCGCGTCGGCAACACCGCATGACCGAACTGACGGGCCAGCTCGTAGCCGAAACCGCTGGCGCCCATGCTGGGAATCGACAGCCCGCCGGTGGCCACCACCAGTGACTCGGCATTCACCTCGCCCTGGGCGGTGGCGACCTGGAAACCCTGTTCGGTGCGACGCACGCGCTGCACGCCGCAGTTCGCCTCGACCCGCACGCCGGCCGCCGCGCATTCATCCAGCAACATGCGCACGATCTGCTTCGACGAGTCATCGCAGAACAGCTGGCCCAACTCCTTCTCGTGGTAGGCGATGCGGTGCTTCTCGACCAGCGCGATGAAATCCCACGGCGTGTAGCGCGCCAGCGCCGACTTGGCGAAGTGCGGGTTGGCCGAGAGGTAGTTGGCCGGACTGGTGCCCATGTTGGTGAAATTGCAGCGCCCGCCGCCGGACATCAGGATCTTCTTGCCGACCTTGTTGGCATGGTCGACCACCAGCACCCGCCGCCCGCGCTGGCCGGCGGCAATCGCGCACATCAGCCCGGCGGCGCCGGCGCCGATCACCAGCACGTCGATCTTCAAGGGATGCGTCTCGCGCCAGCCACTCAGTCGCGCAGGTTGTCGAACTGCAGCGGCAGCTCGACCTCGGACTTGCGCAGCACCGCCATCGCCGCCTGCAGGTCGTCGCGCTTCTTGCCGCTGACGCGCAGCTTGTCGCCGTTGATCTGCGCCTCGACCTTGAGCTTGGCCGCCTTCAGCTCGGCCACCAGCTTCTTGGCGACCGGCTGCTCGATGCCCTGCTTGATGATGATCTTCTGTCGCGAACCACCCAGATTGGTGTCGGGATCAGCGATGTCCAGCGCACGCACGTCGATCTTCCGCGCGATCAACCGGGCACGCAGGATGTCCAGCATCTGCTGCAATTGGAACTCGCTGGGTGCGCTCTGGGTGATCACGGAATCCTCCAGCACGTAGCTGGCATCGACACCCTTGAAATCGAAGCGGTTGGACAGTTCGCGGTTGGCCTGGTCGACCGCATTGGTCAGCTCGTGCTTGTCGACTTCGGAGATCACGTCAAAAGAAGGCATGGCGTTGCTCGCTGGAAAACATGACCGGCAAGTGTAAGCGATGCCGGCGGCAGCACGCCCAAGCTTATCCGCGCGACAGCAGCCGCCCGCCCATCGCCGCGTTGGCAGCCACCACCAGGGCCACGGCCAATGCGTGGGTGAGCAGGTCGGTGGCCGCAGCGTCGAAGGCGTGGCAGATCTCCAGCAGGGAAGCCGATGCCGCCGCGCTGGCCAGTCCGGCCAGAATGGCGACACGCACCGGTTGCAACGGGCAGGCACGGCGCAGCAAGGCGATCAGCAACGCCGACAGCGGCAGCGAGAAGGCGAGGATGAAAAGCAGGCAATCGGCGGACTGGGTCGGCCCGGCCAGCTCGGTACCCGGCGCGATCCATTCACGCAGACAGCCCAGACCACTGGCGCCGATCCACAGCAAGGCGCCGGGCAAAGCCAGCCAGCCCCAACCAGCCCGCCGCCCGGGCACGGCCAGTGCGAACGCCGCCCATGCCGCACCAACCGCCGTGATCGCCGCGCCGATGCCGGCCCAGGCCAGGTCGGGCGTGGCGTCCCAGCGCCGCAGCATCGGCGTGGCGCCGTAATGCCACAGCAGGCCGGCAGCCAGCACCGCCACCAGCAGCAGCCAACCGAGCGTGCGCCGCCACGGTGGCGGCAGGCGACGTACCGGCACCAGGCCTGCGCCCAGTTGCCCGATCAGGGTCTGGTGGTCTTGAGGACCTGCGGTCACTTCACGGTTCTCCTTGGATGCGCTTGCGCAGGTTCTTGAGTGCGCGATGCAGATTGACCTTCAATGCCCCGCTCCGGCGCCCGGTCAGTTCGGCCGCTTCATCCAGCGAGCGTTCCTGCAACCCGAGCTGTTCCACCGCCTCGCGCTGCCCCGGGGGAAGCTCGGCGATCGCCTCACGCAGGCGTTCAGCGCGCTGGCTTTCCGTGGTCGCCGCGCTGGCATCGTCGCGATCCGGGTACTGCTCCAGCACGACATCGTCATGCAGCTCGCGACGGTCACGGCGGCCACGACTGCGCAGTGCGTCGATTGCACGCCGGCTGGCGATCGCTCCGAGCCAGGCATCATAGGAACGCGCCGGATCGAAGGTGTGCCGCACACGATGCACGGTCAGCAGGGTTTCCTGGACCACGTCATCCACGCCGTCCTCGCCCACCCCCTGACGTCTGGCAATGGCCCGGATCAGCGGCACCGAATCGGCCAGCAGGCGCTCATAGGCAAGCCGGTCGCCGGCCTGGGCCGCCGCCATCCAGGCAGAACGACGCTCCGATGATGTACTGCTTGCGGAAACAGTCGCCATGCTGCGTCGGTGGGCCATCCTGGGGGAAAGAGCGTTATCTAGACCCATCGGGATGGTGATGGTCAAGGTTTGCGTCATGCCGGTGGTTCGTTCGCAGGGCGCAGGGGGTTACCCCGCTCGAACATGTAACTTGTCGCCAGGTTCCGACGAATCACCTGTCGACCAAACCAGGGAATACCCTCCATGCTTGTCCTGATTCTTGCCTATCTTGGCGGCGTACTGACCATCCTCAGCCCCTGCATCCTGCCGGTGCTGCCGTTCGTGTTCGCCCGCTCCGACCGCCCCTTCGCCCGCAACGGCCTGCCGATGCTGCTGGGCATGGCGGCCACCTTCGCCGCCGTCGCCACGCTTGCCGCGCTGGGCGGCAGCTGGGCAGTCCATGCCAACCAGTACGGCCGCTGGCTGGCCATGCTGGTACTGGCCCTGCTCGGCATCAGCCTCCTGTCCACCCGGGTCGCCGAATGGATCGCGCGACCGTTCGTGGCATTGGGCAACCGGCTGTCGCAACGTCCTGCCGGCGAGGAGGACTCGATCTGGGGTTCGCTCGGCCTGGGCGTGGCCACCGGCCTGCTGTGGGCGCCATGCGCCGGCCCGATCCTCGGCCTGTTGCTGACCACGGCGGCACTGAACGGCGCCAGCGTGCAGACCACCCTGCTGCTGCTCACCTACGCGGCTGGCGCCGCCACCTCACTGGGACTGGCCCTGCTGATCGGCGGCAAGCTGTTTGCCCTGATGAAGCGTTCGCTGGGTGCCGGCGAATGGATCCGCCGCACGCTTGGCGTGCTGGTGCTGTGCGGCGTGGCCGCCACGGCACTGGGCCTGGACACCGGCGTGCTTACCCGTGTCTCGCTGGCCAGCACCGGCGGCATCGAGCAGCGGCTGATCGACGCCGTGCGCCCGGCCACGGCTCCGCAACCGGCACCGAAAGCCGGTGAGCCCCTGCCGGTCGAAGGCAACATGCCCTCGCTGGATGGCGCCACGCAGTGGTTCAACAGCCAGCCGCTGAGTATCGAGTCGCTGCGCGGCAAGGTGGTGCTGGTCGATTTCTGGACCTACTCCTGCATCAACTGCCTGCGCTCGCTGCCTTACGTGCGCGGCTGGGCGGACAAGTACAAGGACCACGGCCTGGTGGTGATCGGCGTGCATGCGCCGGAATTCGCCTTCGAGAAGGATCCGGACAACGTGGCCAAGGCCATCAAGGACCTGCGCGTCGACTACCCGGTGGCGCTGGACAACAACTACGCGATCTGGCGCGGCTTCGACAACCACTACTGGCCGGCGCACTACTTCATCGATGCCGAAGGTCGCATCCGCCACCATCACTTCGGTGAGGGCGAATACCCGCAGAGCGAAGACGTGATCCGCCAGCTGCTCACCGAAGCCGGCTACAAGGATCTGCCCGGCGGCTACATCGGCGACGACCACCGCGGCGTCGAGGCCGCCGCCTCGAACGACGTCACCCGCTCGCCGGAAACCTATGTGGGCTATGCCCGCGCGATGAACTTCGTGGGTGGCCGCGTAGCCCGCAACGATGCCAGCGACTACCACGCGCCATCGGCGCTGGCCACCAACCAGTGGTCGCTCGACGGGCGCTGGACCGTCCACGACGAAAACGCGCAACTGGAACAGGCCGGCGGCTCCATCGTCTACCGCTTCCGTGGCCGCGACCTGCATCTGGTGCTCGGTCCGGCCGCCGACGGCAAGCCGATACGTTTCCGCGTGCGCATCGACGGCAAGGCACCGGGCAACGATCACGGCATGGACACCGATGCCGACGGCAATGGCACGGTCACCAGCCAGCGCCTCTATCAACTGGTACGCCAGGCCAACGGCAGCGGCGAACGACTGTTCGAGATCGAATTCCTCGACCCGGGCGTGCAGGCCTACGCGTTCACCTTTGGCTGAGATGTCGTGAGTTTTTCCCGGCCAGGGATGGCCGGTCGCGGGCTGGCCAGGCAAGTGACTGATTCGTGCGAGCGAGTCCGGGGGTGTACCGGATTCGCGACAGAAGAAAGCCATGGAATGGTTTGCTTCACGGGCTCCGAAAACCCCATCCATACCGCTCATGTGTTGCGTTGTGTTGCGAACGGAAAAGTTGGGTCAAATCGCGCTGTACAGCGGCTGACCTGCCATGAGAAAGCCTTGCTTTCTCCATCGGATCGCTACCTATACTGCCGCATCCGCCCACTCTGGAGTGCAAGGCATGAAGCACCCGATCCGTTCCATCCTGGCTGTACTGAGTCTGGCAGCGGCGTCGTTCGCTGCTCCGGCACTGGCCCATGCTGCCGATGGATATGTCACCGGCAACGTCAACCTGCGCGCCGGCCCGGACAGCGGCTACCCGCTGATCTCGGTGATTCCCGCCGGCACCGGCGTCAGCGTGCAGGGCTGCACGCAGGACTGGGAGTGGTGCGACGTGATCGCCTACGGCAACCGCGGCTGGGTTGCCGGCAACTACGTCGAGTACGTCTACCAGAGCCGCCCCGTGCTGCTGCCCTCCTACGCCGCACGAATCGGCATTCCGATCATCAGCTTCTCGATCGGCAACTACTGGGACCGCCACTACCGCACCCGGCCGTTCTACAACCAGCGCAACGTCTGGTATCGCCGCCCGATCGTGCGCCGGCCGCCACCGCCGCCGATGCGCCACCCATATCGCCCGTCGATGCACGGCATACCGGCGCATGGCCGTCCACCGGCCCATCGCCCACCGGGGCACGGCGGCCGTCCACCCGGTGCAAAGAACCGCCCCGGGCACCACGATCGCGGCCATGATCGCGATCGCGGTCCACGCAAGGGCCACTGACTGCACCACGGGGCCGGATCGAAAGATCCGGCCCCGCTGGTATCGGCCATCGCGCCGATGCGGCCGATGCGCTTCCGGCCCGGACCATGCCAGCACCGCTTCCGGAGACGAGCCGGACCGTTTTCAACGGCGCACGGCCAGCTCCTGCCACAACACCTGCCACGACACGCTGGCCTCACCTTCCATCATCTTCCGGCGCACCTCGATCAGTTGCATCGCGCGGCCATCCCAGCGCCAGGTCTGTTCCAGTTCACCATGGAAATCCTGCTGCACCAGTTGCAGGCGCGCGAAGACCGGCTGCAGCTCCGGCAGTGCCAACGTGGGTACTGTCGTGGTGACCGGCCGATCGAAGGCTCCGGACGGAAGCTGGCCTTCATCCCACAGCGGAAAGCCGATGGCTCTGGCATCAGCGAAGTCCGGTGCATGGGCAACGACATGCAAGTGCAAAGGCTCCTGCGCGGTGAGCTGGCAGGGCACGGAGAACAGCGCGGTGTAGGCATCCAGCCACTGCACCTGATAACCGCGGCCATCAGCAGCCTCGGCCAGCGACATGCAGTCACCGGCCTGCTGGCGCAGTCCACGCACCGCAGGGGGCAGCGTGACGATGTTGGCCAGCACGGTTTCGTCGGCGTAGCGCCGCTGTACCAGACGCACTGCAGGAGCGACTTCAGGGTGTGTCGCCGGCGTCTGGATCAAGGCCCAGACATCCTTCCGCCCCTGGCTTTCGTCGATCCACAACAGGCTTGCCGTGAGGCCATGCAACGAAAACCGGCTGCGAAAGCCACCGGCGCGCAATGACAGCGAACCCGCCTTGCCCATCGCGGCGAACAACCTGCTTGCGCGGTATCCATCCGGACCATCGATCAGCACCGCCTCGCCAGCCAGCTCGCCCTCATACCAGTCACGTCCGCGCTGCAGGGTTTCACGAAGGCCATCCACGTCCAGCTCCAGCGTCTGCACATCGGCCAGTATTCCGGCAGGCATGTGCAGGCGAAGCTCCCGATCGACCTGCCGCGCATGGGCGCGACGCACGATCAGGTAGCCCTCGCCGGCTTCGCTACCAGTCCATGCCGCACAGGCGCTGGCAATGCTGGAACAACTGACATGCCAGTCGTGGAAATCGCGGACAACCGGCGTGATGGCGAAGGCCGGGAACGCCACGAAAACGGACATGACCAGCAAGGCAAGACGAGGCACGACGTGACTCCCGGTGGACATTCAGGGCAATGGCAGGGCTACGGGCCAGGATGCCGGCAGGCGTGCCAGACACAGCCAGGGATGCGGCACCATCGGATCGAGATCAGCCTCGCTGCCCGTGGCGGCACTGCCACAAGGCCGGGTACTGGCCCACGCCAGCATCCGCGATGCCCCGTCATAGGCCACCGGCAGGTCGCCGGTGATGGTGCCGGCGATGCGGTGAGGCACGTCATGCCCGAGATCGAGCAGCATCAGTCCGTCACGACTTGGCCAGATCAGATGCGTCCGGTCGAATGCCAGCCGCATCAGTTCCCATGAACCGAACGCGACATCCTGCACCGGCGAGCGCGCATCATGGCGTGCCGTCAGTCGCAGCACGATGTTGCCGCGCGACCGGTCACTCAGCCATACCAGATAGTCGCCAAGCGCGAAGATGCCATCGCGCGGCATGCCGTCGTCCTGCACGCGGGCCAGATCGTCCTCCGACGGCAGATACCAGCGGGCACGCCTGAACAGGACTTCCACCTCCGGCGACAGCGTGGCCAACCTCGATGAACCGCCGCGCACGGTAGCGGCATTCACGGACATCGCTCCGGCACCGCTCTTCGAGCGCACGTACAGCGTGTCGCCATCCCATGCCAGCCGGATATCGCCGGACACCACCGCCTCACTGTTGGCATCGGGGTTGCCCAGCACCGGCGTGGCGGCAACCGGCAACTTGCCGTCGAGTGGATACAGCCAGACCCGGCGCGCCGCCTCGTCGGAACCATGGGTGGCGCGAACCGCCAGGACCCGCGCATCAGCGGAGAAACTCCCGCCGCGGAAGCCGGACGGCGTATCCATCGCCGTCGTGTCCACCTCCACCAGAGCCGTGGGCAGCAGCGGTGGCGATACCGCGTCGCGCAGGCTGCGGATGCGATCGCCATAGGCATCACGCAGACAGACAAAAGGCTGAAGGTCCTGACGAGCCTGCTCGATGGTCATCTTGCCGAGGCATGTCTGGTCGCGCTGTTTCAGCCACGCACGCTGCTCGTCGCGCAAGGCCTTGCGCGCATCGACGCTGGCACCGGGGCCGACAGCACGGCGGTACAGATCATCCAGTTCGCGATCGGCCCGGGCCAGCACGGCATGAGTGCAGATCATCCGCTCCACCGTACGGGCCGCCCGGGCACAGGAAAAACTCGGCTGCCAGTCCGCCGCCGTGGCAACGCCGCATGGCGACAGCGTCAGGCCCAGCGCAATGAAGCAGGCAGCCAGCGACGGCACGATACCAATGCGCATCAGAATGTCACCCCGACGCATTTTTTCTGTCCGCGTTCGAGCACGATGCGCGAAGCCAGCACCGATGCCTGTCCGCAGAACGTCGAATGCCGCAGTTGCAGATCCAGCGTGTAACGGTTGCCATCGCGGGCAAGCGATAGCCGGCTCGGTCCATCCGCGTCACCATCGAGTGAGTCGTCATCATCCCAGCGGATCCACTGCGTACCGTCGGCCGCCACTTCCCACTCGGTGCTTCCATCGTCGCGAGCGGCATCCACCGCACACGTATTGGCACTGCCATCGCCAGCCGGTGTCGAGCCGAGATAGGACACCCCGGTCACGTCACCCTCGACATCGATGGCCAGACGCAGGCGCTGTGCGAGCCCATCGTCGGCATCGAAGCAGGACAGCGATTCCTGCGCAAAAACATCCGGCTCGGAGGCATCCACTGCCCCCGGCAACAGGCGGCGCTGGCCGTCGGTCGACGTGCTCGCCAGCAAGGCGCCATCGTGCCAGGCCAGCTGCAGACCATCCTCCTCGCCACTGGTGTAGCGGTAGCTTCCGGTGGCGAAACGCTGCCCGGTCCAGTTGGCGACCAGCAGCACGCCGCCGCGCTCCTGCGGCAGGTCCAGGGTCACGATGTGGTCGTCCCAGAACTTTGGCGTGGTTTCGTCCACCGTCGCCGCCCAGGTGTCGCGATCCACGTACTGCACGCCTTCGACGTCGCCATCCTCACCGCGATGCACGAAATGGAACTCGACCGGTGCCTGTGCATCATCCGGCGGCGGATCGCAGGACACCACGCCGAAACCACCTTGCGTCGAAGAAAACAGCGGCACATCCATCGCACAGGACGGTGGTGTCGCTACGGGGTCGTCACCCGTGGCGACTTCCGCAGACACGGCAGCAATCGGCCCGACGGGCGGCATCGCGGAAGGTGCCGGCGCCCGGTCGCAGGCGCACAGCAGCGCCGGACAGAGCGACGGCCAGCCAGCAGCCAGGCCGGAAAGATCCAGAAACTCCGATCGACATGGCCCGGATATCCGTACACGGGATCATTGCCAGAAACTCCCGCTCCGCCGGAGCAGACCGACATCGTGGCCATCGCTGTAATGCAATCGCAGGCCTTCGTGGTCGAAACTGCCGCCGAACGCCTCCATCGGGCAGCTGTTGTCGGGGTCATCGTGGGCGGCAAATTCCAGCGTGCCGAGTTCCTCGTCGACCCGGATCGGTACCACCACCGGCCGCGTCGCATCGGCTCCGCTGGCGCACTGCAATACCGCGTAGTAGCCGCTGTCTGTGAGCGAGATGATCACCTCCATGCCCTGGTAATCCTCCGAAGGCGTCATCGCGATGCTGGAGTACACGCCCTGGGCCTTGGGCAGCTCACCTGCCGAGGCCAGCAGCGGCACCATGGCCAGCACACCGCAGAGGATCGCCCTGCTCATGGCGCACCCGTGCTGGCGCTGGCTGCCGGGGCGTCGATGATCTCGACGGAGAAACCGATCAGTTTCCAGTCCCCCGCATCCTGCTCGTAGGTGTGCTCGAAAAGGACGCGCTTGCTGCCGGCCGGATAGTAGCCCTCGATCCGCATGGCCCCGGTATCCGAAACCTGCGGACTGGCGGTGGGCTGCGGCTCGCCCGCGCTCAGCGCCAGCAACTGGTCGCCCATGCCGTAAAAGCCTTCAAACTGCTTCCCCAGTTCTTCGGCCGTGGTCTGGCGCTGCCAGCGCGACGACAGGGTGCTGTGGAAATGACTCATGTCCCGCAGCTGCACCGAAACCGCGAAGTCGTGCATCGACGTCCTGACCAGGTGATAGATCACCTCACCGGGCGGCGGCTGCACTGCGACAGGTGGAGCCTCCTGCAACAGCCCCGCTTCCTGCCGGCGGATCGCGTAGATCTTCCACGAGCCCCGCTCCTTGATCAGATCCAGGCTGATCGGCACGACGCCGCCGGTATCGGTGATGATCGACCCCGTCAACACGCCACGGCCATTCTCGACCGAGCGGCCTGACCAGTTGGCCGACCGGAAACCGGCAATCGACCGGCTCGCCAGAAAACCCTCCAACTCATGCTCGTCGACCCGGTTCCTGAACTCCTCCGCCAGGAAGCTGCGGGCCTTGGCCATGTCCTTCTGCGCCACGGCCTGGAAGAAACCGTCGGCACTGCGGGTCAGGCCAGCGGTGAGGAAGAAGATCAACGCCACAAGCAAGGCGATGAACACGATGATGCCGATGACGATTTTGATCCAGAGACTCATGGTGGACTCCCGAAGAGACAGGCATCCGGCGCCGTGGAAGCACGAGGGCTCGCGCTGTCCGCCTGGATGCGGGTTCAAAGGGGTAGTCGACAACGGCGGGTGAAACCCGCCATGCGTTCCGGAAAGAGAGCGGAATCCGCAAAACCGCAGGCCCCGGCAGGAATACCGCCGGGGCCTGCATGAGCCGGCCGTCGGAGTTTCCGCTCAGCGTGCGACGCTGCTGGCACGTACCAGGTATTGCACGCTGAACATCCGCCGCGAATCCATCCACACCTTCACCACGGCGAGGCCGGCCTTTGCCGCCAGCGCGGCAAAATCCTCCAGCGAATACTTGCAGCTGTATTCGACCTGGATCGTCTCGCCGGCGCGGAAAGAAACGTCAAGGCGCCCCACTTTCACCTGCTGCTCGCGAAGGCTGACAGCATGCGTCTCGATGCGCCCCGCCATCGGGTTGTAATGCGCCCGGTGCGCAAAACCCGACAAGTCGAAATCACTGCCGATCTCGCGATTCAGGCGGGCCAGCATGTTCAGGGTGAACTCGGCGGTGACACCGGCACGGTCGTTGTAGGCCGCCTCGATCACCGCCGGGTCTTTCTTCAGATCCACCCCGACCAGGATGCCGCCGCCATCCCCCATCTCGTTGCGCATCTTGCGCAACAGCACGGCCGCCTCGCGGCTTTCGAAGTTGCCGATGGTGGAACCGGGGAAATACACCACCGTGCGGCGCGGCGCACGTGGCGGGATCGGCAGGCGCAGGGGTTTGCTGAAATCGGCGCACAGCGGCTGCACCGGCAATGACGCGAACTCCCCTGCCAGCCGCTCCACGCTTCGCCTCAGCGGTTCCGGTGAAATCTCCACCGGCACATACGCCACCGGCGCATGCAGGTGCTTCAGAAGCATGCCCGTCTTGAGCGCACTGCCGCTGCCATATTCAACCAGCCGCACATCACTGCCCAGCATGTCGGCGATGTCTGCCGCGTGCTGATCCATCAGGGCGATCTCGCAGCGGGTGAGGTAGTACTCCGGCTGCTCGCAGATCCGCTCGAACAGGGTCGAGCCACGCTCGTCGTAGAACAGCCACGAAGGCAGCCGCCGCGGACGGGCGGAAAGCCCCCGCCGGGCCACTTCCAGCACCTCGCCCGCCGGTGGCCGGCGATCATCATCGTCCATGCCCGGCACGCTGCTCATCGGTCCTGCCCCAGCCGGATTCCGGCAAACTGCCAGCGGGCGTGCGGCGGGAAGAAATTGCGATAGGAAGCGCGGATGTGATCGTGCGGCGTAAGGCAGGAGCCGCCGCGCAAAACCCACTGCCCGCACATGAACTTACCGTTGTACTCGCCCAGCGACCCCGCCAGCGGCCGGAAGCCCGGGTAACTCACGTAGGGCGAAGCCGTCCACTCCCACACGTCGCCGTACATCTGCAACAGGCCATCGCCACCAGTTGCTGCCAGTGGGTGGAAACGCTGACTGTCCTGCAGGTTGCTGGCCACCGTGACAGCTCCGGCGGCAGACTCCCACTCCGCCTCGGTCGGCAACCGCGCACCGGCCCAGCGGGCAAACGCATCGGCCTCGTAATAGCTGAGGTGACACACCGGCTCGTGCGGATCGAGCTCGCGCATGCCCGCAAGAGTGAACTCGCAGCTCAGGTCATCGTGCCAGTAGATCGGATGCTGCCAGCCCTCGCGCTGCACCGTGGCCCAGCCATCGGACAGCCACAGGCCGGGTTCGCGATAACCGCCTTCGCGCACGAACGCCAGGTACTCGGCATTGGTCACCAGCCGGTTGGCCAGCGCATGGGGCTGCAGCCAGGTGCGGTGCCGCGGGGTTTCGTTGTCGAACGAAAAACCCTCGCCGCGATGGCCGGTCTCGACGATGCCTTCGTGGCCCGCGATGAAACGCAACGGCACCGCCTGCGACTGGCCCTGCTCCAGCCGGGAGCGATACGCCGGCCGCAACGGATTGCACCAGAACGCATGCTTGATGTCGGTGAGCAACAGCTCCTGATGCTGCTGCTCATGCTGCAGGCCAAGCTCCACCAGCGCGGACAACCCGGCATCCCCGCCATGCTCCAGCAACCCGGCCACCGCATGGTCGACGGCGCGGCGGTAGTCGCGCACCTGCTCCAGCGATGGACGCGACAGCAGCCCCCGTTGCGGGCGCGCATGCATCGGCCCGACCGACTGGTAGTAGGAGTTGAACAGGTAATGCCAAGCCGGATCATGCGGCCGGTACGACGGGTCACGCCCCAGCACGAACTGCTCGAAAAACCAGCTGGTATGCGCCAGATGCCACTTGCCGGGACTGGCATCGGGCATCGACTGCAGCTGCATGTCCTCGGCGCTGAGGCTGTCGCACAACGCCTCGGTACGGGCACGCACGCCAAGAAAACGCGCCGCCAGACCAGTGGCATCCGGAGAGGACAAAGCGGCCATCACCTCTCCCCGGCCGGGGTTGGCAGGATGATCGATGGTAAAGACGTCCTGCGGCGGGGAACGCTGGAAATCATGTCTCCCAGCATGCCGCAACCGCTGTTCACTTCTCGTGATATGAAGATGGCAATCACCTTGCAAAGACCACCATGCAGCCACTCTTTCCGGCCAGCCATTCCTGACGAGGCAACGCCCATGAAAACGATCATTCCCGCTCTGCTCGTCGCCCTCCTGCCGGCAC
>Ga0222419_100274_pt1 | contig 72511 bp, 58 predicted proteins | sample 1B20Ametagenome_FD_182474 | JGI IMG/M metagenome (GOLD analysis project Ga0222419, IMG submission 182474) | Enriched microbial communities from leaf-cutter ant dump, University of Wisconsin, Madison, United States - 1B20A (version 2) | ecosystem: Environmental > Terrestrial > Nest > Insects nest...
TTTAAAACAAGAATATTGGCAAAAATAACAACCCTTACGACTATTCAATATTTGAATAAATTTGTGTTTAACAGGAATATCAATAACCTGAAAATTAATATCGTCTAATAATGCACTACGGGTTTATGAATATCAATAACTACTGGATAAAAGACCAAACCCTAAAAGAGACAATAACCAAAACTCAAATTCCAAATGCTGGAAACTTCAAATTATTGGCTTGTTATTTTAACCTTATGGACAAGAAAGGATTGGCTTTTCATTTGAATAAAAATTCCGAAGTGGAAACAGAAAAACTATATGCTAAAAATGGATTTGAATATATTGTTTTGGAGAATGACAAATTGAAAGAACTAATGGTTTTACCCAATCGAAATATAACGGAATTAGCAGAAAGAATTGTTTCCAAAATAGATAATTGCAACAAGGAAACCGAAGTTTTAGACTTAATAATTGCCGAAATGTGAATGTAGCCAGTCAGACAAATATATTCAACTACCCTGAATTATCAAATGTAAAAGCTGTTCAAACAGCATTGACTAAAAAGGAAAAAATAAAAGAACAAGCGTTGATTAGGGCTTATGAATCATTGGGGAAATTGAAAAAGTTTGGAATAAAGATATAAACCAAAGTATTAGTGTTCCATTAAAACAGAACATTAATGACTGGCTTTAAAAATAAAGCAATAAGTTCCGAAGCTCCGTTACCAAATCGTTAGCTTACTTTTTGATATTCTTTATAAAAGCTTAACATTCAAATCAAAAGGTTTTTTCCTGAAAATTTTAAAATAAACTTGTAATCTTGAATAAGATTGTTTGTGTGTTTAATCGACTAATAATCAATTAAATGTGTTGTGATTTTTTATCAGGTAAACCCTCTTTTTTATTTGGATATACTTCACAACTACTCCTCCAACGTATGCGCGAAAAATTTCTTTGAAAATCGTTCCTGAATGCTTTGAAAAATAATAAACATTATCGGGATAATAAAAACACCCAACACTGTCCCGATGAGCATTCCGCTGATAGCTCCCGTTCCTACTGCACGATTTCCGACAGCTCCGGCGCCCGTTGCGAGCATCAAAGGAATTAGTCCGAAAATAAAGGCAAACGAAGTCATCAGAATCGGACGAAGCCGGGCTTGTGCGCCGCTGAGTGCTGCCTGAGTCAGAGACATTCCCTGTCTTCTTCTTTCCAAAGCAAATTCCACGATTAAAATCGCATTTTTAGAAAGTAAACCGACCAGCATAATCAAGGTAATTTGAATGTATATGCTGTTTTCTATACCAAAAGCCACTGCAAAAATGTAGGTTCCTGCCAATCCCACAGGTAGGGACAGCAATACGGAAAAAGGGATAATAAAACTTTTGTACTGCGCACTCAGCAATAAGAAAACAAATGCAATAACCAATATAAAAATAAAAAGTGTCTGGTTGCTGGCAGTAATTTCTTCTTTTGTCAAACCGGAATATTCAATTCCATAACCGACAGGCAGTTTTTCGGCTACAACTTCATTGATGGCATTAATCGCATCTCCGGAACTATAACCGGGATTAGCAGCACCATTGATGCTGATTGCTGTATAAAGATTGAACCGTGAAATGGCTTGTGGTCCATACACTCTGTTTATTTCTATAAAACTGGTAATAGGCGCCATTACACCTTCAAAATTTCTTACATAAACGTGGCTGAGACCATCAGGATTGGCTCGATAATGCGGTTCGGACTGGTACATCACACGATATTCTTTTCCAAACTGATTGAAATTTGAGGCATAAACACCACCATAATATCCTTGCATCGTTTCCAAAATATCATTGAGCGTAAAACCTGCCTCTTTTATTTTTTCGAGATTAACTTCGATTTCGTATTGCGGAAAAGAAGGGTCGAAAGAGGTAGAAGCATAACGGATTTCGGGGCGCTTATTAAGTTCTTCAAGGAATTCGTTTCCGACTTGTGCAAAAGTGTTGATTTCTTGTCCGCTTCGGTCTTGCAGTTGAAATTCAAATCCATCGGATGAACCAAAACCGCGAATCGTAGGCGGCGCAAAAAAAATAATTTTAGCTTCGCGGATGCCGCTGGTTTTTTCAATTAATTGCCCGATAATGGATTGAATATCCTGTCCTTTTCCCGTTCTTTCCGCCCAAGGCTTGAGCTTCACTATGACCATTCCATAATTTGTACCCGAACCGCTGATCATCCCTCTTCCCGGTGTACGAAGAATAGTTTCGACTTCAGGAATAGTCAGTGCTTGTCGTTCCACTTCGGCAATCACTTCTTCAGTTCGTTCAATGGAAGCAGAAATCGGCAAAGCAACATCGGCAAATATAGAACCTGTGTCTTCGTTCGGTACAAATGAACGAGGCGTTGTGATGGATAAATAAGCAAATAAACCTGAGAAAATAACCACAACTGTTACGGCAATCCATTTTCTTCGGATTAAAAAAGCGACCGCATCTTTGTATTTTGCCGTGGTTACCGTAAATCCGGTATTAAAAACTTTATAAAATCGTTTCAGTATATTTTTCTTTCCGCCTTGATTTGTATGTGGTTTTAAAAACAGAGCCGATAAAGCAGGCGAAAGCGTCAGAGCATTTACTGCAGATATGATAATCGCAACCGCTAAAGTCAGTCCGAATTGTTTGTAAAAAACACCCGCCGAACCCGAAATAAAACTCACCGGAATAAAGACTGCCGCCATCACCAAAGTAATGGAAATAATAGCACCGGTAATTTCTTTCATCGCATCTTTGGCAGCTTTTAAAGAAGAAGTATAGCCTTGTTCCAATTTTGCGTGAACCGCTTCTACAACTACAATTGCATCATCTACCACAATTCCGATTGCCAATAACAAAGCAAAAAGCGTCAGAAGATTGATGGTAAAACCAAATAAATATAAAAAGAAAAACGTCCCGATAATCGATACAGGTACAGCGATAGCCGGAACGATGGTCGAGCGGAAATCTTGCAGAAAGATAAAAACAATCAGAAAGACCAAAAGAAAAGCTTCGAGTAAAGTAGTAACAACTTTTTGTATAGAAGCGTCCAGGAAATCGTTGGCATTAACTGTCGTAACATAATCCACGCCCGGTGGAAATGATTTTTTGGCTTCTTCGAGAATTGACATACACTCATCGATGACTTCCTGTGCATTGGAACCTGCAGTCTGACTGATGGAATAATCTGCTGAGATTTTCCCGTCCGTTGTGGTACTTCCGCCGTAACCACGTGCACCAAGCTCAATGTCTGCTATATCTTTCAGACGTAAAAATTGTCCGTCCGTGGTGGAACGAATGATGATATTTTCAAATTCTTTGGTGTCTGCCAAACGTCCTTTGTATTTTATGACGTATTGAAAAGACTGCTTTCCTTCTGCTCCGAATTGTCCCGGCGCAGCTTCGATATTTTGTTCAGCAAGAGCAGCGTGCACATCCGACGGAATAAGCCCGTAAGAAGCCATAACATCCGGTTTCAGCCAGATGCGCATCGCATAATCTTTCTGTCCAAAAGCACGGGCTTCTCCCACACCCGTCACCCGTTTTATCTGTGGAATGATATTTATTTCGGCGTAATTCTGTAAAAATATATCGTCATAATCAGGATTATCGCTGGTCAGTGCAAAAATAATTAACCTACTGCTCTGGGCTTTAAAAGTAGATATTCCAGCTCTTGTTACTTCCTGTGGCAGCCGGTTGGTTGCGGTAGCTACACGATTTTGAACATTTACCGCCGCCATATCGGGATCTGTACCCGTTTTAAACACAACTGTAATTCTTGCAGAACCGTCATTTCCGGCAGAAGAACGGATGTAATCCATGTTTTCCACACCGTTGATTTGTTCTTCCAAAGGAATAATGACACTATTCAACACCACATCTGCACTTGCCCCTTGATAAGAAGTAGAAACAACAACAGTAGGCGGCGCAATATCAGGATATTGAGACACGGGAAGATTGACCAAACCGAGAATACCCAACATCACAATCACAATGGAAATAACAGTCGATAATACCGGATCTTCAATAAAACGATTGAACATAATTTGTAAAATTTATTTTATTGATTGGATGAAGTTTCTACTTTCTTAAATATACTGTCTGCCTCTACAAGTTTCGGTTCGATTAGCATTCCGTCTTTTAATGAAGGCAAACCTTCCAATACTATTTTGTCGCCTGCTTTCAATCCTTCGGTTACTACATAAAATTGCCCATCGCTATTATCCATTACGGAAATAGAAGTGCTGATTGCTTTGTTTTCATCATTAACTAAATAAACAAATTTAGAACCCTGTATTTCATAAGTTGCTTTTTGAGGCACCAAAATCGCCGAATCTACCACCAAAGGAATGACAACAGAACCGCTGCTGCCGTTTTTTATGCTTCCTTTCGGGTTTGGAAAGGTTGCCCGAACACGGATAGAACCCGTAGCATTATTAATAGAACCGCTGGTCGCATCTACTTTTCCCGTTTCTGAATAAGTTTTATTATTGGGCAAAAGAAGTTGAACCGCAGGCATATCGGTCAGAATGGATTGTGTATCACCTTCGGCATCACTCGAAAGTTCCAGCAATTGTTTTTCGTTGATTGAAAAATATGCGTAAACATTTGCCACATCGGACACAATCGTCAAAGGCAAACTGGTATTGGTTGTTACCAAACTTCCGATTTTGTGAGGAAGCGTCCCGACAACACCATCTGCCGGACTTGAAATAAAAGTGTAACCAAGATTGGTCTGCGCATTGGCTAAAGTAGCCTGAGCTTGTGTCAAAACTGCTTTTTCTGATTCTAATTTAAATTCTGCTTCTTCAAGTTCGTATTGAGAAATAATATTTTTTTCAACCAGCGGACGAATTTTATTCACCGTCATTTGCGCGGTATTTACATTGGCTTGTGCAATTTTTATTGCTGCCTGTGCAGTTTTCACTTCCTGCTCATATTGCGGCGCACTGATTTTAAAAAGTCGATCGCCTTTTTTTACTACCGCACCTTCATCAACATATATATTTTCGATGTAACCATCTACTTTAGGTCGAATCTCAATATTTTGTTGCCCTTCGATACGAGCAGGATAAACATTTTGTAAAGTTGTACTTTGCGGACTGAGCACAAGAACAGGATAATCCATGACTTGTTCTCCGCCTTCTGATTTTTTGTTTTTTTCTCCACAAGAGGTTAATATAGTAACGACAAATAGATAGCCAATATAAAAATATCTTGCTTTGTTGATCATAATTAAAAAATTAGATTCTCAAATATAACCTTTATTTTATTCAGATTAATATCAGCTAAAAAGTGGAATGTGTAGGTAATTTACGATATTGAAAGACGATTTAAACCGTCTTTTTTATTTATAAAGTTTATGGTTTATATATTATATTTTGAACTGCATTAAAAACACTATATCTGAAAATTTAAATTCGTGTTTTTCTCCCAAGGCTAAGGTGAAAACATGATTTATATCCGAATTCGCGGGTAAATTTTGAAAGATGCCTAAAATTGGTTATTTTTGACGCCAGTTTATAATTATTCTAAATAGAAATTATTTACTCGTCTGTATTTATTTTATAGTGGAGCAAATTAATCATCATATCAGCATTCAATATAAGGAAATAGATCCTGTAGAGGGCAGTTTTTATACCTTTAAATCCTTAGAAGATAACTATGAAATGGATTATGTTTTGGGAAACGATTTCTTTTTGGATTTAAAGGAAAAATCCTATCGGATAAAGGTGAAAATAAAAAAAGATTATGTAAAGAAGTATGGAGATTTTGGCACCAATGAAGAGCCGATAAAACCTAGCTGTGCTTTGCAAATCCAGTTTTATGAAATTGTTCAATGTCAGTTGAAAGGCCTAAATAGAGTGTTGTTTATGGAAAGCAGCATTCTTTTTATATTGCATTTGTTGCAAAAAGGAGCTCAGCTGGAATCGCCTTGTTTGTCGTGCCAAACAAAAAATAACGAATCGCTTTGCATGAAGGTTAAAATGGCACAAGAATATATATTATCTCATCTTTCGGAAAATTTAACCATTCCTTCCATTGCTATGAAAGTAGGAACCAACCAGAATTACCTGAAAAAACAATTCAAGGAAATTTTAGGTTGCACTATTTTCGAATTTATTCGTGAAAATCGTATGACAAAAGCCAAATTTTTGTTGATCAATACCACCAAGCAAATTGAAGAAATTGCTTTAGAGAGTGGTTATTCTTCCATTAGCAGCTTTAGCCAGGCGTTTAAAAGCTTTTATGGATTTAGTCCCAGTTCTCTTACCAAAGAAAAAATTACGTTTTCCTAAAATGAAATTTCTGAATATTAAATTTTGATGAGTAGGAAAAACCTTACCTTTGTTTTTATTAATTCTAAATTAAAAGAAAGATATAAATGAGTTTCGAAATATCTCGCCATAAATTCAATTTTTGCTTGATAGTAACTCAAATTCAGTGTGTTATATGATGAAAATCAATATAAAGATGTTAGCGGTTGGAGTGGTAGCTTTGCCGTTTTTAACAAAAGCCCAAGAGCAGAAAGACACTTTAAATACAAATGATATTAATGAAGTGGTGGTTACAGGTACACTTACAGAAAGATATATGGCAACATTGCCGGTTCCTACTCAATTGATTACGGGCGAAAGTATTCGTAAGTCCGGATTGAGCAGGTTGAGTGAAGTGATTCAGGAACAAACCGGATTGATTACTGTGCCCGATTATGGCGGTGGCGAAGGAATCCAAATACAAGGAATGGACGCAGCTTATGTGATGATTCTTGTCGATGGAGAACCTTTGATTGGAAGAACCGCAGGAACTCTCGATTTATCCAGAATATCGGTAAACAATATCGATAGAATAGAGGTGGTAAAAGGAGCTTCTTCTTCTTTATACGGTTCCGAAGCGCTGGCAGGTGTGGTAAATATTATTACCAAAGATCCGGAACACAATGGCAAACCGAGCTTTTCTTCGGGATTTAAATTGGGATCTTTCAATACGCACGATGCTTCTGTTAATTTCGAATATGGCAAAAATAAAATTGCTTTTGGGATTTATGGAAATTATTACGATTCCGATGGTTATAATTTATCCGAGAATAAATTTACTCAAACAGTAGAGCCTTTTCGGAATTTTACCATTACACCAAAAGTGAAAATTCGCTTTTCCGATAAACTGAATCTTACAGCTAAAACCCGTTTTTACAATAGTGCTCAGGATTACAAAGCTCAGGTTTCCGACGAAAATTATCAAGGAAAAAGCAAGGTAAATGAAGTGAATTATTCCTTGTTGCTCAATCATCAGCCCAGCGAAAGATTAAAATTTACTTATAATCTTTTTGCTACACATTTTAAAGCAAATGAATTTTTGAACGATGTTCAGGAATCTCTTTTTGAGGAATCGGATTACAATCAATGGTTTTTCCGGCCGGAAGTTCGTTCCCATTATAAAGTAGGAAAGAAAAATGAGATTACCGCAGGAGTAGGTGTAAACAGTGAAAATTTGGATCGCTCTATGTTCGAAAGTAAAGCCAAATTGAATTCCGAATATGTTTTCGGACAATTCGAGTGGTTTATAAAAGACAAATGGAATGTTTTGGCCGGATTTAGATACGATCATCACAACCAATATAAATCCCAAATCAGCCCTAAATTGGCGGTAAATTACCGCTGGACCGATAATTATTCCATGAAAGCTTCCATAGGATATGGCTATAAAGCTCCGGATTTAAGGCAACTTTACCTCGACTTTACCAATTCTACAATAGGATATACCGTTTTGGGTTATAATATTGCCGAAGCAAAATTACAGGAATTAAAAAACCAAGGGCAAATTCTTAATTCTTACAATTTCGATTTTAGCGAGCCGCTGAAACCGGAAAGTTCTTTCAATATTAATTTGGGAGGTTATTATAAAAAAGGAAAATGGTTTCTGAATTATAATTTCTTTTACAACGATATTACCAATTTGATTGATAATAAGGTAATTGCTCAGAAAACAAACGGTCAAAACGTGTTTTCTTACTTCAATATTCATAAGATTTTCACTTATGGAGCAGAGTTGAGCGCTTCTTATCGAGTAAATTCTCATTTGAATTTCTCGGCAGGATATCAATATTTAGTAGCTAAAGATAAATCGGTAATTGCGAGTTTGAGAGATGGAGAAGTTTTCGCGCGCGATCCTGAAACGCAGAATTCTTTTAAACTAAAACCTTCGGATTATTTCGGATTGCTCAACCGTTCTCGCCATACTGCGAATTTCAAAGTAAATTACACTTGGCCATCTATCGGGACTTCTGTAAGTGCCAGGGTGTTTTACCGAAGTAAATATGGACAGTTAGATTCCAATAACAATGATATTATCGATGATTTCGATCGTTTTGTAAATGGATATTTTTTAACCAATCTGGCAATAACCAAAGATTTTCAACACGGAATTTCTTTTCAGGTAGGAGCCAATAATTTATTTAACTATACAGATAAAGCCAATATTTCCACATTACCGGGAATTCAGGTTTTTGGAAAAGTAATGTATCAATTTTAACAATTTAAAATAAAAATCAATATGAACAAACAATTTTTAATGAAGCTGGGTGTTATTTTACCTGTTCTATTATTATTCTGGTCTTGCTCCAGAGACAGTAATAACGATGGTTCCGGAGAACCTAATTTAGAAGCGGTTACTTATAAAAACTTACACGCTCCACAACTTGGCGGGCGAGGAGAACCGGCATCGGGAGATTTTACCAAATTTAATTTCTCGAACAATACTATCGTTACAGGAGACGATTGGGATATCGCTTTTAGAGGAACCACTATTATTGTAAATGGTGGAGCTGAAATCGGATTGGAAGACGAGCCCGAAAGAACAGGTGATGCAGCGGTAAGTATAGTAAACAATACTTTAGATGGAGTAAAAAACCTTCCTGCAGATTCTACATTTAAACAAGATGCAGCCGATACTTATGCCATTCCTACAGGTTCAGGAAACAGCTGGTACAGTTACAATATGGAAAATCACATGATTACTCCTGTTGCGGGAAAAATATTTGTGGTACGTACCCACGATGGAAAATATGCTAAATTCGAAATCATCAGCTATTACCAAGATGCTCCCGATCCTGCCGATTTAGATCCGCTTACAACGCCTACCGAGTATTATACTTTCAGATATGTCTATCAACCCAATGGTGGTGGTTTTTAAATAAAAATCATTCTTTTTAGGATTTAATAATTTAAAAAAATTAGTATCCTTGAAATATATTTTAAAATAGTAAACATTAAATTAAATATTATGAGTGCAACTACAATAGATCAGGAGCTTATCAACAATAAATTAAGCACCAAAGAATTGGAAAAAGAATTAATCAAATCTTTGGCAGGAAATTACAGAGTAAACTTCAAATTTGCCGAAACTTTCGCGCCGGATAGAGATTACAAATATTACGATCGCCATTTTTCCTCCGCAAAAGAAGTAGCTTTTGTTATTGAAGAAACCGAAAATAAAATATCTATTCAGCATATTTTATTTATCTCCAAAGATCATTTAATCAAACATTGGAGACAAGATTGGATCTATGAAAATACCGAAATTTTAAGTTTGGTAAAAGACCACGAATGGGAAAAAATCACACTAACCCCCGAACAAGCCAAAGGAACCTGGACTCAAAAAGTATATCAGGTAGATGATTGTCCTCGTTATGAAGGTTACGGAACTTGGGTACATGTAGATGGTCGTCATTTTTGGGAAAGTACCGCCGATGCAGCTTTACCACGAAGAGAGATCTCTACCAACGAACGTACCGATTACAACGTTTTAAGACGTCATTCTCACATAGAAATTTTCGGAAACGGTAGTTGGGTGTTGGAACAAGACAACGAAAAAATTCATAAAGATGAAAACTTGGTAGAAACCCTTATCTGTATGGAAAAAGGTTTGGAAACTTTTACCCTAAAAACCTATGATGCCGCAGGTGTGATGGAATGGTGGAAAGAAAACGAAAACTTCTGGGCAGATGTAAGAAAAGCTTGGAGCGATATTATTGAAAGCCAAGATCGTATAAAAGTAATTGAAGATGAAAAACTTTATATGGCGCAGATTGAATTGGCAAAACAATTTAGCGGAGAACAATACAACTCCGAAAAATCAAAGGCAGCCATTAAAGAATTATTAGCACAACATATCGAAGGCTAACAATTTAATGAGAAAAACTACTTCTCGCACAAAAGCGAGAAGTGGTTTTCTTTTTCAAAACAACGATAATATAAAAAAATGAAAAAATTCCCTTGGTTACTAACTTGCTTCATGCTTCTTTTCATGGTTTCATGTAACAACGATGCAAAGAAATCAACCGAAAGCAATGGCGAAAACGCCGATACTCAGCAAAGAATTATCTCCCTCAATGGAGCCATTACCGAGACTGTTTACGATTTAGGTTTAGGAAAAGAATTGGTGGGAAGAGATGTTACCAGCACCTATCCACAGGAAGTAAAAGATTCTGTAAAAGATTTGGGGCACGTTCGTTCCATCAATATGGAATCTCTTATGGAATTACACCCCACATTAATTCTTGCCACGGCGACAGACCTTAGCCCTGAATTAGAAAAATCCATTCAAGAATCCGGAATAAGCTTTAAAAAATTTCAACAAGATTTCTCTGTAGAAGGTACGAAAAATCTCATTAAAGAAGTAGCCGAATTCGTAGGAAGTACCCAAACACAAACACTTTATGATAAAATAGACAACGACCTTTCCAAAGTGGAAACTTTATATAAAAAACCGAAAGTATTATTCGTTTATGCACGAGGTGCCGGAACAATGATGGTTGCCGGAACAGGAACTCCGATGGAAGAAATTATCGAGCTGGCAGGAGCAGAAAACGCGGTTAAAGGCATTACCGATTTTAAACCTTTAACTGAGGAAGCTTTGGTAAGCAGCAATCCGGATGTTGTTTTGCTTTTCGAAACTGGTTTGGAAAGTTTAGGAGGGAAAGAAGGTTTTATCAAAACCGTTCCTGCTCTTATGCAAACTCCTGCAGGAAAAAACCAAGCGATTATTACAATGGACGGAGGATTGCTCTCAGATTTTAGTCCCCGGGTAGGCGAAGCAGCTTACCAGTTGAATCAACTTTTAAAACCCTATGCAAAATAAATTATTAGTTTATATCACTTGTAGTGCCATATTGTTGGTAGGAATTGCCATCGTCTCACTTAATTTGGGCGCTTATACTTTCGAGGATACTTCTCTTTGGAATGTGTTCAAAAATGGTATTATGGGAGATATAAACGCTTCTGCATCGGGAGATCATTATGTGCTTTTTAAAATCAGATTGCCCAGAATTGTCATGGGCATTTTGATTGGAAGCGCATTGGCTGTATCGGGAACTTGTCTTCAAGGAATGTTTAAAAACCCATTGGCAACGCCTAATTTAATTGGAGTTACTTCCGGAGCATCTTTATTTGCAGCGGTTTCCATTGTGTTGGGAGCTCATCTGCGTACTTATTTGCCCGAAGTTTTACATTATTCTCTCATCAGTATCATGGCGTTTTTAGGAGCAATCCTAACGATGACTTTTGTGTATAGAATTTCAACCTCGCGTAAAAAAACCAATGTGGTGGTGATGTTATTGGCAGGAGTAGCTATTTCTGCACTTGCAGGAGCGGTAACCGGGTTTTTAACTTATCTTACCAAAGAAGAGCAACTTCGCGATCTTACTTTCTGGACACTTGGTAGTTTGGGGGGGGCTACTTGGGTAAAGAATGGAATTTTGGCGGTGGTTATTTTATTTTCTTACTATTTCCTTATCAACAAGGGAAAGGGTTTGAATGCTATGATGTTGGGAGAAGAAGATGCCGCACATTTGGGATTTCCGGTAGAAAGAATAAAAAAGCAAATTATTATACTCACTGCTTTATTGGTAGGGACTTGCGTTGCTTTTTCCGGAGCTATTGGTTTTGTAGGACTTATTGTTCCCTACATTTTGCGATTGCTCTTTAAATCCAATTACCACATTATTTTACCTTTATCTGCGGTGGTAGGAAGCATTTTATTGTTATTGGCCGATACAGTAAGTCGCACGATAGTTTCTCCTTCCGAATTACCCATAGGAATTTTAACCGCTTTTCTGGGTGCTCCGGTTTTTATTGCTATATTGATAAGATTTAAAAAATCATTGCTATGATTGTTGCTAAAAATGTTTCGCGTTCACATAAAAGTTTTAAAATTCTCCATGAGATAAATGTTTCTGTGGAGAAGGGAGAAATGCTCATTATTATAGGTCCCAATGGTGCGGGGAAATCCACTTTGCTCAGTTCTTTGGCGGATGAAAGTAGGCTTCAGCACGATGAAATTTATTTTAAAGGTAAAAAAATGAGCGACTGGAGCAAAGCCGATCTTGCCCGACATAAAGCCAAATTTTCACAAGAAAACAATTCGGATATAGGACTTTTGGTAAAAGATATTGTTTTGATGGGCAGATATCCTTATTTCAATACGCAGCCTCATAAACAAGATTGGGAAGTAGTACATCAGGCGATGGAGCGCACCGATATTTTAAAGTTAAAGGATCGCGATTATAATTCCTTATCCGGAGGAGAAAAACAACGCGTGCATTTGGCTCGGGTTTTGGCACAATTGGAAAATGATGATGTCGATAGTTTGGCGTTGTTCGATGAGCCTCTTAACAACTTGGATGTGCGCCATCAATATCATATTTTGGAGACCATTCGTCAATATACCGAAAAAGGAAACTCTGCTATTTTGGTTTTACACGATTTGAATTTAGCTGCCGAATTTGCCGATAAAGTTCTTTTGCTTAAAAGAGGAGAAGTGGTGGCTCACGGTCGTCCGGAATATATTTTTCGGGAAGATATTATTTCCAAAGCTTACGATTTTCCTTGTGCTATTTGCAAAAATCCCGTAACACAAAATCCCATGATTGTCTTTAGAAACCAAAACCGAAGATGCTCCATGGGAAAATTAAACCAATCTTTTGGATAAAAATTCTTTTGTATTTTAAAGGATAATAACAATGAATTCTCATGTAGCATTTTTACTTTATCCGGGAGCAATCTTGTTATTTACCCTATTCCGAATTTTTAATAAAAAAATTGAGTTCAAAGAATTTAAAAAAGGGAGATATAAATCTTTAAGTATTCTGACGAGTATTGTTTTCTATCTGGTAATCTTTATTTGTATAGGGCAGAGTAGAAAGTAAATTTTATGGCTAATTGTGATTTTACCCGATTTGTATTTTTAACCCTAATGCATTAATGATTTGAACAAAATTAGATATTTGCAAATCGGTTTTGCCTTGTTCTATTTTAGCTATGTATGCTCGTTCTTTTCCTATTTTATTAGCTAATTCTTGTTGGGTTAAATTCTTCTTTTTTCGAGTTTCTTTAATTAATTCTCCGTAATAATATGCTAATGCCTTTGCGTTAAATTGTTCTCTTTCGGATGTGCCTATCTTTCCAAATTTTTGGTTTAAATACTCGTTTGCGCTGTGAGTTTCTCTTTTTAACTTTTTGGTATTTAATCTTGGTCTTTCCATTGCTCTAATATTTTAATTGCCTTTTTTATTTCTTTATTATAGTCTTTTGTAGATTTTTTCTTAAACGCATTTAAGAATAATAAATGTTCTGCCTGTGTTATGTTTTCGTGGTCTATGGTAAAACATAAAATCCGATATTCATTATTTACCTGTACTCTTATTTCGTACAAATACGAATTTGTTAGTTTTTTAGCTATTTTAGAGTTGATTACAGTTTGGGTTATGAGTATTTCCAAAATATAATCTATCTTAATTTTTACGTTGGTTTCTGCATTTTCCAAAAACTCTAAAAACTCATCTGTAAAATCTATTGTTCTCATATAAAATACTATGCAAATGTAACAAATTAATTACAAAATAAAAAATGAAATTTACTGAAATACATTATTTTGGTTCCCATATTCGGATAATTTTAAAGGTTGCCAATTAATCAAAGTCTTTTTAAGTGTTCGCTAATTTTCTCATTGAGTGCGTTTACATTCTCTTTATTGAGTTTTATTTTGCTAATTACTTCATAAAGTTATCTTTGAACCCTGATTACAAGTAAAAATAAATTTGTACCAACACTTGTACCAACATTTTTAATACTTATATCAATTTATTGCAATCTTTTGCAATCTCTGTAATGTACTATTAATAAAGGGTTTCGTTGTATTTATAAGGGTTTAGAACTAAAAAAGGGTATCCAAACGGATACCCTAATTTTATACTTTGTGGAGCTGGAGGGATTCGAACCCTCGTCCAAACAGGCAATAAATAAGCTTTCTACATGCTTAGCTTTCTATTCATTTTCGGAACAAAGCAGCAAGAAAGCGTGCAACTTTGAACTTATCTTCTAAAATTTTCGTTTTCGGATCGAAGCACTCCGAAACTTATTTCTGCTTTTCTATACCCCGAAAATCAAACGCCGCAGAACAAGGCTTTTGCGGGATATCTCGCTTTCTTACTAAATCTTCAGAAAAACGCCTGATGTCTTACTAAACTTCGGACTTAGGCTGCAAGAGCAAACTCTTCGTTGCCAGTTAAAAAGTTGTAGCAAGGGATTAAAGAGATCGCGCTACGGTTCTCTGCATGCTTACTTACCCACTGATCCTGCTGTCGAAACCAGTCAGCCCCATGAATAAGATTGCAAAGATAACAATTAGATTGCAAAAAATGTGCAACAATCAAAGGCTTTTAAGGATATTTTCTTTGGTTTAAATCACTGTTAAAACCCTTTTAATGTGTGTTAATCTTGGTTAAATGAAATTTTGAAAATGATTTTTCACTTACATTTATTTAAAATTAATATGGATGAAAATATCTTTATTTTCTATAATTCTATTTTTCTTTTATCCCAAATTAGGAATTGCTCAACAGTTGATTTCAGGCATAGTAGTGGATGAAAATGGAAATCCACTTTCGGGAATACAGGTGATTAACATTCAAAAAGATTTTTCGGTTTATACCAATAAAGAGGGGAATTTTACCTTAAAAGCGAGTATAAAAGATGAAATCAGGTTGGTTTCCAACGCTTATGAAAGGCTGAGTTACATTTTGGAAGCTTCCGATTTTGGCAAAGTTTTAAGAATCCGTTTGTCCCCAAAATATGTAGAAATAGAAGAGGTGAAAATAGATTTTATCCCCACAGGAAATTTGGAAAGAGACGTAAGTAAATTTCGCAAGAGTGAAAAAAGGCAACAAATGGAAAAGAAAATAGAAAAATCCATTGCGTTGGGAGAAGACAGATTTGCACCGAAACCGTCTACGGATATTCCTCGCACATTTAATCGTACACCCATTATAAAAGGCGGTTTTATGCCCAAACACGGCAGCCGATCGTCCATTATGGAAATTGCAGATTGGGTGCAAAAATCTTTGGGCGACGATTATTTTTTAGAAATGGGAATTTCCGGAGAACTGATTGATCCGTTTATTACTTATTGTCTGAAATTTTTAGATACCAGCCAATGGGTAGAGCACGCCAATTATACACAAAAAGATTTGGTGAAAATTCAAGTGGTAATGGAACAAAAGAAAAACGAATTTAAAAAATAACTAATCCATAGAAACAAACAAATCGATGAAAACAATTTTACTATTTATATTTTCCTTGCTTTCAGCTACAGTATTTTCCCAATCTGTGTTAATGGGAACGGTTACAGATGAAAATGGAACGCCTGCCGCCGATGTTTACATTCTAAATCTACAAACCGGAAAAGAAACCTATTCCAATAGATATGGCACATTTTCCATTCCGGCAAAAGCGGGAGAAATAGTAAGACTCGTTTCCACACAATTCGAGCGGAAAGACAAAAAAATAACCCAACAGGATTTTAAAGCGAACATGGAAATTCCTTTGGAAACGCGCTATATCGATATAAAAGAAGTGAAAATCGGTTTTATTCCCACAGGAGATTTACGATACGATTTAAATCGTCTTCCACGAAGGAAAAAGGACGAAGAAGTAAATTACAAAATTCAGCAATCCATTGCCATGGGCGCACCCAATATTACGGAACCGCACCTTAAAACACCATCGATGTTTCGGTCGCCCATCAATACCGGAACTCCTATTATTTCTATCAATTTATCCGATTTCTCGAGGAAAAAGAAGAATGAAGTACAACCACCTTTAAAACTTTCTCAATATTCATCCACAATACGGGCTGTTTTAGGAAAAGAATTTTTCAACAAATTGAAAATCCCCGAAGATAAAACAAAGGAATTTGTTACTTGGGTTTTAATACAACATGCAGAAGTGGCAGTTTTATATTTAAAGCAAAGAGATTGGTCCACAGTAAGAATGTGGCTGGAAGATGGCGCCGAAGATTTTTTAGCCATGTTGTAAAGATTTCACCATGGAAATAAAATCTCCCAATCTTTTCGGGAAAAATGTTTTTAAGAAGTAAAATTATAAATCGAAAACGCTGGGTCGCCGAACGATAAAAATATCTTTTACCCACAACAAAAACGCCAATCCGAGATAAAAAAGAAAGAAAACCCCCGCCGTGGCAAATGTGGAATAGATGAAGAACAAGCGCAGTCTGCTCACAGGAATTCCCAGGCGCGTTCCTATTCTTGTAAGTACACCAAACCATTGGCGTTCCATTCTATGGCGAAGATTGCTAAGCATTTTTCAATAATTGAAATCCGATTCCGCAAGTTAAACATTTTTTGTTTTTGCAGAAATTTTTATAGTGATAAAGAAAAGCCTGAGTTTGTAAACCATTTTCGAAATCAATGCCCAACTTTTTCCATTTTGTGATAATGGAATTTTTTTCGGGAGGCAAGGTTTCATATTGCTTTAAAATATTTTCTGCGGCATCTTCGTCGTGGTTTTTCATGAAGAAATATCGTATAGGTAAAATACAGTTATACAATAATATATGTATAAAACTATCGGATAAAAACTTAGGATATTTTTTCTCTGCCGATTTTCCAAATACAAAATGATGGTCCCAATAAGAAGAGGCTTTTACCTTTTTTAAAATTTTAAAAACCTCGTTTAATTCTCCCGAATGAATAAAAGTAGAAAATAAATTTTGCTCCGAAGAATAAAGATTTGCCAACTGCGAAAGCCGCAAAGTGGGGAAATTTTGGGGATGTAATTTGGAAAATTTCGGATGAGAATTTACCTGAGGAAGTGAAAATTTACTTTTTAAAAATTGAAATTCCTGCGACCATTTTTCCGTCATTTCATCGGTGGGGCGAGAAAGCCATCCACACAAACCAAACAAAAGAGCTTCCAAGGAAAAGTGGCTTTTCCCGATTTTTCGTAAAGTGTTGAAATCTATACTGCAAGCTAAATTTTGAAAAATTTCTGCATTTATTTTTAAACCAAACGCGTAGCTAAGTTGCTGAAATAAAAGAGCTTCGTAATCGTTTTTGTTTTGTTTTAAATGAAGCGAATAAATTTCGCTTTTGTCATCTAATTTCTTCAAAAGAGTTTCCTCTGCAAATTGAAATGGAACAAATGATGGACTGAAAATATTTTCGCAAGGAATAAAATTTTCTTTTTCTTGTAGGGCAGCATATTTCCATAAAAGGTTTTCGTCGATGTAGTTTTTCAGTTCCAATGTCGGAATTTTTCTTTCTATAAATTCGGGGATTTCTACATCGTGATGAAAAACAACGTGTAAAATTAAATTCTCGAATTCCGGATTTCCCGAATGTTGGTGTTGCAACCAATCGGAAGACTTTACATGCATTTCGATATTTCCCACCCAGGTAACACTCCCAATTTTTATTTTAGCCATGCTGAAATCGGGTCCGGAATTTTGGTTCCATTCTCCGAAATCCAACACTTCAATGGGAACATTTTCTGTGCTTCTGAAATCGAAAAACTTCAGTTTTTTATATTTCCATAAATATTGGAGCAGCGCTTCATTCATCTGTGTGGATTGTGATGAATAAAGTTACGATAATATTTTAATTGAATTTAAGCGTTGGAATGCAGGATTTTGTTTTTGGCAACGGCTTCTTCGTAAAGGTTTTCGTACAAAGGGATAATATTTCCAATGTCGAATCTTAAAGCATTGATGCGTGCATTTTTTTTCATTTCCTTTAGCAAATCTTCATTTTTCAAGATTTCCAAAGCATATTTTGCCATTTGGTCTACATCTCCCACATTGGCGCAAAATCCTGTTTTTCCGTGAATATTTACTTCGGGAATTCCTCCTGCATTGCTGCTGATAACCGGAGTTTCGGCAGCCATAGCTTCCAAAGCAGCAAGCCCGAAACTTTCTTTTTCGGAAGGAAGTAAAAATACATCGGCGCAACGAAGAATGGAGTAAAACTGAGATACTTTTCCCAGTAATTTTATTTTGGGAATCATCTCGGGATGTTCTTCCTGAAAAGAGTGTACGCGTTCGGCTTCTGGACCTTCTCCAATGATGATGAGTTTGGAGGGAATTTCTTTATTTACCTGTCTGAAAATTTCGAGTACATCTTGAATGCGCTTTACAGGCCTTAAATTGGAAACATGAATAAGGATTTTTTCATCGTCTTCGGCCAATTGCTCCCGATGACATATATTGAGGTGGTTGAACTCGGAATTGTCTATGAAATTGGTAATCACCTGAATTTCTTTTTTTATTTCGAAATTCTTTAAAGTATCTTCTTTTAAACTTGCGGATACGGAAGTTACATAATCCGATTCGTTAATGGAAAATTCCACCGCTTTTTTGTAAGTAGGATGTTGCCCCACCAGTGTAATATCCGTTCCGTGTAGCGTAGTAATTAAAGGCGTATAAATATTATCGTCTTTCAGCATTTGCTTGGCCGTAAATGCAGCATAGGCGTAAGGAATGGCATAATGTGCATGAATTACATCCAAATGATAGGTTTTTACCACGTGGTAAATCATAGAAGTAAGTGCAATATCGTAAGGTTGATGCTTGAAAAGCGGATAGGCTTCTACATAAACTTTATGAAAGTAAATATTGGGTATGGTCATATCCAGTCGGGCGGGTTTGCTGGAACTTATAAAGTGAATTTCATATCCTTTTTCGGCGAGCAACATTCCCAGTTCTGTGGCTACAATCCCACTGCCGCCGTAGGTAGGATAACAAAGAATTCCTATTTTCATAAAATCAGTTTTTTAATTTTTTTAAACTTTTAATTCATAAATGAATTTCGATTAATGGAGAGGGTTTAAATCTATGCCATCTCCAAATTTTAAATCATCATTAACCAAAACGGGTAATCTTCCGTGTATTTTGGTTTTTCCCAAAAAGGCTTTAGCTGTGGCTTCCAAAGATTCCGGATTGTTTTCGTAAGAAATTAAAACGGTTTTTACTTTCGAAATATCTACATTTTTTAAAGCATAAGGACTTCCAAAAACATTTAAAATTACATTTTGATTTTGGGTAAGCTGGCTTAAAATATTTTTAGATGCAGCCGAAATTTTGTAGGGTTTATAAGCGGTAGAATTGTCTTTATGAAATCCCACAATAACTTTGGAATGAGCCGGAATACTCGAAATTTGATTTGGTTTTATAATTTTCAGAATCACTTCTTTTGAAAGTTCTTCGGAAAATTTTTGATAAGGAGCTTCTTCCAACGGAACATAATAAACGGTTTCGTTGGGCTGAAGAGGTAATAATTTTTTTTCGTTTTTTAAAAGTGTTAAAGCATTGGCATATAGCTTTTTGGATAATTCAATGTGTGAAGAGTTGTTCAAATTTTGCACTAAATTTTCGGTGCTGTTTTTTTGAAAATCCAATAAACCCAAGTAATATTTAGCCAACAATATTTTCTTTACACTTTTTTCCAATTGAGATTTGGGAATTCTTCCCGCATCAATAGATTGCTGAATTAATTTTTTTCCCGTCGCCACATCTTGAGAAAACAACAAAAGATCGTTTCCCGCAGCAAAAGCTTTTTCATCTAAAACTCCGGCTTTATAATGTTTGGCAACCGCTCCCATATTTAGGGCATCTGTAATAATTAAACCTTTAAAACCCAGTTGTTTTTGAAGCAAATCCGTAACAATATGCTGCGATAAAGTAGCAGGAATTCCTTTTTGTTTTTCTAAAGCAGGCACATAAAGATGTGCCACCATTACCGCCGCCACTTCTTTTTGCGACAAAGCTTTAAATGGTGCTAATTCTACTTCTTCCAATCGCTTGATGGAATGCGAAACAATAGGCAAATCGAGGTGAGAATCCACATCGGTATCTCCGTGCCCGGGGAAATGTTTTATGGAAGATAATATGCCGTGGTCTTGCAAACCCTTTACATAGCTGTATCCTTTATTTATTACATTTTGCACATCGGAGCCAAAAGAACGGTTTCCGATAATGGGATTGGCGGGATTGGTATTGACATCTACCACCGGAGCGAAAACCCAATTGATGCCCATTAATTTGGCATCTTGAGCGATTTTGGAAGCCATTTCGTAAATTAAAGAATCGTTTTGAATGGCCCCCAAAGTAATTTCCCATGGAAATTTATGTGCTTCGGGAATTCTTTGGTTCAGCCCCCATTCTGCATCCATGCCTATTAAAAGTGGAATTTTAGAAGTGCTCTGAAATTCATTTACCAATTCGGTTTCTTTTATAGGATCGTCTTGCATTAGGATAATCCCTCCGATTTTTTCGTTGTTCACCAAATTCCGAACGTTTTCAATAAACTCCGAACCCTGATTGGTATAAAGTGCAGTGATAAATAACTGCCCCAATCGTTCGTCTTCCGAAAGCGAATGGTAGGTTTTGTTTACCCATTGGTGGGCTTGTTCAATTTCCTCTTTCGATAAATTCTTGGGAATGAATTGTGCTTGAAGCGAGCGGGAACAAAATAGGAAAACTGCAAGAATGAGAAAAAATTTGTTCATATAGATATATCGTTCTATCTGAACAAATTTACGACATTTTTCGTGAAGAGAATTTATAAATCGAAATTCAAATCGTGGCCGAAGAAATTCTTTTTCACCGCCAAATAATCTTTATCTTCCTTGGTGGGTTTTATCTGAAGCGGAATTCTACGGTTTAAAATAATATTGCTTTTTTCTACGGCTTGTAGTTTTATAGGGTTATTCGTTAGCAGGTTAATTTTTTTTATTCCTAAAATGTTGAGAATTTCTATGGCTTCGGAAAAATCGCGATTTTCAACGGGAAGTCCTAAATGTACGTTAGCATCTACTGTGTTCAATCCTTTTTCTTGTAAAGCGTAAGCTTTTAATTTATTGATGATTCCTATATTTCGCCCTTCTTGGCGAAGGTAAATAATAATGCCACCATTTTTTTGAATATATTCCATAGAAGCATCCAATTGATCGCCACAATCGCACTTTTTGGAGTGAAATGTTTCACCTGTTATACATTCGGAATGAAATCTTACATTCACGGTTTGGGTAAAGTCGGTTCCTTCTGCAACAAGGACAATTTGGGGCATCCAATCGCTTTCGTTTTCCGAAATTGCTATCATGCGCATGGTACCGAAACGGGTAGGAACGTTGGATTCTGCCTGTATTTTAAGCATGTTTTTTAATAAATTTATGAAAGGTATTCCAAAGAGTTGATATTGGCTTTTATGCGGGTAAGGTAAACGTCCAAAAGCTGTTCTTCATCGGAATTTAAATCCTTTTTTAAGTTTTGAAGGTTCTTAAATACTTCAATATAATCTTGGTAGGTGTTTTCTATTTGTTTAGAATCATTGTCTTTTAGAGCGTAAACATAAGATTTTACTGTGTTTTTTAACCGAGAAACTTCCTTGTTTACACCTTTATTTTTAAACAAAGGAATTTCGTTAAGTACATTGGTAAGGGACGCCATGTATTTAGATTGCTGAACAGACACATCTAAATTATTGGCAGAATTGGCCAAATAGCTGTTGCTCGCAATAAGTTTGGAGGGTTGTTGTTTCTCGAATACACCGGCGGAACTTAATGTTTCTACGGAGCACGAAATGGTAGTGAAGCAAAATGCGAGAGCGATAAAAAAGGAAATCGTAAAACTTCTATTTTTCATTTTTATTTTTTTTCTGATACAAAATCGGATTTAAAGTCTCATCATTATACATTTTCATCTGTTTGTATGTTTTTATTTTGACCGTTCCGTCTTTTATATCAGAAAGCAATTGCTCAATTGCAGTCGATAAATCTTGATGCTGCTCATTTAGCACAGCAAGCTTTTGGCTGCATCTTTTTCGATGCTCTAAATCTGCAGAATCTCTGTGGGCTTCCAGCTCCATGTGATATATTTTTAGAGCTAAAATGGATAATCTGTCGATTGCCCAAGCAGGAGATTCGGTATTCAGCCTTGCTTCCTTATTGGAAGTTACATCATGGTATTTCTCATAAAAATAATCATCGATATGCTCTACCAAATCCGTTCTTTTTTGGTTGGAGCGGTCGATTCTTCTTTTAATGACAAGCGCTTTCTCGGGTGAAATTCCTTCCTCCCGAATGATGTCTTCCAAATGCCATTGTACGGTATCGATCCAATTCTTTGAATACAATAACCATTCCAAACTATCCTTTTCGAAAGGATTATTTTCTAAGGCATCTACATCGTCGTTTACGTGATAATCCTTTATGGAATGGTTGAATATTTCCCAGGCTTTCTCTGTAAACAGCATATTTTAAGAAGCGTTATTTTCACTATTATTGTTAGCGGCTTTGTCTTCCTCTTTTACGGCGTCTTTAAACTCTTTAATTCCGGAGCCTAAACCTCGCATTAGTTCGGGAATTTTTTTACCTCCGAAAAGTAGTAAAAGTACCACCAATACAATTAATATGTGCCACAAGGACAATTGTAATAGGATTGCTGAGTAGTTCATTATTTTAAATTTGTTTTACAAATATACAATTAATTTAATGGGAAACCCATCCTAAAGGATCTATTGCGGTTTGTCCGTTCCATACTTGGAATTCCAGGGTATATGTGCCATCTAAATCGATTCCTACTTTCCCAATGGGAGTTCCTGTGGCTACTTTTTGTCCTTGGGAAACGGAAGTTGAACTTAGATTGGAATATACAGTAAAGTAATTTCCATGCTTCACCATTACGGTTTTCGATTGGTTGGAACTGTCGTATAAAATTCTGGTTACTTCTCCGGTAAAAACACTACGGGCAATAGTTCCCGGTGAAACAGCGATTTTAATTCCGGAATTCTCTATTACGATATTTTTAAATACCGGATGTTGCTCCCGACCGAATCTATGGGTGATTTGCCCATTGGGAACAGGGAAAGGCAGGCGCCCGCGATTGTCTGCAAAACTACTTCCTGAGACATTTCCCAAGCCGTAGTTTTTCATGATTTTATCTTCAGCAGCTTTTTTAGCTTCTGTATTTTCTTTTGCTAATTGTGCTTCTTGTTGCTTGGCAGCGTTTGCTTTATCTCTTGCAGCACGGGCTTTTTCATAAGCTTCGCGGGTTTCTGCTTCGTTGGCTTTATTTTGTTTCTCTTCCTCTGCTTTTTTAGCAGCCACTTGTTCGGCGCGTTTGGCTTCTGCTTCTGCGGCGGCTCTTTGTTTTGCTAAAGCTTCTGCTTTTGCTTTGTTTTCGGCTTCAATTCTTGCTTTTTCTTTTTCGGCGGCAATTTTGGCGAGGCGCTCGGCTTCTTCTCGTTTTTTGCGTTCTTCTTCGGCTTTTATTTTGGCAAGTCTTATTTCTTCTTCAATAATCCGTTTAATTTCGGCATCTAATCTTTTAGATTGTGCTTGTTTTTGGTTGATTTCGGCAGTGATTTTTGTTTCGTTTTTCTTGAAATCGGCGATAAGAGCTTCTTTTTCTTTGCGTTCGTCATTAATGGTTTTCAGCTCTTTTTTCTGGTTGAGTAATAGGGCTTCTTTCTCGGCTATTGCTTTTTCGCGTAAAGCTATGGTGGCTTCTATTTCGGCGGTTTTTCCTCGTATTTCTTCTGCTTTTTGGTCTTGGTAATCGGAATATTGTTTTAAATATTGGATTCTGCGTAAGGCTTGCCCCAAATTGGCGGAAGATAAAATGAAGGTAACTTTATTTTGAACGCCCTTGTTTTTGTATGCTTTTACCAAAACTTTGGAATAGTCTTGTCTTAGTTTTGCCAGCTCTCGGCGGAGTCTGTTGATGTCTAATTGGCGCAGGTAAATATCGTCTTCTATGAAGCGTTTTTCTCTTTGTGTATTTCTGTAAAGCTTCTCGCGGAGAAGGATTTTTTGGTTGATGTTTTGCAAATTGGCTACCGACAGACGCGATTCTTTTTGTGTTTTTTCCAAGTTGGCACTCAAAACAGAAATTTGCTTTTTGATGTCAGCATTTTCCTTTTGGAGTTTTTCTTTTTGCTGAGCAAAAGCGATAAAACTCGTGATGAAAAATAAGAATGCTATAATCTTTTTGGGCTTCATTTAATGACTGTCTTTTTATAGTTGGCGGGTACAGAGTAGGGTGTTTCCATTTGTGAAAACTCAAAATTCGTGTTTTCTATAAAGATTTCATCGTCCTTTTTGTTTTTTATGTTTACTTTAACATTTTGCGGAAAATACTCGTTTTGCAACTTGATGTAATTGCTGTATTCAATTTTCAATTCGTTGGGAGAATGAACATCGTTAATCTGAACATTGCTCAGTTTATATTCCTTATCGTAATTTAAAGTAATGTGATAGGAAGATTCCTTTCCATCGACTTTTACTTTTTGTGGATTTTTGGAAGTTACCTGAATTTTATCCGGAAATTCTTGCACTTCGTATTTTTTTGGATTAATGGGCACAAAGGTTTTTCCAACCAAAAGATTTTGAAGGGCTTGGAAGTTGATGAAATTTACTCCCAATAAATTATTTAAATAAGAGAAATCCGAATCGATATAGGTTTTGTTTATTTTTTCGTAAGCTTTAATTCCCTGTGGTGTGGCAATTCCTCTTGCGCCTCCGAAAAGCCCCATAAATGCGGTAATGTTGGTCCACACTTTTTTGTCTTTTTCGATGTAAAAAGTAGCATTTAAAGTGGGAATTAATTTTCCGTTGGAGATTTTTATTCGGCTGGAAATCTTCAATGCATCAAACTGAACGGGGTTTTCAATGTCCGCAAAAAATGCCGAAGTATCTTCCATAGGTTGCCCAATACCGGTGGGAGTTGGGGTTATTGATTTCCTGCTGCCACAAGAAACCGCTGTTAAAATGAGGAATATGTAAATTAAATATTTTTTCATTTTTTGAAACTTTCCGAATCTATATCGAAAATCACGCCAAATATTAAACGTGTAAAAGTAATCATTATTTTTTGAGTTTCAGAAGCTTTTTTAGTGGAGTAGCTTCTAATATTATTTTTAATTGATTTTTTTCGCTATAAAATAAAGTTCCTACAAAGATGAGGAAAAGTAAATTTCCAATCCAAAAATTATAATTGAAAACTTTAACAATTAAAAAAGAAAAAACAAATAACAATCCCATGAAAAACATCATTTTACGAATTCGGTAGGGAATGGGATAATATTTTTGCCCCCAAAGATAAGAGATAATCATCATCGCGAAATAAGCAAAAAAGGTAGCCCAAGCAGAGCCTATCATACTTTTATAATAGTACAATGCCACAAAATTGATGATGATATTTATTCCGGCACCCAACCACGAGATTGCTGTTCCTATCGAGGTTTTGTCCGTTACTTTGTACCAAGTGGAAAAATTGTAATAAACCCCAAAACATAAATTGGCAATCACAATAATGGGGATAATATCTATGGCAATCCAATACGAAGGATCGGGAATTAAGATCAGTTTTAGCCAGGAAATATTGGCAATAAGTGCCAAGGCAGCGGTGGAAGCAAAAAAAGTAAAAAACTCTGTAACCTGTGCATAAATGTTTTTTGCATTTTCGTTGTTCATTTGCTTGAAGAAAAACGGTTCTATTCCCAATCGATAGGCGGTAACAAATAAAGTCATCAGTACGGCGAGTTTGTAGGCACCACCATAGGAACCGGCTTCTTCTTCCGAAATTACTCGGATTTGAATGGATTTATCGAAGTTTTCATTTACCATAAATGCCAATCCCGCAATCATTACGGGAAAGGAATATTTTATCATCCTTTTGAATAAAGAAAAAGAAAATTGGATTTTTACTTTTAAAATGATGGGAAGTAATAAAATAACGCCCAATAAACTCGCAGCTAAATTACTGTAAAAAGGATAGGATTCTTTATTTTTTAATCCCAAGAAGTGTATAAATTTATCCGAGAAATAAAAGAACAACAAATAGGTGAAAGTAAATTGAAAGATGGCCTGTATCACCCTTACTGCGGAATATTTTATGGGCATATTATGAAATCGCAGCCAGGCGAAAGGAATGACGCAAAGATTGTCTAAAAAAGCAATTATGGCAAACCATCTTATATATTCGGTGTGTTCTTCGTAATGAAGGAAATTTGCAATAGGTTGTGTAAATATCATACACAAAAGAAGGAAAATGGTAGAAGTGCCAAACAAAAACCAAAATGCGGTGTTGAATGTTTTTTTCTCATTTTCTTTTTCGGCCGAAAAACGGAAAAAAGAAGTTTCGAAACCGAAAGAAAGCAGGATGTTTACAAACGAAATTAAAGCATATAAGTTGGTGAAAACCGCAAATTCACCACTTTTCATTTCGTGGATAAGAATCGGATTGAGGATGAATAAAATAATCCTTGGTAAAATGGCTCCAATTCCGTAAATAATCGTCTGTCCTGCTAACTTTTTGTACAATTACTAAGTTTTTACAAATGTAAGATATTCTGAGAATTAAAAAGTTTTGTTCGGTTTTAATTCATGTCGAGCAATCTGGGTTGTAGCAATTTGGCGATTAGTGCCGTCCAACCGGTTTGGTGAGAAGCGCCCACACCGCGCCCGTTGTCTCCATGAAAATATTCGTAAAAGAGAATGTAATCTTTAAAATTAGGATCCTTTTGAAATTTCTCTACATTTCCGTTAAAAGGGCGATTTCCATTTTTATCTTTTAAAAATAATTTGCACAATCTGTGATTTAAATCCGTAGCAATTTCGTTTAAAGTATGTTCTTCTCCGGTGCCTTTGGGATATTCTATTTTAAAATCCTCGCCAAAATAAAAGTGAAAACGCTCCAAACTTTCAATAATCAGAAAATTAATGGGAAACCAAATCGGTCCTCTCCAATTGCTGTTTCCGCCGAACATATCGCTGTCGCTTTCTGCCGGAAGATATTTTACCACAAATTCTTGGGTAGAAGTTTTAAAATGATAAGGATTTTCCTCGTAGTATTTCGATAAAGCTCTTACACCATAATCGCTTAAAAATTCCGAAGTATCTACCAATCGCGAGAGAATTCTTTCCAAACGATCTCTTTGTAAAATGCTGAGCAAATGTTTTCGGCTTTTTCCTTGCACATCGAAATGTGAAACTTGCGAAGCCAAATCGGGTTTGTTTTGTATCAGCCATTTCATCCGCTGATGAAAATCGGGTAGTTTTTCCAAAAAATCGTGCTCGATAACTTCCACAGCAAAAAGCGGAATAAGACCTACCACACTTCTCAATTTCAGGCTAATGCTGTCTCCGTTCATCCTTAAAGCATCGTAATAAAATCCATCTACATCGTCCCACAAGCCGTCTTTATTTTCGCCAATATTGTTGATGGCATCGGCAATGTATAGAAAATGCTCGAAAAATTTTGTTGCCATTTCTTCATAAACCGGATTGTATTGTGCCAATTCCAACGCAATGCGAAGCATGTTGAGCGAGTACATAGCCATCCAGCTTGTTCCATCGGCTTGTTCCAGATGTTCACCATTTTTAAAAACAGTATTTCTGTCGAATGCGCCTATATTGTCTAAGCCGAGAAAACCGCCGCCAAAAATATTATTACCGTTTTTATCTTTTCGGTTGACCCACCAAGTAAAATTTAATAAGAGTTTTTGAAAAACACCTTCCAAAAACTCCAAATCGGGACGCCCGTGAAGGGATTCGTCTATTTTAAAAACCCGAAAGACAGCCCAAGCGTGCACCGGAGGATTTACCTCGTCGAATTCCCATTCATAAGCCGGAAGTTGTCCATTGGGATGCATATACCAGGCGCGGGTAAATACGCGAAGTTGGTTTTTGGCAAAAGCAGAATCTAAGTGAGCAAAACCAACGCAATGGAAAGCCAGATCCCAAGTGGCATACCATGGATATTCCCATTTATCGGGCATGGAAATGATTTCTTTGTTATTTAGCGTGCGCCAATTTTCATTTCGGATGTGTTCGCGTGTTTCGGGTGGTTGAATTTCGTTGGGATCTCCATCCAGCCACTGGGCGACATCGTAATAGTAGAATTGTTTGTTCCATAACAATCCTGCATAAGCTTGTCGCTGGATTAATTTTTCGTCTTCTCCCTGAACTTTGGATTGAAGTTGATGATAAAAATCTTCGTTTTCCTGAATTCGTGTGTTGAATATCTGCTCAAAATTTTCAAAAGGATTTTCGGTTTCTGCGCACAAGCGAAATCGGAAAGTTTGGCTTTCTCCGGGTTTTATTTGGGTGGTTATTTTTAGAGCCGCTTTTGTTCCTTTTTTATCGGGAGAAATTGTAGAAGAATCTCCGGATAAAATGTATTTGTTGATTCCGTCTTTTACATAAGGAGGACAATCATCCCAGTTGTAGAGGCGTTTTGTATTGGTTTCGTTGTTGGTAAACAGAACTTCGGGAGTTCCTTCAAAATAAAATTTTTTAACTTTTAAATCCCGATGGTGAATATTAATTCCATTGGAAGATTGTGATAATTCGGGTTGATAATCATCGTATCCCCAAATCCATGTATTTCTAAACCAAAGTGTGGGGAGAAGTGTAAGCGGTGCTTCGTTGGGACCTTTATTTACCGCTGTGATTTTAATGAGAATATCGTGCTGATCGGCTTTTGCATATTCTATAAAAATATCGAAGTATTCATCATTATCGAATATCCCGGTATCTATAATTTCGTATTCTTCATCATTATAGCCTCTTTTGTTGTTTTCGGCAACCAAATCGTCATAAGGAAATGCTTGCTGGGGATATTTGTAAAGCATTTTCATAAAGCTGTGGGTGGGGCTGCTTTCCAAATGATAGTACAATTCTTTTACATCTTCTCCATGATTTCCTTGTTGGTTGGTCAGACCGAAAAAACGTTCTTTTATCATTTTATCCTTTCCATTCCAGAATCCAAAAGCAAAACATAAATATTGCTCGTGGTCGGATATTCCGCCAATTCCTTCTTCCCCCCAACGATAAGTTTTGGCTTCTGCCTGATCGTGGTTGGTGTAATTCCAAGCATCGCCGTGTGCACTGTAATCTTCACGAACGGTTCCCCATTGCCGATAGGTAATATAAGGACCCCAAATTTTCCAATCTTTATTTTGTAATCGTTTTTCTTCTTCGGTCATTTTTTTAAATAGTCAAATTTAGCCTCCCGTAGAAAAGCTTTCAAAAGTAGTCATTCCACCATCGATAAAGATGCTGGCTCCGGTAATGTAATCGGAATCGTCGCTGGCAAGAAAAACGGCTAATTTTCCAATGTCTTCGGGTTTGCCAATTCTGTTGTAAGGAATAAGCGTCATCAAATCGTTATAAGCTTTTGTTGTACTCCATGCATTGGTGTTGATGGGAGTTTGTATGGCACCGGGACAAATGCTGTTCACCCGAATTTTCTGAGCGCCATATTCCTGTGCTAAAGTTTGCATCAGCATGTGAATGGCTCCTTTGCTGGAAGCGTAATTGGCGTGCCCCGCCCACGGAATTATCTGATGAACACTGCTGGTGTGGATTATTTTACCTCTGGCAACGGATTTTTTAGGGTCGATATCTCGGCGAAGAAATTCTTTTATCGCTTCGCGGGCGCATAAAAATTGTCCTGTAAGGTTGATGTCTATCACGGTTTGCCATTGTTCCAAAGTCATTTCGGTAAAGGGAGCATCCCGCTGTACACCCGCATTGTTTACCAAAATATCCACTGTTCCGAATTGCTTAATTACATCTTGAAACATTTGGATAACCTCGTTTTCTTTACTTACATCGCATTGGTAGATAATTCCTTTTCCACCGGCATCGGTAATTTCTTTTAAAACGGCTTCAGCTTCTTTTTGTGTGGCGGCTACAGGATGGTTTACGATAACCGTAGCTCCTTCTTCTGCCATGCTTTTTGCAATTCCGGAACCAATTCCACTGCTGGCACCGGTAATGATGGCAATTTGATTTTCGAGTTTTTTACTCATTTTATTTTAATTTTTTTTCTGCTTCAAAAGCATTTTTGATGATGTAAAAATAAAGGAATGTGAATGGAAATCCAAATGAAAAGAGAGGAATGAAAGAATTACATTTCCTCTTTTATTTTCATGAAAAGCTCTTTATTTTCTTGTTTAATAAAGCTTTCCGGACATTGCTTTAAATGTTCTAAAGGAGTATAATCATTATAATCTACTTCTTTCTTGTTGGAGTAGATTTGTAGTGAATCGCCTATCATTTTTAGATGACCAATCCCGCGATAAAGGCGATTTTCCTTTTTTAAGAAAAATATTTGCTGTTTCGAAATCATACCTTCGGATAAAAAATCGTATTCCATTTGGAGAGTATCTCCCGAAAATTGACCTTTCACTTTTCCTATGGAATTGTCTTTCTCGTAGAAATTGTAATTCAGCCAACCTTCCAGTTGGTTTTCTTTTTGTTGAAAGCTCAGCAAAATAGAATCTTTACCGTTGGTGTACCGATAGCATTCGTTGGAAATTTCAGCTTCTTGCTTTTCATTTTCTGTTTTTCCGTTGTTCGCATTTTCCTCTTTAGCATTACAACCAAAAAGGAAAATACAAGCGATAAAAAGAATAAGGGTTCGTAATAACATTACTTTTTATTTCAAAGTTAGTAATTTCTACAAGCGCAGATTTTAAATTCCTTTTAAAATAATAAACGAAGAGTAAAAAACTACAATAATCCGCGGGCTTTTATTTCTAAATATTTGTTGATAACGGAAATGTTGAGGTTTTCGGGAAGTGTGTAAACCGAAAATATTCCATATTTCTGAAGTTCTTGGCGAATTAATTTTTTTTCGTACTCAAACTTTTCTGCAATAATCTGGTCGTAAACTTCCTGTGTAGATTTTGTGGCGGTTTTTTCCAACATTTTTGCAGCTTCGGAATTTTTAAAGAAAATAACCACCAAAAGATGATTTTTGGCGATGGCTCGCAAATATTTCAATTGTCTTTTCAGCGCATCCAAAGTTTCGAAATTGGTGAAAAGCAAAAGCAAACTTCGTTGGTTGATGCTGTTGCGAATGTCGGTATACAAACGGTTGAAATCGGATTCGTAAAAATTAGTTTGAATGTTGTACAAACTTTCTGCAATCCTTTTCATTTGTCCCAATTTAGAATCGGCCACCACTTTATTTTCTGTTTTTTTAGAAAAAGTCATCATTCCGGCGCGATCCTGCTTTTTCAAAATAATATGTGCCAAAGCCATAGTAGCGTTAATGGAATAATCCAGTAACGACATTTCATCGAAAGGCATTTTCATGGTTCTTCCTTTGTCGATAATCATGTACACTCTTTGGGCACGTTCTTCCTGATATTGGTTTACCATAAGCCGGTGGTGCTTTCCTGTGGCTTTCCAGTTAATGGTTCGTATATCGTCGCCCACCACGTAATTTTTAATTTGTTCAAATTCCATGGTGTGGCCTATTTTTCGGATTTTTTTTATACCACCCAACAGAAATTCATTTTGCAAAGCCAAAAGCTCGTATTGATGAAGATGAATAAAAGAAGGATAACAAGGAAGTGAATTTTCTTCGGAAGAAATATATCTTTTTGAAATAAGTCCTAAAGGAGATTTTACATAAATATTTAATTTCCCGAAAAGGTAAGTTCCTCTTTCTTTAGGAGTTAAAGGATATTCCGACAGCGAAGTTTCTTTTGGCCCTAAATCTTTCCAAATGCTGAAATTTCTATATTGAAATTGAAAAGGAACTTCGTCGATAATTTCGGTTTTTATTTTAAACGGATAATGGTTTTTTAAATTGATTTTAATGGGATTTTCATCGCCATTGGAAAATCTTTCGGGAGTAATTCTCAGGCTTTCCACACCGTTTTTTAAATGAAAAAGAAGATAAATATCCAAAACCACAAAACCTAAAAACAGCAAAAGCGCACCTCTGGCAACCCACATAAGCACAGGAAAGAAAAATGAAAAAACGTAGAGCGCCGCTACCATTCCCAGCGACCAATAAAAAGCAGGTTGAAGGTAAATTTTTTTCATAAATATTGCAAAGTGCAAAAGCAAAAACAGAACATCATAGATATTGTAAAAAGTAAATGTATAAAAAATTAGTAGAATTTATCGCGAAAATGATTTTAAAGAAATCGCATTTATTTTTTAAAGCGAAAATAAATTGTAATTTTAAACTCAAAATAAAGTAAAGAAAACTTTGTTTAAATCATTGAATATCAATTTAAATAAAATAAAAAATCCTCTCTCAACTTCATGCGAATACTTATAAAAAATGCACAATTGGTAAACGAAGGTAAAATCCAAAAATGCGATTTACTCATCGAAGACGAATTGATATCCAAAATAGACAAATCCATTTCGGAAACACAGGCAGATAAAATAATCGACGCCGAAGGAAAATATCTTTTACCCGGAATTATCGACGATCAAGTGCATTTCCGCGAACCCGGACTTGCACACAAGGGAAATATAGAAACCGAATCCAAAGCAGCCATTGCAGGAGGAATTACCAGTTATGTAGAGCAACCCAATACCGTTCCGCAGGCAGTAACTCAGGAATTGTTGGAGGAAAAATATCAGCTGGCAGCCGAAAAATCGTACGCCAATTATACTTTTTCCATGGGAGGAACCAATGATAATCTGGAAGAATTGCTAAAAACAAATCCTCGAAATGTGGGAGCCATCAAATTGTTTTTAGGATCTTCCACCGGAAATATGTTGGTGGACAATCCGGAAACGCTGGAAAAAATTTTCAGCAATACCAAAATGCTCATTTGTGTACATGCAGAAGACGAAGCGACCATTCGCGAAAACACAAAAAAATACCAAACCCAGTTTGGAGATGATATTCCGGTGAAATTTCATCCCGAAATCAGAAGTGCGGAAGCCTGCTATAAATCTTCTTCAAAAGCTGTTGAATTGGCAAAAAAAACCGGTGCGCGACTTCATGTATTTCATGTCTCAACAGCGAAGGAAACAGAACTCTTCCGCAACGATATTCCTTTAAAAGATAAAAAAATTACAGCGGAAGTTTGTATTCATCATCTTACTTTTTCGGATAAGGATTACGAAACCAAAGGAAAACTTATAAAATGGAATCCGGCAGTAAAAACAGCTGCGGATAAAGAAGGACTTTGGGAAGCGCTTTTAGACGATAGAATAGACGTTATTGCCACCGATCATGCGCCGCATACTTGGGAGGAAAAACAAAATGTTTATACCAAATGTCCTTCGGGAGCACCTATGGTGCAACACGCTTTGGTGGTAATGTTGGAGCATTATCACAAAGGGAGAATTTCGTTAGAAAAAATAGTAGAGAAAATGTGCCACAATCCCGCCATTTTATTCAGAATTGAAAAGCGAGGTTTTCTGCGCGAAGGTTATAAAGCAGATTTAACCTTGGTGGATTTAAACCAAACATGGAAAGTTACCCGCGATAATATTTTGTACAAATGCGGCTGGAGTCCACTGGAAGATATGGAGTTTCATTCCAAAATTACCCATACTTTTGTGAATGGGCATTTGGCTTATGAAAATGGTAAGTTTTCGAATGAAAAACACGTCGAAAGGCTTTTATTCAATTCGTTGTAAAAATTATTTTCACAAATAGTTGTTATTCAAACCATACAATTTTTTGCAGAAAATTATTTAGGGATGAAGAATAAATTTTATCTTTAAAACTTAAACATCATTATGAATTATACAGAACCCATGCTTCGCGAAAACGCACTGAAAGATAAAGTAATCATAGTAACCGGCGGCGGAAGCGGTTTGGGAAAAGGCATGAGTAAATATTTTTTACAACTTGGCGCTAAAGTGGCCATCACTTCCAGAAATTTGGAGAAATTGCAAACCGCTGCCCAAGAGTTGGAAGCGGAAACCGGAGGAAAAGTATTTTACTTTCCCTGCGATGTGCGAGATTACGATAAAGTAGAAGCCATGCGCGATGCCACATTGCAAGAATTTGGGAAAATTGATGTTTTGGTAAACGATGCTGCGGGAAATTTCATCAGTCCTACAGAACGCCTTTCTGCAAATGCTTTCGATACCATTATAGATATTGTTTTAAAAGGTTCTAAAAACTGCACACTGGCAATAGGAAAACATTGGATCGATACCCAAACTGCCGGCACTATACTCAATATTGTAACCACTTATGCGTGGACAGGATCTGCTTTTGTAGTTCCTTCTGCCACAGCAAAAGCCGGCGTATTGGCAATGACGAGAAGTTTGGCTGTAGAATGGGCAAAATACAATATCCGAATGAACGCCATAGCTCCGGGACCATTTCCTACCAAAGGCGCGTGGGACAGATTATTACCCGGTGATTTGAGAGAAAAATTCGATTTAGCTAAAAAAGTGCCGTTAAAACGAGTAGGAGAACATCAGGAATTGGCAAATTTGGCGGCTTATCTTGTTTCCGATTTTTCGGCTTATATCAATGGAGAAGTAGTAACCATCGATGGTGGCGAGTGGTTGCAGGGAGCTGGACAATTCAATTTGTTAGAAGCGATTCCTAAAGAAATGTGGGATCAGCTGGAAGCAGCCATTCGGATGAAGAAAAACTCTTAAATTGTGAATTTTAAAAGGAAATTATCATTTTTCGGAAACTGTATTTATTGTTTTCGAAAGTTTCTCTGTGAAAAAAATCAATTCAAGCGCTAAAGAATATGGGTTTTCTTTAAATAAATGAAATATAATTTTCATATAATTTTGATTAAAATTTCAAGTTTAGTAAATTTAGCGTTTCATTTAAATTAAACAATAAAAACTATGCATTTCAGAAACCTTAAAACTCTTGCTTTTTCTGTTAGTGTTCTTTTAGCCGCCAACATTTCGGCGCAGGAAGCTAACGCATCGAATTACGATTACACCCAACCTTTTGCCCAACCTTTTTATACCACCAATGGCAATGAATATCGCTCTGCGAGTGGTAAACCGGGACCAAAATACTGGCAAAATTCAGTGGATTATAAAATCGATGTTTCTTTAAATCCGGATACCAAAGAAATTGTGGGATCCGAAGAAGTAACTTATACCAACAATAGTCCCGATTCTATGGATTTTGTGTGGTTACAATTGGATCAAAATGCCTTTAAAAAAGATTCTCGAGGGAATGCAACCATTCCGCTTTCCAGCTCTCGTTATGGAGATAAAGGCAGCGATTTCGACGGAGGATATAATATAAAATCCGTTACGATAAACGGACAAAAAGTAAATTATACCATCAGCGATACCCGAATGCAGATTGATCTACCATCCGAATTAAAAGCAAATGGAGGGGTTTTGAAATTTAAAATCGATTATTCGTTTGTTTCTCCCGATTATGGTTCCGACCGAATGGGAGTTTTAGATACCGAATACGGAAAAATTTTCACCGTAGCACAATGGTTCCCCAGAATGGCAGTTTATGACGATGTTTTAGGGTGGAATACTTTACCTTATTTAGGAGCCGGAGAATTTTATTTAGAATATGGAGATATCGAAGCCAACATTACAGTACCTTCAGATTTTTATGTAGTGGCTTCCGGCGAATTGCTCAATGAAAGTAAAGTATATTCCAAAGATCAGATAAAAGCTTGGAACCAGGCGCGAAATAGCGATAAAACCGTAATGATCCGCTCTGCAGACGATGTAAAAAAAGAAGCAGGTAAAAAATCTTCAGGAACCAAAACTTGGAGTTTTAAAATTACCAATACACGCGATATGGCTTGGGCAGCATCCAAAGCTTTTATTATCGATGCAGCAAAAATCAATTTACCTTCCGGAAAAAAATCATTAGCCGTTTCAGTTTATCCTACGGAAAGCGATGGACAAGATGCTTGGGGCAGATCTACGGAATACACCAAAGGAGCAATTGAAGATTACTCCAAAATGTGGTTTGAGTATCCTTATCCACAAGCGATAAATGTGGCGGGAATAACAGGAGGAATGGAATATCCCGGAATAGTATTTTGTAGATATACTTCTAAAGGGGCGAGTTTATGGGGAGTTACCGACCACGAATTTGGGCATACTTGGTTCCCAATGATTGTGGGTTCCAACGAAAGAAGATTCGGATGGATGGATGAAGGTTTAAATACTTTTATTAACGATATATCCACCAAGCATTTTAATAATGGAGAATATTATAGAGCACAACCCATTCAGGCAATGGCAGGTTATTTATTCAATAAAAACTTAGAGTCGGTAATGACAGAACCCGATGCCATGCGCGAAAGAAATATTGGAATCTTAGTTTATTATAAACCCGGTAGTGCTTTAACCGTTCTTCGTGAACATATTCTCGGAAAAGAAAGATTCGATAAAGCTTTCAGAGCTTATACCGAACGTTGGGCTTATAAACATCCTACACCCGACGACTTTTTCAGAACAATCGAAAATGTAGCCGGCGAAGATTTAGGTTGGTTTTGGAGAGGTTGGTTCATCAACAATTGGCAGTTAGATCAGGCGATTACCAATGTAAGTTATGTAGATGGCGATTATAAAAAGGGAGCACTTATTTCCATTTCCAATTTAGAGCAAATGGCAATGCCTGTAAATTTAGAAGTGAAATTTAAAGACGGAAGCACTCAAGAAATCAATCTTCCGGTTGATATTTGGAAAAGAAACAAAGACTGGACTTTCCAGGCAGAAACCAATAAGGAAATTTCATCAGTTACCATAGATCCCAAAGGAAACTTCCCCGATATTCATCCCGGAAATAATGTTTGGTCCGAAGCGGCTTCTAAAATCGACCTTTCAGAATACGAAGGGGTTTTTGCCTCTCAAGATGTACCGCTTAAAATGACTATGAAAAACGAAAAAGGAAGTCTTACCTTCCAAGCCTCCGGGCAAGAGGCTTATCCTCTTTATTATAAAGGAGACGACACTTTTGCATTGGATATGGCAGACATTACCATTACCTACGCAAAGGATAAAAAGAGTTTTGTGATGAACCAAGGAGGTAAAGATTATAAATTCACCAAAGAATAATTCATCCAATTTTATTTAAATCGCCGAGGAATTTTCCTCGGCGATTTATTTTTAACCCTTTGTCAATAAGAACAATCGCAGAGAAATTTATAAAGTGAAAATCCCGAATTCCCACCAAATCAAAAAGCACATTACTTCGTCAACAAATTTCGTCTTGATAATTGATGAAACGAGCTTCGGGAAAAGTTAAATCTTTGTGAACATTGTGAAAATCTTAGTGTCATTTGTGGTTAAAAACTATAAATCCTTATTTTTAGCCTCTTAAATAACAAAACACAATGCCCAAATTTTATTTTGCTGCGCTAATTGTCTTATTTTCAAGTCTTAATTTCGCGCAAGCACCCAAAAAACCAAATTCAGCAGAAATCTACGAATCCATCCAAAAACTGAATTTTTTAGGTTCGGTTTTATACGTTGCCGCGCATCCCGACGATGAAAACACACAATTGATTTCTTATTTTGCCAACAAAGTTCACGCCCGAACGGCTTATATGGCGCTCACGCGCGGCGATGGCGGACAAAATTTGGTCGGTCCGGAATTGCGTGAATTATTGGGTGTTATCAGAACGCAGGAATTATTACAAGCTAGAAAAATCGATGGAGGCGAACAGTTTTTTTCACGCGCCAATGATTTCGGTTTCTCCAAAAACCCCGATGAAACTTTTGAATTTTGGGATAAACAAGAAGTTTTGAGCGATTTGGTTTATGTGATTCGTAAATTTCAGCCGGACGTAATCATCGATCGATTTGACCACAGAACGCCCGGAACCACACACGGACACCACACAGCTTCGGCGATGTTGAGCGTGGAAGCTTTTGATTTGGTGGGCGATAAATCTAAATTTCCGGAACAATTAAACAGAGTGGATGTCTGGCAACCGAAAAGATTATTTTGGAACCAATCATGGTTTTTTTACAAAAGTCAGGAAGATTTCGACAAAGCCGACAAAAGCAAATTATTCAGTTTGGACATCGGAACTTATTATCCGACTTTGGGTTTGAGCAACAGCGAAATTGCGGCTTTGAGCCGAAGTCGCCACAGTTCGCAAGGCTTTGGTTCAACACCCGTTAGGGGTACTTCAATGGAATATCTGGAAATCATCAAAGGCGACCAACCGAAAAAAGATATTTTTGAAGGAATTGATACAACCTGGAACCGAGTAAAAGGCGGAAAAGAAATCGGTGAAATTTTGTCGAAAGTCGAAAAAGAATTTGACTTTACAAATCCTTCTAAATCCATTCCTGAACTGCTAAAAGCTTATCGGTTAATTCAAAATCTGGAAGACGAACATTGGAAAGAAATTAAATCCAAAGAAATCAAAAATATCATCGTGGCTTGTGCCGGACTTTATCTGGAAGCCGTTTCTGGAGCGCAAACTGCGGTTGCGGGCGAAAATCTGAATTTTAATTTGGAAGCAACCAACCGAAGTGAAATTCCGGTAAAATTAAATTCAGTTAAAATTAACAATCAAACATTTTCATTTGATTCTCAATTGAATGATAATCAAGTTTTTAAATCTGAAAAATCATTTCAAATTCCCGAAAATAAAACACCGACAACGCCTTATTGGTTGAACGAAAAAGGAAGTTTGGGAATGTATAAAGTTTCAAATCCGGATTTCATCGGATTCCCTGAAACGCCCAATGCTTTTTTGGTTCAATTTAATTTAACGATTGATAATCAGGAATTTGAAATTGAAAAACCATTGATTTACAAAACCAATAATCCGGCGAAGGGCGAAACTTACAAACCTTTTGTCATCGTTCCGAAAGCTTCGGTAAATGTCGATGAAAAAGTGCTGATTTTCGGTGATGAAAAACCGCAAAAAATTGCCGTAAAAGTGAAATCTTTTACTGAAAATTTAAAAGGAAATTTAAGTTTAAATGCACCCAAAGAATGGAAAATTTCACCAGAAATTCAAGAAATTTCATTGAATGCAAAAAACGAAGAAAAAACTTTTTGGTTTGAAGTTACCCCACCGAAAAATCAATCTGAAACAGAATTAATTCCGCAATTGAAAATCGGAAATGAAACTTTTGAAAAACAATTGATTGAAATCAATTACGAGCATATTCCGGAACAAAAAGTTTTATTGGCGGGTGCGAGTAAATTGGTGCATATCGACATTCAGAAAAAAGGAGAAAAAATCGGTTACATCGTGGGTGCAGGCGATTCTGTTCCTGAAAATTTACGACAAATCGGTTATGAAGTAGAAATCATTCCGACACAAAATATTACCGCTGAAAATCTTCAAAAATATGATGCGGTTGTGGTTGGAATTCGTGCTTTTAATGTAATTCCCGAACTGAAATTCAAAAATCAAATTTTGTTTGATTATGTGAAAAACGGCGGAAATCTGGTGATTCAATACAATGTGGACAGAGGTTTACAAACGGATGTAGTTGCGCCTTTCGATTTGGAACTTTCGCGTGATCGCGTGACCGATGAAAATTCGGAAGTGAAATTTTTGGACAAAAATCATCCGGTTTTGAATGAACCAAATAAAATCACTGAAAAGGATTTTGAAGGTTGGGTGCAGGAACGCGGATTGTATTTTCCGGATAAATGGTCGAAAGAATTCGAACCGGTTTTATCGATGCACGACAAAGGCGAGTCCGCTATGAAAGGCAGTTTGCTCATCGCAAAATACGGAAAAGGACATTATGTTTACACGGGATTGAGTTTCTTCCGCGAATTGCCCGCAGGCGTTCCGGGCGCTTATCGTTTGTTCGCGAATTTGTTATCTTTAGGGAAATAATTTAAATAATTCAACTTGTGCAATTTCTGCACGAGTTGAATATAAAAAAACAAAAAATGAAACAAACCGAAACAAAAAGAGAATGGAAATCGGCTTACACTTGGGTTTTGCTGGTGAATGCGGCTTACATCATCTTGTTTTATTTGTTAATGAAATTTTTATAAAATGCAGGGAATTGATTGGTTGATTTTAATTGCTGCGATGCTTTTCATCGTTGTTTATGGAACCTGGAAAACGCGCGGACAGAAAAATGTACAGGATTTTCTCAAAGGAAACGATTCGACTTGGTTCACGGTCGGATTGTCGGTTATGGCGACGCAGGCGAGCGCGATTACGTTTCTTTCCACGCCCGGACAAGCTTTTCACGACGGAATGGGTTTCGTGCAGTTTTATTTCGGATTGCCGATTGCCATGGTCATCATTTGTCTGATTTTCATTCCGATTTATCATAAATTAAATGTTTATACCGCTTACGAATTTTTGGAAAGTCGTTTCGATTTGAAAACCAGAACTTTAACGGCAATTTTATTTTTAATTCAAAGAGGATTATCCTGCGGAATTACGATTTTTGCACCGGCGATAATTTTATCGGCAGTTTTGGGTTGGAATTTAATTTATCTGAATATCATTCTCGGTGTTTTGGTCATCATTTACACCGTTTCCGGCGGAACTAAAGCAGTAAATGTCACGCAAAAGCAACAAATGGCGATTATGATGGGCGGAATGGCGGTTGCTTTTGTGATTTTGATTTTCTCGCTTCCGGACGGAATTAATTTCGGAAATGCGATGCAAATTGCGGCAGCGAGCGGAAAAATGGACATTCTGGATTTCTCTTTTGATTTCGACAATCGATATACGATTTGGAGCGGAATCATCGGCGGAACTTTTCTCGCACTTTCTTATTTCGGAACCGACCAAAGTCAGGTGCAACGCTATCTTTCGGGGAAATCTGTGAAGGAAAGTCAAATGGGAATGATTATGAACGGATTGTTGAAAGTGCCGATGCAGTTTTTTATTTTATTGGTCGGTGTGATGGTTTTCTTGTTTTATCAATTCAATCCTTCGCCGTTGAATTTCAATCCGGTAGCGACAGAAAGTATTTCGAATTCAGCTTATTATGAGGAATATGCCAATTTGGAAAAACAACAAACAGAAAATTTTGAATCGAAAAAGAATTTGATGTTTGAATATGTAAATGCTTCGCCGAATGAAAAAGAAAATTTAAAACAAGAGATTATTTCCTCGAATAAAAAAGACCGCAAATTGCGCGACGAAGCACAAACCGTAATCAAAAAAGCCAATCCGAACGCAGAAACCAATGACAAAGATTATGTTTTCATTCATTTTATTTTAAATCATTTGCCGAAAGGAGTGATTGGACTTTTGTTGGCGATGGCTTTGTGCGCAGCGATGTCTTCGACTTCGTCTGAATTGAATGCTTTGGCGACGACCACGACAATGGATTTGTACAAAAGAAACAAAGGAAACGAAACCGACGAGCATTATTTGAAAATGTCGAAATGGTTTACTTTATTTTGGGGAATTATGGCAATTTTATTTGCCTGCGTGGCGAATTTGTTCGACAATTTAATTCAATTGGTAAACATCATCGGTTCAATTTTTTACGGAAATGTTTTGGGGATTTTCCTATTGGCATTTTTCTTCAAATTCGTTCGAGCGAATGCAGTTTTTATTGCGGCGCTCATTACGCAAATCATTGTCATCATCGGTTGGAAATTTGATTGGATGCCTTATTTGTGGTTGAATTTATTTGGTTGTGCAGTGGTGATTTTCCTTGCGATTTTGATTCAATCTTTCATAAAAAATAAACCTTCAAATCCCGAAGAAATTGAAAGTATTGGTCATTGATAATTTTGATTCTTTTGTTTACAATCTGGTTCATTATCTGGAAGAATCGGGTGCGGAAGTTGTGGTTAGAAATAACCGTGAAATTAATTTAGAAGAAATAGATGAATTCCAGAAAATTTTGCTTTCGCCGCCGCAGAAAACTGTTTTCACACGATAAGAATTTCGGATATTTGAGAAAAGTTTATGCAGAAATCAGCAAAGCTTAGTTTTTCATTCCCAAATAAAAAATACCATAACATTTTTCGTTTTCTTTTAACTCTAAAAATTCGTCCAAATCTTTTATCAAAGCCGGAGTGCTCCAATAGCAGCCCACATTGTGTGCGGTGCAGGTTAAATACATATTTTGTACAGCCATCGCCGTGGCAGCAATTTCTTCCCATTCGGGAATTTTGCCGCTAAAGTGAATGCTAATCGCAATTATTGCATTTGCAGCACGCACTTTCTCTTCAATGCTTTTGTGTTTTTTCTCTAAAAACTTTTCCGGAGGCGTATTTTTTAAATAAAGATTTGCCATAGTTTTTCCGAGCTGTTCTTTTTCTTCATTTTGAAAAATCCGAAAACGCCCCGGATAAGTTTTTTTATGACTGGGAATATAGTTTGTGGAGTCTAAAATCTTTTTTAAAACTTCTTCGGGAATAGCTTCGGAGGTGTAATTCTTAGGAAAAACACTTTTTCGGGATTGTAAAATATCTTCCAGAATTTCTGCGCGACTTTTCATGTTTTCTGCTTTTGAACCTAAATTTATCAATCGATTTTTTTATTTAAATCGGAAAAAAAGAACGGAACAAAAATAGCTAAAAATAAATGTTTATCGGTGTTTGAAACTTATTTTTGTCGATCATAAAAAACATCCGCTTTAGAAAATAAAGCGGATGTTTTGGGGATAAAAAATTAATTTATTGAATGTTTACGGAACTTCCTTCGCTGTGTGCATTCATTTCGGGAGCGTAATAATTTTGCATGGTGGTAATTCCGTTGGAGAAAGTTCCCGCTGCATTGGCTACCAAATCGTACTCGAAAACGTATTTTCCTTTGGGCATTTGCTCGATATAAAAGTTGGTGGAAGCATCTTTTGTGCTTTGGTAAAAACCTAAATTGTTTTTCCAACGGTAGCCTGAAATAACATCCACAGGCTCGAATCCGGCAGCGCGCATATCTTTAATATGAATAAATTCCATTGGTCTGTCGGTATTTAAAATCATGCGTACTGTTACTCGATCTCCCACTTTTAAAGGGGTAGAAGAAGTAATGGGTTTCAATTCTTCGCCGTTTTCGGTTTTTACTTTTTTGTATAATTCTTTGCTGAGCGAAATGTAACTTTCCGAGGATTTTATTTTATCTAAATCTTCGTAATACTGCCAATAAATACCTCCTTGTACAATTCCCGCACTTGGTTGGGTAATGGTAACGGTGCTTAGATTTTTATCTATGGTTGTAGATTTTACAGCATCTTTAATGTAACCTGTAGCTTCAGTATCGGGCTGAGTTAAGGTTTTTCCGCCCCAAACAACATTGGCTTTATCCGATTCTGCAGAAGTCCAAGGTTTTCCGCTGTTCAAAATGGTATAAATTACCTCTGCAGTAGCTCGGCTTGTATTCCAATGATTAACATGCTTTTGAGTGATGAGCCAGATTTTGGCTTCTTCCACAATAGGATCGGTGGGTTTCAGTTGATTGAAGGCCTGTAAAGTAAGCGCTTGGTTAATGGTTTTGGAAGAATACCAACCCCAATCGTTTAAGTTTTGTTTCCAGTAAACGCCTTGAGTTTTGGTTTCTGTGCTTGTTTCTTTTAAGAAAGTTAAAAGTTTATCGGAAACATCTTTTAAACCGTAATGATCCATCAATAAAGCCATACGCGATAATCCATAGAAAGTAAATTCGGAAATATCTGCATTTTTAACTTTGGCTTTCACTTCGGATTTTAGCTGAACGCCCACACCTTTTATGGGATATTTGCTTTCCCAATAGTGGCGAGCATCGAGGTAATTTAAAACCAAATTGCTCCAAGGTTCGTATTTAACATTCCAATAATCGCTGATTTTTCGGTCCAAATATCCCGTAAGATTTTTTACCATTGTTTCTTGCGAAGTCGATTGGTAATCGCTTAAAGCATTTTGAGAAGACAGCCATTCATTGATTTTTCCTAAATTTTCCAATATGTATAAAGAAGTGAAGAAACTGCTTGGTCCTCCCGGCGTCCATGAAAATCCTCCATCTCCATTTTGCATTTTCAGTAAATTTTCCCAATCGGATAAAACGGAATTTCGCATGGTGTTGGCATCGAAAAGTCGAGCAATTTTCTGCATTTGTTCGGTTTCGTTCTCGGAGTCTAAAACCCATGGAGTTTCTTCCAACAACAATTGTTTTAATTCTTGATTTTGCTCCAAATTGCTTTCCAGTAATCCTTTATCCTGATATTCTTCAAATACTTTTTTCAAACGAGGGTTGGCTTTGTATATTTCGGATGCCAAAACATCGGCAAACCATTTGTTGAAAAATACATCTGCAGATTGATTGGGATCGTTTTTTAAACTCGGTAAACTGAAAATCACTTCCCAAATCGGGTTGGTGGTAAGCTCCAAAGTATTGGAGAAATTTTCCACTGTGGTGGAAGTGTTGTTTTTTAAATTCTCCAAAGTAAATGTCTTGGTTTCGCCTTCTTTCACAAAAATAGGAACGGCATCGGTTACCAACATTCGGTTGGACAATACCGGAATGTCTTTTTGCTCGCCATCGCTGTATTTTCCTGCTTTTGCCACAATTCGGATGATAATTCCCGAAATGTCTTTGGGCGTTTTTATTTTCCATTGTGCAGAACCGCTGGAATTTGCAGGAAGAGAAAAACTTTGCGTAGCTTTTTCCAGTTGGAATTTCGAGGAAATATCTTCTTCTGTAAAAGCATCTAAAATTTCTAATTTCACATTTCCTGAGAGTTCTTTATCCACCAAATTGTTCAGTTTGGTTTGCAGAATGAATTCGTCTCCTTCGCGAAGGAATCTCGGATAATTCGGTGTTACAGAAAAATCCTTTTGTGTGATGATGGATTGATTTAAAGTAGCATAATTCCCTTGTTGGTCGTGCGCCAAAAACATGAGTTTCCACTTGGTTAATGCTTCCGGAGAAGTAAACTCAAATTGCACATTTCCTTCTTTATCAGTAACCAAATTGGGGTAGAAAAAGGCGGTTTCCTGCAAGTTTTTACGCAAAGGAACGTTTTCTAAACCTGCTTCACTTTCTTTTTTCATTTGTTGATCCCCACTCCTGGAAATTATCACTTCTTGAATCTCCGGTCTCGCCATGCTCATAGAATCGGCTTGTGGTGCTTCCATAAGAGGAACTTCCGCATTTCTAAGAGTTCCATAGGCTTGTACCACAAGGTGATAATCGAACCAATTGAATGTAGGAACCGTAATATTTCTGTAAGGCGAATATTCAAAATTCTGTGAATAATAATAAGCGCCTAAACTTTCAGGGTGGATTAAATAACTGATCGCACTAAAAGTATATTTCGGAATTCTTTGCAAATTGAAATGATTAGAAGCAAATTGATCCAAAGATTGATCGTACATATTGGCCAAAACTTCTGAAGTGCTTTTTGGGGAATTTTCACCCGAAACTTTTAAAGTCCATTTTTCCTTACTTCCGGGTTGAATTTTATCTCGGAAAGTGGTAAGTTCCAATTCCATAGGCTGGCTTTCATCTTGAATGGGCAGCGTTAAATTGGCAGATTCTATATCGTTAAATGCCGGCAAAAGAATCTGAAGATTTACCCTTTTTTGAGTTTTGTCGGTAGGAATTTTCACTTGATAAACCAGCCAACCATTGGAAATCGTTTTTTCTTCAAAATCCGTTTTGTCTTTTTCCTTTTGTGTATAAAGATAAACTTTGGCATCGGGAATTGAAGAGTAAATATAAACTTCGGCGATTTCTCCTCGTGAGTATTCCTTTTTATTCGGTTTTACAATCAGAAAAGGATGAAGGTTTTCCGAAGCTTTATTTTTATCTAAAATCGTAAAATCCTGTTGGGCGCGAATGGTATCTTGCCCTTCGATGTTGTAAAATTCCAAACGATAATTTCCGGCATCCAGTTTTCCGAGGTTAAAATCTTTTGTTGGTTCTACTTTATCGAAAATTACTTGAGCTGCTTTCCAATTTTCGGGAAGTTCCGATTTGTCGTAATAATCGTGAGGGAAATCAGCGGTAAATTCTTCTTTTGAAAGAAGTGGCATATCCTGAATTTTACTTCTGAAAGTATTTCTGAAAATTTGGGAAGGCGTTTCCAATTTCGAAAGTCGGGCGTGATAAGTTTTATCCAAATCCTGATCGCTGTAATTTTTGGTTTTCACCTCGATTTTTATCAAATCTTCAGAAAACGAAGTTCCGATACTGTTTGCGGAAATGTAGTGAGAAACAGAAGCCACCCGAAAATGAGTGGTGTTTTCCTGACTTTCGCCGTTGAGGTCTGTTACCGCAGCGTTTATGGAATATTCTTGTATCTGAATTCCGGTTTGGGAAGGATCTTTTTTCAATTCTACTGGAATGCTGAATTCACCTTTTTCGTTGGTGGTGGCAGTTCCTAAAATGGAGTTTACATTCGCATTGGAAGAATACCAATAAAAATATCGATAGCGAATATCTTGCTGTTTTATTTCGTAATTTACGGTGGCATTACTCAGCGGAACGCCGGAATAAGAAACCGCTTTTCCTTTTAATTGAACGGTTTGCCCAAATTTATATTCATCTTTTAAATCTTCAAAATTCACTTCGAAATTGGGGCGTTTGTATTCTTCTACTTGGATGTTTTTGCTTCCCGTATAATCATCGGTAGAAAGATAAAACATTCCGTTCAGCTGACCTTTGGGTAAAATGAAACTTCCCGAGTAACTTCCGAATTCGTTGGTGGTAAAAGATTGGCGGCCAATTTCTTTTCTGTTGGCATCGTACAGAACAATTTGTTGCTTTAAACCGGCAGCCACGCGCTCTCCTTTGGAATTTCCGGTGATGTTGATGACTTTAAAATAGACGGTTTGCCCCGGGCGATAAATTCCACGATCGGTAAGAATGGTAGCCACATTTCTGGTTTCATCATTGGGCTCGATTCTTCTTACAATCCGATCTAAATCGTCTGTGTTTATAATGCTTTGGTTTTCGGAATCTACAACGATAAAATACCTGTATTTATCGGGATTTGCTTCGGGGAAGAAGAAATTTCCGTTTTCCCCAAGGGTTAAAGGTGTAATGATTGGCTTTTTTTTGAAGTCGCTATAATCGTAAAAAAGCAACTTTTTTGTGGAATCAATTGCTCCATTTTCGGCGTTTACCAATAAATATTCATTTTTCTGCTGGTCGCGATTTTTATAAATTATGCGGGAATCGTTCACGGAAATCCAGAAAAAATCTTCGGCTTCGCCATTTGCCAAATATTCTACAATGTACAAACCTTTGTTCAGCGCTTTCATGGAAACCATGGAAGAATGATTTTGGTAATCTCCGGGGTTTTTTAACTGAAAAGTTTCGCTGCGCACCAATTCTTTCGGAACTTTATTCAAAGGATTTTCATAACTGCTTTTTAAATAGTCGATAAAAGGGTCGATTTGAGTTACGCGATAAATCTTCAATTCGAATTGTGAAGCATTTTTATATTCTAAAAACAATGGAATGGGCCGGTTGGGAAGCGGATAATTTTCGTAATTTAAACTTATACGGCTTTTTATAATTCCATTTCTGGTGTTTTCTATGTTGTTGTGAAATTTACTTTCGGGATAAGTGTTTTTGGCTTTTTCCAAAATAGCCAGAGCTTCTTTCGGATTTTCGGAAGACATGGAACTTGCCCATTTGTCGGTTACAAAAAGTTTGTAATCTCCTTTTGTGTCGGAATTGGCGATTTTTCCTAATTCTTCGGTATATTTTTTATTTTCCCAATTTTCTTCGGAATTTAAATAATTCGTTTTTTGAAGTTGAAAATAAATTCGCGGATTTCCTTGGTTATTGGCGATTTCGTTATTGTAAAGTTGAAGGATTTTTTCTTTATTTTCTTGTAATTCGTTGGGAGTGAAAAGTGTACCGTCTTGAAGAATATCAATTTCCTGAAGCGTCAGCCAATCCTGAATTGTAGGAAAATAACTAATATCTTCGGTATTGTCGAAAATTTCTTTGTATTTGGAAAGCGGCGCTTTTTGGAGAACGCTTTTTTGCTTTTCCAATTTGGAAAAACTTTGGGTAAAATAATTTTTAAAATCGAGGGAAGACCAAGTTTCGATTTGCGATAAATCCCCGTTTTCCAGATTGGTTCTGTTGCGGAGTTTCCATTGATTTTGCTCGAAATAATCCCGCAGAAACATAATAGAAAAAGCCCGAAAAACCACTTTTTCGTTGCTTTTAATTTTGGCTTCGGTATTTTGTAATTTGGCAAAGAATTCGCTGGTGGCATTGTTTTGTGTATCGTCTTGGGTTTGCGATACAATGGCAAATTCTGCCCGAAGAGATTTTACGATTTCTACCAAATTATTTTCTTTCATTGCTTGATTTTGTATTTCTAAAATAATGGGTAAATTAGATTTAAATTGCCCATCGGTTGCATTTTGTTCAATTTTTTTCCATTGTACATCATAGTAATTCTGCGCAGAAAAGGAGACCGACAGAAAAAGCAATAGAAATATGCTGAAGATTTTGTTAAGCTGTATCATAAATCTTTATTTTTAACACATGATAAATTTATTTAAAAAATATGTAATTAATAGCCAGTTTTATGTATCTTTTATGGCAACCCTGTTTACCCTGTTTTTCATGTTGGAAAACTCCATTATGGAAAAGGGAATAGCAGTTCTTGTATTTTTCACTTTTCTCAATGGATATTTGTATACCAAATATCAAGCCAGAAAAAAAGAATTCGTTTGGGTGTTGATTTTCAATGCGATAACTTTTTTGGGTTGTGTGGTTTATATTTTTTATCATCATCATTTTGAGTTTTTCCCAAAATGGATTGCCATTGTTGTTTTTGGCTTGTTGTACAACAGCTCGTTGCTGGATTTTCATGTTCGCAGATTTCCGTTTGTAAAAATATTTTATGTGGCGTTGGTGTGGGCGCTAACCAATGCCTGGATGATTTTACCCAAATTCGATGGGGGAATTTTCTTCATCAATTTCTTTTTCATCAGCGCGTTGATATTGCCTTTTGACATTCGGGATATGAAGAGCGATAAAGTGGTAACATTTCCCAATACTTTCGGGGTACAGAAAACAAAATACTTTGCTTATATTTTAGCTTTTTTGGCGGGAATTATTTCCATTTACAGTTTGCAGCCTGCATTTTCACTTGCATTTCTTCTTACCATATTACTTACTTTTGTATTTATTTATTTTTCGGAAGAAAATCGGAGCGATCTTTATTATTCTTTCGGAGTGGAAACTATGGATGGTATTGCACTCGTTTTTTTAGGATTGCTTTCTTTGTTCGGAATATCGTAATTTTAGCCTAAAATTTTTCCAATAATTGTGATGATTGTTAAAAGCCTGAAATTGAACACCTTTAAAAATCATGAGTTTCGTGAATTCTCATTTTCAAACGGAATTAATTGTTTTGTGGGAAGTAACGGAATTGGAAAAACCAATATATTGGATGCTTTGCATTATTTATCGGTGGGGAAAAGTTTTTTAGGAAATACCGATCAGAACAACATTATGGAAGGTCGCGATTTTTTCACTTTGGAAGCACAAGTGGAAGATGGCGAAAAAGAAAATATCATTCGGATTCAACAGCCGGAAAATGCCCGAAAAATCATAAAGAAAAACGATAAAATTTATCATCGGATAGCCGATCATATCGGTTTTTTGCCATCGGTAATTATTTCTCCGTACGACCAAAATCTCATTTCGGATGCAGCGGAAAGCAGGCGGAAATTCCTCGACGGAATGATTTCTCAAACCGATTCCGATTATCTTTATCACTTAATAAAGTACCAAAAAGCGGTAAAACAAAGAAATGCATTGCTGAAATCCTTCGCGAAAAACAGATATTTCGATGAGGATTCTTTGGAAATTTATACCCATGTTTTGGAAACTTCCGGAACGGTGATTTATGAAAAAAGAAAGGAATTTAATAAAGAATTCAATCCTTTGGTTCAGAAGTTTTACAAAGCCATTTCGCAAGGGAAAGAAGAAATACAAATCATTTATAAATCCGATTTGGAGGAAACCACATTTCCCGAATTGTTGCAGAAAAATCTGGAAAACGATCGCGTTCTCACTTATACCTCGAAGGGAATTCACAAAGACGATTTGGATTTTTTAATGCACCAAAAACTTTTGAGAAAAACGGGTTCTCAAGGTCAGCAAAAAACTTTTCTTATCGGTTTAAAACTCGCGCAGATGCATATGATACGCAAAGTAACAGGGAAAAATCCCATTTTGCTTTTGGACGATATTTTCGATAAATTAGACGATCATCGGGTAACGCAGTTGGTAGCTTTGGTAAACGAAGAAAATTTCGGGCAGATTTTTATTACCGACACCCACAAAGAAAGAACCCGCGATATTGTGGAAAGAATGAATGCCGAATGTAAAATCTTCGATTTAAGCGAACTGATTTCTTAAAAACGGAAAATCTGCGATTTAAAAATGAAAAAGAAAAAAAGAGAATATCTTTCCTCAGAATTGGTCCGAAGTTTTGCCAAAGCCTATGGTTTGGAGGAAAAAATGGAAGGACTGAAAATAAAAGCTTTTTTGGAAGATTATCTGGATACAGATTTGTATCAGGAAATTACCCAAGTTCTTTTGGATAAAAAAGTACTCACTTTGCGCATTCAATCTCCGCTTTTAAAAAACGATTTTCGACTGAGAAAAAGTTTTTATCTCAATAAATTTCGCAATGTGATAGGAGAAGATAAAATTCTCGATTTAAAAATCATCTGAAATATTTCTATAAATAAATGATGAATCTTGTTCCTCTTACCAAAGAATTTGTAAAACAACAACTGCAAAATGCCGAAAGCGGCCACGATTGGTTTCACATCGAAAGAGTTTGGAAATTATCCAAAACCATTGCCGAAAGTTACGATTGCAACCGACAAGTGGTGGAATTGGGCGCTTTGTTGCACGATATAGCGGATGCCAAATTTCACAATGGAGATGAAACTTTGGGCCCCAAAATAGCAGAGGATTTTTTAACCGAAAATCATGCAGATCCTCAAATTATTTCCCGAGTTCTTGATATTATGGTGAACATTTCTTTCAAAAACCGAAACGAGGTGAAGGGAGAAAAAAGTATAGAACTTCAAATTGTGCAGGATGCCGATCGTTTGGATGCTATCGGCGCCATTGGAATTGCGCGCACTTTTAATTTCGGAGGTTTTAAAAACAATCCTATTTATATTCCCGAAATAAAACCGAACATCCACCAAAGTAAAGAAGAATACAAGAAAAACAAAGGCACCACCATCAATCATTTTTACGAAAAGCTGCTTTTGTTGAAGGATCTGATGAATACAGAAAAGGGGAAATCTATGGCAGAGGAACGCCACCGATTTATGGAAACTTTTTTGGAACGCTTCTTTTCAGAATGGGAAGGAGAGAGGTAATCATAAAAAAACATTCATATATGAAATCATTTATTACAGGTACATTAATTTTTTTAGCCATGGGGCTAAATGCTCAAACCCAAATTATAGCTCATCGTGGAGTATGGCAAGCTGAAGGATCAGCTCAAAATTCTATAAAATCGTTAAAATTGGCTCAAAAAGAGGGGGTTTATGGTTCCGAGTTCGATGTTCGCATGACGAAAGATTTATTCTTAGTTGTAAACCACGATCCGGATATCAATGGAGTAGTTATCGATTCCACAGATTATAAAGAATTAAGAAAGCAAAAATTGAAAAACGGAGAAAAGTTGCCTTCATTAAGAGAGTATTTAATACAAGGAAAGAAAAATCCATCTGTCAAATTAATCCTCGAAATAAAGGAAATACCGGATGCTTTTAAAGAAATTTTAACAATAGAAAAAACCTTGGAAGAAATAAAGGAATTCGATTTTGGAGATCAGATACAGTACATTTCTTTTAGTCTCTACGCTTGTAAATTGATAAAGGAGAAAATGCCAAATGCAGTTGTTTTATATTTAAAAGGCGATTTGTCTCCCGCCCAAGTTAAAGCAGCAGGTTTGGATGGATTAGACTATCATTATAGCGTATTTCAAAAACACCCAAATTGGTTGAAAGAATCCAAAGAACTCCATCTTATTACCAATGTGTGGACGGTAGATGATAGGCAAATTTACGAATGGCTTAAATCCGAAGATGTAGATTTTATAACGACCAATAGAGCGGCGGAATTTAAATAATTAATATAACAGTTAAATGTTAATAGAATTGTGATTTTTTTTGTTGTAATTTTAAATAGTTTTCTATCTTTGGGGTTGTAAAATGAGCATCTTGGTAAAAAAACACATGAAAACCCAGATGAAAAATGTTAAAAAATGTTAGTTAATATGAAAAGTAAAACTTTAAAAGCATCCTGTCTAATTGCAGTTTTTTATTTCGGAAACGATGCGATGGCACAGAATGTACAGAACGACACCGTTCCCGAAGAAAACCAAATTGAAGAAGTGGTGATGGTGGGATACGGGAAACAGAGAAGAGGAGACTTAACTTCTTCGATTTCTTCTGTGAAAGCAGATGATATTGCAAAGCAACCTGCTACTACCGCAATGCAGTCTCTACAAGGGAAATTGAGCGGTGTAACCATTGTAAATACTGATCAGCCAGGTGCTACTCCAAGTGTAATTATCCGTGGATTAGGGACTGCATTGGGAGGTCGTGATCCTATTTATATTGTGGATGGAATGATTGTTCCAAACATTACCAATATCAACCCGAGAGATATTGAGTCTATTGATGTAATGAAAGACGCTGCTTCAGCTGCCATCTATGGGGTAAGGGCAGCAAACGGAGTTATTCTTATTACCACCAAACAAGGAAGAAAGGGAAGAACAAGAGTTACCTACGATTCTTATTATGGTGTAAAAACTATTTTGAATAAAGTAAAAATGGCAGACGCTAATCAGTATGCAAAATATTTTAACGAAGAAAGGGCAGCCAATGGATCAACAACCTTTCTTTCCGAAAATCAGAAATACAATACAGATTGGTTAGATGAACTTACCCATATAGGGATTGTTCAAGATAATAATATTACCGTTAGTGGTGGAGGAGACGATGTAACCTATTTCTTGGGTGTAGATCATTTCACGGAAAGAGGTTTGTTAGAAGGGCAAGATTATAGACGTACCACCATCCGAAATAATAACAATTATAAATTATTCAACAATAGAGTTCGTATTACTCAAAATGTAAGTTTCTCTACAACAAAGGAAAATATTAAACCTTTAGGAGCCTTTGATACGGCGCATCGCCAGGCACCGGTAATTCCGGTTAAATTTGATGATGGAAAATGGGGACTTCCTTTCTGGAGCGATGTTACCGGACAAATTGGATATGTGGGTTCCACCGGAAGATTAAATTCTCATGGAAACCCTGTTTCTTCGGTATATTATACCAATCAGGTTGCTCGTACAAATACCCTGCAAGCTTTCTTGCAAGCGGATGTGGATATATTGGAAGATTTGGTATTTACTTCCAGAGCAGGAGGAACCAAATATTGGTATAACAGAGAAACTTTTGTTCCTACAAAAGAGCTTTGGTTAGCGGCAGATCCATCCAGAACAGCCGCTCAATTTGCAGATTTCCAAACAGCAAATCCGCAGGATAGACAATATGCCAATAACTCTTTTTCTTTAGAAAAAATTGATACTTTCCGTTGGCAATGGGAAAACTACTTTACATATGATAAAAGGTTTGGAAGCCATAGTTTAACCGCAGTTGTGGGAATGTCTGCTGAAGAAGTGGGAACGGGCGGAAGAATGTATGGTTTGGGTTACAATGTTCCAAGCCAAAGTAAATATTGGAGTTTAGATTTGGCGGGCGCAGGACCGGAAAAAGAAGTGCAACAAATTTATTATACACCGATCCGTTATGCTTCTTATTTTGGTAGAGTACAATATGATTATGACAAAAGATATTTTATATCTGCCGTTATCAGAAGAGATGGAACCAGCCGATTTAAACAAGATAAATTATATTGGGATAATTTCCCCTCTGTAAGTGTGGGATGGAATATCTCTAATGAAGATTTCTTGAGAGGCAATTCGGTCATCAACTTCTTGAAAGTTCGCGGCGGTTGGGGTAGATTAGGAAACGATAATATAGGAGTAATAAACGTCTCTTCTCTTATCAGTGGTCCAGGCAGTGATACTTACAACTATGTATTTGGTCCCGGACAAGATTTGATTTTTGGAGCTTATATAGGAACACCAGCATATCCACTTGGTTGGGAAATTACAGAAGAAATCGGTGGAGGATTGGATTTCGAATTATTGGATAGAAGACTTAGCGGAACATTTGATTACTATCAAAAGAAAAATACCAATATGATTATGAGGGTATCCAATATCGGAACAAACCCATATTCAGGTGATTTTTATGATCATGGTGGAGAAGTATTGAACAAAGGATGGGAAGCATCTTTAAGATGGAGAGACACATCAGAATCAGGTGATTTTTCGTATGAAATAGGAGCAAGCTTTAACAGTAATAATAACGAAATCCGGAATGTAAAACAGGCTTATGATGGGATGACCGGAGGTTCGCTTGCAAACGGAAGAATAACCAAAAGATTGCAAGAAGGTCAACCTCTTGGAGCTTGGTGGATGTACGAAGTAGAGGGGGTTTGGCAAAACCAAACCGAAATTGATAGCAATCCGCATATTTCAGGAGCTAAACCGGGATATCTGCGTTACAAAGACCAAAATGGCGACGGAGCGATTGATGACCGAGACAAAAAATTCTTCGGAAGTTATATCCCCAAATACAATTATAGTGTTCAGCTTGCCTTCAATTACAAAAATATAGACCTTTCTATTCAAGGATATGGTGCCGGAGGCAATAAAGTGTACAATGGGTTGAACAATACTCGTTTGGGTGGAGAAAATATTTCTCTTTATATGTACAATAATCGTTGGACGGGTGAAGGATCCACTAATGTAAATCCGGGAGCCAGCCGCGATGTAGAATCGTCCAACTACTTTTTGGAAAATGGAGATTATTTTAGAATCAATAACATTACCCTTGGATATAATTTCAGGGATATAATTCCGGGACTTCGTAATCTTAGAGTATATGCAACGGCACAAAATCCGTTTATCTTTACTAAATATGAAGGATACACGCCCGAATTGAATTCAGATGGAAATCCTTACGGAACCACAGGTGTCGAATTGGCCGCTTATCCTAACCTGAGAAGTTTTATCTTGGGAGTAAATGTTGAATTTTAAAATCATAAAAAAATGAAAAAAAATATATTTAAATATGTAATGGCAGGAAGCTTACTTTTCAGTGTTTCTTGTACAAGTGATTTCTTGGACGTAGATTCTCGAGAAAAGGTAGATGCAGAAGACGGAACGGCTGTTTACGATCCGGTGATGTTGGTCAACGGAACTTATGGAATGCTTACCGATTGGGATTATGCTTTCTCTTGGTTGGGCGTTACAGAAATTATTTCTGACAACGCAGACAAAGGAAGCTCGCCAACCGATGCAGGTACAGATAAATTGGAATTAGACAATTTAGATCATACCAGTGCAACAGGTTCAATCGGAGCAATGTGGACTCGTTTTTATAAAACCATTGGTAGAGCCAATCTTTCAATTCAGTACACCGAAAATTATGGACTTACCGATGAAAAATATAAAAACAGACTTATTGGTGAAGCAAAATTTTTACGCGCTTTACACTATTTCTGGTTGGTAAGAATGTTTGGAGATGTGCCCATTCAGGAAGTTGATAATACAGAATCTTGGCTGGTTCGTAAACCAAAAGAAGAAGTATACGCTTATATCGAAAAAGATTTATTAGACGCTATAGAAGTTCTTCCTAAAAAAAGTGAATATCCTGCCGCCGATTTAGGTCGTGCCACCAAAGGTGCTGCTCAAGGATTATTGTCAAAAGTATATCTTTACGAAGAAAAATGGCAACAAGCCTACGATATGGCAGGCCAAGTAATGTCTTCCGGAGAATACGGTTTAGAAGACGATTATGCTAAAATCTGGAGATTGGCAGGCGAAAACGGAATAGAATCTTTATTCGAAGTTCAGGCAAGAGGCGATGCGATTGCCCATGGTGTTAATCAATATTCTCAAACTCAAGGTGCACGTGGAACCGGAGGTTGGGGTTGGGGATTCAATGTTCCTTCCCAAAATCTCTTAGACGCGTTTAATGCAGCTGGAGATAATATTCGTAGAGATGCTACGATTATTTTCAGAGGTGAAACATTATATGATGGAAGAGAAGTTCCGGAATCGGTGGAAAACCCAATGTACAACGAAAAAGCATATTCAAGCGCCAATTTGGGAGCTGCTGATACTGATAAAAACGTTAGAATCCTTCGTTACGCCGAAATTTTATTAATCAGAGCAGAAGCTGCCCTACATATCGGTGCAGATGCAGCCACACCATTAAGAATGGTTCGGGATAGGGTTAATTTACCATACATTTCAAACCCTACCATTCAGGATGTTTGGAATGAAAGAAGATTGGAACTTGCATTTGAACACGATCGTTGGTTTGATTTAATCCGTACCGGACAAGCCAAAGCAGCAATGACTGCCGATGGTAAAAACTTTGAAGAAGGAAAACACGAATTGTTCCCGATTCCTAATGCTCAGTTAATTCAAACTCCGGAGATGCCACAAAATCCGAATTGGCACTAATTTTTTTTGAGTGAAATTCAATTACATTAAAACAACTTTTATAACAGCCGCTATACTACTTTTGTATAGCAGCTGTTCTAATATAGATACAGCACGAGATACAGACCCCAATCCCAATCTGCCACCTCCCGAAGAACCAACACCACCTCCCACAAATAATTATTCGGATGCCGAGCTTATTGCTAAGGTTCAGCAGGATGTTTTGAAATATTTTTGGGATTATGCCGAAACCAATTCCAAATTGGCAAGAGAGCGCTATCAGACCGATAATCCTTCCCAAGATGCCCATGTGGTAACTACCGGAGGCTCCGGTTTTGGATTGATGACGATTTTGGTGGGAATTAAAAACGGAACAATTCCAAGAGCAGAAGCGGTTTCCAGATTAACCACAGCGCTTCATTTTCTCGAAAATGCGGATCGTTTTCATGGCGCTTGGTCGCATTGGATTAATGGAATGAACGGAAAAGTGATTCCGTTTGGCGATAAAGATAACGGTGGAGATTTGGTAGAAACCGCATTTCTTTGTCAAGGATTAATCTGTGTTCGAGAATTTTTTAAAAATTCCTCCGATCAAAAAGAAATAGAATTGTCCATAAAAGCCGATACTCTTTGGAAAGGAGTGGAATGGAGCTGGTACACCCAAGGCCAAAATGTTCTTTATTGGCATTGGTCGCCGGATTATAATTTCGATCTCAATCTTCAGCTTCGTGGCTTTGATGAAACATTAATTACTTATGTTTTAGCAGCGGCTTCTCCGGAGCATTCTATCAACAAAGAAGTTTATCAACAAGGCTGGGCAAGAAACGGAGGTATAAAATCTTCAGGTTCACAATTCGGGATTCCTTTAATTGTTAATCATAACGGAGCACAAGGAACGGTAGGACCAATGTTTTGGTCGCATTATTCTTTCCTTGGCTTGGATCCTCGCGGTCTTTCCGACGAATATGTCAATTATGGTGAAGCAACAGTTAATCATGCTAAAATAATGTATCAATATTGTGTAACCAATCCGAAAGGATGGCAAGGATACAGTTCTAAAAATTGGGGACTTACAGCAAGTTATTCCAGGAGCCCGGATGGAACGGATGGCTATGCAGCTCACCAACCGAATGCCGATTGGGGAATTATTTCTCCCACTGCCGCACTTTCCGATATGCCATACACACCACAAGAAAGTATGAACGTTTTACGTTTTATTTATAACGAAAACGAAGCCAAATATGTTGGAGTTGCCGGACCTTACGATGCGTATTCGGTTCATTACAATTGGGTAACACCGCGTTATTTGGCAATTGATCAAGGAACTATTTCTCCAATGATTGAAAATTATAAAACCAATTTTCTTTGGGATTTATTTATGAATGCACCCGATATTCAAGAAGGGTTGATTAAATTAGGATTTCATTCCGATAGATATTCTTTTTAAGGTTAATTCATGAAAATATTAAAAATAAGTTTTGTCTTATCATTGGTTTTCCTTTGTTTGTTCTCATGTAAAAAACAACAATTGCAGGAGCAAAAAACTGAAGATTATAGTGCTCTGGAAGAAAATCAATTACTCGATTTGGTACAAAAACAAACTTTCAAATATTTTTGGGAATATGCCGAACCTCATTCAAAAATGGCTCGTGAAAGATTTCATCCCGATGGAGTTTATCCACAAAACGATTCCAATATCGTTACTACAGGAGGATCGGGTTTTGGATTAATGGCTATTATTGTGGCTATAGATAGAGGATTTGTAAATAAAGATAAAGGAATTGAACGATTATTTGCCATCGCTAATTTTCTGGAAAAAGCAGATCGCTTTCATGGGGCTTGGTCCCATTGGATTAATGGGGAAACAGGTAAAGCCAAACCCTTTAGTAAAAAGGATGATGGTGGTGATTTGGTAGAAACAGCTTTTCTCGCACAGGCTTTTATTGTAATCCGAGAATATTTTAAGAATGGCAACGAGGCAGAGAAAGCATTGGCTGAAAAATACGATAATCTGTGGAAAGAAATCGACTGGAAGTGGTACACCAAAGGAGAAGAAAATGCTTTGTACTGGCATTGGTCTCCCAATTATGGATGGGATATGAATTTTAAATTGGAAGGATACAACGAAACACTAATTACTTATGTATTGGCTGCCTCTTCTCCCTCGCATTCAGTAGGAAAAAAAGCGTACGATGAAGCATGGGCAAGAAAAGGAAATATTGTTTCCAACCAAAAAACTTTTGGATATCCATTGATATTGAAGCACAACGGAGCCGAAAAATATGGAGGTCCTTTATTTTGGGCGCATTATTCGTTTTTAGGATTAAACCCTCAAGGTTTAAAAGATAAGTATACCGATTTTTGGAAACTGAATTATAATCAGACTATGATCAATTATAAATATGCTGTTTCCAATCCTCATCATTTTAAAGGATACGGAAAAAATTTTTGGGGACTTTCGGCTTCCTATTCCCGGAATGAAGATGGTTCCATAGGTTATCGAGCGCATCATCCTAATGAAGATGTGGGAGTAATCTCGCCCACAGCGGCTATTAGTTCTATCGTTTATACTCCTGAGCATTCTATGGATTTTATGAGAAATCTTTTTAAAAATTATCCCGAAAGCTGGGGAGGAGCAGGTTTTTATGATGCGTTAAGTCCTCAGTACGATTGGATGGCTAAATGGTATTTGGCGATTGATCAGGGACCACAAATTGTAATGATTGAAAATTATAGATCCGGTTTAATTTGGGATTTATTTATGAATGCTCCTGATATAAAAAAAGGACTTAAGACTCTCGGATTTACATCTTCTAAATATAATTTTTAAACGTTTTATCCTAATTCATATGAAAAATATATTCATCACCTTTGGCTTTATTTGTGCATTTTCAAGCTTGAAAGCTCAGGAAATAAAAGCCAATTATCATAAAGAAGTTACCCAAACCAAGCAAATTTCTTATTTATTGGATATGCCTCAAAATACGAAAGAGAAAGTGCCCTTAATGGTGTTTTTGCATGGATCGGGAGAGAGGGGTACAGATTTGGAAAAAGTAAAAGTAAATGGCCCCTTTCAGCACAAAGAATTGATAAAAGAACCAATTGCAATTTTGGCTCCGCAATGTCCTTTAAATCAATGGTGGGATACAGATGTACTTTATCATTTAATTGTAGAAATTGTGGAAAAGTATAATATAGATTCCTCTAAAATTTACCTTACAGGTCTTTCCATGGGAGGTTGGGGAACGCTAAAATTAGCGATGGAACACCCTGAAATGTTTGCGGCGGTTGCAGCAGTTTGCGCACCCGTAGATAGGGTAATGATAGCCCATATCGAAAAATATAAGGATTTGAATGTCAAAATTTTTCAGGGAGGAATGGATGATATTGTACTTCCGGAAAATGCATTTAGATTTTATCAGGCAATTCATCCCATTAATCCTAAAGCGGAATTGATAATATTTCCAAATGACAATCATAATTCTTGGGATTCTACTTATTCCGACCCCGAATTGTATCGGTGGATGTTGAATCAAAGTTTGTAATTATTAAAGTTAAAATCATAGATAGAATGAAAAACAAATTTTTATTATCCCTATTTCTTACCGCATCTTTTGGTTTGAAATCACAAAAAGTTGATCAACCGGTACAGACATTCCAGTCTGAACAATATATTCAGAAAAGAGAAAATTTTGTAAATCAGCTACTGGAAAAAATGACTGTGGACGAAAAAATAGGCCAATTGAATTTACCTTCTGTGGGCCAATTTACTACGGGGCAAGCTCAGAATTCAGATATAGGTAAGAAAATAGAACAAGGCTTAGTGGGGGGATTGTTCAACATAAAAGGACAAGACCAAATTCGAGAAGTGCAAAAGCTGGCAGTTGAAAAATCTCGACTGAAAATCCCTCTTATTTTCGGAATGGATGTTATCCACGGTTACGAAACCACTTTTCCTATACCTTTAGGTTTAGCATCATCTTGGGATATGGATTTAATTCAGGCCTCTGCAAGATTAGCAGCCAAGGAAGCTACAGCGGAAGGAATTAATTGGACTTTCTCTCCAATGGTCGATTTAACTCGTGATCCCCGATGGGGAAGAGTTTCCGAAGGATCTGGAGAAGATCCTTATTTAGGAAGCGAAATAGCAAAAGCCATGGTTTATGGCTATCAAGGGAGGGATTTGTCGGCAAATAATACTATGTTGGCTTGTGTAAAGCACTTCGCCTTGTATGGAGCAGCCGAAGGAGGAAGGGATTACAACACAGCAGACATGAGCCGTTTAACCATGTTTAACAGCTATTTTCGTCCATATAAAGCAGCTATAGATGCAGGAGTAGGTTCTGTTATGGCTTCTTTCAACGTGGTGGATGGTATTCCTGCTACAGGTAATAAATGGTTGCTCACCAATGTTCTTAGAGATCAATGGGGATTCAAAGGTTTTGTGGTGAGTGATTATACAGGTATTAATGAAATGATTCAACACGGAATGGGAGACTTGCAAGAAGTTTCAGCATTGGCATTAAATGCCGGATTAGATATGGATATGGTGGGAGAAGGATTTTTAACAACGCTCAAATCTTCTTTACAAAAAGGTGTAGTTTCTGAACAAACGATTACTGAAGCAGCTAAGAGAATATTAGAAGCCAAATACGATTTGGGGCTTTTTGAAGATCCTTATCGATATTTAAACCCCGAAAGAGTGAAATCAGATATTTCTACTCCCGAAAACAGAGATTTTGCCAGAAAAATAGCAGCACATTCTATGGTGCTATTAAAGAACGAAAATCAACTTTTGCCTTTGGATGAAAAAGGAACTATTGCAGTTATAGGGCCACTTGCCGATAACAAAGAAAATATGACCGGAACATGGAGTGTAGCCTCCAAAATGGAGCAATCGATTCCCATATTGCAAGGGTTAAAAGAAACCATTCCGGGCGTTAAATTTTTATATGCCAAAGGAAGCAATGTGTTTTACGATGCCGAGATGGAAGCAAGAGGCACTTTATTTGAAAAAAATTCTCATCGGGATGCTCGCGATAAAGAAGAGCTTCTTTCTGAAGCGGTAGCCGTTGCCAATCAATCGGATGTTGTGATTTTGGTAATTGGAGAAACAGCAGAATTGAGTGGAGAATCGAGTTCACGTACAAAAATTGAAATCCCTGATGCGCAAAAAGATCTTTTGAAAGAATTGAAAAAAACAGGAAAACCCATTGTGATAGTATTACTTACCGGAAGACCTTTAGTGTTGAATGAAGAAAACCAAATAGCCGACGCAATATTAAATGCATGGTTTGCAGGAAGCGAGGCTGGACACGCCATTTCCGATGTGCTTTTCGGAAAAGTGAACCCTTCAGGAAAGTTGCCTATGACCTTCCCTCGAAGCGAAGGGCAAATTCCTTTATATTATGAAGCTTTAAGTACCGGTCGCCCACTTAGCGAAGAAAAAACAGAGAAATGCGAGTTTGAAAAATTCCGGTCCAATTATATAGACGAATGTAATACTCCTTTGTTTCCTTTCGGTTATGGATTGAGTTATACTACTTTTGAATATGGACGGTTGAATTTAAACAAAACGGAACTTTCAAGAAACGAAAAATTAGAGGTCAGTTTTAATCTTACCAACACAGGAAAATATGATGGAGCAGAAGTTGCCCAGTTGTATATTCGCGATTTGGTAGGTTCTATTTCGCGTCCGGTAAAGGAATTAAAAGGATTTCAAAAAGTATTTTTAAAATCGGGAGAAAGCCGTAAAATTACTTTTGAAGTAACCCCTGAGGATTTAAAATTTTATAACTCAAATTTAGAGTACGATTGGGAATCCGGAGAATTTGAGATAATGGTAGGAACAAATTCTAGTAATGTGCAGAAAGTGAAAATTACTTGGAATAAATAAAAATGATTTGTTGTAAAATAGATTTGTTTAATTTTAATAAATCATAAAATAACACAAGGCCGGGTAATTTTGCCCGGCCTTGTTGCTTTATGGTGATGTTATTAGTTAGTTTTAAAAACTTAGTTGTTTTTTTCCTTTAACTCTTCTTTATCTTTCTGAGAAGGATTCCAAACTTTAACTTCTGCATTTTTATCGATGCCGGAAAGAACCTGAACGTTGATTCCATCGCTTCCTCCTAATTTTACATTTACCTTTTTAAAGCTGCCATTAGGTTGTTTTACTTCTACAAAAGCCTGGTCGTTTCCTTTGGAATCTTTTTCATATTGAATAAGAGATTCATCCAACAGAAGCGCATCTTTCTGGCTGCTTAAGATAACTTCTGCGTTGGCAGAATATCCCGCGCGGATGTATTTATTATCCGGATTGGAAACATCGGCTTCTATGGGGAATTTTATACTTCCATTTTCATCTTTTCCTTTAGGAGCTATCATGGTAAGTTTTCCCGGGAAAGTTTCGTTTTGCAGAGCGCCAATGATAATTTTCATGTCCATTCCTTCTTTTAATTTTCCCGATTGAGCTTCATCGATAGTTCCTTGGAAAATAAGGGAATTAAGGTCGGCAACTGTGGCAATGGTGGTTCCTGCGTTGAAGGAGTTGGCTTCAATTACTTGACTTCCCACTTTTACAGGAACTTCCAAAACGGTTCCGTTTAACTTGGAACGAATTTGTGTGGTGGCCATTCCTTGTAATTCGGGGGTAACTCCGGTGCGGGCAATTTGTAAGCGTTTTTCGGCGGTGTTCAATTGCTGTTTGGCAATGGCAACTTGCTGTGTGGCGCTTTTGTATTGCTGTTCGGAGGTTAAATATTCTTGACGGGAAATAACACCTTCTTCAAATAATTTTTTATCCATTTCGTATTGCTTCTCTTGGTTGGAAAGGGAAATTTGAGCCTGGCCAATTTGTAGTTGGGCGGAGCGGATGTCCTGTTGCGCAGCATTCATCTCGTTGATGCTGGGAACCACTTTAATGGTCGCCAAGAGCTGTCCGGCAACTACTTTGTCGCCTTCCTTTACTTCTATGGATTCTATAATTCCCGGAATGTTGGGTTTTATTTCTACTTCTTCGCGGGGAACAATAGTTCCGGTCGCCAACACTTTATCTTCTAAAGTTTGTACAATGGGCGTGCGCGTAAGAAACACTTCGTCTTTCGAGGAGTTGGAGGTGATTAAATAAGAGAGTCCTTTGAAGACCAATATCAAAGCAATGATTCCGAGAATAATGTAGATGATTTTTTTTGTTCTAGATCTTTTCATTATGGTGTATTTCTAATGTTTTTTATTCAGTTCGTAAGGCTTCAATGGGGCGAATTCTTACCGCTCTTTGTGCGGGAATCATCCCAATGATTAATCCTAAAATAATCATGATGGCCATAGCTCCAAGAACATTGGAGTAATTGACCGTTGGATTGTAAAAAGGGAAAGAGTCGCTGTTGGCGGTGGCATTGTTTAAAACCATCAGCAGCAAAATCCCGAGAATAAATCCTATGAATCCTGATAGTAAAGTGATGACGACACTTTCTAAAAGAATTTGATTTCTAACCTCCGCAGGTTTGGCTCCCAAAGCTCTGCGGATACCGATTTCTTTGGTTCTTTCTTTTACCGTAATCAGGAGAATGTTGGAGATGGCAATAATTCCCGCAATAATGGTTAAAGATCCCACGGCAATGGTTAAAAATTGCATTCCTGTGAGGAAACCGGTTAATTTTTTAAATTCTTTTGCGATGTTAAAACTACCGAAAGCATTTTCGTCTTCGGGAGAAACATGGTATTTTTCCTTTAATACATTTTTTATTTGCGATTCTACGTTATCTAAGTTGGCATTATCTTTTCCTACGATGGCAAACATATCGGCAACATCTCCGTTGTTAAACATTTTGTTGAACGTGGTAAAAGGGATAAAGATAGAATCGTCGCTTTCCATTCGTGGGCCGTTGGTGGCTACTTTAAAAACACCGATAACGGTGAAGTATATTCCTTGAATGGTAATGGCTTTTCCAATGGGGTTTTCATGTTTCTTGGCATCGAAAAAGGCTTCATACACTTCGTTTCCTATAACGGCTACGTTTTTATTTCCGTTAATATCTGCATCGTTGATATATCTGCCGAAAGAAAGATCTTTTTTACTGATTTCATCGCCGATAGGATAGTCGCCGTAGATGGAGTAAGAACCGTTTTTGCCGTTTCTGGTAATGTTGATGGCAGCACCAAATTGCCCTCCTTTACTGTTTCGGGGAGAAATTTCTTTTACCTCCGGAATTTTATTTTTTATGGAAGCAATATCACCAATGTGCAGGCTCATAATCCTGCCTTTTGGAAATCCATCATAAGGAATGTCGGTGCTTTGTGCCCACATAAAGATAGAGTTGGTGGCAAATCCGGAAAAAGCTTTGTTAAATCCGTTGGCCACTCCGTTGGAGGCACCTAATAATATTACATAGAGAAACATTCCCCATCCCACACCAATCATCGTGAGGAAAGTCCTAAGCTTGTTGTTGCGAAGCGAGTGGTAAATTTCCTGCCAAGTGTCTTTTTTAAAGAGAATGTTCATTTTAAATATTTAAATTATTCTACACGAAGAGCTTCTATGGGTTTTATTTTGGAAGCGTGGTAGGCAGGTACAAATCCTGCGAGGGCTCCCGCAAAAATCAAACAGAAGAAAGCAACGCTAATAATTCCTTTTCCAACACCGGGATCGGTAATGAAATAAGCCTCTAAGCTATCGCCCATTAATTGCAAAGTTAAAACCCCGATAAGGATGCCTACAATCCCTGAAATAACGGTAATTACAATGCTTTCTTGCATAATCAATCCTACAATGTCTCTTGGGCGTGCACCAATGGCCTTTCGTACGCCGATTTCTCTGGTTCTTTCTTTTACGATATAAACCATAATATTGCTGATTCCCAATATTCCGGCAATAAGAGTTCCCAACCCGATAACGCCGACAATCATGGCGAGCACAAACATGAATTTTATAGTGTCTTCCATGTTTTCTGCGGTGCTTCTTACGATAATTCCTCCCTCATCTTCCGGATCTATTTTATGCCGGCTTTTGAGCTGTTGCTCCATCTTCTCACCTAAATCGATCGCTTGGGCGGTGGGAAGGTTTTTGTCGTAAACCACATAAATAGAGTTTAAGGTATCCGAACTCTTTTTCATCTTTTGTAAAGTACTTACGGGAATGCTAATCATTCTTTCGTCCCAGTCGCCGCCGGCATCGGAAAATACTCCTATAATGGTAAAGTTGTTGTCGTTGATATTAATGGTTTTCCCAATAGGATAGCCGTTTTTTATTAAATCTTTCTGAATCAGCCTACCGATAACGGCCACGTTTTTACTATCTTCTACATCGCGATTGTTGATGTATCTGCCTTCTAAAATCTCACGATCTTCTATTTTTTGCTCTTCGGCATTGGATCCCGATATTTGATAAGATCCGCTCTCGTTTCCATACTTCACCATCATATTGGCTTGATAGCGGGGCGATGAAAATTCTATTTCCGAACTGTTTTTATCGATTACTTCTTCGTAATCTCTGTTGTTTAAAGTAATGTTTCTGTTGGCCTGCATTCCGGCGTAAGGCTTGGAGGTGCTACGGGTAAAAATGGAGATAAGGTTGGAGGCATCTCCAAAAAAATTGGTGGAAAAGGAATTTTGAAGTCCGTTTCCTATGCCGAAGAGTACGATAAATATAAACAATCCCAAGGCCACTGTAAAACCCGACAATACGGTTCGCAGTACGTTGCTACGAATCGAACTAAAGATTTCCTGCCAGCGGTCGAGATCAAACATAGGGGATAATAGATTTATGGAGTGGAATGTTTTTTACAATTTTATTTTTTTTTCGAATGATTTATACCAAAACTTTTTGTTCGATATGTTGGTCGCTCTGGATGATGCCGTCTTTCAAAACCACATTTCTTTTGGTTTGTGCAGCCACCTCCGATTCGTGGGTAACAACCACAATGGTTTTTCCTTCGTTGTTGATTTCTTGCAGAAGCTTCATAATATCGTAGGTGGTTTTGGAATCTAGGGCACCTGTAGGCTCGTCTGCCAAAATCACTTTGGGGTTGGTAATCAAAGCTCGAGCAATGGCGACACGCTGTTTTTGCCCCCCGGATAATTCGCTGGGAAGGTGATTGGCCCATTCTTTTAAGCCCACCTTTTCCAGATATTCTAAAGATTTCGCTCTTCTTTCTTTTCTCGAAACGTTTTGATAATATAAAGGGAGTTCCACATTTTCGGCGGCGGTTTTATAATTGATGAGATTGAAAGATTGGAAAATGAATCCTAAAAAACGACTTCGGTATTCGGCCGCTTTTTTCTCGTTGAGGTTTTTTATACTTACACCATCCAGCTCGTAAATTCCCGAATCCGCTTCATCCAGAATTCCGATGATATTCAGCAAAGTGGATTTTCCTGAACCGGAAGATCCCATAATCGACACAAATTCCCCCTCCTGAATGTTGAGGTGAATGCCTTTCAATACATGCAGCTTGCTTTTTCCGGTATCGTAAGATTTTTCAAGATTCTCTATATGAATCATTTTTCAAAACTTTATCTAATAAGTAGAAGGAGTTGGGAGATTGTTACAAATAATTTTAATAAAAATGTTAAAAGAAATGTTTAATTATAAATAGCTGGTTATTATATGTTTAAAAATAATGTTTAATTGTATGTGCTGTAATTACGCAATATATTTTTGCTAAGTCGCTTACCTATTTATAAATCCGTAAATACAAATGGTTGTGGATAACTTTTTTTACGGAAACATGGGCTTTAGCGGGGATTGAGCTGTTTTTACTCTTTTTATATTGCCTCCGTTTTGATAACTTTGTGAATCGGTGTACAGCAGAAATTAACTTAACATAATACTATACTTTTAAAACATATAACTATGGGTGTTTTTGATAAAAGACTTAATTATAAACCATTCGAATATCCTGAAGTAATGCAATTTGTAGATGCTATCAATCGCACTTTTTGGGTACATTCCGAAGTGGATTTTACAGCAGATACGCAAGATTTTATTTCCAATTTAAGCCCTGTAGAAAAAGAGGTAGTGAAAAGAAGCCTCCTGAGTATCGCACAGGTAGAAGTGGGGGTAAAAGCTTTTTGGGGCGATTTGTATAAATACTTTCCAAAACCCGAATTCAATTGTTTGGGAGCCACTTTTGCAGAATGCGAAGTGCGCCACAGCGAGGCTTATGCAAGATTATTGGAAGTATTGGGCTACAACGAAGAATTTAAAAAAGTGGTAGAAGTTCCTATTTTTAAAAAGAAATTCTCCATGATAGAAGAATTCATGAAGGAAGAAAAAGATATCGTTTGGAAGCTCATTTTCTTTACCATTGTCATTGAAAACACCAGTCTTTTCTCACAATTTGCCAACATACTTTCTTTTACGCGATTTAAAGGATATTTAAAAAACACCTCCAACATTATTGCTTGGACTTCCGTAGACGAGCAAACCCACGCCAACGGAGGAATTTACCTCATCAATCTGTTGAGAGACGAAGGTCACGTGCCGGAAGAAATTCAGAACAAACTGGAAGAAGCCGTAAACAGATACATGAGTTTTGAAGAAGAACTCCTGGATTGGATTTATGAAAACGGACAACTCGAATTCTTCACAAAAGAAGATATGCTCAATTTCATGAGATTTCGTGTAGATGAAGCCTTAGTAAAAATGGGTTTCAAAAAAATATTCCACATCACCTCCGATGAAATCCGTCCCATGAAGTGGTTTGAAGAAGACGTTTTTGCCAATGAATTGGACGACTTTTTTGCCAAAAGACCTACCGCTTATACCAAGCATGATAAGAGTATAACTGCCAATGATTTGTTTTAAACACAAATCAATTTAAAAAAATCACAAACCCGAATTAAACAAAGAAAACATGGAAGAGAACAATGAAATGTGGTGGCTCAATGAAGAGTCCGAACAAATGCTCAACCGAGGCTATTTACTAAAAGGAGAAACCGTAGAAGGCGCCATCGACCGAATTACAACCGCTGCCGCCAAAAGACTTTACAAACCAGAATTGCAACCCGCTTTCAAAGAAATGATTTCCAAAGGATGGATCAGTTTTTCATCTCCGGTTTGGGCCAATATGGGAACAGAGCGAGGATTACCCATTTCATGTTTCAATGTTCATGTTCCCGATAATATCGAGGGAATAACCTCCAAGTTGGGAGAAGTCATTATGCAAACCAAAATCGGAGGCGGAACTTCAGGTTACTTTGGAGAACTTCGGGCGCGCGGAACAGCCGTTACCGATAACGGTAAATCTTCAGGAGCCGTTTCTTTCATGAAATTATTCGATGCCGCAATGGATGTGGTATCACAGGGCGGAGTACGTCGGGGTGCTTTTGCTGCTTATTTGGATATCGACCATGGAGATATCGAGGAGTTTTTACAGATTAAGGAAATCGGAAACCCTATTCAGAATTTATTTTTCGGTGTTTGTGTACCCGATTATTGGATGCAGGAAATGATCGATGGAGATCAGGATAAAAGGAGAATTTGGGCAAAAGTTTTGCAATGCCGACAAGAAAAAGGATTGCCTTATATTTTCTTCACCGATAATGTAAACCGGAATAAACCACAGGTTTACAAAGACAACAATTTGATGATTAACGCCAGCAACCTTTGCTCGGAAATCATGTTGCCTTCTACCGAAGAAGAATCCTTTATTTGCTGTCTCTCTTCCATGAACTTGGAGTTGTACGACGAGTGGAAAGATACCAATGCAGTTCGGTTGGCCATCTATTTCTTAGATGCCGTACTTTCAGAATTTATAGCCAAAACCGAAGGTAATTTTTATTTAAGTGCTGCGCGTCGTTTTGCCATGCGTCATCGTGCGTTAGGTTTGGGCGCGTTGGGATATCACTCTTACTTGCAAAAACACATGATTCCGTTCGAGAGTTTCGAAGCCACTCAATTCAATGCAAGAGCTTTCCAACACATCCGAAGCGAAGCCGAAATCGCTTCTCGCGAATTGGCAGAAATCTATGGAGAACCCGAATTATTAGAAGGTAGAGGCATGAGAAATACAACCTTGTTGGCTATTGCACCAACCACTTCCAGTTCGGCAATTTTGGGACAAACTTCTCCGGGAATAGAACCTTTCTCTTCCAATTATTATAAAGCGGGATTGGCAAAAGGAAACTTTATCCGTAAAAATAAATACCTGGCCGAGTTGTTAGAGGAAAAAGGCATGAATACCGAAGATGTTTGGAGAGACATCATGTTGAATCACGGTTCCGTACAAAAATTAGAAGGTTTAACGGATGAAGAGAAATCTGTATTTAAAACCTTTAAAGAAATTTCGCCAATGGATATTGTTACCCAGGCAGCTCAGAGACAAAAATACATCGATCAGTCCCAATCTTTGAACTTGAATATTCCTGCTTCTATGCCGGTACGCGATGTAAACAATGTGGTGATTGAAGCTTGGAAGCTGGGGGTAAAAACATTATATTACCAAAGAAGCCAATCCGTTTCAAAAGAACTGATGGTCAACTTTGTGAATTGTAGTTCTTGCGAAGCCTAATTTTTTAGAGATAAAATATAAAAAAGAATAAAACCGATGAATAAACGGCTCGAGGCTTTGCCTCGAGCCGTTTATTGTATGATAAGATATTGATAAAGAATTCCATTTCACGTTTGAACATTTTATTACTTTTTTTCCTAAAATTTGTTCAATTCCACTGTTTGGACTAACTTGCGGTTTAGTATTATAAAAAGCTTGAATCAATGGCACATGAAATGATTTTCGACTTAATCGAAAAAGAAAAAAACAGACAAATCCACGGTTTAGAATTAATTGCATCGGAAAATTTCGTTTCCGAAAACGTACTCAAAGCTATGGGGAGCGTACTCACCAACAAATACGCCGAAGGTTACCCCGGAAAGAGATATTATGGCGGCTGTGAAGTAGTTGATGAGATAGAAACTTTAGCCATTGAACGCGCCAAAAAGTTATTTGGTGTAGAATATGCAAATGTGCAGCCTCACTCGGGTTCTCAGGCCAACGCAGCCATTTATTTGGCGGTTTTAAATCCGGGAGATAAAATCATGGGAATGGATTTATCCATGGGAGGGCACCTTACCCACGGATCTCCGGTAAATTTCTCCGGAATAAATTACGATGTGGTTTCTTACGGTGTAAAAAGAGATTCGGGATTAATCGATTACGATCAAATGAGAGAAGTGGCTTTAAGAGAACGTCCTAAATTACTTATTGCCGGTTTTTCGGCCTATTCTAGAGATTTAGATTATAAAAAATTCCGCGAAGTAGCCGATGAAATAGGAGCTACACTTTGGGCAGATATCGCTCATCCTGCGGGATTAATAGCCAAGGGGCTTTTGAACAATCCTTTCGAATATTGCCATGTGGTTACCACCACCACGCATAAAACCCTCCGTGGACCAAGAGGAGGAATGATTTTGGTAGGAAAAGATGTTGAAAATCCCTACGGACAAAAAACACCAAAAGGCAAATTGAAAATGATGAGCCAATTGCTGAATGGAGCGGTTTTTCCGGGAAGCCAGGGTGGTCCTTTGGAACATGTAATCGCCGGAAAAGCAGTGGCTTTTCAGGAAGCTTTAGATGTTAAATTCGAAACTTATGCCAAGCAAGTGCAAAGTAATGCCAAAGCTTTGGCAAAAGCCATGATAGATCGCGGATTCGATATTGTAAGTGGAGGAACGGACAACCACCTGATTTTAGTGGATTTAAGAAACAAAAACGTTACCGGAAAAGTGGCGGAACAGGTTTTGGTAAAAGCGGATATTACCTGCAACAAAAACATGGTTCCTTATGACGATAAATCTCCTTTTATCACTTCGGGAATACGCTTGGGGACTCCCGCAATTACCACTCGCGGCTTGAAAGAAAAAGATATGGAAACCATTGCCGAGTACATTTCTGAAATTATAGAGGAGGTGGAAAATGAAAAAGTAATTGAAGGGGTAAAGCAAAAAGTAAACAACCTGATGTCCGGCAGGGAATTGTTCTATGATTAACTTCGCGAAAAGTAATATAAAATTAAAGAACGAAGAAAATTCGTTCTTTTTATTTTTAAAGCACTCTTTTTGACCAAGAAAATGAAGGAAAAGAAAGTTTTTACTTATCAGGAAATCAAGCAAAAAATGGTAAACTATTGCGTTTACCAAGACCGTTGTCATCAGGAAGTGGAAAGGAAGATGGAGGAGTTTGTTTTAATTCCCGAAGCCAGAGACGAAATTTTACTTTATCTCATTCAGGAACGATTTTTGGACGAGGAAAGATTTACCCGAAGTTATATACGTGGGAAATTCTATATAAAGCATTGGGGGAAAATTAAAATCAGCCTTCATTTAAAACAAAAAGGAATAACCGAAAAATTGATGAATAAATGCATGGATGAAATACAGGAAGAAGATTATATTCAACAAATTTATGTATATTTAGAAAAGTTATTATTTCTCCCTGAAAAGGTAAACAATCCCCAAGAAAAAAAGAAGGCGATTTCTTTTTTATTGAGGAAAGGTTATGAATATGAGAAGATATTGAATGTTATAAATAACCTGTTGTGCATTTAGAGAATTAAAGAAAAAGATTGTTCATTTGATTTAAAAAAAAATCGTATATTTAAATGATTACCAATTCATTAAATACATGAACAATCTTATTCAAAATTACGAAATTATTTTAAAAGAAACCTAACGAAGTGGTTCGACGAAGTCAATTGACAACAACTTGCAGCCATATTAAAACTCCAAAGCAAGTCAGAATCCCAAAACTTTCTGACTTGGAACTTGTTGCGTTAAATATTACTGCAGAATACATGTCGATAAATTCTGAACTACAGCTATTTAGAGTGATTTCAGGAACTGAATTGGAAAACAAAATAGAAAGAAGTGTATACAATAAAAGGAAAAGAAGACTTTTTCTTTATATTGAAAAAATCAGAGAAACTCTGAGTGAGAAATTTTCTGATTTTACGGATGTTT